>Ga0247727_10015077_pt1 | contig 12730 bp, 9 predicted proteins | sample WisWelCaveWW1625_FD_202498 | JGI IMG/M metagenome (GOLD analysis project Ga0247727, IMG submission 202498) | Biofilm microbial communities from Wishing Well Cave, Virginia, United States - WW16-25 | ecosystem: Environmental > Aquatic > Deep subsurface > Groundwater > Cave microbial mat | place...
GCGCGCTCGCTTTTTGCGCTTCATATCGAAAAGAATACCGCGGCGCAAGCGGGCAATTAGCTGATCTCGCGTTATGGCAGGAGGCAGAGATTCGCCGGCAAGCGCATCAAGATTTTTCATCTGCCACCAGACTCTATCAGCAGATCATCGACGACATTCCCACCAGTCCGATGGTTGACGACGCGCAATTCCAGCTTGCCTCGACGTATGAGATGATGGGAGAAAAGCAACGCGCCATCCGCGAATACCGGCGGCTGCTGGAAGTTTATCCAGCCAGCGTCCATTATCGGGCTGCGGAAAATCATCTGCGTCTGCTCGAAGAATTCTCGCCGCGCGTCGGCGACGATTCGTTCAATGCGATGACGGCTCTCATGGCAAAAATAGCTTCGGAGGAATTTACCGGCAATGTCAAGCTCGAGCTTGGCAAACTGGCGCTGCAGCGTCGCAGCTTTGCCGAGGCGATTGCTCTGTTCAGGGAAGTTTTGGCGCAGAATCCGGATGAGATGACGAAGTCGATGGCGCTTTTGTCTCTTGGCAAGGCTTACGCATTGAGCGCCGAGCGAGCCGAGCTGCGGCAGGAGGAAGGCGTGCAAGCGTGGCGCGATAGCGCCGCCATCGCATTGTCCGGCGTGATCGGTTCCATTGGCGCATCCGAAATTTCCGAAGAAGCAGGAATGTGGTTCGCACGCGTACGATTTGCAAAGCGAGAAGAGCTATCAACTTCGGAAAAAATATTGCAAGCAGATTCTACGCTCGCGCAACACCCCGACAGCGAGGAGTTGGATTTTCTCCGGCTCTGGACGGCGCAGGCGCGCATCGTTTCTGCTCAAAGCGACTCGGTGCAGTCGGCGCGGGTTGTCTTGGCGCTGCAAAAACTCGCGGCGCAACCGAAGTCGCCATTTAAGAATGAAGCGATGTACTCTTTGGCGCGCTGGCGCTGGCAAGCTGGCGATACCAAAGAAGCGTTGCAACTCTGCGATGCGCTTGCTGCCTCGTCTCACATCGATTCATTCATACCGGATACCTTCTTATTACGCGCCGATATTCTGACCGGACTGAAGCGCCATGACGAAGCCGCAAATGTTCTCAGGAATTTCCAGCAGAAATATTTCTACAGCGCGCTCGCTGATTCTGCGCGCAAGCTGCGCATCTTCAATCTGATGTTGGCGCAGCGTTTTCGGGAAGTGATCGAGGTCATGGAATCGGCGCGAAGCGAAATGAATCCAACAGAAGGAAGCAATGGCTGGTCGCTCCTCGGCGCGCAGGCCTATGCCGCCGTCGAAAACTATCCGCTCGCGATTCACGCTTATTTGCAATTTCTTCACGAGCAGCCCAATGCGCCAGAGGCCGCTAACGCCTTGCTTGCTGCGGCGCGGCTGACCGCCAAAGCCGGCGCTCGCGAGTTGTCGCGCCATTATGCGCAAGAATGTATCAGCAAGTTTCCCGGAAGCATCCAGTCTGCAGAGGCTAAATATTTTTTAGCAGGCTTGCATTTCGGTGACGGACAGTTTGATGAAGCGCGTTTGCTTTATCAAGATGCGACTCGCGAATCTCTTGATAATGAAAAAAAGCAACGCGCCGCCAAACAGATTCTACTTTGCGTTTACAAAACGCCAAAGGGAGCAGTCAGCGAAGCAGAGCTAAAGGCTTTTCAGAAATCCTATCCGAATGACAAACAAGCCATGGCCGAGCTTCAGTATGCGGCAGGCGAGCAAGCGCTCATGAACAAGGACTACGAAACCGCCGGACGCTTCTTCAACACACTACGCAAAGATTACAAAGACACGCCATCGGGCATTCTCGGCGATTATGGCCTGGGAAAATCTTTGTTGATGCAAAACAAAGCAAAAGATGCGCTGGAAATTTTGACCGACATTCCGCGCCGCTATCCGGATCACCCGTTTCTCCCGACCGTTTATCTCGGTCTTGGAGATTTTTATCAATCGCAGCAGCAGTGGGACAACGCGATACCGAGCTTTAACAAAGTCATCGCTGACTCGGTATTCGACAGCAATTATCGTCTCGCGGTGCGTTCGTTGATCAATTGCTATGATCGTCTCGGGTTATGGGATCGCGCGCTTGGCTACATGCGCGGCTATCTTGCCAGGTTTCCTGATGACGAGTATGCGTTTCCCATCAAATTGCAGATTGGCAGTTTTTTGATCAATCTCATGCAATACGACGACGCCATTGCGCATTTGCGCAAGCTCAAGCCGTTTGCTGATACGCAAACCGAGCCGGAGATTCAGTATTACATCGGCAAGAGCTACATGAACGCCGGACGCTTCGAGCTGGCGATTCCGGAATTCTTGCGCGTGAAATATTTTTCCAAACCCACCAAGCTGCCGTGGGACGTGACCGCGCTTTACGAAGCCGGCATATGTTTCATGCGCCTGAAGGATTATGAAAAGGCGCGAGAGCTGTTTCGCCGCATCGTGCGCGAGCAAGGAGCGGAGAGCAATTTTGGGAGGTTTGCGAAGGAGAAGATTAATGAGCTGGATGTGCTGATTGCTCAAGTCGGAAAGTAAAAGTAAAGTTGAATTGATGTTTTTATAAATAGCGATCCGAAAATATTCGTAGACTTATAGTTTATCTGGTTTGTGTTGACTAAGAGGAATGACACTTCCCTTTGATTGTTTGTTTTTCAGAAGAGAATTGGTAGTCATGGAGCGCAATAGTGGCATCAACTCTTTTTCTTGTTGTAGCTCACTTAAGTAACCTTCAGGGAGGCATACTAACTGTTCAATGTCTACGGCTGAAAAAGGCAGATGTGTAAGAATATCCTTTCTGGTTTGAACGTTCTCCTTAATCAAAGTATCGAAGCAGCGGTGAATAAACCTAGGCAGTTCAACAGGAATTGTGTCGTCAAGAGGTTCATTCTTCCGCCAGCCTCTTCTGTAGTAATTAATCCATAAGTTTCTAGCGTGCTTTTCGTCAATAATTCCAAGAGTTTCACAACGCTTGATCATCATAGCAATCGATGTCTTCCATTTTTCTTTCAGCATTCTAAAAATGTCAAGCGTCGGAACACGAAAATCTAAGGGAAAAGTCTCTGAAGGTAACAAGAAGGCACCAGCGAACCGATCTGCTTGTTCTTCAATTATGCTAAAATCATTTTTGAGTGCAAAGTCTGTTTTCCGAATTGATTTGTGTAGAACTAAATGACCTAATTCATGAGCTACATCATAGCGAGAACGAGCAGCGCTGTTTTTGTTTGCAATCAAAAAGACATATGGGGCATTATCGTTAAGTGACCATTCGGAAAAGGCATCCATTGTCATGGCACTTAATTCACTTCTCGTCACTATTATGCCGTGGTTCTCAAGCAGGAGCACTGTATCCGATATTGCTCCACTGCCCAATCCCCAACTTCTTCGGCATTGGGTGGCGATTTGTTCGATTTCTTCAAAAGTTAAATGAAGTTGGTTTTTTTCGAGTCGAGTGTGGGGAATATTAGTTTCAGGAAAGATGAAGAATCTTCTTAAATAATCAACGATCTCCTTAAACCACTTGAACTTTTGTCGCGCTTCGTCACGTGCCATTTTAGTTGTGGAAGATAGTGAGCGAAAGAAAATCGTATTTTCTTCAATCCGCTGAGATTCTCGCAAAAAGAAATGAAAAGGCAATTTCAGTAAATTGCCAATTCGGACCATTACTTCAGGATTAGGAGTTTGAATACCTTTTTCATATTGAGAGATGGCTTGTCGGCTTACACCAAGTTTTTCTGCTAATGCTGATGCCTTAAGACCGCGAGCTTCACGTGCTTGTCTTAAGCGCCCACCGTTAAAATCCGGAGTGCCTAGTTTCATCAAGCCTCTTTCTGTTTTTGCAGATCAGTTCGAAACTCAGGCTTCAGAATCATATCGTCAATGACTTCTTCTAAGCCGCTTGAGTACTTAGAAGCGTCGAAATTGCAGAATTTAAGAAGATCAATACTTTCCACGTACCTGGTGCAACTTTTAGATGGAAACACTAGTCGAACAAAACTCGGGAACTTTGTGTCGGGCTCCGGTGCCCCATGTAAAATGATTCCATAGTAAAAATCACCTGAGCATTTGTTATCATCATCGAAAAGCTCCAGTTGACTCGATTTCGCCAATGTATGCCTGAAATTTGCCGATCGTATGAGTTCATTTGGTGAATTAACGAGCGATAACGTCAGGACAATCCGATCGCATGTTATGACGTTATGTGAGCAGTTATTTGCATCATTGCGCTCCGTTTTTACTTTGATTCTATCGTATCTTTCTGCAATAGGTTTTATTCCGTCCTCAATTCTGGCTCGACGAAAGTATGGAAGTAGGTCTTTTGCTACAGCAACGTTGAACTCAGAATAAACGTAATTATGCACACTACTGTATGTGCTGCGAAGGAAAATAATCACATCTACGAGGAATTGCTGTGGAACGTCCTGTTGTACCAGGTCACGGAGTTGGGAGCTGTTACCCGGTTGCATAGTCAATCTCCTTATTTGACGAATTTTGTATGGCATTGCAGATACTTGCAATCTTGACTCAAATGAAGCGCCAGTTAATCGTAAAGTTATAGTGTATTATAGTATATTTTGTCAAGTAATGCAAGTTATTTTTTCATTTTTGTCAACCAATTTGTTATTATAGCAAAGAATAGCCCAGCTACTACTTTTTCTGATAGCAGTATATAATATGGTGGCTTTGACATTAATATTCTATGTTCGCTTGATCACTTCTGAATAGAATCAGCATCGTATCCGAGTAAGCGTGGCGGAAACGAGAAGGCGGAAGTTGGTTTTGGAATAATTTCCCGTTTCACGCGTACTCCAATTAGAAAACTCGAAAGAGCTAACCCATGCTGCCACCGATAGCGAATGACGAGGAAATCCTCAGTATTCGAGAAGTCCTAAAAGGCAACCACCACGCCTTCACAGCCATCGTGCGCCGTTATCAAAAACAACTTTATGCTCACATTCAACGCCTGATCCGGCGGCATGAGGACGTCGATGATGTTTTGCAGGAAACTTTCGTGCGCGCTTATCAGCATCTTGCGGAGTTTGACACCGCGCGACCGCTGTATCCCTGGCTGCGGCGCATCGCTTTCAATCTTGCGATCAGCCATCTACGCGCTAACGGCAGATTGCAACCCATCGACGATTTGCCGGATGATTTCTTGAAAGACATTTTCGATCCGCAGCGCGAATTGGAAAACGCCGAACTGCACATCGCCATCAATCGCGCCATTGCCGGTTTGCCCGCTGACCAGCAGACCATCATATCCCTGCAATTTCGCAACGGCTGCAGCTATCAGGAAATCAGCGAGCAGTTGCACATTCCCCTCGGCACGGTGATGTCGCGGCTGGCGCGCGCCAAGGAAAAGCTGCGCGCCGAGCTGGGCGCGTTTCACACATCCCGCGAAACGGGAGAGGTGTAATCATGAAAAATTTAATTTGTGATAAAACTCAAGAGGCACTTGCCGCTTATCTCGACGGCGACAACGCCGCCCTGCAAAGCGCCGAGGTGCAAGCGCATCTTGCCGCATGCGAAGACTGCCAGGCAGTTTATGCCGAGGTGCAACATGCGTTGACCGCCGGAAACGCTGATGAGTCGTCTCTGGCATTTCCTCAAAACGGCGCGATGAAATCTTCTCCTGATGAAAAATATTGGAACGAGCTTCCCGACCGCGTTATGGCGCGCATCGAAGGGCGCAACTCTCTTGAAACAAAAAACAATGCTCCACTGCCGGTCGTGCCGCCGCCAAAGCGACTTCGCGATACGTCGTTCATAAAAACTTTTGCTGCATCAAAAACGCGCTCGGTGTTGGCATTGACTGCGGTGGTTTTCTTGATGATCGTCGTCACCCGCACGATGCAAGATTCTTTGCCGAAGCAGGAGCGACTGAATGCTCTGCCCGAAGCTCAAATTACTGCTGCGGAAAGTGGGCCAATTACTGCGGAAGAAAAGCGAGACGCGCAACCCTCAGCGCCAGCCGTAGAACAAACTCGCTCAAAGAAAATTTCCGCCGATGCTTCGGAGCCGGCGATGGCAGAGGACAAACCCGCGCCACAACCTGCTGAAGCTCCATTGACGACGATAGATCAAGCTGCCTCGCAAGCGAAGCAAATCACTCCGCCGCCAGAAATAGTTTTATTCGGCAAGAAGAGTTCGCAGCTCGATGATCAGCCCAAAAAATCTGTAGATGAGCTAAGCCTCGCTCAAGGTGATGCTGAGTCTCTACAAGCTCGACTCCCGAATGAAGCGCCGGCCTCTGCCGAACCGATGTTGCCTGTGCTCACGAAAGAGGCCGCCGTAGAACGGCAAATCTCCAAAACTGACGCGGCTTCCGGCTCGAGCATGAGAGCAGCTTCGCAACCGGCAAAAATGCGCGCAATGAGCACCGCCAGCCAAGCGGCGCCTTCAACTTCCGAAAGCAGTTATTCGCAAGCATTGTGGCGCGCCCAACAGACCGCCACGCCGAAAGCGCAACAAGTCATTTGGCAGGGTTTTCTTTCTGCCGCAAGCGACTCCACCTACATCAAGCTGGCGATTGCACAACTTGCGCAAAGCATGTTGGCTCAGGTGGATTCGAGTAGTTCTGCTGAACAGGTGAAATCTACGCTGCGGTTTTTAAAACAGCACGAAGCGATCTTGCGCTCGCAGTTTGGTGTTGAAAAACTGGGCAGTGAAATGCGGAGAATCGAGTTGTTGAGCAAGCCGTGAGAGGCCGCACAATCCGCCACCACGATAAGCACCCCGCGTAGATATTATGGAGCAAAACCAGCAGTGAATGAGGACCCGCTGAAAAGCGATGGCGCCGCTGAACAAATGCGCAAGACCGTCGATGCCGTCTACCGCTCTGACTCGCGCCGCGTGCTCGCCACGCTCATCCGCCTGCTTGGCGATTTCGACCGCGCCGAGGACGCGCTGCACGATGCTTTTAGAGCAGCGCTCGAGCAATGGCCGCGAGACGGCGTGCCCGCCAATCCTCGAACGTGGCTCGTTTCAGCGGGCCGCTTCAAAGCTATCGATGCGATGCGCCGGCGCGCGCGCTTCGACGCCTTGCAGGCGGAGCAACTCGACACCGGAGCAAGTGACGTGGAGGCATTGGACGATGAGAGCGTCGCGGACGACCAGTTGCGGCTGATCTTCACCTGCTGCCATCCAGCACTTGCGCCGGACGCCCGGATGGCGCTGACGCTGCGCGAGGTGTGTGGCCTCACCACTGAGGAGATCGCGCGCGCTTTCCTCACTTCGCCGCCCACGGTGGCCCAGCGTATCGTGCGGGCTAAAGCGAAAATCCGCGATGCGCGCATTCCGTATCAAGTGCCGTCGCGGGACGATCTGCCAGACCGGCTCGACACCGTGCTCCACGTGATATATTTAGTATTCAACGAAGGATACTCTGCGTCATCTGGCGAGTCGCTGACGCGGCCCGATCTCTCGGGCGAGGCGATACGCTTGGGGCGACTGCTCGTCGAGTTGCTGCCGGAGCCGGAGGTAATTGGACTTCTCGCGCTGATGTTGCTGCACGAATCGCGGCGGCCTGCGCGCACATCGCCGGCAGGCGATTTGATTCTGCTGGAAGACCAAGATCGCTCTCTCTGGAACCGCGATCACATTGCGGAGGGCTTGACGCTGGTGGAGCGCGCGCTGTCGTCACAAAGGTTCGGTCCGTACACGCTCCAAGCGGCAATTTCGGCGGTGCATGCCCAAGCACCCAACGCTGCTGACACGGCCTGGGCGCAGATCGTTGGATTGTACGACGTGCTGGTGCAGGCGGAGCCATCACCGGTGATCGAGTTGAATCGTGCTGCAGCGGTGGCGATGCGCGACGGACCTGTGGCGGGTGTGACGCTCATCGATTCTATTTTAGCGCGCGGCGATCTTGCTGATTATCACTTGATACACTCAGCACGGGCGGAGCTTTGCCGGCGGCTGGGCAGAACGGCGGAAGCCCGAGCCTCCTATGAACGGGCCCTCAGCCTCACGCAGCAGGAGCCGGAGCGGAGGTTTCTCGAGCGGCGGCTGGCCGAGTTGCGGGACTAAGACCGTGAGAATTGCCTAAAATGACACCCATGATTTTTGACATTTGATCGAGCCTTTGAGATTGGCGCCGTGCCAAGATTTATGATCAAACGCCTGGTCAATCAGTGTCAGCAGAAATGCGATTTCTCGGTTGGTCATAAGGCAAACCTTCCTATCACTCAATCGGCTTTTTGATCGACAAAAATCTCGTAATGCCGAACCGTGGGCTCAAACTCAAGCAAATACTTTTTGTCTTCGGGATAATATTTGGCGCGTTCGTGGTCATCTCCTGCAAATTTTTTGATGGAGGCAATCGAATCCCAAAACGAGAGTGTCAGAAAATGCGCTTGATCTTCTTCCCTGCGATGCAAGACAAATGCGCCCTGATTGCCTTTTGTCTGCCGATAGTCGGGGATGCCGGTTTTGTTCAAATAGTCGAGATATTCATCGGTTCTGGTTGTCGGTGTGATGCCATGCCAGATTCTAGCGATTGTAACTTTCCCCGTTGCTGAACCCAATGCCTGGTAATGTGAGGAACGTTCATCAAAGCGGGAGAGCAGAGCGCGCGCTTTAGATGGAACGACGGCTAACTCATACTGCTGACCGGCAAATCCTCGCACCGCGTCAAGCGATTCAAACCAGAGCATGGTCACAAATTCGACTTCATTTTGAAGATCACGCCTCAGTAAGTGATGCCCTTTGTATCCCTTGATCTGCCGGCTGGTTATGCCAGGCAGTATTTCACTTTCCAGAAGCGCGAGATACGCTGCGGCGTTCTCATGGGTCGCCCATCCGTGCCAAATTCGACAAATCATGATTGCAAACCTCCTCTCAATTTATACGTGAATAGTTACGAAAACTATTGCAGCCGGTGACGGATCAGATAAGACAGCTTGATGAAGAACACCCGGCTGTTGCGTTGCCATCCTGCTTCGTAATGATTCGTGAACGGACTGAAGCCGTTGTAATTCAAATGATCGTTGTAGCCCATATAAAGCGACGTTCCCGGATTCGGCGTCCAACCGAGCAAAAGCTGCCCACGCACGTTCGCGATCATCGTATCGTAATCGATGCGCGTTCGCAAAAACATGAAGCGCGAGAAATAGTAATTCGCGCGCAACGAATAAAGGTTCTGGTCAAAGGCAACGCGCTTCGTGTCGTTGCGAACCAGACGACTTTTGGTGTAATCGAGCGCAACCCGCAGCGCGTCAGCCGGCTGATAGTTTGCAGAGGCCGTCATCGTCAACGCTTTGCCGGGGCCGGGATCGAGCGGCGAGTTGGGATCGGCCAATGCCGCCGGGCTGACACGCGGGAACTTCGGGCCGGCGCCGAAATCGAAGTCAAACTGATTCCAGGTATTATCAACTAAGGCTTTAAATGAATACTTCTTGCTCGGCGAGGTGCCGGCTTCGATCACCAAACCTTTAAAAATGGTGCTCCGTTCAGAAGCTCCCGCAAATGCACCCGGTCGCGTTGCCGTTCTTTGGGGGCCGAACTCTTCTTCAAAGAGCCGCAAAAAATCCCGATACAAATAAAAATTGAGAAAAGTTTGACGCTTGAAATTCAGCAAGAGGCGTGGATAGTGATAGGCGTACTGCCTTCGTCCCTGCCAGTCGAACTGCGTGAAAACAGTATATAGCGCACTCCACGAGATGAGCTTGGAGTTTGGTTTTGGCTCGGAGTTGTACCGCGCAAAGACCGACCAGCGGTTCATATCGACGCGCAGCGTGTAACCCAAATCAGCGCGGTAGTCCGGCGAATATCCTTCGCCGGCAAATTGCAGGCTGAGATGCCGCCCGGTCTTGTTCAGCTCGGTGTAATACCCCAAGCCATTGCCGGTGCGATAAATGTTTTGATCCGCTTTCGGATTGTAGAAGAAGCGCCGTGAAGTGGCGCCGAGCAGTTGAAAGTTGAAGAAGGTGTTCCGGCTGACGCTGAGGCGGCCATCGACTCCGGCCAGGTGATTATATTTTTCGATGAAATTATAACTGGTGGCAATCATTCCGACGCTTGACTGGTTGCCGACATCGCGTTTGAGGCGCAGCGCGCCAACATGAGCATTTTTGCCAAGAAACCTTTCAATGCCTGGCCGCAGCGCAGGATCGTTTCGTTCTTCTTCGCTGAAATTGCCCGGCGCGTTGTCGCTTGCCAACATCAACCCGAAGCTCGTGCGCCCGCGTTTGCCGGAGAGCTTCATCGCCGCGTCCGGGTCAATGATCGCGCGCGTATGCACGGCCTGAATTGGCGCGCGAAAGAGCTCTATGCCTTCAAGAAAGAACGGACGTTTCTCCTCGAAGAAAAGGGGGAAACGTAGATTGGCGGTGATCTGTGGTTGATCGGCCTCGACTTCGCCGAAATCGGGATTGACCGCGGCGTCGAGACTAATGTCCGGCGTCAGCCGAATTTTCGCCGTGAGCCCGGGCTCCGGCTTCACGGATTGATCGAGCCATCGCCCGGGATCAGCTTCGCCTGATAAGGCCGGCAAGGTTCGCACCCGCTGACCGGTTTCGGAGAGGGCGAAGGTGGGAATGATTTCCAGCGTGCGCGCCGTAGTGAGGCTTTCCAGACCGGTGAGGCGTCCGGCTTGCGCGAGAAATCTGGCTCGTGTTTCTTTGACGCCGGTTTTGTTCGTGCCGGCCCGGTCACGGCGCAACGGCATCCACGAATTCTCTTCGTCGAGGGATTGGATCTGGCGCAGAATATGGATGCCCCAGAATTTCCCTTTTCCCGCTTCATATTTGAGCGAGCTGAAAGGCATCGCTATTTCGATCGTGTAGCCGTCATTGTTCAGCACTCCTTTCGACTGCATCACCACATCGACGCTGTAATCGGGCTCGCTGCCTTCGGTAAAGATGCCGTCCTGCTGGATGCCGAGTGGATTCAACATCAGCACATAAGCCGTGCGCCGATCATTGAAGGTGTCCAGATAGATGGCGACGTGATCATCGTTCGTCACCTCATCGCGCTTGGCCACCGTCGCGCGAATCTTCTCGGGATCGTTGTGTGCGCGAATGCCGAGGTAGAAAAATTTATCGTCGTAGCCCAGCAGCGCCACGGTCGGAGATGACGGCGCGATGTTGTCACCGGGTTGGGTTTGATAAAAATCTTTCAAAACCGTTGCCTGTTGCCACATTTCTTCATCGAGCTTCCCGTCAATCGCCGGCGCTGACACAAAGCGCGCCATGCGCACGGCCTGCGCCTTGTCTGGCGGCAACCCCTCGCGCGAATTGCTAGGCGCCGTCTTCGCCGCTTCCAGCGACAGCGGTGTTTGCGCGGCGAGATCGCGCCACGAAATTCCGCTGATCACGCTCGTCAACAAAAGTGTGGCGAAGAGAATCGTTTTTCGCTGAGCATGCATATTTTCTCCTTGTCGTAAGTAATCCCATACCGGCTATTCGGGATGGTCACGGTAATGCCTCGAGTTACCCGTGGAAAAAGTAGCGCAGACCTCTTGTATGCAGGCAGGATGCCTGCGCTACAACTTTGCTCTTGATAAATTTTCCGTAACTGGTTATATTACTATTGCAGGTTACAACATAAGAAATTTTTTGTAACCTGTCAAGTGCTACTTTGTAGGTTACAGATTTGGAGTCACGATGAAGCTCAATGAAAGACCTGCTGCGATGATCAAGCTGGTTGGCGGGCGACTGTGTCTGGATTTCGTCAACTCGGTTGGCGGTCGCCGCCCGGCTTTGCCATCTGAAAAAGGGAGCGCGGTTCGGGAAGACAAGCTCAACGACTATGGCGATCTACTGGCGTGGAGTCAACACGCGGGCCTGCTGGCGGAAACGGAAGTTCAGAAAGCGCTGCGTGAAAGCCGGCAACGGCAGGCGGAAGCGGCGGCGGTGTTTGCAAGAGCTCTCGAACTGCGTGAAGCGATTTATCGCCTGTGCAAAGCAATTTTGCATAAAACCCTACCGCGCCAGTCTGACCTCACGCGGTTGAATCAAGAGCTGAACATTGCACACGGTCGTGTGAGATTGGCCGCCGGAGAAGAGAATTTTATTTGGGAGTGGACGGACACGAGGAACGCGCTGGATCGCATGCTCTGGCGAATAGCAGACTCCACTGCAGAGCTGCTGACCACCGGAGATCTGACGCGCTTGCGTGAATGCAGCGGCGAAGACTGCGGCTGGCTGTTTGAAGACACCAGCAAGAACCGCAGCCGCCAGTGGTGCGACATGCGGGATTGCGGCAATTTGGCTAAAGTCCGCCGCTTCCGCACCCGTGCGCGCAGTGTATAAAAAATCGCCTGAACACATCACCGTCTCAAATATGATTCTTGGTTGGCTGTCGCCGTTTCTCATAACCTTTTCGAATCGCAACATGAACGGAGAAGTCTTGTGGGTTTCCCTGGATGAGCGCGTATTCGAGCATCTACGCCTCGTCGGCGATCATCAAGGCATTTGGGCGTAAGGCTCGTTGTCGATTTTGGCCTAGGCCGAACGACTATTCAGTAGAACAAGCCCAAAACAAAACCGGCATTACGGATAAATGTTGTGACATAGGGTTGACACAGGACGTTCTTATATTGAAACCCCAGGATAAAAAACGACAGCGCGGAACATAGGCGTTTAATAGGCTCAGAGGAGCAAAACATGCGACAATTGCGACCATCGACTCACAAAGCCCTTTTAGTGATCGCCGACATTAGCGGCTTCACCCAATTCATGAAGTCACATGAGAACACGGCCAACCATGCCATGCATGTAGTGGTGGAACTGCTAAGGGCC
>Ga0247727_10015078_pt1 | contig 12729 bp, 10 predicted proteins | sample WisWelCaveWW1625_FD_202498 | JGI IMG/M metagenome (GOLD analysis project Ga0247727, IMG submission 202498) | Biofilm microbial communities from Wishing Well Cave, Virginia, United States - WW16-25 | ecosystem: Environmental > Aquatic > Deep subsurface > Groundwater > Cave microbial mat | place...
CCTCGAACCCGCCTTTGCCGGTGTTGCGGAAAAGGTAGTTTGGTTCCTTGTCGTTCGCCACCACCAGGTCGATCCAGCCGTCCTGGTCGAAGTCGCACAGGGTCACGCCCAGCGACTTGCCCTGCAACAGCTTGCCGTCCTTCGATTTCGTTATGCCCGCCGCCGCCGACACGTCCGCAAACTTCCCATTTCCCAGATTGCGAAAGAGACGGCAGGACTCGCCGGTGTAGGCGTCGGGCGTGTTGTACGACGGCGCATTAACTTCGTCACCGGTCAGGCTCCAGGGGATGTGGTCCTGCGGCCCGCGCCAGCGAACGTAGTGGCACACAAACAGGTCGAGCCATCCATCGCGATCATAATCGACGAACGCGCAACTCGTGCTCCAGCCCTTGTCGATCACGCCCGCGGCCCTGGCTACTTCGGCGAAGATGCCACCATCATTACGATACAGGTAGTTGCGTCCCAGCGCAGTGACGTACAGGTCGGCGTCGCCGTCGTTGTCATAGTCGCCCGCGCACACCCCCATGCCGTAGGCGTGGAGCGCCACGTTGGCAAGCTCGCACACGTCCTCGAACGTCCCGTCCCGCGAATTGTGGAGAAGTGCCGAACTATCCCCCCACGGCCCCTCGTCTCCGCGTCCCCTCGCGTCCCAGAATTTCCATTCCTGGCTGTTGACCAGGAACAAGTCCTGCCAACCATCATTGTCGAAGTCGATCCAGGCCAAGCCGCTGCCCATCGTCTCCGGGAGCCACTTCTTGCCGAGGGCGCCGTTGATGTGCTTGAATGCAAGATCGAACTTCGCCGTGGCGTCGGCGAAGCTGAGGGCGGTGGTGGGTTTCGGTTTGGCAGTTATGGACGGCGTGGGCTTGTTGGCGCAGGAGACGACACCAAGTGAAAGCAACGGAGCAACCAGCGATAGCAGCAGCGGTGGTCTCATCATCACGCCTTCACAAAATACACATCCGTCACCGACCACGTCTTCTTCCGCCGGAACTTCGCTGACACCGGCATGCCGATGCGCATTTCATCTTCGCCGCTACCGATCACGCGGGTCATGAACAGCGTGTCGACGCCGTCGAACTCGATGAGCGCGAGCGTGAACGGGCACTGGTCGAGGTAAGGCTCGCCGCTGAAGTGGCACACCGTCCACGAGTGGACGCGGCCCGTGGTGGGTAGCTCGAACCATGCAGTGGCGCCACCACAGGACATGCACACTGTGCGCGGCGTGGCGTAGCGATAGTTGCACGCCTGGCACTCGCTGCCCAGCAACTTGCGCTTGGCGAGCGCATGGAAGAACGGCGAGTCTTGCGCATAGCTGACGTTGTAGTTGACCGAGAAACTCCACTGGAATTGCAGTGGATCGAGGTTGGTAACCCACGGACCGTGGGTCGGTTCGGGCAAACGGGTTGCGGTCGCCATCATGCGCTCCTGTTACGGCTTCTCGAGAATGGAAATCGTGACGTAGGTGCCGGTGCCGGCGTGGCTGTAGGCGGCCGCGCGCTGGACGTTGGGCACCTGGCAATGCGCATCGCCGAAGTGCCTGGCAATGCTGCTCTGGCATTGCCAGAAGTTGAAGACTAGCTGCATCAAACCGGTTGCCCCCACCGGATGGCCGCATGCCAGCAGCCCGCCGCTGGGATTGACCGGATGCGGTCCGCCCAGCAACCCACGACCTTCGTCCGCGAAACGGCCGCTCGCTCCGTACTTGCAGAGGCCAACGTCCTCGTATTGCTGCAGCTCGGCGGAGGCGTAGGCGTCGTGCAGTTCCCAGGCTTGAATCTCCGCGCGTGGATCGGTGATACCCGCCATCGCGTAGGCCTCGCTCGCCGCGTTTCGACCCGCGCGGAACGAGTGGACGCCGGGATACTTCAGGTGCGGATAGTCATCCGGAGACTCGTGCGGCAGCAGCGGCACTTTGCCGTGGGGGCGATCGGACATGCGCATGGTGTCGGACCCGGAGCCGATGCCGGCGATTCGAATCGGCTGATCGCAGAACTTCCGCGCCTGTTCTTCTGAAGCGAGCAAGCACACCGCGGCGCCGTCGGACATCACGCAGGTCGTCAATCGGCGCAACGGGTAGGCAATCATCTGCGAGGCGATTACCTCTTCCACGGTCACCGCCCGGCGATGTTGCGCAAACGGATTGTGCACGGCATTGCCGTAATTCTTCACTGCCACCTTCGCCATCTGTTCCTCGGTGGTGCCGAACTCGTGCATGTGCCGCACCGCCATCATCGCGTAGTAGCCGGTGTAGAAGCCGCCGAGCGGGTAGTCGAACTTGGTGTCGCTGGCCAGGGCGATGAAGTCGTTGCCCTTCCACGTCTCCACCGAACTCATGGTCTCGAAGCCCATCGCCGCGCAAACGTTGAAGCGACCCGAGGCCACTGCCTCGTACGCGCTCTGGAAGCACAGTCCGCCGGTGGCGCCGCCGCCTTCGATGCGCACGTGCGGCTTGGGGCACATGCCGACAAAGTCCTGCACCATCGCCCCGGCCTTGAGCTGACGGGTGAAGTGATCGGAGAAATAGGAGATGACGCTGCCGTCGATCTCACGCACGGTCAGCCGTCCGCCGAGATCGGCCAGCGCGTAATCGAGCGCCGCCTTCACCATGCAGCGGAAGTCCTGGTCGGGGCGCGCTTTGGCAAACTTCGTGATGCCGCCGGAGATCATGTAGACAGGTCGCATCGCTTAAGCTCCGATTCTCATGGTCGCGCGGATGGCCTCCACCGCGGAAGGATTCTCCAGTGCAGTCAGGTCGCCGGGAGGCAGGCCGAGATAGGTCGCACGAATCACCCGTCGCATGATTTTTGCGCTGCGGGTCTTCGGGAGGTCCGCCACGAACTCGATCGTCCTGGGCGCCAGCGCCTTGCCGAGCGCGCGGATCACCTGCTCCCGCAATTGCGTTCGCAGTGTATCGCTGCCGACCACGCCGGGCGCAAGCACGCAGAAGCAGACCAGCGCATCGCCCTTCATTTCATCCGGCACACCGATGGCCGCCGCCTCGATGACGCCCTCGTGCTCGACCAGCACCGACTCCACCTCGGCCGGTCCCAGTCGCTTGCCGGCAAGCTTGATCGTGTCATCCGAGCGGCCGAGAATGTACCAAAGACCGTCGCTGTCCACAGCGGCCCAATCACCGTGAACCCACACGTCGGGCCAGCGCGACCAGTAGGTTTCGAGATAGCGTTCGGGCGCATTCCAGAATCCGCGTGTCATCCCGATCCACGGCTGGCGGATGACCAGCTCGCCGACCTGTCCGCGCACGGAGGCGCCGTGTTCGTCGACCACGTCGGCGGCGATGCCGGGCACCGGCCCGGCGAACGCGCACGGTTTGAGCGGAGTCAACACATTGCCCATCACGATGCCGCCGGAGATTTCGGTCCCGCCGGAATAGTTGATGATCGGCAGCCGCGCTTGGCCGACGACTTCGAACAACCAGCGCCAGGGTTCGGGATTCCACGGCTCGCCGGTGGAGGCGAACTTGCGGAGGGAAGACAGGTCGTGCGCGCGGACGGGCGCGTCGCCGTGCGGCAGCAGACTGCGGATCAGCGTCGGCGAAACGCCGAGGCTCGTCACGCCATGCCGCTCCACCAGCGCCCACAGGCGGTCGGGCCCGGGAAAATCCAGCGCGCCATCGTAAAGCATCATCGTCGCGCCGAGCAGCAAGGCGCCGAACACCAGCCAGGGTCCCATCATCCAGCCCATGTCAGTCACCCAGTAGAGTACCTCGTCGGTGTGCAGGTCGAGGCCGTGCGCAATGTCCTGCGCGGCTTTGATCGGAAAGCCGCAGTGCGTGTGGACGGCCCCTTTCGGCGCCCCGGTCGTGCCGGAGGTGTAGATGAGCATCAATGGCTCCTCGGCGTCGGTGTGTTCGGTCGGCGAGTTGTCGGGCTGCGTGGCGACCAGGTCGCGCCAGCGATGCCACTGCGTGGTCGAGGCAGTCGGCCAGTTCGCCTCGCCGATCCGTTGTAGGTCGGGCAGCTTGCCCGACAGCACGATGACATCCTGAACCGTTGGCGATTGCGCCACGGCTTCGGAGGCCGTGCTGAGCATCGGCACCACGCGACCGCGTCGCTGCGTGCCGTCGGCGGTGATGAGCGCCTTCGCTGCTGCGTCGTTGAGACGCAGTGCGATGGCTTGCGCGCCGAAGCCGGAGAAGAGCGGGACAAACAGGCCGCCGAGTTTGATGATGGCCAGCATCGCGACGACGATTTCTGGCGTCATCGGCATGAACACGGCGACCGCGTCGCCGCGACCGAGGCCCATTCCGCGGAGCGCGCCCGCGAGCCGATTCACTTCGCGGCGCAATTCGGCATAGGTCCTCGATCGCGTCGCACCGTCTTCGCCTTCCCAGCGCAGCGCGAGTTTCGCGTCGGTCGAGGTGCCCGCGTACTTGTCGAGGCAGTTGCGAACGATGTTCAGCTTGCCGCCGACGCACCACTGCGACCACGGCGCCCCGCGCGAGAGGTCCAGCACGCGCGTGTACGGCTGGTAGAACTCAATGTTCAAGTCATCGAGCACCGCGTTCCAGAACCAGTCAAGCTCAGTGGTCGAACGCGTCTGCAACTCGTCGAGCGACGTCAGCGCGTGGCGTTGCATTAAGCGTTGTAGATTGCTTTGGGCGATCAGTTCCGGCGTGGGCCGCCAGACAAATTCACCGCCGAAGTCGAAGCTGGACATGGATAATGGTAGTAGCATGTCCCGACGATTCCACCGCGCAAACAAACGGCAGGGAACGCTTGACCGATCGCCGCTGTTTGGGTATAATAACGGTCAATTCAAAATCGGAGATTCTCTCATGCGCAAGTCCGGCTTCACCCTCATTGAACTGCTGGTCGTCATCGCCATTATTGCCATCCTGGCAGCGATTCTGTTTCCCGTCTTCGCCCGGGCTCGCGAGAAAGCGCGGCAGGCGAGTTGCCTGAACAACGTCAAGCAACTTTCCATGGCAACGGTGATGTACGCGCAGGACTACGACGAAAGGGTTGTGCCCAACGTGACGCTAAACAATGGCGCCACCTGACCGACCGGCGGAGCTAGCTCTGCCAACTGCGCCGGTCCTGGCGGCTTTGCTCCTCAGTGCTGTCTCTGGTACCACCTGCTGCATCCCTACATGAAGAACACTCAGATCATGAATTGCCTCACGCTGGTCGGCTCCCGGCGCGCGGACTTGCTTACCAGCCAGTACACCGGCCGGGTTTCCTACGGCGCGGGCTGTGTGGTCGGTTCGTGGATTTCCATGTCACGCATGGTGGCACCTGCCGAAACCGTGTTCGTGCTGGAGAATACGTACGCCGCTCCGTGCACGGGCGCCGGCACCAGCTTGAACGCCTACTACCTGTCCGACTGGGATGCGCTGTGTGGCGCGGGCGGAGCCTTCAACAGTGACAACCGTGCGACGGCGCTGGGCCTGCATAACGGCTTTACCAACGTCGGCTTCATGGATGGCCACGCCAAGACGATGAACTGGAAAGAGATGACCTGCGCAAATTACACGAATGAGAACAGTCCTGCCGATGGCGCCTACCAGCAGCAGTGCACCATCGCGAATCTGATTGCACAGGGCAAGCGGGACCTCTGGACCTTGAACAAGGCCACCACCGGCACCGACTTCGGCGGCTGCTCGCCGTAGTCGCGCTCTTTGGCTTCAGTCCCGGCGCGTGGCCTCCGCCAGCGCCTTGCGCAGCGCGGCGGCGGTGACGGGTTTGCCGACGACCGTGGTGACGCCGGGCGGGCATTCGCCTGCGTGCTTCATCATCTCGCCGAAGCCGGTCAGCATGATGACCGGCGTGCCGGGCCGATGCTGCGCGATGAACTCGGCCAGTTGATCGCCGTTCACTTCCGGCATGGCGCGGTCGAGGATGACGAGATCGTACTGGTTGGCGTGGAAGAGTTGCAGCGCACTCGCGCCGTCGGAAGCGGTGTCAACGGTGTGGCCGTCGGCGCTGAGCAAGGCTTGCGTCGCCTCGCGCACGAGAGCTTCGTCATCGATTAGCAGCACGCGTAGCGAACGAAGCTTCGCCCCGGGCGCCTGGCCCTCGGCGGCGGATTCGCCGCGGAAGGCCGGCAGGCGCAGCCGCACCGTGGTGCCGCGACCGGGCTCGCTGTCAATCTCCAGTTCACCCTGGTGACGCTCGATGATACTGTACGTCACTGACAGTCCCAGCCCGGTACCCTGTGCACCTTTGGTCGTATAGAACGGCTCCAGACACTGTTTGCGCTGCTCGTCATCCATGCCGACGCCGGTGTCGCTGACTTCAAGGATGATGGCTGAGGGATGAGGGATGAGGGATGACGGATGAGGGATGAGAGATGAGGGATGAGGGATGACGGATGACGGATGAGAGATGAGGGCCGATGACTCGGAGGCTGTTGCCGTTTCATCCCTCATCCCTAATCCCTCATCCCTCATCGTCCTGATCGTAATCGTCCCGCCCTGCGGCATGGCATCCACCGCGTTGAAGATCAGATTAGTCAGCACCTCGCGCAACTCGTGCTCGTTGCCGGCGATGGCGGGAACCTCGCCGATTTCGGTCACGATGCGCACCGTGCCGCCCGCTGCCAGGGCCTGGTCTTTCCACTTCAGTTGCGTCAGCCCGAGCACCTGCTCGATGAGCGCGTCCACGCGCACCGCGACGAACCGTTTGCCTGAGTCGCTCGGGCGATAGAACTCTTGCATCCGGCGCACGACGCTGGCGGCGTCGGTGGCAGCCAGGTGGATCATCCGCGCGTAGCGCCGCACACGCTCCTTGTCTTCCAGATACTTGTCGTCCATCAGCAGGATTTCGCTGAACCCCAGAATCGGTGACAGCGAATTGTTGAAGTCGTGCGCGATACCGCTGACCATGGTGCCCAGCGCGCGCAGCCGTTCCTGCTCGGCCATGCGCTCCGCTGCTGATTTCAACCGGTGCAGCGCTTCCTCCAATTCAGTGTTCGCAGCGAGCACCGCCGCCTCCGCCTGCTTGCGTCGCATGTCGTTGCGCAGCGCTTCAATCATGTTCGCGCACATGGCAAGAAACGGCTGCAGGCTGTCCACTTCCGTTTGGTTGTAACCCCCGGGACTATTGGCGATGCCGACCATGCCGATCAGCCGCTCGCCGTGATGGAAGGGCAACCCCAGAAAGGCGCCCATATGTGGATGTCCGGAAGGGAGCCCGCCGCGCCGCGGGTCGTTGAGTGGGTCGTTGGCAATCACGGGCTGGCCGGTGGTCATGACCTCGCCGAACAGCGTCTTAAGGTTGAAGAACTCCAGGTTGGGCGCGCGCTGTTCGTACAACGCGCGGGTTTCCGCGTTCCATGCAATGTTGGTGATGGCGTGGGCCTTGAGGTAGAGTTCCCCCTCGGCCGTCGTCAGCACTTCGCCGATGAAGCCGTATTCGCTCTGCGTCAGCGCGAGCAGGCTGTTGAGCATGCCATCGAATACCTCCACCGGATCGGCGCTCGCGATAAATTGCGACTGCGCGAGTTCGATGGCGCGCAGCATGTCATTCGCAGCGAGCGCCTCCGCCTCCGACTGCTTGCGTGCGGTAATGTCCTCCACTGTGCCCTCGTAGCGCAGCAGCTTCCCGTGTTCATCCCGCACCGTGCGGACGCTTTCGGAAACCCAGATTGTCCGCCCGTCGCGGGTTCGCATCTGCGCCTCGAATCCAGACACAATGTGGAGGTTCTCCATCGTGCGTCCGAAGCGCTCACGAAGGGTCGGGTCAACGTAAAGCTGACGACCGATGTCGGTCACAACCGTCTGCAGCTCGGCCAGCGACTGGTAGCCATACATGCGCAGCAGCGCCGGGTTCGCGGAGATGAACTGGCCCTCGGGCGTGGTCTGGAAGAAGCCCTCGACGGCGTTCTCAAAGATGTCGCGATACTGCGCCTCCACTGCTTGCGTTCTCCTACGCTCCAGCGCGTAACGAATGGAACGCACCAGCACTCGCTCCAGCATCAGCCCCTTCACCAGAAAATCCTGCGCACCGGCCTGCATCACCTGAATCGCGAGGTCTTCGTCCTCCAGTGCGCTGACGACGACGATGGGGACGTCCGGTTGGCTCGCCAGCATCCGCAGCACGGTGTCGAGTCCCTCGCTGTCCGGCAGCCCCAGGTCGAGCAGCACCACGTCGAACCGTCGGTCGCGCAACTGTTGCAGCGCCTCGTCCAGCCGCGCAACGTGGGTGACGGACACGTCGCCCCTCCGCTCCAGGCTCGTCTTGAGCAGGAGCGCATCGACGCGGCTGTCTTCGACCAGCAGGATTTCTGTCATTGTTACCCCACCACCACTTGCGCATCCGCGCTGGGCGCGCTCTCGCCGGCGTCGTTGACGCTGGTGACGCGCATCTTCACCGTCGCGCCGGTCGGCAGGCCGGACACCGTGGCGCTGGTATCGTAGAACAGGTCGACGAAGACGAAGACGGGATCGACGCCGACGACTTGCTTGAACAGGCGGTAACGCGCGGCGCGCGCGGCGACGGTCCACGACGCCAGCACAATGGTCGGCGGGCCAGCGATCAGCGCGAGGCCGGTGGGCACGTCGGGCATGGTCGCGCCGGCGGGCGGGTTGAGGCCGAACGCGTACCAGCGATCGTCGTCGCCGGCCATCAGTTGTTCCAACTCGTGAATGAGTCCGGTCATCCGCTTGCGCAGCGCGGTGACGGCGGTGTCGCGCAGCACCTTCTTCTGCCCCGCCACGGTGTCGCCATTGTCCACGGCGGCAATCGCGGTGTCGAACGAGGTGTGCAGCGCGTCGGCGCGCGCGGCGGTGACGTTGAGCGGCGCGTTCTCCTGCGTGGGGTGCGCGGTGAAGTAGAGCTTGAGTTGACCCGCCAGCGCCAGGCACTTGTCGATGGTTTGGGGAACAGCGGTCGAGTTGTCGGGGAAGCCGGCCGCGCCCCACTGCTGCGTGTACGTGCCGCCGAGGAAGTGGACGAGCACGCCGCGCGTGTCGGCCAGGAACGCCTTCACCAGCGCAAACTGCGCGTCCTGGGCGGCCTGCAGCGGCGTCTTGTTGGCCACGGCGTCGTCGTAGTTGAAGGAGCCGGTCTCGCCGGCGCCCTGTGCCGCTTCCATGACCGGCTTCGTGTTCTGCTTCACGTCGAGGGCCACCTGGTACGTGTTCAGCCCGGCAATCATGCGGTCGCACAGCGCGAACAGTTCGTCGAGCGGCTTGGGTAGCTCATTACTAGCCATCTTCGTTCCTCCTGGGGCTGGTGGTCGGTTCGGTCATTCGAACGGGTAGTTGCCAATAACTCATTCGCAGTGTCACGGCGCGCATCCTCCTATGACTGAATTCAGCAAGCGGCGGCGGACGCCGCCAACGTCAAATGAAAGTCCAGCGAGGTTGGCGGCGTCCGCCGAGGGCAGGAAAAGTCTTGCGATGGGCTGGCGGCGTCCGCCGAGGGCAGGAAAAGTCTTGCGATGGGCTGGCGGCGTCCGCCGAGGGCAGAAAAAGTCTTGCGATGGGCTGGTGGCTTCCGCCGAAGGCAAAATGAGAGTCCTGCGACACTGGCGGCTTCCCCCGAGGGCAGGAAAAGTCTTGCGGCGGGCTGGCGGCGTGCGCGGAAGGCAAAACGAGAGGCGTGACGGCGGAGGAAACTTCATGGACTGCCTCGACGCGCTCTACCCCTCGCTGCCCTCGTACTTGTCCTTCAACGAGGCGCCGACCGACGCGTTATCGCTTCCTAACCCTGGGCTCATAGGTCGCAGAAGACTCACGGGCGAGGGGCAACCTCGTTCCCACTGCGGCAGTCCGTTCCACTGGCCGGCTTTCGCTCTTGATCTCATCCAGATACCACCACCACTGTGACCGCGGAACGGCGTTACGCTTGCGAGCGGCGCGATAGAACTTGAGCGGCAGGCGGGCGAACAGCTCGCCGCGCTGCAAGACGAGGTCGACGTCGAGCGCGAGTATTCTCGTGCGGTAAGTGGTGAGTTTCGGCTCGTTGAGATACTGGTGAAAGACGGCTTCGATCTCGTCGCGACAGAAGAGCAGGTAGTCGAGGTCTTCCGCGAGGTCATTGAGCTGGCGCAGCGCGAATCGTGGCAGGACGCGGGTCACCATGTTTTCGTACTCGCGCCACGCGTTGATGAAGCGGCGTTCATCCTTGGGATGGATTCTCTTCACGGTTCACCTCTTCGCCGCGCGCAGCAGAACGACCTGCTCACGTCGCGCGATGTAGCCGTCGATGTTGGTTACAACGAATGCCGTCTTGATCTGGCTCTGACGCCCCTCCTCGGGGGGCTGCCAAGCCACGAACAATTCTGTCACGGGATGCCAGCAGCCGACACGCGGCTGGTCGAAGTCGCGGTAACGCCAGACTCCCGATGATTTGCTCTTTAGCACCCGTTCCACGTCGGCCTGCGAGAACGGTCGGTCGATCGTCTTGTCGTAAAACTCGTTGGCGATCTGGCCGTTCAGCCACGCTGCAAGCGCCGCATCCTGTGCGGCTTGTGCCACTTCCTGATTGACGCGATCTTGCATCGGATTGTTGACGCTCAGCCTTACCCCTCGCTGCCCTCGTACTTGTCCTTCAACGACGAGATCACGGCGGGGTCGGCGAGGGTGGTGGTGTCGCCCATCGCGCGGCCTTCGGCGATGTCGCGCAGCAGCCTTCGCATGATCTTGCCGCTGCGCGTCTTGGGCAGGTCGGCGGTGAAGTAGATTTCCTTCGGGCGCGCGACCGCGCCGATCTTCTTCGCGACGTGCGCTTTCAGTTCGGCTTCCTTCGCGTCGCCGCTGTCGACGCCTAACTTCAGCGTGACGAAGGCGGCGATGGCCTGGCCGGTAATCTCGTCGGTCTTGCCGATGACGGCGGCTTCGGCGACGTCGTGGTGGTCGACCAGCGCGGACTCGACTTCCGTCGTCGAAATGTTGTGGCCGGCGACGAGCATGATATCGTCCACGCGGCCGAGCAGCCAGAAGTCGCCGTCGTCGTCGCGCTTGGCGCCGTCGCCGGGGAAGTAGAGGTTCGGCCAGCGGCTCCAGTACGTCTTCACGTAACGCTCGGGGTCGCCCCAGATGCCGCGCAGGATGCCGGGCCACGGCTGCTTGAGCGCGAGGTAGCCGCCGCCGGGAATCGGCACCGAGTTACCGGCATCGTCCACCACATCGGCGACGATGCCGGGCAGCGGCTGCGTCGCCGAGCCGGGCTTCGTCGTCGTCAGCCCCGGCAGCGGCGAGATGATGATGTGGCCGGTCTCCGTCTGCCACCAGGTGTCGACGATCGGGCAGCGCGCGCCGCCGATGGTTTCGTGATACCAGATCCATGCCTCGGGGTTGATCGGCTCGCCGACGCTGCCGAGCAGCCTGAGCGACGACAGGTCGTGCGCGTCGGGATGCTCCTTCCCCCAGCGCATGAACGCGCGGATCGCGGTCGGCGCGGTGTAGAAAGTGTTGACGCCGTACTTCTCGATGATACTCCAGAAGCGGTCGCGCGCGGGCCAGTCCGGCGCGCCCTCGTACATGACGCCCGTCGTCCCGTTGCACAACGGGCCGTAGACGATGTACGTGTGCCCCGTCACCCAGCCGATGTCGGCGGTGCACCACCAGATATCTTCGTCCTTCACGTCGAACACCCATCGATGCGTGGTGGCGCCGCCGATCATGTAGCCCGCGGTCGTGTGCATGATGCCCTTCGGCTTGCCCGTCGTGCCCGAGGTGTAGAGGATGTAGAGCAGGTCCTCGGCGTCCATGACCTCGGGCTCGCACCAGCGCGGCGCGTCCTTCATCAGGTCGTGATACCAGTGGTCGCGGCCCGCGGTCATCGCGCACTCGGCCTTGTCGCCGACGCGCTTCACGACGACGACTTTCTCGACGGTCGGGCAACCGGCCAGCGCCTCGTCGGTCGTCGCCTTCAGCGGCACGATGCCGCCGCGCCGCCAGCCGCCATCGGCGGTGATGACGACCGTGGCCTGGCAATCGTTGATGCGGTCCTTCAAGCTCTCGGCGCTGAAGCCGCCGAACACGACGGAGTGCGGCGCGCCGATGCGAGCGCACGCAAGCAGCGCGATGGCGAGCTCGGGAATCATCCCGAGATAGATCGTCACGCGGTCGCCCTTCTTTACGCCGAGCGACTTCAGCACGTTCGCGAGCTTGTTGACTTCGCGCGACAGGTCGGCGTAGGTCAGCACACGCTCATCGCCGGGCTCGCCTTCCCAGATGAACGCGGCCTTGTTTTTCCGCCACGTTTTCAGGTGACGGTCAAGGCAGTTGACGGTAATGTTCGTCTTGCCGCCGACAAACCACTTCGCCCACGGGCAGTTCCATTCGAGGACTTTGTCGGGCTTGCGGAACCACTCGAACCCCTCGGCGATCTCGCCCCAGAACGTCTCGAGGTCCTGCGCACGCTCGTAGATGGCGGAGTCACTGACATTCGCCTGCGCGACGAACTCCGCCGATGGCGGAAACCTGCGCTCTTCGACGAGCAAATTGGAAAGCGTGGCACGGTCGGACATGCGGAAGGCTCCTGATGATTTCACTTAACGGCGTATTCGTAGAGTGCGACAGTTCGCGACGGTTCGCTGCGTTCCTGCAACGTTGCTTCGATCCCGCGCACCGTGTCCGGGCTCAGCACGTCTCCACAAAGGAACAGACCTCGGCGGGGACGTGGTCGATGACGACGACTTCGCCGCGATACCGGACGGGATGAACAATGCCGCGAACTTCGTACGATCCCGAGCATTCTTCGATTGAGCAACGCATCTCAGCTTCCTGTTTCCGTTGGCGACTTCCATTTCGACGGT
>Ga0247727_10015079_pt1 | contig 12728 bp, 14 predicted proteins | sample WisWelCaveWW1625_FD_202498 | JGI IMG/M metagenome (GOLD analysis project Ga0247727, IMG submission 202498) | Biofilm microbial communities from Wishing Well Cave, Virginia, United States - WW16-25 | ecosystem: Environmental > Aquatic > Deep subsurface > Groundwater > Cave microbial mat | place...
GAGCCGTCGTTCAATCTTGAAAAAACGCTGGCCGCGCCGATTCGCAAATGGACCACGCGTTATAATGCGCCGATGAACGGCGATGACATTGGTTATGAGATCGCCGTTGATGACAGCGGCAATGTTTATGTCGCAGGTCGCAGCCTCAACACCGCCAGCAATTTTGATGGTGTTGCCATCAAATATAATAAGGACGGCAAACGCCAATGGTTGGCGCGTTATAACAGCCCGGCGAATCACAACGACGCGGCCTACGCGCTGGCGGTGGATGATTCGGGCAATGTTTATCTCGGCGGTTACACGCTCAATGCCGATTTCAACAATGATTTCATCACGCTCAAATACAATCGCAACGGCGTCCCCAATGGGTGGCGCGTTACAACGGCCCGGCCGATTGGCACGATGGCATCTTTGATTTGCAGCTCGATGCGGACGGCAATGTTTATGTCATCGGCTACAGTTATGCGACCAGTTCCGGCTATGATTGGGCGATCATTAAATACAACAGCGCCGGATTGCAACAATGGCTGGTGCGCTACAACGGCCCCGGCAATGCGGAAGATTGTCCGTATGAAATGGCGCTTGACCAAGCCGCGAATCTTTATATCACCGGCTATTACACGGGAAAGGGGAATAACTATGATTTTCTCACCGCGAAATTTAACAGCGCCGGCGTCAAGCAATGGGCTTATCACTACAACGCGACAGCAAATAAGGACGATATTTCAAACGATCTTGTTTTGGACCACGCCGGCAATGTTTGCGTGACAGGCAAAAGCCAGAATCCCGATGGCAATTCGGGTTATCTCACGATTAAATTTAATAATGCTGGCACTCGGCAATGGATCGCCCGTCATAAATGGATCGCCCGTCATAATAGAACGGACAGAAGTTACGCCCGCGCTCTCGATGTGGCGGTTAACAGTGAAAATGATATTTATGTGACGGGCCGCACCTTTGGCACGAACTCGGGCGATGACTGGGCAACAATCAAATACAACAGCGCCGGCGTCAAAGCAGGGATTGCGCATCACAGCAGTCGGGGGTTTAAGTCGGATATTCCCTGTAAAATTTTGGTTGATTCCGACGACAATGTTTACGTCGCTGGCAATAGTTATTATGGCGTCACGTTTGGCTGCATGGATTATCTGGTGATTAGTTACAGCAAATACCTGGGTACAAACCACTGGATGGTTTATGACGGTCCGTCGCATTTAAGCGATATGCCGTATGACATGGCACTCGGAGCAGGCGGCAACATTTATATCACTGGCGTCAGTCATGGTGCGACAACCGGCGCGGATATCTTGACAGTCAAATATTATGTACGCCCGTTTAACAAAGCGTCTGCGGCCGAAGAACATAATTCTGCCGCGGTGCGAAACGGCGAATTACCAACGGTTTTCGAGTTGATGCAAAATTTCCCCAACCCGTTTAATCGCTCGACTGAGCGCTCGCGACGAAGTCCGAGCACGACGATCAGCTTTGCTTTGCCGACGGTGAGCCGCGTTAAATTGGCGATTTATAATTTGAACGGCAAACTCCTCCACATCCTGGCCGACGGCGAAATGAACGCCGGTTATCATCATCTGAATTTCGACGCGAGCCGCCTCGCCTCGGGTGTTTATTTCTATCGCCTCGACGCCGGCGCCTATTCGGCCACGCGCAAGATGATTTTGCAAAAGTAATTCTAAATCAAAATAATGCATCTTTCGTTGATTAGTAACTCGCGCCCTCTGCGCCATGCGCATTCGTCTCATGCGCGTTGCTGCCGCAATAAATGCAAAACATGAAACACCTCCTTGTCTATTGAAACTGGGTTGATGGATTTCTGGAGCGATGGATTAAAGGATCAAGTGAACCCAACGCGCCAACAATCCACAAATCCAACAATCCACAAATCCATCGCTCCGCCTTTGCGCTAAATGTGACAACTGGCCAGGCCGCGTTTTTCCAAATACTGTTGGTGATAATCTTCGGCTGGGTAATACGGCGAGGCCGCCGTAATTTCCGTGACAATCGGGCGTTTATAACGACCACTGGTTTGGAGTTTCTCTTTTGCGGCTAACGCTGCTGCCATCTGTTCCGGCGTATGATAAAACACCGCAGAGCGATATTGCGCGCCGAAATCCGGCCCTTGCCGATTCAACGTCGTGGGATCGTGGTTTTCCCAAAATATTTGCAACAATTGCTCATAAGAAATTTGCGCCGGATCATAAACCACTTCCACGACTTCGGCGTGGCCGGTTTTGCCCGAGCACACGTCTTCATAGGTCGGATTTTTCAACGAGCCGCCCGTGTATCCCACCGAGGTGGAGATAACGCCTTTCAACTGTCGAAAAGCGGCTTCAACGCCCCAGAAACATCCGGCGCCAAAAGTTGCTCTTTGCATTTCAATAATCTCCTGATTTATTCGGTTTTCTTCTCTTCCTTAGCTTTGATCGCCGGCCAATTTTTATCCGCGGCGGCGATGTAATTGTTGCGCTTCTCCCGCCATTTCTTTTGCACAGACTTGCTGTAATTCAAATACAATTTTCCATTCACGATGTCGAACGCTTCGGGATCAACCGGCGCGGTGTAGCCCTGGCTCACGGCGTAGGCGCAGTAACTGCCATATTGCGGGACATATTTCTCCGGCTCTTTCTTGAACAATTCTAAATTCGCCTGACTGGAAAAACGCTAGGTGGCGCTCATAAATTTGTGTTCAAATTTTGCGTCGCCTTTTACCGGCTTGCCGGCGGTGAAGTACGCCACCGGATCGTAACCTTTGAGTTTGAGATTGTCGCTGCCGCCCAACAGCAGGGCGAACATGCCAATGAAGTTAAAAATTGTCGTTAACATGTGATTCTCCTTAATGTAAATTTTATTTTGCCGTATAACCGCCATCGATAACGAAATCCGCTCCAGTGACGAAACGTGAATCATCGGAAGCGAGATATAAAATCATCAGCGCAATTTCTTCCGCTGTGGCAAAACGTTTGAGCGGAACCTCTTGCGACAGCGCTTGCCAGGCGGCTTCCGGGCTGCCAGATTTGGTTTTGAGTTCCTGCCAAAATTCCATGCTTTCCCACATCGGCGTCATTACCCCGCTGGGAAAAACGGTGTTGATGCGAATGTTGTATCCGGCCTGTGCGCATTCGAGCGCTGCGGTTTTAGAGAGCATCCGCACCGCAGCTTTGCTCGTGCAATATGCGCTGGCGCCCGCGCTCGCTTTGAGTCCCGACGCTGAAGAAACATTGATGATGTTGCCGCCGTTATTTTTTCGCATCGCGCGGATGCCGTATTTTGTACCCAGAAAAACGCCGTCCAAATTTACCGCCATCACGTTGCGCCATTCTGCCAGCGTCGTCTCGGTCGCCGGTTTGGCAAAAGCGATGCCGGCATTGTTGATGAGAATGTCGAGTCGTTCCCATTTTTCCATCACTTCGGAAATCACCGCGTCCCAGTTTTGTTCCGAGGCCACATCGAGCGCATACGCCGAGGCCGTTTGGGATTGTGCCGTAATTTCCGCCGCGACTTTTTGCGCACCGTTGGCGGAAATATCGGTGACCGCAACTTTAGCGCCTTCACTGGCGAACAAAAGCGCAGTCGCTTTGCCAATGCCTGATGCAGCCCCGGTAATTAACGCCACCTTCCCGGAAACGCGTTCCATCTAAACTTTTCCTGAATTTAGTTTTGCATCACTCACAACGCCAGTTTAGCTTCACTGGTAATGGCTTGCAGTCGAGGCGCCGTCAACTTTTCATAGATCACGAGCAACAGAATCGCCGCCGTCAACAAAGCCGGCGCAATGATTTCCCAGCCGAAATTCCGCGCCAACACGCCGATCAAACTCGGCAATAAAGATTGTCCGAGCACGGCCGCGGCAATTTGAAATCCCACGCCGTTCTCGGTGTGCAACTCACCGAGCCGTTCCGGCGTGGACGCAATGAGCGAGGGAAAGATCGGTGCGGCTGACAGGCCCATGATCGCCAGGCCGATGAAACCCAGCAAATCAGTGACATTCATCCACATCAGCAGCGCGCCGCAGATCATGCCGACAACACAGCAACGCAAAAACAAACGCCTCGGCACAAAGTCAATCACGAAACCGGAGATAATTCTTCCCCCTGTAAAAGAGCCCCAGTAAATGCTCACCCAAGTGCCCGCCGTCATCGTCGGAACGGCACGGCCTTCGGTAAATAAACTATAGGCCCACGCTCCCGCCGCCGCTTCGATGCCGGTATACATAAAAAATATCGCGAGGCTCAACCACGTGATATAAGTGAGGCCGATGAGCAGCAGCGTGGATTTATGCTTTCTCATTTTTTAATTAACGGCCATTTGCATTATTCAAAACTTTTGCTATATTAGAAACTAAAGCTGTTTTCAAAACAACGGAGGTGAACTTATGCAAACTGAAACAATTCGGAGCGAAGCCTTTCAACTGCTCAATAAGCTTCCGCCCATTAAGCTTAACGAAGCTTTGAATTACCTGAAACTGTTGCATCAACTGCCGGAAGAGAGGTTGGATGCAGCGCAAGAATATCTCGAAAATCTCGGCTGGACGATGTTGGCGCTGGAAGCTGCCGAAAAAGATTGGGAGTAGTCATGTCCTGGCAACGTGGCGATGTTGTCATCGTCGACTTTCCATTTGTAGATCGATTGGGTTCAAAGAATCGCCCGGCTCTGGTTGTTAGCGGGTCGACTTATCATTCCGAGCGGCCACAGGATGTTATTATTGCCGTTATTTCTACACAAATTCAACAGTACAAAGGCAGTACGGATTATCTTCTTCAAGATTGGTAACCTGCCGGTCTTGTGCAGCCTTCCATCCTTCGCTCGACCCTCCTAACTATTCTCGCCTCACGCATTACTCGCAGAATTGGAGTTCTATCTGCGCACGACCTGCAGGAAGCTTCTCTTCGACTCAAACGCGCTCTGGAAATTTAATATTTACCGATCAACGCTTGATATTTCGCCTGCTCCGTCGAATCGTCAGCCGCAGCTTTTAAATTCCCCAAATTTTTATCAGCCTGCGCGCGAGCCTGATAAGCGCGCGCCATGCCCGGCCAATTTTTGATCGGCAACAACAAGTGCAACGCTGTGTCGGCAAAAGCGATGACTTCCGCCGGTTTTTTCCGCGTGATTCCTGCCTGCGCGAGATCGGCCTGCAAAATCCAATACCAACCGAGGCCCTGCGTAAAATCGTCGCCCGTGTTTTGTTCGAAAAGCTCGCGCGCTTCTTCCATTGGGTTCTTTTCATTGCGTTGCGCAGAAGTCTGTCATGGAAATTATTAACAAAATATATCCGCCTTTTGCGGCACAATGGCTAATGCTGTTCCGAGAGCTGTCGCTTCGCCGCCATCAATCCCTCCTGAAAAGCACCGAGTTTTTTCTTGCGTCGCGATTCTTTCATCTGCGCGAGAATTTTGCTCTTCCACGCGCGGGCCTGCCAGCGGGCGACATGATTCAGCAAACGATTCGGCACGAGGCGCGTCGAGATTGGGCGCGGCTTCGGCAACACCAGCAGATCACCGAGATGGTTGGCGCTGGCCACGCGCACACCCATGTTGGGAATACTGCCATCGGCTTCCTGACAGAAGCGCAGGAGAATGGTTTTGATCATCGAAGTGTGATCAAAAGCCGTGTGCGAAACCGAGCCGGGAATCACCCAGGGCGAAACAATAATCGCGGGAACGCGGATGCCGTAACTGCGAAACTCCGGATTATCGTCAGCAGCTTCCGGTGGCGTAACGTGATCATAATAACCGCCGTGTTCATCGTAAGTAATAATTAAAAGCGTTTTCTGCCACGCAGGACTGGCCAGCAGCGCGCTGTAAATCGTCAGCACTAAACTCTGCGCCGCGGTGACGTCGGCGGGAGGATGATCATCATTCGCAGCCACGGCCGTCAGCCCGACGAGATTCGGATCGATCCACGACATGGCGGGCAAATCACCGGAAGCGGCGTGATCGAGAAAATCTTCCATCTCCAACCTGCTGTTTTCTTCGACGCGGAAAAAATTTTCACCGTAGCCGGTGCGATATTTTTCATCGACACAACGCAGGGTCTGGAAATCGTGGCTGTACCAGCGCCACGAAACGCCTTTGTTTTCCAAATGGCGAATAAAAGAATCTTCGGCGTAAAGCGGCACGGGCTTATTGTCCTTGCTGCCGGCGGCATGTCCGGTCACGGCGTAAAGTCGATTCGGCCAGGTCGAACCCGGCACGGAACAAAACCAGCGATCGCAGATGCAGAATTGCCGCGCCAGATGATCGTACACCGGCAGATCCTCAGCGTTGTAATAACCCATAATTTTGCCGGGATCGGCGGCGGGATATTTTTTGGCAAAGTTGCTGACGAAGCCGCCGTTGTTGTTGCTCAGTTGCTCGGCGACGTCGCCGGATTCATGGCCGGGATCTTCCTCCATTCGGGTGGTGTCGAGACGGTGAATTTTATATTTCTCGCCATTATGCTCGTTGCACATTTTATTTGTCAAGCCATCGACTTCTTTGCGCCCGGCTTCGAGCTTCAAATAGCCGAGCATGTGATCGAAGGAACGATTCTCCAACATGAGCACGACGATGTGATCGATCTTGCGCAGGTTGTCCTGAACTTTTTTGTCAAATCCGACGCCGGGGTGAAGACGATTCGCCATGATAAACTCCTGTGGTTCAGAATTGATGGATCGTTGGATCAATGGATTTTTGGCGTGTTGGATTTCTGGAGCATTAGATTCCATCAATCCACCGATCCAATAATCCATCCAGCAGTCTATTAAATTCAAGCCCTCGCCTTCCGCAGCGGAATCGCGATCAGCACGTACGCAATGGCGGCGAAGGTGAGCAGGGCGACAAAAATTCCACCGGGGCCATCGACAAACTCAAATTGAGATTTGCCGAATACCAGTTCGGTCAATGATTCAAAATCTTTTACAATCAAAACGAGCACGGCGAGTAAAACACCGGTTAAGGATTCGCCGGCAATGAAGCCGGAGGCGAGCAGCGTGCCGGTGTTTTCCACGCGCTCTTTGGCCGGGGCGCTCAAATTCTTTTTGGCGATGACGCGATCGACGATCCATTTCAACACGCCGCCGATGAAAATGGCCGAGGTCGTTTCGAACGGCAGATACATGCCGACGGCGATGAGCATGGGCGCGGGCGCTTTGATCATGATCAAGCCGACGGCCATCGCGGCGCCGAAGAGAATCAAGCCCCACGGCATTTCGCCGCCGACAATGCCGACCGCGAGTTGCGCCATCAAGCCGGCTTGCGGCGCGGGCAATTCCTTATCGCCGAGGCCGATGCCACCCGCGGCAATGTTGCTCTTGTGCAGCGCGATAATTGGGAAGACGAGCACGAACGAGACGGCGATCACGGCAAGCGTTTCGGCAATCTCCATGCGTCGCGGCGTGCCGCCGAGCAATTGGCCGATTTTCAAATCTTGAATCATATCGCCGGAAATGGCGCAGGCGCAGCAAACCACCGCGGCGACGCCGAGCACTGCGCCGACGCCATGCATGCCTTTTACGCCGAAGAAAACCATCAACGCCGCCGCGATAATCAACGTCGTCAACGTCAAACCGGAGATCGGTTGATTCGAGCCGCCGACGAGGCCGACAAGATAACCACCAACCGCCGAGAGCAGAAAGCCGAGCACCAACATCACGACCGCCGCTACGATCGCGCCGATGAGGCTTTGACTGAAATAATAATACAACACAGCCATTGGAATCGTCAGCAGCGCCGTAATGCCGATAATAACGCGCAGATCAAGATCTTGCTCGAGCCGCGAGGGTTTCGCGATCGCGCTGCCTTTTTTCAGCGCGCCTTTGAAAGCCGAGCCGAGCGAATCGCGCAGCCCCCACATCGTTTTGCCCGCGGCGACCAGCATCGCGCCGACGGCAATCGGTCTGACGTGATTATACCAGACGGAATTGATGACGTCACCAATCGGCGGCGCTTGACCGTTGAGCGAGAGTTGCGCGCTCAAATCCGGATTGACAAAAAGTATGAGTGGTATCAAAACCCACCATGCGAGCACGCCGCCGACAAAGTTGATCGTGGCGAGCTCCGGCCCGATCACATAACCCACGCCGATCAGCGCCGGCGAAATCGCGAAGGTCGACCATGGCATGACCCACGGATGCGTCACGTCTCCCATCGGCGTGCGATTGCGCGAAAAGTGATGCACGACCGACGACGCCATTTCTTTGACGCCGGAAAAACTTTCGCGAAACAGCGTGAAACCCTGATCGGATTTGAAAACTTGCAGCAACATGCCGAAGCCGAGTGTGCCGAAAACATATTTTGCGCCGCTTTCACCCTGTTGTCCCGCTTTCACAATCTCTGCGCAGGCACGGCTTTCCGGAAAAGGCAGCCCGGCGTCAACGGTGAGCGTGCGCCGCAGAATAATGATGAACATCACGCCAAGCACGCCGCCAATCAGCAGAATGAACGAAGTTTCCCAATAATTAAACTCCGTCCACAATCTCTCGCCGCCGACGTTGGCAATGACGAAAGCCGGAATGGTGAAGATGGCGCCGGCCACCAGCGCTTCGCCGACCGAGGCCGCAGTGCGCGTGATGTTTTGCTCCAACACATTGCCGCGCATGAACGGCAGACGAAACGCCGCAATCGCAATCACCGCCGCCGGGAAACTGGCGGAAACCGTTTGCCCCGCTTTCAAACCGAGATAGGCATTGGCCGCGCCGAGAATGACGGCCATCACGATGCCGAGCAAAATCGCTTTAACGGTGAGTTCCGGCAAATTGCTGTCGGCGGGAATGTAAGGTTTTTCGGGCGTTTGATCAGACATGCTTCCTTCCTCCGATGAGAGATTTCAAGCGTTGCGCGGCTTTTAATTAACCAGAGACGGATGGCGAAAGATACAGAAACCGGAGTCGCGAATCAAGCAATTTCTGCAACAACGGGAAGTAAAATTGCCCAATCGCTTAGATCGTGTGTTCACCATAAATCCGTTGTATCACAGCGACCGGTCAATGAGCTTTCTCGAAGTGAGTTTTGGAAATTATTTTGAAATTTGGAAATCAACTGTTTAAAAACTGTTACAACTTCTATCACGATGTTTCGAGATGGCACAAAATTCTGCGAGTGGAGTAAGCGCGTGCGATTAAATTTACAGACTTTATGGCGTTGCAGGGCGTGGCATTTCAGTTGCTTGTCAAATGCAATGTAACGCAGTTGTGACAAAGGTGATACTTCGGAACGCTCAAACGATAACGGCGAAAAGTTTATGGTCAGCGAAGTCAGCACGGGTTGCGATGTGCAACAGAGCCCAATGGCGCAACAGAGGTTCACCGCGTTTATGCGCGAACAGGTGCGGCGTATCAACAAATTTCGACAACATTTATGTCGCCAACGCGGCTGTGAAATTTCCCATGAATATGCGGTGAGTGTCTGGATCGAGCGAGGATATGCGGCGGCGTTCCGGCGGCGGTTTGAACAAAATTAATTTTATTCAATATGCTGACTGGCAGTTTGCAAGAATGCAAAAAACTGTTGAAAAGCGGCTTCGAGCTTTTCAACAGTCGGTTTCAAATTTTCAACTTTGGGTTTTAATTTATTCCAATCAAGATAGATACTATTGCTGTACCAGAAAAAATGACGGAATTTCAGATACTCTTGTAGCGCCGAGAAAAGTTCAGAAGAGAGAATAGGGGGACGAACGCCTGGAATTTCGCGCGCCATTTGTTGCAATAGCTCTGCGTGCCACTCTGTATGAGGTAGTTCAAAGTCATCAATGCCTTCGACCACGAGTTTGAAGATTTTTTCTAAGCCATTATAAAAGCCGTTCAGGTAACCGGCAAATCCACCGACAATAATATCTTCCGGTGTTGTTTGTGCAACTTCGGAAAATTTTCCGTCAACGCGCTTGACGACCTCTCGAATATTGTTCAACTCATTTTCAATGCGCGCTCGCAATACCACTAAACCGTTTTTCGTCTTCATAAATTACCTCGCCAAATTTCAAACAATTTAAAACAATCCGCCGCAAAGATCAAGAGATGTTTTCGTCGATCCAGCGCGTTTCGCCGGGGTGAAAAATCCAGACGCGCGCCGGATCGATAACTAAAGAATCTACGGCAGCGCGCAGCAAGCGCGGCGGCTCGTCCATCGGCTCGTCGGCAAGATCGAACGTGCCCCAGTGAATCGCGAGCATTTTTTCGGCGCGTGCCGTTGCGATTGTGCACGCCGCGCCCGGAAAAATGTTGTGCCGGCGTGCAGTGAACGTGCAAATCATCGTGCTCGACTGATTGCCACCAATCAAGTTCGACGATTCTTTTGTGATCAATTCCAAAACTTTGCAAAATTTCCCCAACTCGCAAAGGCGCGAGGTAAAGCGGCCGATTGCCGAGCTTTTTAATCGTCGGTTTGTCGAGATGGTCATCATGATCATGTGAGAGCAGCACGAAATCGATGCGCGGGAGATGGCCGAACTGCGGTGATGGCAGCACGACTCGCTTTGGCCCCGACCACGAAACCGGCGAGCAACGCGCGGAGAAGATCGGATCGGTGAGAATGTTGCGGCCGGCGATTTGAATGAGGGTGGTCGAATGCCCAATCCACGTTACCGCAAAAGACTCGCGATTTTGGCAGAGAATGGCGCCGTCATTTTAGCTTCGTTTTCTTTTTATCTTTGTTGTTTCTTAGACGTTCCAGAACTTTAAATCCTCTCCCGTGCGCATTTTCGTGATGTAGATAATCTGACCAGTGTGATAGGAAAAGTGTTCCACGACATGAAAGATCGCGCCGAGCACGGTGACATCAAAGCCTTGAATCACACGCGATTCCGCAAGTTTGTCGATAGGCAAACTCGCTAAAACCGCGTCGACTTCGGCAAGCGTTGCTTCGAGCTTCTGCAGCAATTCGGCTTTGGAACAAGATTCGCGCGCGGCAAATTCCGCGGGACGATTGCGCGCATCCGCCGCGCCGCCGACGCCGTGAATCACCCATTGCGTGATATTGCCGCAGAGATGCAGAACCAAATTGCCAACGCTGTTGCTTTTTTCATTGGGACGCCACCAGACTTCGACTTCGCTCAGCCTGGCGAGACAGGCGCGCAGCCACGGCAGATATTCCTGCATGAGATGACGGCGCGCTTCGGAAATGAAAAGCTCGGAAGAGGTATTCATATAATAAATTCTCCAGTTGCATCCAATATACAAAGGCCGGCGGCAAATCGCAATGCCGTTTTTGCTTTCACAGAAAATCTCCTTGACACTTTGCCGGTATTGATGTACAATAAAAACGATTTTGTCGAGCCGGCCGGCGGCAACGCTTGCCCAATACTTGAACTACAAAAGGGATGTCATGCAAACAAAAATGGAAAATATGATCGCGGCCGACGAACGCGGCAAAAAGCGTATACCCTGGTTTTATGTGCCGACCTTGTATTTCGCCGAAGGTTTGCCGTATATCATCGTGACGAACGTCTCAGATATCATGTATAAAAATATGGGGATTTCGAATGAGTTGATCGGATTGGCCAGTTTACTCTATTGGCCCTGGGTCGTCAAGCCCATTTGGGGGCCGCTGGTCGATCTTTATTCGACCAAACGTCGTTGGGTGCTCGTGACCCAGCTCATTATGGCGTTCGCGCTTGCGGCGCTCAGCGCCGTCACTCCCTTGCCGTCTTTTTTCACTTTATCACTCGTCATTTTCACGATTATTGCTTTCACCTCGGCAACGCACGACATTGCAACCGACGGATTTTATCTACTGGCGCTGCCGGAAGACAAACAAGCCTTTTATGTCGGTATTCGCTCGACTTTTTACCGGCTGGCGACGATTTTTGGCTCGGGCGTTTTGGTGGTGCTGGCCGGAAGAATTGCGACCGCGACCGGCAATATTCCTTTGAGTTGGACGAAAGCGATGCTGGTTGCCGCCGCCATCGTCGGCGCACTGTTTCTTTTTCATAATTTTTATCTGCCGCGGCCGGCGAGCGATCGTCGCGCCAGCAAAGAACAACTTCAAGTCGGCGTGCCGTTTCTCACCGCGTTTAAAGCTTATTTTAAACAAGAAGGCATTCTACGCATTATTTCGTACATCGTGCTGTATCGTTTAGGCGAAGCGATGCTGGTCAAGATGGCAAAGCTGTTTCTTCTCGATCAAGCGGAGGCGGGAGGCCTGGCGCTCTCGACGGAAACGGTGGGCTTGGTTTATAACACCGTCGGGGTATTATGTCTTGTCATCGGCGGGATTGTCGGTGGCTGGCTCGTTGCCAAATTCGGCTTGCGCAAATGCCTCTGGCCCATGGCGTTCGCCATCAATGCGCCGGACTTGGTTTATGTTTATATGGCGTATCTCAAACCGTCATTGCCGGTCGTTTATGCGCTGGTGGGATTTGAGCAGCTCGGTTACGGTATTGGCTTCGCGGCGTTTATGGTTTTTTTGATGTACACCGCCAAAGGAGAATTTAAAACTTCGCATTATGCCATTTCAACCGGTCTGATGGCATTGGGGATGATGATTCCGCAAGCGATCAGCGGCTATTTGCAGCAAGCGCTGGGCTACGGGAAGTTTTTTATTCTCGTCTGCCTCGCAACGATTCCGGGCATGCTGACGATATTTTTTCTGCCGGTGAAAGAGGAGAAAACGACTTAGCAGTTTGGAGAGAAAAAGTGTGCGCTTACGCCGGGCAAATATCTTCGCCTTTCACCGCAAAGCCCGGCAACACTTCCGAACGCACGCTTTCGCCGACGCCGTATTTGCCGATTAAAACAT
>Ga0247727_10015080_pt1 | contig 12728 bp, 10 predicted proteins | sample WisWelCaveWW1625_FD_202498 | JGI IMG/M metagenome (GOLD analysis project Ga0247727, IMG submission 202498) | Biofilm microbial communities from Wishing Well Cave, Virginia, United States - WW16-25 | ecosystem: Environmental > Aquatic > Deep subsurface > Groundwater > Cave microbial mat | place...
TGATGTGCCATAGCCTAATCCTCCTTACTTGCCGACGGGAATCGGCAGGGTTATGTGATTCCGCATCAACAATCTTAAGGACTGGATTAGGCTTTTTCAATTCATAATTTGGTCACACATAAAGTAATGTGTCACCTGAATTCACCTGAATTCCAAGGAGTCCCGGGGACAGCTGTTTCCTTTATTAAACTAAACGCTTGGTTTAATGACGTGAATATGTTATATTTCAAGCGGAGGTAAAAAGTGATGAAAAATCATAATCAGTTGCCGATCTTGATTGAAAAGGATGAAGATGGTTTTTACGTTGTGGAATGCCCAATTTTTTTCTGGATGTTATACCCAGGGAAAAATGATTGATGAGGCGCTTAAGAATATCCGAGAAGTGATTGCTTTGTGCCTTGAGGAAAAAGAAAATCGAGAAGTTCTAAAGAATTTCCATCCGCAAGAGTTAAGCTTTCATACCTTAAAGTATGCCTAAGCTTCCTTCCCTTTCAAGTCACTAGGGGATTAGAGGTTTTACTGATTACATCATTAAGATTTTTCGTTGACTATTCCACACGTGTCTTTGTATAGTAGGGCATGTTGAAAGCACCTGCCAGCCCTGTGAATCCCGCCCAAATTTTTATCGTGGAAGCTTCCGCCGGCTCAGGGAAAACCTACGCCCTAGCCCGGCAGTACATCCAAATCCTCTTAAAAGACCCCAGGAAAATTTCTGAAATTCCTCTGCGAAATATTCTCGCCATCACCTTCACCAACAAGGCCGCCTTCGAGATGAAAGAGCGCATTTTGGAATTTCTTAAAAAAACAGCGCTCGGAAAACTAACTCTGGCGGAGCAAAAGGATATCTTGGGCCCGCTTATCCAGGAAAAAGATTCCGTCCGGCAAAAAGCGCACAATGCCATGGACCATTTGATGCGTAATTACAACTTCTTCCAGGTCCAGACCATCGACAGCTTCATCAACGCCCTTTTGTCCGGCTGCGCGTTTAAGATCGATTTGTCGGCTAAGTTTAAAATTATGCGCAATTACGAGGATTATCTGAATTACAGCTTAGATGAGCTCATTGACAAAGCCCCCCACGATAAAAAGGTCTTTAAAGTCTTTGATAAGTTCCTGACCCAGTATCTTTTTATCGAGGACAAGACGAGCTGGTTCCCCAAAAAAGATATCTTAGGCTTGATCCATTCTTTGTTCACGTTGGTCAACATGTATGGCGGTGAATTCACCAAAATCAAAACGGGCGAAAACAGTTTGTTCATTTTGAAAAAACAGATATTGGGTGATCTGCGCGCGCTGAACGTTGGTCTGCCGGAAGGGACTGACAAACGGTTTGTCAGTAGTCTTGGTAAATTCATTGATGAGAACACGCAGGGTTTTGATATCGATGGGCTGTCGAATTATTTTCACCGTGACAATTTCCCCGTCAACAAAGGCCATATGGTTCCCGCCAAGGTCCAAAGGCTTTGGGAAAATATCCGCAGGGATGTCCGCGAACTTTGCGAGCTGGAGGCCTTCAGTTTGTTCCACTGTTATATCGATATTTATCAGCTTATCATGGACGATTTTAAGCGTTTAAGCAGCCAGGACGATGTTTTGTTTTTGGAGGAGTTGAACCGCAAGGCGCGATCGCTTTTTGACGAAGGCGGATTGACCGTCGCCGAACTCTATTACCGACTGGCCAGCCGATTTAAATATTATCTGATCGATGAATTCCAGGACACGAGCATTTTGCAATGGAAAAATTTAAGCCTGATGATCGAAGAGGCCTTGTCCACGGGCGGATCGCTATTTTATGTCGGTGATAAAAAGCAGGCGATTTACCGTTTCCGGGGCGGAGAAGTCTCGCTTTTTGAAGAGATCCAGAAACAGTTTGAGACCTTTTCAATCCATCATAAAACGCTCCTTAAGAATTTCCGCAGCCAAAAGGAAATCGTCCGATTCAACAATGAGGTTTTTAGCGAAGAGAATTTAAGGCGGTTTATGACCGCGATGAGTCACGATAAATCGAATGTTTTATTAAGTCCGGAAGATATTAAAGATGTCCTGGATGTCTTTAAAGATTCTCCGCAAGAGCACAGAGAAGAGTTCACCGGCGGGTTTGTTCATATTGAATTGATCGATGGCGAAGATAAAGAACAAAGGATGTCCGTCACCAAGGAGAAAATTTTAACGACTATCTATGAATTAAAAAAGCTTTTTGATTTTAAGGATATCGCCATTTTGACCCGGGACAATCAGGAAGTCGCCGATGTCACCGGTTGGCTGTTAGGGAATGGGATCTCGGTTGAATCGGACCGGACGCTCAATGTCCGCGAAAATCCGCTCATCAAGGAAATCATTTGTCTTTTAAGATTTTTAAATTCGCCGGTCGATAATTTGTCGTTCGCTTCCTTTATTGTCGGCGACATCTTTACCCGGGCCGCGGGGCTTACGAGTGCAGCGATGCATGATTTTCTATTCCGTATGAGAGAGAAGACGAAAACCCAAAAGGATGTCCACTATTACAAAGAGTTCCGCAAAGAGCACGCGGATATCTGGCGGGAATATTTTGAGGGGTTTTTTAAGTCGGTCGGTTTTTACCCCTTTTATGAACTGGTGATCAGTATTTTCAGCAGATTTCAAATCACCGAGCGTTTTATGCCGCACCAGGGTTTTTTGATGCGGTTTCTGGAACTCATCAAGACCAAAGAGGAAGAGGAGTTTAACGATATCGGCGGATTTCTGGAATATTTCAAAGCTGCCGAGGAAGCCGATTTGTACGTCCATGCCACCCAGTCCGATTCGGTCCATGTTTTGACCATCCATAAATCCAAGGGGCTGGAATATCCGGTTGTCATCGTGCCGTTTTTGGGGATGGATGTCCAGGTGGGAAAGTCTCAGGGGTCCTACATTGTCTCGGCTCAGGAAGAGGAGTTAAAACTTTTGCGGCTTAAGCAATCGTATTGTCATTTTTCACCAACATTGGAAAACATTTACCGTCAGGAATATAAAATGGCCTTTATCGATGAATTGAACAATGTGTACGTGTCCTTGACCCGCGCCAAGGATGAGCTTTACGTGTTTATCCCGGATAAGGTCAAACGAAGCGCGAATCTGGCCCGGACGCTTATCCCCGAGACGAAAACGCGACGAGGAGAAAAGAAGACACTCTCGGAAATGAGACCTTCCGGGCCGGTCTTGCCGATCGCGCCATTAAGTCACCAGGATTGGATTGCCGCGCTTAAAGATGAGTTTCTCAGTGAGGATGAAATTAGGAATAGAACTGCTTTACGTCAGGGAGAAATAGTCCATTTCATGCTTTCTTTGATTGGGAATACGGCGGATGAGGATGTCGAAACACTTATTCAAAAGTCTGTTGAGGTGGCCCAACGGCGATTCCTGGATTGTGAAGATCTACCCAAATTCACCGATATTGTTAAGAAGATTTTAACCGCAAAGTCTTTGAGTCAATTTTTTAATGTGAAGGCGGTCAAAGTCTTCACGGAAAAAGAGATCGTCGACAGCCGTGGTCAGACCAAACGCGTCGACCGTTTGATTGAGATGGAGCAGGAAATCCGGATCGTCGACTATAAAAGTTCACAAGAGGACGCCGCAAAACACCGCGAGCAAGTCGGCGAATATATGAAATTGGTGAAGGCCATTTATCCGCGAAAGGCTGTTAAGGGTTTTCTCATTTATTTGGATGAAATGAAGGCGCAGGAAGTCCATGAGTAAAATCATTTCCTTTGATTTAACGGAACATTTTATCGAGAAATTGGCGGAGTACATCCAAAGGGAATATGTCCAGCCCGGTAAGAATTTAAGTCGGCTGGCGGTTGTTTTTGGCGGTAGACGACCAGCCTTGTTTTTAAAACGAGAGTTGGCTAAAAATTTAAGACAAACGTATTTTCCTCCGGTAGTTTTTGCCATGGATGAATTTATCGAATATTTGGTGAGCCAAGAGCATTCATTTTCCAAAATTCCCGACCTGGAGGCTTGCTATTGGATTTATAAACTTGCCCGTGAAACGACACCTGATATTATTAAGGGTAGAAACACTTTTTCAAAATTTCTGCCCTGGGCGAGGGAAATCCTCATCTTTATCGAACAGCTGGATTTAGAGGATGTTCGCCCCGCAGCCCTTTTGAATATCCAGATGAACGCGGCGATTGGTTACGAAGTTCCCCAAAACATTAACCATTTATTGCAAAATATCGTTAAGTTAAGAGAGACCTACCAACAACAGCTTGAATCGCAACGGACCTATACCCGCGGCCTTATGTATCTCAAGGCCGCTGACGGTGTGGATCAAGTCAATTTGAAAGATTTTGATGAGATTTTATTTTGTAATTTCTTTTATTTGCATCAGACCGAAGAAAAAATTATCTATGCTCTTTATAAAAAGGGTAAGGCGAAGCTGATTTTTCAAGGCGATGATGCAAAGTGGCCGGTATTGAAAAAATTATCCAGCACCTTTCAATTCGAGATTGAGCCGGTTGAAATTAATCCACCGTCCTATCAGTTGAACTTTCACGCCGGTTTCGATACTCATTCCCAGGTCGGGATCGTGCGGGAGATTCTAAAAACATTCAAGAGTCTCGATAATACCGTTATCGTTTTGCCTGAGTCGAATCATGTGATTCCTTTGCTTTCGCAGGTGAGCAGTCTTACGGACAATTTCAATGTCTCGTTAGGCTATCCGTTAAAGCGCGGGCCTTTGTATTCGCTTTTTCGGGATATGTTCAAGGCCCAGAAAGAAAAAAGAGAAGAGGGGTATTACGCCAAAGATTATTTGAGGGTTTTGCGCCACCCGTTTGTCAAGAATCTAAGGATTCACAGAGAGCCGTCGGTTGCCCGTGTTTTGGCCCATAAGGTCGAGGAGATACTTTTGGGCCAGGAATCGACGAGTTTGGGTGGGAGCCTTTTTATTGGACTTGACGAAATCGAAAACGAACGAAAGTTTTATGAGATGACCAAGGAAATTTTAGCCCGCATGGACATCCAAGTGAATTTCGAAGAACTTAAAGAAGTTGTCCGGCGCCTGCACGAACTGTTGTTTAAGTCCTGGGAAGATTTAAAGAACCTGGAGCAATTTGCCGTTATCCTCGAGTCATTTTTAGAGCAGATGGTTGAGAGTAGCCCGCTTAAATTCTATCCATTGAATTTGCAAATGGTCCAACGCATGCTCTCTTTGTCCAGGGAAATTAAGACCGCCACTTTCAGGAAAGAGCCTTTCGATCGTCAGGAAATTTTTAAAATATTTTTAGATAGAATTGAAAATGAAATGATCGCCTTTTCCGGAACGCCATTGAGAGGTTTGCAGATTTTGGGATTGTTGGAGACGAGATCGCTTAATTTTGAAAATGTCATTATCATGGACGTCAATGAAACGGTTTTGCCTAACTTACGCATTTTCGAACCGCTGATCCCCCGCGAGGTGACTTTGGGGTTGAACCTCAACCGTCTGGAAAAAGAAGAGGAGATTCAACGTTATCAATTCCTGCGACTCTTGGCCGGCGCGAAAAATGTCCATCTCGTATATGAGGAAAGTCGCGATAAGGAGCGCAGCCGGTTTATCGAGGAGTTGATTTGGGAGCGAGAGAAGGCAAGCGGTACATTGAATGTCGTCAATGTCCCCCGCGGCAGTTTTCAGGTCAGCGTCTTGCCCAAACAAATGGAATTTAAAAAGACAGATGAAATCGTGCGCTATTTAAGAAATTTCTCTTATTCGGCAACAAGCCTTAATACCTATATGCGTTGTCCGTTGCGGTTTTATTATCAGTATGTTTTGGGGTTGAATATAAAGGAAGACCTGTTGGAAGAACCCGAAAGTATGGACGTGGGAAATTTTGTTCACCAACTGCTTGAGCAGACATATAAAAAGTTCATCGGCAAAAAGCCGCAGATCGATGAGAAGTTTAAGAGTTATTTCCAGAAAATTTTTGACGAGCTCTTTGAAGAGACGATGGCTAAGAGAATGAAGGCCGACGCCTTTCTTTTAAAGAAGGTCCTGGAGTTTCGCCTCGGCCGGTTTTTGGAAAGTGAAGCGCATAGGGACGTCAAAGAAATCATCTGCCTGGAAAAAAAGTTTGAAGGGACCATTGAACTTTCAACAGGGGCTTTTCAATTCACTTACCGGGTGGATCGCATCGACAGGCTATCGGACGGCCGGATTTTAATTATTGATTATAAAACGGGAAACGCCGAGATGCCATCGGAAACAGTGGATCAATCCGAATCGCCGTGGACCAGAGAGCGGGTCTTACGAACCGTTAAATCGTTTCAAATCCCATTGTATTATTATTTTTTAAGCAAAGAGTATCAGGACACTACTCTGGAAGCGGCCTTTTATAACCTGCGAACGGCCGAGTTGAAATATTTACCAAAGAAAAAAGAGAGGACCGACCCTGCCCAGTTGATCGATTTTTCCCTCAAAGCCCTGGATTTCACGATCGGAGAAATCCTGAACCCGCAATTTCCTTTCAAGGCCGATGACCGCGACCCCAAATATTGCTCGACCTGCCCTTTTTACGACATGTGCCGGTAATTTAAAAAGATCACGGAAAACATCGCTTGACATTTTTGAGGGCCCAGATATTATATAGCCACATGGCTATTTAGTTTTTTGGGGACATATGAAACAATTACAAAAAATCTTTAAAGTTTTGGCCGATCCGAACCGATTGCGGATCATCAAACTGCTTGAAGAGCGCAAGATGTGCGTTTGCGAATTGGCTCATTGCCTGGAGATCACCCAGCCAAGCGTGTCCCGCCATTTGAAAAAATTAAAACTCGCCGCAATCATCGAAGAAGAGCAAGACAGCCTTTGGACGAATTATTTATTGGTCAAATCCAAGGATTCCTGTGTCGCCGTTTTGCTCAAGAATTTAAAAGTCTGGCTTAATAATCATGATGTTATCCGAAGCGATTTGGCAAAATCTAAGAAAGTTCACCGCCAACAGCTTTGCTGTCGGTAAGTTGATAAGTGATAAAAAAGGGGGGCATCGTGAATAAACCATCCGCAGAAACAAAAGAATCCAAACCCAAAGGTTTTCTGTCCCGGCTCATAGAAAAGTTTGATAAAAGATTGGAAGAGAAGGCCAAAAGTTCGCCGTGCTGTGGCCCGAAGAATAACTCCAAAGGTTCGTCATGTTGCAGATAGGCGTTGATTGGCTGATTTATTCTTTGTTCGGGTTAAATCCCGAGTCGAAACTCACGGGGGTGATTCATTTTTTTATTTATGATTCCATTAAGATTCTGCTCTTGTTGGTGGGAATGATCTTTATCGTTGGTATTCTACGGACGTTTATTTCCCAGGATAAAATCAAAGAATGGCTCATCCAGCGAAAAGGGATGGGGAATTTCTACGCCGCCATTTTCGGCGCTGTTACGCCGTTTTGTTCGTGTTCATCCATCCCGATTTTTTTAAGTTTTCTGAAAGCCGGGATCCCGCTTGGCGCGACGTTTTCTTTCCTTATCACTTCACCATTGATCAATGAGTATTTGGTGGCTCTTATGATCGGCTTTTTTGGCTGGAAAATTACGGCCGCCTATGTCGTCAGTGGTATTGTGATCGGTGTGGTGAGCGGGATTATTTTAGGAAAGATGAATTTGGAAAAATATATCGTGGCCGATATGTTAAACACAGCCCCCGAAAATAATCAAAGTATTGGATTTAATAATTATCGAAGCCGTATTATTTTTGGCTTTGGCGAGGCTAAATCGATTGTCCAGAAGATCTGGGGGTGGGTCCTTGTCGGAGTAGCTTTGGGGGCGGTTATTCACAATTATGTTCCGCAGGAATCCATTGGGGCTTTGATGAGAAAAACCGGAATATTTTCCGTTCCTCTGGCGACGCTTGTCGGGGTTCCGATGTATGCCAGCTGCGCGGCCATTATCCCGGTGGCGGTTGTTTTATTTCAAAAAGGAATTCCCTTAGGAACAGCCCTGGCCTTTATGATGGCGGTTTCCGCTTTGAGTCTGCCGGAGGCGGTCATGCTCCGACGAGCGATGACCTTGAAACTTATTGCCATTTTTTTCGGCATCACTTCGGCGGCCATCATTCTGACCGGTTATTTTTTTAATGTTCTTCAAAAATTGCTTGTTTGAGAGATAAAGTTATATGGAGAAAACTCGAGTCCTTTTTGTTTGCATCCACAACAGTGCCCGCAGCCAGATGGCTGAGGCTTTTTTAAATCATTTGGCCCAAGACCGGTTTTTAGCCGAAAGCGCTGGTTTGGAACCGGGGACATTAAACCCCGTTGTTGTCCAAGCCATGCGTGAGATTGGGGTAGATATTTCCGGCAACAAAACCAAGAGAGTTGCAGATTTTTTGAGACAAATGAAATCCTTTCATTATGTCATCACAGTTTGCGATGAGGCCAGCGCCGAACGCTGTCCAACCTTTTCCGGGAACTCCCGGAAACTTCACTGGTCATTCAAAGACCCGGCTCAATTTACCGGCACCATGGAAAAACGGTTAAAACACGTCCGAGAAGTCCGCGATGCTATCCGAGCCAAGATTGAACTTTGGCTCAAAGCCCAGCCGTAATCCGTCAACCACTTCCCGCTTTATCAAAAATTAATTTCCTTTTAATTTGTCGTTAATTCGTTTTGTTTATTCTGTGTTTGTTTTAAAATTCAGGATGACAAAAAATTTAATGGAAACTTAACAATCGCTTCACATGAATTTAATTGATTATGGTTATATTTGTGTCGAAATTTTAAATAAGGAGGTGCGGATGTTGCGAGAAGGTTTGGTAGGAAATGAACAGGATTTCACGGCGAGTTATTTAAGGACACAAATTGAAATCCTTAATCAACTCCTTCATCATGTGCAAGAAAATAATGCCCTCGAAGATTACATTCCCACAACGCTTAAGCGCGTTGAGAAAGATATACGCTGGTTGAGGAAGTTTCACATTAATAATTAATGGAGGAAAATGAAGATGAAAAAGTTAGGTGTAGTTGCTGCTGTTATCCTGGGAATCCTATCATCAGGAAGTCCAAGTTTTGCCACTAGCACGCAAGTGGATTCATTGATCGAGAAATTAGTGGACAAGGGAATTCTAACGAAATCCGAAGGGATCGAGTTAAAAGGCGAGATTGCGGCCGATGAAAAAATGTTGCGTGAAGAAGGCTTGAAACAGAGTTTACCTTCCTGGGTTCAGGATATGAAGCTTAAAGGTGATTTAAGAGTTCGCTATCAAAATGAACGGCGGGATTCGACCAATAGCCGCCATCGAGGCAGAATTCGTTTAAGACTTGGTCTAGAGACAAAAGTCAATGAGAAAGTCAAGGTGGGTATTGGGCTTGCGAGCGGCGGAAATTCTTCCAATGCTGGAGATCCTCGTTCAACGAATCAAACTCTAGAAAATGCTTTTGAGAAACCAGATTTTCGTATTGATTACGTTTACGCCGAGTATAAGCCGACCAACTGGGCTTCAATCACGGCCGGTAAGATGTTGAGTCCATTCTGGACGCCCAAGGATTTACTCTTTGATTCAGATCTGAGTTTCGATGGAGCTAGCGCCAATTTGTCGAAAAAAATAATGGCAGATAATTTGGAACTTTTCTTTAATACGGGGTTTTTCATCCTGGACGAAAATTCTACGGAAAATTATGATCCGTATATGTACGTGATGCAACCGGGTTTCAAACTAAAGACAAGTCAGAATACATCACTCAAATTCGCGGGTGCTTACTACGCCTTCGATATAATAAAAGATTACAGCCGGTTGGCTAACTCCAGTAGCACAAATACGGTCAATTCGAGCACGCGGTATGTGTATGATTATGATTCGATTGGTGCGGGAATGGAATTTGCCATAGCCAACACCATTACGTCTTTACAAGACTGGGGGATTGATGAGCTGGCATTTTTTAGTGAGTTTATCAGTAATCCCAATACCGATGAGCATGATATGGGATTTTTGGGAGGAGCAAGAATCGGGGCTAAGAAAGTGGCTGGTGCGAAGCAGTGGCAATTGTCTTACAACTGGCGCCGGTTGGAGCGAAATGCCTTCCTCGATAATTTCCCAGATTCAGATTTTTACGGCGGTGGGACCCATGTTCAAGGACAAGAAGTTGAGTTGGCTTATGGTTTAGGAAAAAATGTCAGTCTGGGCTTGGATTATTATCGTGCAGTTCCTCTCGGGGGAGAAGAGATCGACACCAGACAGGCCAGAGTTGAGAATCTTATTCAGGCGGATTTGAATTTTAAATTCTAAGATAAAGAAAAAAGGAGGAAGGTAAATGCGAAATTTGTTAAAGACTTGGATTATTCTGACGGGATGTTTTCTCTGGGGAGTGTCGTATGTAAGGGCCGAGGTTGTTAAGGTGGATGGTTCCAGTACGGTGTTCCCTATTACTGAGGCCGTGGCCGAAGAATTTCAAAAGGGTTCCGGAGGCATCAAGGTTATGGTTGGGATTTCTGGTACCGCTGGCGGCTTTAAACGATTCTGCCGTGGCGAGACCGACGTCAGCGATGCTTCACGCCCCATTAAAGCGTCTGAAATTTCGGCGTGCAAAGAAGGTGGTGTTGAATACATCGAATTACCGGTGGCCTATGATGGGTTGGCGGTCGTCGTGAGTAAAGATAATGATTGGGTCGATCATCTCACCGTTAAAGAATTAAAAAAGATATGGGAGCCGGACGCTCAAGGGGTTGTCACTAAATGGAGTCAGGTTCGCACCGGTTTCCCGGATGAGAACATTTCCCTTTTTGGTCCAGGAACCGATTCTGGAACTTTTGATTATTTTACCGAGGCAATTAACGGTAAATCAGGAAAAAGCCGCGGTGATTATACAGCCAGCGAAGATGACAACGTTTTAGTGGAAGGGGTATCTTCGGAAGAAGGGGGTTTAGGTTATTTTGGTTTGGCGTATTATGAAGCAAATAAGAACAAGTTAAAACTTGTTTCCGTTGATGATGAAAACGATGGTAACGGTAGTGGTCCTATTCTTCCCAGTGCAGAGACGGTCATGAATTCTACGTATCAACCCTTGGCCCGGCCGATTTTTATTTATATTAATGCGGCAGCCGCAAAGAAAGAATACATTCGTAAATTCGTCGAATACTATTTAAAAAATGCCGCGGGGTTGGTTGAAGAAGTCGGCTACATCCCATTACAAGATGAATCTTACGATGCGGCTTTGAAACGTTTTGAGAGTGGCATCAATGGTTCTGTGTTTGGTAGTAGCGGAGCGAATGTAGGAGTAAAAATGGCTGATCTTTTGCTCATGGAAAAATAATGCCATTGCAGCGTAGAGCCGTACGGAAATTTAAGGAAAGCATTATTAAGAGGCTGCTGTTAGGATGCAGCCTCTTATCCGTATTGACGACCGCCAGCATCATTTATGTTTTATTTTCGGAGACGGTCGGATTTTTTAAAGAAGTATCAATTTGGAGCTTTCTTACCGATACCCAGTGGACGCCGCTTTTTACGAATAAACATTTTGGGATTTTGCCTTTATTGTCCGGGACATTTTTGACCACTGTCATTGCCGTGGCCGTGGCGGTTCCCTGTGGACTTATCAGCGCCATATTTTTAAGCGAATACGCTTCCAGCAAATTCAGAAATATCGTCAAACCCATGATGGAAATCCTGGCCGCTGTCCCGACAGTTGTTTACGGGTATTTCGCGCTTTTATTCATAACCCCTTTATTAAAAATAATTATCCCCGGTTTGTCCGGATTCAATGCTTTATCCGCCGGCTTGGTGATGGGGATTATGATTATTCCTTTAGTATCTTCTTTAAGCGAAGACGCCATGCACGCGGTGCCGATGGGGTTAAGAGAAGGGGCGTACGCGCTGGGGTCTCATAAAATACAAGTCGCGTTTAAAATTGTTTTACCCGCCGCGCTTTCCGGAATCATGGCTTCGGTTATCCTGGCTATTTCGCGGGCCATTGGGGAGACCATGATTGTGGCGATTGCCACCGGGCAACAGCCCAGATTGACGCTTAATCCCTTGATTCCCGTTGAAACGATTACGGCCTATATTGTTCAAATCAGTCTTGGAGATACGCCGCATGGGACCATCGAATATAAGACGATCTTTGTGTGCGGCATGACGTTGTTTGTTTTGACTTTTATTCTAAACGTCATTAGTTTTAAATTGCGACGACGCTTTCAGGAAGTCTATGAGTAAACGGATCTGGTATAAAAAGATAGATCGAATTTTTAAATTTATCGGATTAGCGGCGACATTGTTCGGCCTTGTTTTTCTGGCCATCCTTATTTTTGATGTTATTAAGGACGGAGCCGGCCGTCTGCGTTGGGATTTTTTTACCAGTTTCCCTTCGCGTAAGCCGGAACAGGCTGGGATTTTTTCGGCGTGGGTGGGAACGGTCTGGATCATGTTGACCACCGCCATGCTCGCCATCCCCTTGGGAATAGGTTCGGGAATTTATCTGGAAGAATATGCCCGGAGAAACCGGTTTACGGATTTCATTGAAATCAATATTACCAACCTGGCGGGAGTGCCTTCGGTTATTTATGGGATTTTGGGATTAGGTTTATTTGTGCGCATGGCGCATTTGGATAGAAGTATATTGGCCGGCAGTTTGACTTTAGCTTTATTGATTTTACCGATTATTATCCTGGCGACACGAGAGGCTTTACGCGCGGTCCCCTTTACGATTCGCGAAGCTTCCTATGCCTTAGGGGCGACCAAATGGCAGACGGTGTGTTCTCAGGTTTTGCCCGCGGCCTTTGGAAATATTTTAACCGGTATTATTTTGGCTAT
>Ga0247727_10015081_pt1 | contig 12728 bp, 11 predicted proteins | sample WisWelCaveWW1625_FD_202498 | JGI IMG/M metagenome (GOLD analysis project Ga0247727, IMG submission 202498) | Biofilm microbial communities from Wishing Well Cave, Virginia, United States - WW16-25 | ecosystem: Environmental > Aquatic > Deep subsurface > Groundwater > Cave microbial mat | place...
CAGTGCCACTACGTCGGGCATCTGAGCGCTGTCAAAGCCGGTTTGACCGTAGGCGAGAACGCGAGCTTCTGGAGCCGGTTCCTCGGCGGGGCGCGCGAGCACCTCGGCGCGGCGCTGGAGACGTTCGGTCTCCTGGCGTTGCGCGACATTCCGGCGGGCTACCTCTCGGCCGGGCAGAAGCGCCGGCTGGGGCTTGCGCGCGTGCTGCTGGCCGAACGCCCGGTCTGGCTGCTCGATGAGCCGGCGGCGTCGCTCGACAGGGCGGCGCAGGACGTCTTGACCGGGGTCGTGAACAGACACCTCTCGGCCGGCGGCCTGGCGGTGGCGGCCACGCACACGCCGCTGGGCTTTGCCAATTCCCGGGAGCTGCAGCTCGGCGGCGGGCCCCGGGCCGCATGACGGCGTTCTGGCAGCTGGTGCGCCGCGACCTTCTAATCGCCTGGAAGGAGGGCGGCACGCTGGGCGTTGCGCTCGGGTTCTATCTCGTCGTCGTGGCGATGCTGCCGCTGGGCCTCGGGCCGGACTTGAACCTGCTTTCCCGCATAGCCCCCGGGGTGCTTTGGGTGGCGCTGCTGCTCGCTGCCCTGCTCTCGCTCGGTCGCCTGTTCGAGACCGACTTCGAGGACGGATCGCTCGAGGTGCTGGCGACCGGGCCCCTCCCGCTCGAGATGGTTGCCGCCGCCAAGAGCCTGGCGCACTGGCTCACCACGGGCGTACCCCTGACCGTGCTGGCACCGTTCCTCGGCCTGCTCCTCAACCTGCCGCTGGAAGCCCAGGGCGTACTGCTTGCCACCATGCTGGCCGGCACGCCGGCGATCAGCTTCATCGGCGGTATCGGTGCGGCGCTGACCCTGCGCGCCCGCCGCGGCGGGCTGTTGCTGGGGCTGCTGATGCTGCCGCTGTTCGTGCCGACCCTCATTTTCGGGATTACCGCCGTCGGCGCCTCGCTCATGGGGCTCGACGCGTTGGCGCCTTCCTTCATGATCCTTGTGGCCGTCTCCTTGGCGTCTGTTGTGCTGGCGCCTTTGGCTGCGGCTGCGGCGCTGAGGGCCCAGCTCGAATGAAGCTGCGACGCGCGCCATGGTGTCAGACCCTCCGGGTCTGACACCATTGCTCAACCTCGCCCTTGACCACGGTGTCAGACCCACAGCCTCCGGGTCTGACACCGTGCCATGCTTCCCCTCATCGCGAGGACCGGGCGGCGGCGACGACGAACTACGCAAATCTAGGTTTAGTGCCTCCGGGTACAGGTCCGAAGGCAAGGCTACCTCACCACAAGCCGCAAGATCTCTCGCCCTCGACGCCATGGTGTCAGACCCGGTGGGTCTGACACCTTCTACTGCGTGAGATTCGGCGGCGGGGTGGCCTTGCCCCAGATTTGCTCCAGGCGCTGGGCCCGCCCGCAGCCGTACTTGTAGAGCTGATACCGGGGAGGGTTCTTCTTGTGATAGTCCTGGTGGTAGTCCTCGGCTTCATAGAACGGGCCTGCCGCCGTAATCTCCGTCGCGATCGGCTGCTTGAAGCGCGCCGAAGCCTGCAGCGCCTGCTTGCTGGCCTCCGCCACCTTCTTCTGCTCGTCGTCGTGATAGAAGATGCCGCTGCGATAGGGGCTGCCCTTGTCGCAAAACTGGCCCTTCGCATCCACCGGATCGATATTGCGCCAGAACCAGTCGACCAGCTGCGCGTAGGTTACCTTGCTCGGATCGTAGGTCACCCGCACGGCCTCGGCATGGCCGGTGGTCTTGGTCATCACCAGCTGGTAGCTGGGGTTCGCGACGGTGCCGCCGATGAACCCCGAGACAGCGGTCATCACACCGGGCACCTTCTCGTAGGCTTCCTCCACGCACCAGAAGCAGCCGCCGGCAAACGTGGCGATCGCTGTCTTGGCCTGAGGCGCCGTCTGCGCAGCGGCCGCCGAGATGCCGGCAACAAGCGCCAGCGCCGGCAGCCAGCGCAGCGTACGGGCAAATTCGAGCATGTGGCTGACCTTTCGCGTTGGCGATCAGGATTTGGAGGGGCTGGCCTCGGGGGTGAAAACGAGCGCCACGCCGTTCATGCAATAGCGCAGGCCCGTCGGCCGCGGTCCATCATCGAACACATGGCCCAGATGGCCGCCGCAGCGCCGGCAATGCACCTCGGTGCGCGTCATGAAAAGACCGCGGTCGACCCTGGTGCGGACGGCATTTTCCAGCGGCGCATAGAAGCTCGGCCAGCCGGTCTTGCTGTCGTACTTGGTGGCCGAGGAGAACAGGGGCAGCTGGCAGCCGGCGCAGGAATAGGCGCCGGCGCGGTACTCGCGATCGAGCGGATGGGTGAACGCGCGCTCGGTGCCGTGCTGGCGCAGCACATAGAACTGCTCCGGTGTCAGGAGCTTGCGCCACTCCGCCTCCGTCCTGGTGATTTCGAAGGTGCCCTGCTTGGGTTCGGCGCTGGCGAGCCTCGGCCCCAGTAGAGCACCGAGCGCCCCGACCGACACGCCGGCGAGGACGAAATCGCGGCGGTTGAGCATGCTGCCTCCCTATTCTCTCGATGCCGGCCCGGACAGCGGCGTCGTTTCGCTACGATATACGGGATGCTGCGCCTTCGCGCGAGGCCCCTTTCCGTTCACGCGCCATCAAGAGTGTGTCAGGTGCCCCGGTCGCCGGCTGCGAAGTCAGGCCTGCCACCGAGGTCGGCGCTCCTCAAAGAGGGCGAAGAGGGCGGTGACAACCATGAAGCCGACAGCCATCCCGAAGATTGCGCGTGGCGCCCCATTGTCCATCAGCCAGCCGAACAGCAGCGGCCCGACAATGCCGCCGATGTTGAACCCGGTCGAAACGATGCCGAATACGCGCCCCGCCGAGCCCGGCGGCGCCGCCCTGCGCACCAGCATGTCGCGCGCGGGCTGGATGATGCCGAAGAGGAAGCCTGCGAGCCCCATGGCCATGACCAGAACGGCGACCGAGAGCGTGAGCGTGGCGATAGCCAGCGCGATGGTCGCCGAGAGGGCGAAACCGGCAGCCGCTACGTCGCCGTGACGCCGGGTCTTGTCGGCCAGCGGGCCGCCCGCCAGCACGCCCACGGCGGCGCCGACGAGGTAGGCCGTGAGGGCGGCGGTTGCGCCCGCGAGCGTGACGCCGTGGCCGGCGATGAGCGCCACGATCGAGAAGCTGTACATGGCGCTGTGCGACAATGCCAGCAGAGTGAAGAACACGGTGAGCCCCAGCACCTCCGGCGTCAGGACGGCGCTCGCCTTGGCCGCACCGACGGCCGAGGCGCGCCGTGCGCGGTGCGCGGCGGGCATCAGGAAGACGACGGCGGCCATCAGCCAGGCAGTGACACCGGCAGCGATCAGCGACGAGCTGAGGCCGCCCGCCGCCGCGAGTCCGAGCAGCAGGAGCGGCGCAATGGCGCTCCCGGCAAAGCCGGCAAAGGTGTGCACGGAGAAGGCCCGGCCGATGCGGTCCTCCGAGATGCCATCGGTGAGAAGGGCGTAGTCGGCGGGGTGGTAGACGCAGTTGGCAAGGCCGGCCAGCAGCGCCGCCACAATCAGCCACGCATAGAAGTTCAGCAAGCCAAGGGACACGAACGCCAGGCCGCCAAGCAGCAGGCCCGCGACGAGGACGGTTCTCGCGCCGATCCGATCCACCATGAAGCCCATCGGCGCCTGCGTCAGCCCCGAGACGACATTGAAGGCGGTCAGCGCAAGGCCGAGCTCGAAGAAGCCGACGTTCATGTGGTCCTTGAGCAGCGGCAGCAGCACCGGCAACACCATGATGTGCAGATGGCTGATGAGATGTGCGCCCGACACCACGATGAGCGTCTGCAGCTCGCTGGCCGCGGCCGTTTCGGTGCGCTGTGTTGTGTCCGCGGGCATCAACCTTTTGCTGGCTCGCTGTTTTCGTGCGGCATGCCTATCATGCTGCGCTGGGGGAACCCATGCGAATTCGCGGGGGCTGGCGCGAGATCGGCGGGGTCAGACCCCTCGCGTTGACCGTTGTGCAGAGTCTCGACACCTGTCGCGAGGGGTCTGACCCCGGTCACCGCGCAATCGGCACTGGCCGGTCGACAACGATTTCGTCGGTGCCCATGCGGCAGCGGAGCGCGATCGCCTCCACGCCGGCGGCCGTTGCCGCATCGAAGGCGGCGCCGTAGCCCGGATCGATGTCGCGGGCAAGGGCAAGGCGCCTGGCCTCGCCCCGCTGGATCAGGAACACCATGACGGCGCGGTGGCCCTGGCGCACCATGCCGCTCAACTCGGCGAGGTGCTTGACACCGCGCGCGGTGACCGAGTCGGGGAACTCGGCGAGCCCGTGCCGGCGCGAGAGATGCACGTTCTTGATCTCGACGTAGCAGCGGCCCTTCTCGGCGCACTCCAGCAGCAGATCGATGCGGCTGCTCTTGCCGTAGTTGACCTCGCGCCTGAGCTGCGGATATCCGGCAAGTGGCCTGATGCGCCGGGCGGCCAGAGCCTCGGCAACCAGCTTGTTGGGGTGGCCCGTATTGATGCCGACGAGCGCCGGGCCCCGGCCAAGGTCGGCCTCGACCAGCTCCCAGATAAAGCGGTATTTGCGCTTCGGGCTGTCGCTCTCGGACAGCCACACGACCGAGCCCGGCGCCTTCAGCCCCATCATGGACCCGGTGTTGGAGCAGGTGGCGGTGATCGTGTGGCCGTCGTCCAGGCGCACGTCCGCCAGGAACCGCTTGTAGCGCTGAATGAGGGTGCCGCGGATGAGGGGGGAAGGAAAACGCATGGCGCGGCAAGGTATGCCGGCTAGCGCTCGGGGTGCAAGGCGCTATGCTGCCCCGCTTCGAGGAAGGACCGGCATGCGCATTCTGCACGTGATGGCGAGCCGCGCGAATGGCGGCGCGGAGACCTATTCGACCGACATGATTGCCAGCCTGCATGAACTGGGCATCGAGCAGATCGCCGCTATCCCGCGCGCCTCGATCCACCACGACCGGCTTGCTGCCGCCGGCGTGCCTCTCGCCAGCGACGTGCTGGATCCTCGATTGGGGATTCTGCGCCGCAGGCGGCTGCGCGGCGTGATCGACGCCTTCAAGCCCGATCTGGTCCACTGCTGGATGCGCCGCGCGGCCGGTCTCGTGCCTGTCCTACAAACCCCGGTGATCGGCTGGTTCGGTGGCTACTACGAGCCTGCGCGGTTCAAGACCTGCAGCCATTTCGTCGGCGTCACGCCGGATATCGTCCGGCACATGGTTGCCGAGGGCGTGGACGAGCGGCGGGCTTACTTCGTGCCGACTTTTCCCACCGTGGAGACAGCCCCTGCCGTCGACCGCGCATCGCTGGCGACGCCGGCCGATGCCGTCGTGCTGCTCACGCTGTCGCGGCTGCACGAAAAGAAGGGCCTCGACATCCTGCTGCGAGCGCTGGTGGATTTGCCGCGGTGCGTGGCCTGGCTTGCGGGCGACGGTCCCCTCGAAGGTGAGCTCAAGGCCATGGCGGCACAGCTGGGTGTGGCGGACCGCGTGCGCTTTCTGGGCTGGCGCACCGATCGCGGGGCCCTGTTGCGTGCCGCCGATATCTGCGTGCTGCCCTCGCGCTGGGAGCCTTTCGGCACCGTGATGCTGGAGGCTTGGGCCGCCGGCACACCGCTGGTGGCGGCCGCATCGCAGGGGCCCGCGGCCTTCATCGAGGACGGCAATAACGGATTGCTGGTTCCGATCGATGAAGTGGCTGCGCTCTCGGGCGCGCTGCGCAGTGTGATCGAAGACGAGAGCCTGAGCGCCCGCTTGATCGAGGGCGGGCGGGCGGACTACCAGAAGGACTTCACGCGCGAGGCGGTCACGCAGCGCATGATGGCGCTTTACGGCAAGCTGGTTGCAGAGCATAGGACGGCGGGCGCCGGTCTGCGCATGGGAGAACGCACATGAGCCAGGAGGAAAAGCCCGGCGAGGACATCGTCACCGCGGCGCTTCTCGTCATTGGCGACGAGATCCTGTCGGGGCGCACCAAGGACAAGAACATCGGCCATATCGCCGACCATCTCGCCGCCATCGGCATCCACCTCAAAGAGGTGCGCATCGTCCCCGACGAGGAGGCCGAGATTGTTGCCGCAGTGAATGCGCTGCGCACGCGCTACACCTATCTCTTCACCACCGGCGGCATCGGGCCCACCCACGACGACATCACCGCCGATGCGGTGGCCAAGGCGTTCGGCGTCGGCATCGATGTCGACGAGCGCGCGCTGGCGCCGATGCAGGCCTATTTCGAGCGGCGCGGCGTGGAGTTGACGCCGGCCCGCCTGCGCATGGCGCGCATCCCGTTCGGCGCCGAGCTGGTGGAGAACAGCGTGTCGATCGCGCCGGGATTCATGCTGGGCAATGTCGTCGTCATGGCCGGCATTCCCGCCATCATGCAGGTGATGCTGGAGGCGGCCACCAGGTTCCTCAAGACCGGCAAGAAAATGCTGTCGGCGGCCATCGACCTGCACCGGCCGGAGGGTGAAATTGCAGGGATGTTCGGCGACCTGCAGCAGCGCTATCCCGATGTGCCCATGGGCAGCTACCCGTTCTATCGCGACGGCAAGCCTGGCACCCAGCTGGTCCTCCGCTCGACCGATCCCGCCAGGCTGGCGCAAGCGGAGAACGAGCTGAAAATGCTGCTCGCCGCGCGCGGCTGGCTGTGAAATGAGGGGCTATCACTGCGGCAAGTCTGCCGCCCCGCTCGGCCCTTCTTGCGCATAAATGTCGCCGAAGATTCTCAAAGGGCAAGACGGATCGTGCAGCGCCGTAGGGCGCAATAGCGACCCCGGACTTGATCCGGGGGTATTGCGCCGATCCTCGGTGAGTCGGCGCCTGCGGCTATCGCCTTATTGCGCCCTACCGCACCGTCACTTCTACCCGGTGCACCGCGTTGTTGCCGAAGCCGCCGCGGTCGTAGCGCTGCTCGATGGGCTGTGTGTCGCCGTTGGCATCGGTGGCGCGGCAGGCGAGATCGTGCTCGCCGGGAGCGGCGTGCCATTGGCAGCGCCAGCCGCGCCAGGAGTAGCGGCCGGCCGGCGGGTCGAGCACGGCCTGCTGCCATTGCCCGTCCACCGCCACCTCCACCTTCGCAATCGGCACGCCGGCGCCGGACCATGCGCGCCCGAACAGCTCGACCGGGCCGCGCTCCACCAGGCGCCGGCGCGTATACCAGTCGGGAATGCCGGGCGGCACGATCAGCGACTTCACCCGCATGGTGGTGACGGGAATGCCGGGCTCGTCGGCCTGCCGGCGGTAGATGTAGGTGCGAACCTGCTGGAAGCCGTCGAACGGGCGGTCGACCGCCTCGATGCGGTTGAGCCATTTGACGCTCGCCATGCCATACCAGCCGGGCACGACGAGGCGCAGCGGGAAGCCGTGCTGCGGCGGCAACGGCGCGCCGTTCATGGCCCAGGCGAGCAGCACGTCGTCGGAGAGCGCCTGCGCCGGCGACAGGCTGCGGCCGTAGTTGTGCTCGACCCCGCCATCGAAGCCGCGGTCGGCGCCGTGGAAGACGATGTCGCGCGCGCCGGCGGCGATGCCCGCCCGCTCCAGCAGGGGCCTGAGCGGCGTGCCGGTCCACTCGGCGGTGCCGACCGCCTCGTGGTGCCAGGGCTGCGCCTGCCAGCGCGGCGTCATCGCGGCGCGGCCGTTGCCGGCGCACTCCAAAGTGACCCGCAGGGTGCGCTCGGGACAGCGTTTCAGCTCGTCGAGGCGCATTTGCAGCGGCTTCTCGACCAGGCCGCCGATGTCGAGCGTCCAGCTCGCGGCGGCGGGGACGTAGGGCACATCGAAATGGGTGAGAAGGTAGTGCAGGCCCGGCGGCGTCAGGTCGTGGCGCAGCGTCTCGAGCAGCGTGCCGGCATTGCGGTTGGCGAGCCTGACCTCCTCGCGCGAGAAGGGGCCGTCGGTGGGCTCCCGGCTCTCGGGGTCGAAGATCGGATGATCGGCTTGCGACATGGAGGTTACCCGAGGCGTTGTGCGGCACCAGTTCCGGCGGCCCGCGCGAGGACGCAACGGAGGCTCGGCCGTGCATAAGGTTACGCCATAAACCTCTGCTCCAGCACGAGCAAATCCTCAAATCGGGTTGGCTGAAGCTGTTTGTAGGCTGTTTGCAGGACCTTCAGATAGGCCCATGGCTTGCCGGCCAGTCGCGTCGTGTTCTCGCACCACAGTTGCGCCGCGCGATCCTTGTTGGCGACGTTGGTATCCTCCAAGCCCTTGGTCTCGACGATATAGTGAATGCCGTCGCCGGTCAGGACGACGAAGTCCGGCTCGTAGTAGCGCAAGTTGCCGGCGTTGTCGGTGTACTCGATCGCGAATCCGAATTGTTCCGGCAGCTTGGCGAAGCGCTGCACATCGGGTGCCTTTTGCAGGAATTGTGCGAATTCCTTCTCAAACTCATTGTGGCACGGAACAAGGTTGAAGATGCACTTGTCGGCGGCGAGTGTGGCACGCGACCAGGGGAACGGCGGTGTTTCAGATAGGGGCCGGCCGGCGTGCAGAAGCTGCGGTTCCAATTCCGCAATGACCATCTTCCGCAGCGCCTCGACGAATGTTTTCACCGTCACGTACTGAGCCACGTTGCTGCTGATCGCCTTGATCATCGCAGGCTCGTTCAAGGTCACCGGCCCGCCGAACGCCCTGGTTTCGAGAAATTCTCGCACCTTTGGTGCCAACGCCGAGAACTGCGACGGCAGCTTCACGTCCTGCGCGATGCGGCGTGCATAGTAGCCGATCACCTCTTCGGCCGTCTGCGGCTCCGGAATGCTGTACTCCCGCTCGATCAGCTTTTGCAGCGTGATGATGTCGTAGCCTTCGTAGCGGAATGTCTTGGCTGCGGCATCGTCCTGCTTGCGCGGCAGGACGGGACAGGTGAATGCGCTCACGTCGAGTTCGGCGATTTCCTCCGCCAAAGACTTCTTGCGCGTGAGGATCGGGCTGAGCACCGGGATGGCGATGTCTTTGTCCGTCTTCTTCGGATCGGGCGCGATGGTGATGATGCTTACCTTCTCGCCGATCTTGAACGTATCGAGTTGGATGTCCTCCTCGCGTTCCAGCTGCTCGACGAACTCGATGAACGTCTTGTTGCCGATCACATCGACACGCTCGATGTAGCCGGTCGCTCCGCGAAACATCAGGCGCAGCCCGCGCCCGACGGTCTGCTCGGGCAGGATGTTGGCTTTGGACGTGTAGGGCCTGAGGCCGACGATAACCGTGACGCTTTGCACGTCCCAACCTTCGCGCAGCATCATGACGCTGACGATGCAGTTGATCGGGCTTCTCTCGTCATCGACCTCGCGCGAGGCCTTTCGCGCTATGTGCAGATCCTTCTTCGAGACCTCGCCCGATCGGTCGGTATGAATGATCAGCAGCTTCTCCCCGCCGAACTCGGACGGGTACTTCTTCCGCAGCCAATCGCCCACATCGTCGGCGTCGGCCGTGTCGTTCATCATCACGAACAGCACCGGTTTTTTGCCGAGCGGCGTCAATTGCTCGCGGTACTCCTTCCACCGCTCCACGCCCGCCGCCAGGTAGGCCTGATAGCGGGTGCTGGCGATGTCCGATCGCTGCTCGGTGATGCCCTGGGCGATCCCCTTGAGCGGGCGCTTCACCACGTTGTCGATGATGGCCTGCTTGAGCGGGTAGTCGTAGACGGTCCAGGAGAAGAGCTGCCCCTTGCTGTGCCGGGGCGTGGCCGTGAAATCCAGTTGCGCGGCCAATCCACCGGTTGCCGCGGCGTGCAACCCACGGATCACCTTGTTCCACTCGCTCTCCTCATCATGCGTGTGGTGGGCCTCGTCGTTGAGCACGACCACCGGCTCGCCGCGGTCGATGATCCGCTTGTCGAAACCCTCAACCCCAGAGGTTTGCGCGCGAGGCTTCGGCCCGAGGACCGCAGTCAACTCCTCGGGCTCGTCCTCCCTGCCGTTTTGGCGTTCATAGAACTGCTGCACGTTCGTCAGATAGAGCGCGCCGAGCGAGCTCGCCCGCTCGCCTTCGCCGCGCATGTAACATTGGAAGTCGCGCCAGAAGATTTCCATTTCCGGCGGAATCACCGGATCGGCGCGGAAGATTCGGCCTCCCTCGAAATCCGTCCGCAACCGCTCGAACACGATCACGTTCGGCGCAATCAGCAGAAACGTCTTGGCGAAGTCGTCGCGTGCCTCGGCCACTGCGTTGAAAAATTGCCACGCGATGGCAAGCGACATGACCTTGGTCTTGCCGCTGCCCGTCGCCATCTTCACGCAGTAGCGCGCGAAATCGTCGTATTGCAGCAGGCGCAGATCGCTCCGGGTGGCGAACGTCTCCACCAGGCCCTTGTGGCGCCGAGCGTTGGCGACCTCGTAGAGGTAGACCAGCGTCTCGACGGCTTCGCGCTGGAAATTGTGGTAGGCAAACTTGCGGCCGTTCGGCAGCCGGTGATCGGTGTGGAACCAGTAGTTCAGCAGGATGCGCGTGGTGTCGCTGATCCCCTTGTAGCCACCTTCGCGCCACCCTTTGACCTTTTCGCGGATGCCGGGCACCAACGGCGCGGTGGCGACGCGCGCCTCGAGGATGTCGAGCTGATCAGGGTCCTGTTTGCGTTTGCCGGCCATCGCTACGCCACCCTCACCTTCACGCTCTTGGTCGTGTCGTTGCCGAGGATGTCGATGACCTTCACGACGATGGTGTACTCGCCCGCTTCAGGGTAGGCGTGCGCGATCTCCAGCTCGAGAGACCGGTCCTTGCGCGTGCGGTAGGTCTGCCACTCGTTGTGGAAGGTGTCGCTTTTGTTGTCCCAATCGACAGCCCAATAGTCGATCCACTGCGACCAGTGCTTGACGGCTTTGCGCGCTTCTTCCGGCACGTCGTCAGGCGGAATGACGAAATCCTTCAGCTTTAGGGAGACGTTGCGCTTGCTCGTTTTCACGTCGACGGAGAGCGCTGCCAATTCGAAGAAGTGGATGTCGCCCTGCTCGACCGCGCGCTTGTCCATCACGTCGCGTGGGATTCGGAGGAACCGCATCTGGATGTTCGCCGCGGCGGCCTGTTGCTTAGCCACCTCGTTCAATTCGAAGGCAAAGTCCCAGCCGAGCACATCGACGGCATTGGTCTTGGGCGCGTCCTTGCCCGTACCGATGGTGCGCTTGAATTCGGCGGCGATCTGCGTCACGTCGCCGACGCTCACCGGCGCATCGACGGCACCGACATGAACCATGCGCCCGGCTTTGACGCCATGCAGCCACGTGTAGCCGCGTAGCGGTGTGGCATTGGCGAGCTTTAGGATGAACTCGATGTAAGCGCGTTGGCGCTCCGCTGCTTTCCTGCCATTGCCCTCGCCGAATTCCGCGCCTGCCCACAGTTGACGCTCGTATTTGCCGAGATTTTGAACGACGAAGGGACGAACGTTCGGAATGGAGAGAAGCCGTTTGCGCGTGGTGTGAACGGCGAACCGGCCAAGATCGCAGGCAATCCACCGGCGGTTTAGCTTCTCAGTAACTGCTGCCGTCGTGCCGCTACCGCAAAAGCAGTCCATAACGAGATCACCGTCACTAGACGACGCTCTGATAATGCGCTCAAGCAGTGTCTCTGGTTTCTGAGTGGGATAGCCAACCCGTTCAACTGCTAAATTGTGGATTGGACGAATGTCCGTCCAGACATCCTGCAGTGGGATACCCGGCATGTCTTCCAAATAGGACTTGTAACGAGGCGTGCCGCCCCGCTTCTTGGGCCAATGAATGAGACCAATGTCGTCAAGCTTGTCGAGACGCTGCAGGAGTGGATACTTCGCAAGGTCATCACCCGTAGCGTTGCGGTATTTCTTGTACAAGTCTGAGGCCAGCGCCCAATGGCGGCCTTTCGCAGTGACATTTATCCCACGCCAAATTTTTCCGCTGTCGCCTGTTCTTGTTCCAGGCCCGGTTAAGTCGCCGCGTTTCCACCGACGCCCATCCGGGTCCTTTTGCTCGAAGAACATCTCCACATATTCGTCGTCGTAAGCTTGATAGACCTCATTCCAGACGTATGAATCACTCTTCGTGTAAAAGAGGATGACGTCGTGCACCGGTCCATGCCTCCCGACGCTACTGTGAGCGCTCGTTCGCTTCCAAATGATGTCACTCAAGAATCGTTCGGTCCCGAAAATTTCATCCAATATTGTCTTTGCGTACGGTCCTATATGCCAATCCAAATGAACATAGAGGCTGCCACTTTCATGCAGAAGCTGGGAAGTATGTACTTGACTTAGCAGCTTAGCGGAGGCATGGAATGTGTGACAGGCCGGCGAAAGAGACTGAAAAGGGCGTCACCGCTGAAATCGAGGTAACGCCCGAGATGACCAAGATTGGCGTCATGGTTTTTTGCGAGTGGGCTGAAATATGTCCGCCAGACTTGCTGGTACCGCTGGTTTATCGGGCAATGCGGGCAGCGGAAACGTCTGCTGGCTCGGCGCCAGGAACGGGTCTTGTCTCTTACGCACCCGTATGAAGTTCCAAAGTCCTACGCCATAGTCGAACACCGCTCGCATTTCGTCGGCAGTTCTGCGCAGCTCTTCGATCCCAAGCTGCATGTCGTTGAATATGTGCGGGGTGCCACCCGACCGCTTGGAGAGACCCAACAAATCTCCGACCGTATTGCCTTCATGCAGATTTGAGTGAAGCAGCAGATTGGTAATTACTCACCCCTCTGCGGCGGTTTGACTCGGCGTTCGGGCGTTGAGTGCGCCTTGGGGAGCTGATTCAAGCTCGGGATGGCGCCCGAGACACTTGATTCGCTCGATGCCG
>Ga0247727_10015082_pt1 | contig 12727 bp, 12 predicted proteins | sample WisWelCaveWW1625_FD_202498 | JGI IMG/M metagenome (GOLD analysis project Ga0247727, IMG submission 202498) | Biofilm microbial communities from Wishing Well Cave, Virginia, United States - WW16-25 | ecosystem: Environmental > Aquatic > Deep subsurface > Groundwater > Cave microbial mat | place...
GCCGGCGGAGGCCGCCGGGCTCCTTCCGGGCGACCGGGTCGTCGCGGTCGACGGCGTGCCCGTATCGGGTACGGAGCTCGGCGAGCGCATCCTCTCGTCTGAGGGCAAGCCGTTGCAGTTGACGGTCATCCGAAAAGGCGAGGAGATCACGATCGGCCCCGTGACGCCGGCGGTGACGGAAGGCAGCTACCGCATCGGCATCGTTCGCGAAGGCACCGGTCTACCCGCTCTCGAGGCTACGAGGCGAGCGTTCGAGATCACCGGTATCGTCAGCAAGGAGATCGCGCTCTCGCTCGGGCGCCTCGTCAGAGGCGAAGGCCGAGACGACGTTGCAAGCCCGATCGGGATCACCCGCGTCTCGTCGGACGCGGTACAGCAGGGACTCGAGAGCTACTTGTGGGTGCTCGGCCTCATCTCGCTCTCTCTCGCGCTCCTGAACCTTCTGCCGCTGCTCCCCCTGGACGGCGGTCACATTCTGTTCGCTCTGGTGGAAGGAGCGCGCGGGAAGTTCGTGCGGCGCGAGATATACGAGCGAGTGTCCGTCGTCGGCCTCGCGATCGTGTTGCTCCTCTTCTTCGTCGGGCTCTCCAACGACATCGGCAAGCTGTCGTAGGGGGTCAGGTCTCGTTTGTTGCGCCGTAGTGCAACAGCGGGGTCAGGTCTCGAATGTTGCAACCCCCGGGGGCAACATTCGAGACCTGACCCCAAGCTACGCTCTAGCCGTGGCGAGCAAGGTCCAGATTCATGTCCGGAACGTGCCCGTCGGCGGCGGCGCCCCGGTGGCCGTGCAGTCGATGACGCTGACGAAGACCCACGACGTTCCCGCGACGACCGCGCAGATCGCCGCGCTTGCCTCCGCTGGCTGCGAGATTGTGCGCGTCGCGGTGCCGAAGAACGAGGATGCCGCAGCTTTGCCGCTCATCGTCCGGCTCTCGCCGATTCCGGTCATCGCGGACATCCACTTCAACGCCTCGCTCGCGCTCAAGGCGATCGACGCCGGCGTCGCCGCCGTACGAATCAACCCCGGCAACATCGGCGGTCCCGACAAGGTCGAGCAGGTCGTGACCGCCGCCAAGAAGGCCGGGATCGCAATGCGCATCGGCGCGAACTCCGGCTCTCTGCCGAAGCACCTTCACGCGCTCGCGCACCAGGATCAGGCCGAGGCGCTGGTCGCCGCGGCGATCGAGGAGGTCGAGCTCCTCGAGAAGCTCGACTACCGCGAGTTCAAGATCTCGGTGAAGGCAACTCACGTGCCGACGATGATCCGCGCGTATCGCATGCTCGCGGCGAAGGTGCCGTACCCACTCCATCTCGGGGTGACCGAGGCTGGAACCGAGTTCGCAGGCGGGATCAAGAGCGCGGTGGGGATTGGCACCCTGCTCGCCGACGGGATCGGCGACACCTTGCGTGTCTCGCTCACCGCCGACCCGGTGAAGGAGGTCGAGGTCGCCTGGGAGATCCTGAAGGCGCTCGGGCTGCGTGAGCGCGGTCCGGTCATGATCGCGTGCCCGTCGTGCGGACGTGACAACGTGGGCGTGGAGAGCCTCGCCCTCGTTGTCGAGGAACGCCTGCGCGCGTACCCCGAAGCCGTCGAGGTGGCAGTCATGGGCTGCGCGGTGAACGGGCCCGGCGAAGCCGGGGACGCCGACTTCGGGATCGCGGGCGGGCGCGACGTCGGGTTCATCTATGCGCACGGGCGCGTGCTGAAGAAGGTCCCTTCGGAGATCCTCGTCGACGAGCTGTTCGTCGAGATCGACCGCTGGCTCGCGGACGGGATGAAGCGTCCGAAGCGACTCAAGATGGCGAAGCCGGCCGCACTGGCGATGGCCGAGGCCTCGCTGATCCCCCTCGACTGAACTTTGCGCAGACCGGAAGTCCGCTAGCGCGGATCCAGCACCTGGTTGATGCTGAGGGAACCTCCCGGTTCCCCCAGACCCCTTCCACTGGTCCGCTTCGCGGACAAGGCGCTCCGCGCCTTCCCTGAAGGCGGCCGCCTTCGCGGCCGCGTCGCTCCGGTGGCCGTCATCGCTAGCCTAGGCCGACACGATGGTCGCCCGGCAGTCACAGCTGTTCATCCCGACCCTGCGCGAGGCGCCTGCCGACGCGGAGGCCGTCTCGCACAAGCTGCTCGTCCGCGGTGGCTACATCCGGCAGGTCGCCGCCGGCGTCTGGACGTTCCTGCCGCTCGGCTGGCGGGTGCATCAGAAGGTCGTCCAGATCATTCGCGAGGAGATGGATGCGATCGGCGGTCAGGAGATGCTCATGCCCGTCCTGACTCCGTACGAGCTCTGGCAGCAGTCGGGCCGCGATTACATCCAGGAGATCTTCCGCCTGCAGGACCGCGCCGGGCGCGAGTACGTCCTCCCGATGACGCACGAGGAGACGGTGACGTTCCACGCGAAGGAGATCGCGAGCTACCGGCAACTGCCGCAGCTGCTCTACCACTTCTCGATCAAGGAGCGAGATGAGCCGAGATCGCGCGGTGGGCTCCTACGCCTCCGCGAGTTCATCATGAAGGACGCGTACTCGTTCGACCGCGACGAGGAGGGACTCGACGTTGCATTCCGCAACAACGAGGGGGCCTACCATCGGATGCTCGAGCGCTGCGGGCTCGAGTTCTCGTATGTGGACGCCGAGTCGGGGATGATGGGCGGCAAGGAGTCGAAGGACTTTCTCGCGCCGTCCGGCTCGGGCGAGAACACGCTGGTCACGTGCGAGAACGGCGACTATGCGGCCGATCTCGAGATCGCGCACGGCGTCCCGCGGATGCCTGACTTCCCGGCAGCTCACGACGCGCCGAAGGAGGTCGCGACCCCAGGCGTGACGACCATCGACGCGCTTGCAGAGCAGTTGGGCATCGATGCTGCGGCGACCTCCAAGGCGATGCCGGTGGTGACGACGGACGGGACGCTCGTCCTCGGGCTCGTTCGTGGGGACGATCGGCTTTCCGAGCCGAAGATGGTGAGTGCGCTCTCAAGCGACTATCGACCGGCGAACGACGAGGAGATCCGCGCGGCCTTCGGGGCGGGCGGAGGCTCGCTGGGCCCAGTGGGCAGCGATGTCGAGGTCGTCGCAGACAAGGCCCTGCGCGACGGGCACTTCGTGGCAGGCGCCAATCGAGACGGCTGGCACTACCTCGGCGTCCAGGCAGGCCGCGACTACGCGCCGCGTTTCGCCGACATCCGCGAAGCGCGTGAAGCCGACCGCTGCCCAGTGTGCGGCGGTGCGCTTCGCTTCCAGACCGCAATCGAGGTCGGGCACATCTTCAAGTTCGGCTCTCGCTACTCGGCGCCGCTCGGCGCGACGTTCCTCGACGAGGACGGCACGGAGAAACCGTTGATCGGCGGCAGCTACGGGGTGGGACCCGCACGCGTCATGGCTGCGGCGGTCGAGCAGCACCACGACGACAACGGGATTGTGTGGCCGTCGACGATCGCGCCGTACGACGTGCACGTCCTTTCTCTGGACGGGGGCTCGGACGAGGTGCGCGAGCGTGCCGAGGAGCTCGTGGCCACGCTCGACGACGCAGGTCTCGATGTGCTCCTCGATGACCGCGATGAACGCCCCGGCGAGAAGTTCGCCGATGCTGACCTCATCGGTTGTCCTGTGCGTGTGATCGTCGGCAAGAAGACTCTCGATGACGACTCGGCGGACGTTCAGCGTCGCGATGGATCCGCGGGTGAACGCGTCCGGGTCGCAGAAGTGCTGAAATGGGTCCAGCAGGCCCAGGAGCTCCCTTCAGAATGAGCGACGATGTCGATACACGGCGCTGGATGACTCGAGGCGGCGTCCTCGGTCGAGCCCATATCGGACTGATATGGGCTCTCTCTGCGTCCTTGCCTCGAGCCCTCCAGCATCCGCGTCTCGACGGACGATCATCCTGAAGGGAGCTCCATGGCGAAGCGGCGCAAATACAGCGACGAGCACTTCGGCCCGACGATCGAGCGGCTGATGATCGAGACGGGCACCACCTACAGGGGGCTCGCCGACAAGGCCGATCTCTCCGCGGGCTACCTCAACCACATCGTTCACGGGAACCGGCCCGTCCCGTCGAACGACGTCATCGCCCGCATCGCGGAGGCGCTCGGCGTGGAGGCGGAGCACTTCCGCGAATACCGGATCCGCGTCATCACCGAGAGGCTCGAGGCGATGCCCGAGCTCATCGACCGGCTGTACAAGCGCCTCGCGTAGCAGCTCTTCGGAGTCTGGCTGAAGCCAGACTCCGGGCCCTCATGTGCGGCCCTGAGCACGGGGTCTGACTTCAGCCAGACCCGCATGCCCGCGCCGATGGATAACTTCCGCTGCCTCACAACGTAGTAGGAGGCAGAGGTGCACCGCCGCCCCGACACAGAGCTGATCGTCCTCGCCCGCAAGGGATCCGAGGAGGCCGCCGGTGCCCTCTTCGACCGCTACTGGACACTCGCCTGGCGGGCGGCGTACGCGATTACGGCGGACCGATCTCTTGCAGACGACGCCGCCCAGGAGGCGGTCGCAAAGGCGTTCGCCGCACTCGACCGATTCGACGAGACGCGACCGTTCGCACCGTGGCTCAAGCGCATCGCAATCAACCGGGCGGTCGATCACCTTCGCCGGAGCCGACGGGTCGAGGTGCTCCACGACGAGGAGACGACGTTCCACGCATGGGCGGTGGGGGAGTTCGCCGAGGATGACCTTCGCCAGTGGGCAATCGCGGATGCGGTCGCTGCGCTCGGAGCGGGGAAGAGGGTCGTGGTCGTCCTCCACTACTGGCTCGACCTTCCACTCGAGGAGATCGCCGGAGTGCTCGGGCTCCCCATCGGAACCGTTGCGTCTCGCCTGGCACGAGCCAAGCAAGAGCTCCGAGAAGTACTAGAGGAAGAGCATGTCGTCTGAGCTCGAGCGCCTGTTGCGGGAAGCACGCGACGTGCTTCCTGATCCCGACAACGCGGCAACCGCACGCGCGCGCGAGACAGCTCTGGGCGCAATTCGCGGCCGCAGGTCGGGTACGCGTGCCGTCGCGCTGATCGGTGTCACGCTTGTGGTCGCGATCGGTCTCGGCGTGGGCGTGGGCTCGCTCGTCGCTCCCAGCGGCACCGCTGCGCGCGAGCCCTCCGGTCTCGGCTTCGTTCCCGAGCCGGGATGGTTCTCGCTCCAATCGCCGCCGGCCGCGGTTCAGGGACAACCGGCCGTCGCGGTCGCCGCCAACGTCCCCTTCGCCCGCGACGACGTCGTCGATGGTCTTGCGGACCCGTCTGGACTGCCGTATTCGACGCTGCTTACGTTGCCGCCGCGCGGCGTCGTCATCGTCGGAGTCATGACGAAGGTGATCGACCAGCCGCACCACGCCGGCCTCTTCCCAGACTACGACGAGGCCGAGCTGCCGCTCCGGCTCAGCAAGGCCGTTCCGTACGTCCAGTGGGGCGCGCAGGTTCGGCCGGATCAGCCGCTCGCGCACTACCAGCTTCGAGCGCGGATCGGCGACTACAACGTCGATCTCACGTTCTACTTCGGGATTCCGGCGCCGAGCTCGCGTCTCCTGGCCGAAGCCCAACGGCAGCTCGACAGCTTGATCGTGGCTGCGACGAAGCCTCGCGACGGCGAGGCAGTTCCGCCGCAAGCGCGTGAGGTCACAGCTTCTGCTCCCGCAGTCATCGATCGAACAGTGGTGTGCTCCACCACCGTACTCGGCGGTATCTATGGAGTAGAGGCAAGGGTCTACTCCGGCATTCGCGAGAGCGCGACCGAATGGAGGCAGCTCCCGTTCGCGGCTGTCAGCACCGGAGGTTCGGCGGGAGTCAGGAACACCCCGGAGTTGCTCGGCAACTCTCTGGCGTGGATCACCGCGGGCAAGCCCTCTTCATCGACAACGCTCGACTCGGGTTGGGGGGCCTCGCCTGTGCGCAGCTCCGGAACGATCGCGCTGAGGACCACAGGTTGCACTAAGACCACGGCACGCGTCCCTCTCACCGCAAGAGGGCTCCGCGGTGGGGCGGCGGGGCCGTTCGGCGAGGAGGTCGACTGCCCGACTCGACGCGTCCTGGTGCGGATTCGAGCGACGCTCGAGTCCTCGGCGAAACTGCAAAAGGCCAGTGGTTTCCTGAGAACGCAGGTTGCCGTGAGGACAGCGCAGCTTGCGGTTCGAACCCAAGGCGGGAGGCAGCTCGTTTACGCGGATGTTGCCGCGTCCGGAAAGGCGCGGCTCTTCACCGCTCGAGGTTGCATACCGGAGTGAGGGTGAGGCTTTTCGTCTCACTGGCGGTGAGCGGCGTCGCGGCTGTCGTGTTCATCGTCCAGCCCGCTGATCCGGCGCAGCCGGGCGCGTCGCGGATCATCGACCGGAGCTTCAGCTGCTCGGTGGTTCTCCGCGCCGGTGCTCGAGTCATCGACGTGTCCGCCACCTCTGGTTACCGGGACCCGGACAACCGCTCGCAGTGGAAGTGGCTTGCATCCGCATACACTAGGACGCGCGACGGATTCCCCGTCTATGTGTCCGCTGGCGCGCCGCCGCCCGTTCCCGATCCAGGAGCCACTCGACAGACCCGGTGGCTCACGATCGACTCCCAGCTGTGCGAGTCGACGACGGCTAGCGCCACATTGTCAGCGAAAGGCCTGGTCGGCGGACCTGCGAGCCAGCTTCAGGGGTCCGATGAATACGAGTGCACTACGCCGAGCAGGGTCATCTTCAGGATTCGTGCCGTCTTTCGCACCGCCACGACGCTTCGAGTCCAACGTCTCTTCGGGCAGAGGAGGCTGACTACCGCTAATGCGGCGATCGTCCGTGAAGCTCGGCTCGCTGTTCGCACCCCGTCCGGAAAGCCGCTCGCCTATGCCGAGGTATTCGAGTCGGGAAAGGCTCGGGTTTTCGCCGCACGGACCTGTGTACACGACTGATGGGAGAGTGATGGCGATAAACGAGGACAGCGGACTGGCACGGGCAACGGAGGCGGGGTCACGCCTCCTCGCCAACATCGAGACCGTCGTGCGCGGAAAGACGGAGGAGATCAAGCTCGTCCTCGCGGCGCTCGTGTGCGGTGGCCACGTGCTGCTCGAGGACGTGCCTGGCACGGCGAAGACCATTCTCGCGCGGGCGATTGCAGGGAGTCTCGACGGGGCGTCCTTCGCGCGCGTCCAGTGCACGCCCGACCTTCAGCCGACAGACGTCACCGGTCTCTCCGTGTTCAACCAGCGGGAGCGCGACTTCGAGTTCCGGCCGGGCCCGGTGTTCGCCAACGTCCTCCTCGTCGACGAGATCAACCGCGCGATGCCGAAGACCCAGTCGGCGCTGCTCGAGGCCATGGCCGAGCAACAGGTCACGATCGACGGCGTCACGCGGACACTGACCGATCCGTTCCTCGTGCTCGCGACGGAGAACCCGATAGAGCAGGAGGGAACCTTCCCGCTCCCGGAGGCGCAGCTCGACCGCTTCTTCCTGCGCACGGCACTCGGCTACCCGGGGGAGGACGACGAGGTCGCGATCGTCGAGGAGCAGTTGCGCGTCCATCCCCTTCGGAACCTGCGACCGGTTCTGTCCGCGGCGGACGTCGATGCACTTCGATCCGCGGTCCACGACGTCTACATCGACCAGGTGCTTCGCCGGTGGGTGATCCAGCTCGTGCGCGCGACCCGGAAGGCAGACGGGGTCGCGATCGGGGCGTCGGTCCGTGGGAGCTTGGCCCTCGAACGGGCGGCCAGGGCCTGGGCGCTACTCGACGGACGAGAGTATGTGACGCCGGTCGACGTGGAGCGCTTGTTCCTCGCGGTCGTCATGCATCGGATCATCTTCACGCCGAGCTTCGTAGCGGCGGCCCGCGAAGTCGGCTGGGAGGCGGCGGCCAAGCGGTTCCAGGAGCATTGCCTCACGCTCGCGCCGCGCCCCGGCGCCGGGCTCGAAGCCGAAGCTGCCCTCGCAGCCGCGCCGTGACGGCCACGTTCCCGCTGATCCCGCGGCGGCGGGTGCTCGGCCTCCCGTTCGGAGGCCTTCACAGCCTCCGTCGCGGTCTCGGCTCCGACGTCGCGGGTTCCCGACCGTACCAGCCCGGCGACGACGTCGACAAGATCGACTGGTACGCGTCGGCGCGTCTCTCGCTCGCACGCGGGACGGAGGAGTTCGTCGTCCGCGAGCACCACGCGGAGGAGGCTCCGCGCGTCGTCGTTCTCTGCGATCGGCGCCCGTCGATGTCCGTCTTCCCAGAAGGGTGGCCGTGGCTGTGCAAGCCGGAGGCGATCCGGAGCGCCGTGACTCTGATCGGGTCGAGCGCGGCCGCGGCGCGAGGCCTCCTGGGTTACTTCGACGAGGGCGGCGGAGAGGCGTACTGGCACCCGCCGAGGAGCGAGCGCGGATTTGGCAGCCCTGAGCTCGAGCGCGGCTTCGAAGCGCCCGAGGACACACTGTCGCGGGGTCTGCGACACTTGATCGAGCACAAGCGAGACCTCCCGGGCGGGACGTTCGTCTTCGTGGTCTCGGATTTTCTCGTCGCGCCGGCACGCGACGTGTGGCTCGACGCCCTCGAGCGGCGCTTCGAGATCGTCCCGGTCGTCGTCCAGGATCCGGTCTGGGAGCAGACCTTCCCGGACGTGAGCGGCCTGGTCGTGCCGTTCGTCGGTCCCCATCACGGGGAGGTTTCGCTCGCCGCGCTTACCGAGCGCGAGGTGGAAGAGCTCCGCGCCTCGAATGAGGGGCGCTGGCGCGACCTCCTGTACGACCTACGAGCACTCGACCTGGATCCGGTCGTCGTCTCCTCGCACGAGTCGCGTGACGTCCTCTCCTCGTTCCTCGGCTGGGCGGACCAGCGGCTCTTCACGCGAGGGCGGGCGTGAGACCGGTCGTCCTCGCACTCGGCGCGCTCCTCCTGGCGGGATGCGGGGGAAGCGAGACGGCTCCCATACTCCCGGAAGGCAAGTCCTCCGCCGTCAAGGGGTCGCTAAAACCCTCGGTCCACCTCTTCGCCGAGCCGGTCCTTGCTCGGATCGACGTGGTGATCGACCGCGACCAGATCGATCCCAGAAACGTCCGCCTCGACGCGCCGTTCAAGCCGTACCAGCCGATCGGCGAGGCCTCCGTGGCGCGCCGCGATGTCGGCAGGTTCACGCACCTTCGCTACGAACTCACGCTCCGCTGCCTCGGCGCCGACTGTATCCCGCGCACGTTCGAGGGGGAGATCACGGTCTCACAGGTGCCCGGCCTGCCCACGCTCCTCTCCGGACAGCAGCGTGACGAAAAACGCACGTACCAGTTCCCGGCGACAAAGGTGCTGTACGACGACGATGCTGGATCCGAGCCGAAGGTGCTCGGGCGTGTCACGTGGCCGCCGCTTCGCTCGCTCTCCCGAATCAACTGGAGCGACTCGAGCGTCGTCGGGCTGGGATTCCCGTTCGAGTCGAACGTAACGCCGGTCTCCGAGCCCTCGTATCGCGCCCCACCGGCCCTGCTCGGCGCGGGTCTTCTCGGGGTAGCACTCGCCCTGCTGGCCCTTCCTGCGGTGCTTCTCGTTCGCTCCCGGCGCAGGCGGCCGGCACCGGACCAGGAGGCCGCGCCGAAGCTCACGCCACTCGAGCGCGCTCTCGCTCTCGTCGAATGGGCGCGTGGGCGTTCAGATACCGGCGAGCGACGCGGGGCGCTCGAGTCGCTCGCGGTCGAGCTCGAGGCCGACGAGCGTCGGGAGTCGGCAGCTCGAGCGCGGGAACACGCCTGGTCGCGGGTGTCGCCCTCGTCTGACGAGATGGCGGAGCTCTTGCGCGCAGTCCGGGAGAACGATGGTGACGACTGAGCGTCGAGCGATCCCGACCGCCGAGGCGGGCCCGTTTCGCCAACCGGCGAGGCGCACCGCGATCCTGCGCGCGGCGCTCGCGCTCGCGCTCTGCGCGACGCTTGCGGCCGCGGTGCTCGTCGCCCGGCGATACGACGTCCGCCATGCGCCGCTCGTGGCCTCGGGCTCGAGCGGGATGGTCGTTCTCGATCTTTCGGCGAGCGTCTTCGAGGGCGGGTTCGAAGCCACGGTGCGCAAGCTCGTGGAAACGGACGAGCGCGCCGGTCTTATCGTCTTCTCCGACACGGCCTACGAGCTCCTTCCGCCCGGATCCTCGGGGCGTGAACTTCAACCCCTCTTGCGGTTCTTCAAGCCGGTGACGACGGCTCTCCCGCCACCGAACCCCTGGGACGAGTTCCGAGCGGGTACCCGGATTTCCGTCGGGCTCACCGCCGCCCGTGACGCGCTCTTGCGGGATGGGTCGCGGGGCACAATCGTCCTTCTCAGCGACCTCGAGATCCTCCCCGACGAGGTGCATCGGTTGGTCAACGTGTTGGCCGACCTCCGCCGGGACGGATTCGAGGTCCGGATCGTTCCGCTCTTCCCGAGCGAGGAGAAGCGCGCCCTCGTCGAACAGCTGCTCGGAAGCGCGGCACTGCTTCCCGAGCCGAACGAGGCCGAAGCCGTGCGGGCGCCAGGCGAAAGCGTCCTCGGAGACCTGCCGTGGGCGTTCCTGCTCACAGGGCTCGGGCTCGTCGCGCTCCTGGCCACGAACGAGCGGCTGCTCGCGAGGCTCGAGGTGCTGCGGTGAACACGCGCACATGGTTCTTGCGCGGTGCTGCGATCCTCGCCGTTCCGGTGGCGCTAGTACTCGTCGTTCTCGCGGTCGGCGTGTTGCGAACACCGGCTGCGATCGAAGCGGACGACGCGCGCTTCCATAGCGCGCCGCTCCGGCAGGCCGGCCTCTGGGTCGATGTCGACGGTCTGCCCGCTCAGGTGGGCATACGGCTCGTCGGCGCCGACGACGACCTCGAGTATCGGCGGACGCTCGCGTTCTTCAAGCGGCTGCGTCCGGGCGAGAGGGCTCAGGTGAGCGACCCTGAGCGCGAGAACGAGTGGGCGAAGCTGCAGTTCGAACTCACGACGCGTAGTCGCGAAGAGTCGAATCCTGGCCGACGCTCGGAACTCCAGAACCTCCTCGGCGTCCTCTCGCTCGCACGGTTCCTGTACTCAGCTCCGGAGGAGCGGGACGAGATCCTCAGAAACGCGCTCGGCTCGTTCCGTAACGCGGTCGAGCTCGACCCGGAAAACGGGGACGCGAAAGTGAACCTCGAGCTAGCGCTTCGGACGTTCAGTGGGATCCTCACCCCGAGCAACCAGCCGACTGGGGGAGCCGCGCGCGGACGCCTGTCGGGACAAGGCGCTTCGGGCGGTGGGTACTGACGCGTGGGTGTGACGTTCCTGACACCGGTCGCCGCGCTTCTCGCTTTGGCGGCCGTTGTACCGCTCGTCGTCTTCGCCCGTCGCCGGCAACGCGCGCGCCACGTGCGGAGGACGCTCGGGCTCGCCGAGCCCTCCAGGCGTGTGTGGGTGCCGCTCGCGGCCTGTCTTGGCCTCGTGCCTGTACTAATCGGAGTCGCTGCAGCCCAGCCGGTCGTGACCAACGCTCGTGTCCTCTCCGAGCGAACCGATGCCGAGGTCTTCATCGTTCTCGACATCTCCCGTTCGATGCTCGCCTCGGAGGCACCGGACGCCCCGACGCGCTTCGAACGCGCCCGCGAGGAGACGCTTGCGTTCGAAGGCGCGCTCGCCGAGGTGCCCGTCGGCATCGCGTCGCTGACCGATCGCGTGTTGCCGCACCTGTTTCCGACGACGGATCGTCGCGTCTTTGTTGCAACGGCGAAGGGTTCCGTGGGGGTCGATCGACCTCCTCCGAGGTTGGGCTCCTCTGGCATCGCGACGCGCCTCGAGGCGATCGGCGTGGTGTCGAGGCTGAAGTACTTCTCGCCAACCGCCACGAGGCGTGTGCTCGTCGTCTACACGGACGGCGAGAGCCAGCCGCTGTCGAACCCGACTACGCTCGCGGCGGACTTTGCGCGGCGCCCGCGGGTGGAGACGATCTTCGTGCGGTTCGGGAGCGCCAAAGAGCGGATCTATGAGACCGGTGTGGTGGAGCAGGGCTTTCGGCCCGATCCGGCGGTTCGCGCCGCGCTCCAGCACGTTGCCTCGCTCGTCCACGGTCGCGTGTTCGAAGAGGGCGAAGTCGACGAGATCGTCGCCGCCGTACGCGAAGGCGTCGGAAGTGGACCGACGCGGGAACGACGGCACGAAGGCCGTCGGTTCGCCCTCATGCCATACGTAGCGCTCGCGGCCGTTCTCCCATTGGGCTTCGTGCTGCTACGGCGCAATCTCTGAGACCGGCTAAGGTGTCGGTCGCCACGGGGCGTGGCGCAGCCTGGTTAGCGCGCTGGTCTGGGGGACCAGAGGTCCCGAGTTCGAATCTCGGCGCCCCGATCACCGAAGTCCCTGCAGGCGCGGGGGTTTCGTATCGGAGCCACATTGACCGTCTTTGGCGGATAGGCGTACGATGGAGGCGTTCGATTAACGCAAGGGGGGCAAGGTGGCCGTCGCGTTTCGCGGGTTCTTCCTGCTGGTAGGTATTTCCGCGCTCGTCGTCGTCGCGTTTCTCATCGTCGCCAGCGCGATCTGACGCGAACGAGCCGAAGTCGAGATACTCGGGAACCAGCTCGGGTCGAAGGCGTACGCCCGCATTGAGTTCGACTCGATGCGGATGAAGACGACGCCGTCGCTCCAACAGGCTCTAGCCTGCAGCGAAGCGACGTTCTCGTAGTCTCGTGATCCCCACCCGCTTGTAAGACTTCATCCGGACAACAACGAAGAGGAGGCAGGCATGGCAGTCGCACGCGTGACGGAGATCAGCTCGACGTCGACCACGAGCTTCGAGGACGCGATCAAGTCGGGCCTCAACCGCGCGAACGAGA
>Ga0247727_10015083_pt1 | contig 12727 bp, 16 predicted proteins | sample WisWelCaveWW1625_FD_202498 | JGI IMG/M metagenome (GOLD analysis project Ga0247727, IMG submission 202498) | Biofilm microbial communities from Wishing Well Cave, Virginia, United States - WW16-25 | ecosystem: Environmental > Aquatic > Deep subsurface > Groundwater > Cave microbial mat | place...
GGCATCGACAGCATCAAGCTCGGCAGCGCGGAAGAGGGCACGGCGTCGATTTTGTTCAGCGACATTCGCTCGTTTTCAACCATTGCCGAAGAGCTGACGCCGGGAGATACGCTCGGTTATCTCAATGCGTTCATGCAGCGCATGACGCCGGTGATTCAACGGCACAACGGCTTCGTCAATCAATTCGTCGGCGATGCGATCATGGCGATTTTCTACACATCAACGCATTCATTCGATGCCGTGAATAGCGCCATCGCCATGAAACACACGCTGAATGAATTCAATATCGAGCGGGAGAAGAGAGGGGACAAGCAAATTGAAATCGGTATCGGCATTAACACGGGCCGCGTCATCGTCGGTACCATCGGCTCGGAGACGCGCATGGAGTCCGCGGTCATCGGCGATGCGGTGAATCTCGGCTCGCGCATCGAGCAGCTCACTAAGCGCTATCGCGTCGGCATTTTGATTACCGACAATAATTATCTCGAGCTGCCCGATCGCGAGCGCTACTGTTCTCGCGAAGTGGATATCGTGCAAGTCAAAGGCAAAAGCAAAGTCGTGACGCTTTATGAAATCTATGACGCCGATCCCGAGACGTTGAAGAAACAGAAGACCGACAGCATGGCGGATTTCTATCAAGGCGTGTTGTATTATCGCGCGATGGAATGGGAAAAAGCGATGGCAGCGTTTTCGCGCGCCCTAAGAATTTATCCGCGCGATCCGGTGGCGGAATTGTATGTCGAGCGATGTATCCTTCTGCAACGCCAGCCGCCTCCGCCGGAGTGGAACGGGGTGACGGTGTTGGATGGGAAGTGAATTACAATGGGCTAACCCGTGTAATAAGTTTCTCGTACCGATTGATTAGTTTTATGGTCTGCTTCTCCTCATCAAACATCTCCTCAACCCGCTGCCGCCCCGCCTCGCCAAATTTTTGTCGTCGTTCTGGATCACGAATCAACTGCAATAGCCCTTCCGCAAGCACCCAACTATTTTTCGGGGGCACGTGGATTCCAGTTACTCCATCCACTACGACATCCACGATCCCGTCGCAATTCGTCGAAACTACCGGCAGCGCCATAGACATGGCTTCGATGGCGACGTTGCCAAAGGCTTCGGCATACGATGGAAAAGCAAGAATGTCCATCGCAGACATAAGCTCTGGTACATCGCGGCGAAAACCGATGAAGATGACGTTCTCCTGTAGTCCCAGATTTCTCCAAAGTTCTTGAATCATCGCCGCGTAATTTTCCTCTCCGAAACTTGCGCCGCCCACGATAAGAAATTTTACGCTGGAAGTAGTTCGTAGAACTTCTGTCGCAGCCCGCAAAAATTCTTCGTGCCCCTTGCCCGACGACATGCGGCCGACCATGCCGATGACGACGTCGTGCTCTTTGAGTGAAAATTCCGCACGCATTTTTCGGCGGTTTTCTTCAGATGGAACGAAGCGTTTCAAGTTTACCCCATTATAAATAATTTCCACCCTTGCAGGATCAATCGGACAGGTGTCGATGACGTTCTTGCGAATAACCTCCGAGATCGCCGTCACCAGATCGACGCGAGAATACAGATAGCGATGCAACGCGTCCTTTTTCGTTATATAAGAACCGACATGCTTCGTCAAAACAATTGGCAAGCGTGGAGCAAACCCCTCGCACGCCGGAACGATGAAGCGGAGGTCTCTCGAAAAATGCAAGTGAAGCAGATCAACACGATTGCCGCGCAGGTGTTTGCGCAAACGAAGAATCAAAAGCGGATGCACCCCGTTGCCGAACGGCATGGGCAGCACGGCAAGCCCGGCCGCTCGCGCTTCGCGATGCAGCGCGCCATCAGGATGGCACAGCATCGTGATCTCGAGACCGCGCGACTTTAAACAAAGCGCGGTTTGCAGCGCCTGCATTTCCATGCCGCCCCACGAACGCGAGGTGCAGACGTGCAACACGGCCAGCGGCTTTTGGGAATTCATGAATCAAAGATTGAAAATTTTTTGCAGGAACGCAACGGCAAAATCGCCGGAAGGGGAAACTGCAAAAATGCCACGAAGAAATAAAAACGGCCAGGAGCGACATACGCTGGCCGTTATGCTCAGCTAAAAAGTATGTGCACTGAAAAATGCGACATTATTCTGCTGACGGGCAATCATCACCGCTCGAGCCAAACGGCACATCCAAGCATTCGCCGTACTTCACCGTGGCTTTGATTCTGAGATCGAGATCGAGATGCGCTCGTTGATTCGCCCGGACGGTTGTCCCGCTCACCTGAATATCAAAAGAGCTATGATCGATGCGCTTGACATAGCCGTTGATCTTGTTGCGCAAGCTCGCGACGCCATCCTCAATGAGCGCATTGAGGCCGATCACTGGCGCGTTCACACCCGCGAGTAGAACAGGATAATTTGAAAACAGATTCTTCGATTGGCCGTTCTCGATAATTCTCCCACTGAGATTTAGCGCTGTCGCTTGATTATCGCCACTAACCACCACTCGCAAGGATATGCTCTCAATATCGACGCCGGTGACAGTGCCGCCTTCCGGAATGTCCAGCGCGCCCAAGATATGCTGTTCAGTGATGGTTACGGGCAACGGATTGAAGCTCCCTGTTACATCTATAGGTATAGTAGCCGCTCTATCAATCGTGACGATAAAGTGGAAGAGACGTTTTTCGCATCCGAGCAACAACGGTAGGATCAGTAACAGAAGAAAGGGAGTTATCTTTTTCATGATCATTCTCCAGCGTTTTATTCGAAGCAGTCGTGCCAATGTCACATGCCGAATCCGAGACCGATGCCAACAACTTTCTGCGCGCCGAAATTGTAATCTGCATGCAGCTTCATCACCAGTAGATTAAAAGCGACGCCAGCGGTGAAGCGCGCAGAATTGTCCGCATCCAAATCGAACGAGATGGTCGAAGCGCTATCCTCGCCGGATTCGAAATCATAAGAGATATCCAGATTTGCCGATTCGAAACCTACGCCGCCATAGAAAGTGAAAATACTCTTGGAGTAACTGCCCTGCACGCCGAAGTATTTCGCATTGGCTTCGATGATATCGCCGACTTCGAGTTTTTGGATGAAAAATCCGGCGGCAAGATCGATGGGGAAATTCGGCAAGTATTGACTGATGCTGTGCCGGACGCCGAAGCCGAAGAGTTTCACCTTGCCATAATTGTCATCGAGAGTGACTTGAATGAAACGGAGCGTTGCTTCAGTGCCGAGAATCGAACCGACCGTCACTTGGGGCACCGCGAGCGGCACTTTGCTCACATCCAAGCCGCCGGGGAAATTGTAAACCGTGCCGCCGGTTCCGGTGACCGAGGCGCCAGTGGTGCTGCCAAAGATGGTCGAGGTTTTGGCAGAGGTCGCTGGGCTAAATGGATCTCCAGTTGTTGCCGTGAAAAATTTTTGATCGTCGGCGATCAGCGCCATCATCGTCTCCACGCCGATGTAGATGTTGAAGCCGAAGGTCGGGATGCGCGCGCCGTGATACAGACCGCTGTTGATGCTGGCGCCGAAGGCGTCGGCAAGAGGCTGCATGTAGCCCTTGCCGTTTTCAGAAGTATATTTTGAAACGTAGTCTTCCAAATCCTGAGCGTGAAGCGGAGAGCAAATCGCCAGCAGCACTGCGAGAAGCGTGATTTGTCTCATTGAAATTTCCTTTCCTTGCTGATCGTTTGATCGCATTGTTAAAGCAATCATCTTAAGGTCTGGTTGATTTTGCAGCCTTGATTTTTTCTAGGAAGCGGTTGAATTCGTTTTATAAACCTTCCGAAGCGCCAATGCCTTCTGCAAGACGATCTTGATTTTTACGGGGTCCAACTCTTTGCCATACGCATGGCGGAAGACGTGGCGGAATCCGCGAAGCTCATCAAGAAGATTGTAAGTCGATTCTGAGATCAAAGCCGGTCGAACGCCGTCGATTTGTATCTTCATTCTCTTCAAGAGCTCAGTGTGCCAACCGATGGTGTCCGTCAAGTGATTCTCAAAATGATCGGCAATGATGCGAAAAAGATATTCGAAGGAACAATACAAATTATGAAGCTGATAAGCCAGACTATCGAGCGCCTTTTCATCTTTTGTGTAGCGGTCTTTTCTTTCAATGATTTTCCGATAAATCTTATGTATGGCCTCGATCTGCTCACGAACATAAACTTGCAAATACGCTAGGTTCTGCTTCCCGCCGGCGATGGCCGGTTTTCTCAAAAGTTTTTCCGCGCCGGCATTCTCCAATTGAACCACATCAACATCGCGCTTGATCGTTCTGCTCAATGCCGCCATGAATGAAAAATAATCCTCGTTCGCCAGGCCAGAGACCGCCACGTCAACATCAGAGCGCTCATGAAAGCGGCCGGGTTTGATCGCCGAGCCAAAAAGAAAGACGCGCTCTATGCCATAGCTTTTTGCCAATCGCGATACGGCGCGTTTGAGCTTTTGAATCGTCTCGCGCCTTAGCTTCTCCCGCTCTTGTCTTTTTCTACGCAAAGCACGATCGAGAAGCGTAGTGTCGAATGATCCCATAATGCAAAAAATGCTGTCTTATAAGATGTCGGCAATATAAAAGATTATCGGAAAACCACAAACCAATTTTACGTCATTATGCAAAACCGGCGCATTTTTAAATTTTTCTAATCAATCGATTTCGGAGAAAGATACCCCGCTTGCTCCAGCCACTTTCGCAAGGTTATAATCACTTGATTGATGATTTCCTTCTTCCACGGCATCATGTGCTCCGTTTCCAGCCAGATGATTTCTTTTGGCTCATGGGCGATATCGAAAAGCTCCTGGGCCAAATGCGGCGGCATCAGCTCGTCATGTTTGCCTTGAATCATGATCAACTGTCGTGGCGCAATTGCTTTGACGTGGCGCAGCGGTTCAAGCGGCGCAAGCAGGCTTCCGGCAATTGCGCCCAACGTGCGATTCAACGGCTTAAAGCCGGTGTCGAGATTATTCCCGATAAGCTCGCCCAGCCTGCCGCCACCGTAAAGAATTGCCGCGACTTTGTAGCGTTGATCCATGCGCATCACTGCAGGAACGAACGGCGCGCCGAAAGAGTAGCCGACCAGAATCACACTGGTCGTATCGATGTTTTTTTGATGTAAAAAGTCCGCCACTAATGAAGCACCCGAAACCGTGCGGAACGCCGCTTCACGCATTGCGCCGATTTCTTTCATCGCGCTCCACCAGCCGGTGACCTTCCCAATATCGTAAGGATACGCGAGCGCGGCGATGATCACGCCGCCTTCGTCAATGTAGCTCAATGTTTCTTTACCGACCTCCACGCCGCCGAGAATGACGACAGCAGGGTATCGCTGTGTGGTGTCGACTGGCTGGTGCAAAAGAAAATTCACGTAGGTGCCACGGTCATCGCGCAGCGTAACGTCGTCAATGATCGCGATTGTGCTCGATTCGCGGCGGCGCACCTCGACTTCTTTCAATTCGCCGCGATAGGAGGCGAGAACTTCCAGCGGGGAGCTTCTTGCATGAAGCACTATTCCGATGGCGGTGAGACAGGTGATCGTAATGACGATAGAGACGAGCCATATCGCAATCATGAAAGGCCTCCGTTTGATCATGTTTTGCTCCCAAACTATCGCTTGCTTGGTCGAAGGAGGTTGCTTATTATCAAATTGTATCGATGAGTGAGTTGGTGTCTGTCCGAAAAGGCTATTGACCAGTTGATTTGATTCCGGCGTGGAGAGGATGGCGGTAATTAAGATGAGGTTGGCGCTATTCACGAAGGCGAATGCGTCCTGGCTCGACAATCCAGAGTTTCTGCATTGGATCCATGCTCAGCAATGCTGTGTTTAATTGCCGAACCAATTCCAATAATTTACGGGCCGTTGGCTTTGGATGGCGCAACACAACAAGGCCAAAATATTCTTGAGGCGGGTAAACTACAGTGTTAGCAAAATCCAATGTGACGAGGCATCGCAATTCTTTTTTACAGACTGCGGCAGTCACCGCGTCCCCGGCGCCGGTTAGATTTTGCTCCTTGACCGTCGAAACTTCATGTCCAGCTTGCCTTAATAACACGGCGCCGCGAGGATCCATGTTTTGATCTAACTTAATTTTCATGCGACCACTGCAATCTCGACGGGGATGATGCGCTCTTTGGTCATCTCCGCAGAATAAGCCAAGGCGGCGAGCACGTCTTCACGCATCAGGTCAGGATAAGTGATCAGGATATCTTCAATGGAGTCGCCGTTCGCGAGAAACTCAACAATCGGCCACACCATGATGCGCGTTCCTTTGATGCAAGGTTGGCCGTGACAAACGGCGGGGTCGATGGAAATGCGTTCGAGTAGAGGATTCATCGTAGCCCCAGTGTTAAAGGGTAAAAGACCTAACCAAGGATTTCTTGACCAAATTCGTTCGACATGAAGGAAAACTTCGTAACAAATGGTGACTCAAGATAAACAGTTCGTGGCAAAAAGGCAAGCTGGTTGACCGGGCGGTTTCTGTGACACGGGCGGTTTCTGTGTGAGGACGAGCACGCCTCAAAGTTTTTGTAGCTTTGAAAGTAAGCTACCGGCTCCGCCCCGCTTCATAGGCTAAGTAGGGAAGGTGAGCGAGGTCAGTTTTGAATTCTCTGAGTGTAAGCATTGCCACGCTCATTCTGCTTTCAATTCATTTCATCACAAAAATTTTCTCATGGCCCGACACCGACAGATTACTGCAAGTCTGCCCAAGCCGCATGTGACCATTCCGCTGCTCAAGCGCTTCTGGCCATTCATGCGTCCTTACCGGCGCATGATCATCGCCATCGGCGTTTTGATGGCGCTCGGTTTACCTGCGAGCGTTTTGCCGCCGCTGCTGGTCAAACATCTTGTCGATGGCGTCATGCCGGGCGGTGTGACTTACCAGCTTCTTACCACGGGGGCGGCGCTCATTGGGCTGGTCATACTGAGCCAAACCCTCGGCTATTTTCAGGCGCTCTTATCCAGCAGATTTCATCTGCTGGTGCTCTACCGCCTGCGGCGGCATTTATTCGCGCATTTGCTGCGGCTGCCGGTCGGATATTACGTGAATCAGGACACGGGCTACATGATGAGCCGCCAGCGTGACGACCTGCGCAATCTCGGCGGCATGATGGCGGATGCTTTTCTCCGCGCCGGTCTCAATGTCATACGCACCATCGTTTTCATCAGCATGTTATTTTTTCTTGATGCCGTGCTGGCGATGTCCGGCCTGGTGCTGGTGGTTGTTTTCTTCGGAGCAAATTTACTTTTTTCGCGGCCCTTGCGCAAGCGCAACGAAGCGGTTCAGGAGGTCGAGGCCAAAACCTCGACGGCGCTGCACGAAGGAATCATCGGCGCGAACTTGATCAAGGCCACAGTGCGCGAAAAAGCCGAGGGCCGCAGATACATGCGGGCGCTGACCGACTACGTTCGGGTTGCCATTCGTCGCGATATTTTGGAGCTTTTCTCGGAAGAGTTGATCGGTGGGGCGGCGCTGATCGGCGGGTACTGTATCATTCTCATCGGCGCGTATCGCATCATGCTCGGCGATTCCACGTTCGGCAGTCTTTTTGCGTTTTTCATGTACCTCACGAATTTGTTCGCCGCCACCGGCGCACTGATGCGCTTGAACTCAACCTTGCAGCGGGCGATGGCGTCGTTGCAACGTATTTACGAAGTGCTGGACACAGCGGCGGAACCCATCATTGTCGCACCGAACACGGCGCTTCTGCCGCGTTGTGAAATTGTGTTTGAAGATATTTCTTTTAGTTACATCGAGGGAAAGCCGGTTCTGCAAAATATTTCTGCCCGCATCCCTGCCGGCGCGCAGGTGGCGCTCGTCGGACCCAGCGGCGCGGGCAAAACCACCTTCGCGCATCTCGTGCCGCGTTTTTATCAACCCAACAGTGGCCGTATTTTGTTGAATGGCGTTGACATCGCGACGATGCCGCTTTATGAATTAAGACGCCAGATCGGCATCGTGCCGCAGGATGTTTTTCTCTTTGATCGCACGATTCAAGAAAACGTCGCTTACGGAAATCACATTGCCGATCCCGCGATGATCGAAGAAGCGGCGCGCGCTGCGAATGCGCATGATTTTATTTTGGAGCTGCCGAACGGCTACGATACCAAGATCGGCGAACGCGGCGTGCGGCTCTCCGGCGGGCAAAAACAGCGCATCGCCCTGGCGCGGGAAATTCTGCGCAACCCACCGATTCTAATTCTCGACGAAGCCACCAGCTCGTTGGATTCCGCCTCCGAAGCGCTCATTCAAGAAGCCATCAAACGCTTCAAAGTCAACCGCACGGCGATCATTATTGCCCACCGATTGTCAACGGTGATCGAAGCAGATTTAATTTTAGTTTTTGAACACGGCAGAATTGTCGAACAGGGCACGCATGAAAGACTTCTTGCTGCTGGAGGGTTTTATGCATTCTTGTTTGAGACGCAGTTTAAGAGGGGATTGATGGTGGTGGATGAGGCACGAGAACGATAGTTACGAAATCCACGTCTCTAAGAAGCATTGGTAATCGTCAATGATTTCAGTTTGTTGGTCTTGATTATGTGAACAAAGGTTGCCGCACCGATTGTATTTTTTAGGATAAAAGTACAATCGCAGAGCCTGCCATTGTAGTTAAGTGCAATTGAGATTCACGGCAAGGGCTAAACTTTAGAAACCAATCGATCATTTTAAGCGAGTTTCATTTTTCCAATTTATTCTCTAATTCTGAGAATCTCTAAAGCCAAGAATATCTTACTAGTAATCGAAGCATCATATTTCGCGGCATTCCGACACTCCTTCTGTTCCGCACCGGCCAGGTTGTCGATCGAATCGTCGGCGCGGTGCCGCAACAAGAAATTGCGCGCCATCTTGATCAGGCATTGATGAATTGAACTTGATGCTGGTGTGAAGTAAAGCGTAAAACGTAATTCGTAGACAGGTTTTTACGTATCACGCATTACTTTTACATATCAAGCATCCAGCATCAATGTGAACGGGCAGGCAATTCTTTTGTCGTTTATTTCTCTGCAAGCAAAGTCTCAACGAGCCGTTGAATCTCGCGATCGCGGCGGTCGCCCATATGGATCTCACCGACGGCGAGGTGACGAATAAAACCGTGCTTATCGATGATGTAAAACGCCGGCCAGTAGCGGTTGTTCAGCGCCCGCCAATATTTGTGGTCGTTGTCGATGAGTTGCGGATGCGACAGTTTGTGTTTCGCAACCGCCGCCTTCACCGCGTCGATATCTTTTTCCCGCTCAAACTCCGGCGAGTGAATGCCGATGATGAGAAAATCTTTCTTCTCGAAACGCTTGTGCATTTCCCTGACCCAGGGAATGGAATTGGTGCAATTCCATCACATAAAGGTCCACACGTCGAGCATGACCACCTTGCCGCGCAGATCGGCCATCTTTAATGGAGAAGAATTCAACCATCTTGTCTCAGCGACGACTGGAAATTCCGGCGCCTGGCGATTGTTTTCCTCCGCGTTTTTGAAGATAGGCAATGTCTGCGCAGCAAGCAGCACCATCAAAAGTATTTTCATAAGTTCTCCGGCTCGTTGTAGATAAGTCCATTATCGCGCGATTAATCACATCGGAGAAAACCGTCCATGCTGAATGAAAATTCCCTTCGAATCAAAATTTTTTCGGAGCGAATTATTTCCTGCGCGTGTAAACGACCTCCACTACTTTTGTATTCGGCTCGACGTAAATCACGGGATCGTGAACTTCGAAGACAAATTTGTCCGGGCTGATGATCCGCGTTACATACTTCACATTTTTATCGTGCTCGCCGGTCATCGGCTCGTCCATTTTGCCATAGAGGGACATCACCTTTCCGGTCTGATCGTAGCCGCCCTCGCTGAGGTACATTGCCGTGCTCAGGTTGTCAATCCAGAAGCTCACATACTTCTTGTTGAAGTTGTCATAACCGGTGACGCCCATGCCGGCCATCGGCATGCCCATCATTTCACCTTTCGTCTCTTGCAGCAGGTAGCGACCGTCCAAGATTATTTTGAACTCCGCGGCGCCTGTGGTCATCGTCGGCGGGCCGCCGGGGCCTTGCATCCATAACGTGGTCGTTGTTTCCCATGAGCCGACGAAGTCGTTAAAAGTTTTGTGCGGCTCGCCGGGAGTGATCGCCTCCATCCATTTTTGCATCATCTCGTTCATGGCGGGAGACGCCGGCGGTTTCGCTTCGGCGCCGGTTTTTTTCTCTTGCGCAAGCGCGCTCGCCGCAAAAACAATCAGCGCGCAGAAACTCACGAACAGTTTACAGAAATTCATACGACAACTCCTTTCATTTGAATTCAATATACAATACATTTTCGCGCTTTGGCCACACAGATTAAAAAAACATCCTATCCGGCTTTTTCGAGATGCCCGACTAACGCGCGCAATTGTGTGGGCTAAAGTGTACAGCTCAGACGTGCTGATCAACGAGGATTGGATTACCGTCGGGGTCCACGGCGACAAAACTTGCGGGCCCGGTCGTATTCTCGTCTGCTTCGTTTACTAACTGCACGCCTTGCGTCTTCAGTTGGCGCTGCAAGTCGCGCACGTCTGTGAAAGTATCGAGCTTATGGGCGTGATTGTCCCAGCCGGGATTGAAGGTTAACATGTTCTTCTCGAACATCCCCTGGAAAAGGCCGATCACGTGATCTCCGTTATTCAAGATCAGCCAGTTCTGCGAGACATCTCCGCCGAAGACTTTGAAGCCGAACTTCTCATAAAAAGCTCTCGAAACCTCGATATCTTTCACAGCCAAGCTGATTGAGAATGCGCCAAGCTCCATGTTTTTCTCCTTTCGATGGTTTGAAAATGCAAATTCTCATGTTTGATGATCACCCAAAGTTTAGCCGGGAGAATAAAGCGCAGCCACGGCCCCGGCAGGATCTTGAATGACGCAGTAGCGCGCCTGGCCGCCCATGCCTTTTGGCCCGGCGATGATCTTGCCGCCCAACTCGACGCATCGCGCCGCGCTTTTGTCAACGTCTTCAACCGTGATGTAAACCATCCATTGCGCCGGAAGCGCAGCGTTGACGCCGCGGGTATGGCAAATTCCTGCCGTGGTTTTTCCGCTCACCGGCGTGTTCATGTTGAAGTCGCTGTAGCCGCCCATTTCAACCGGCGCAAATTTCCAGCCGACTACGTGGCTGTAAAAATCTCTCACCACTTCTGCGTTTGGGACAGTAAGATCGGTCCAGGTGATCGTGCCGACTTCTGGTTTCTCGGATGTACTCATATTAATTCCTTTTTGATTTTCGAGCCTACCGCTTTTGACCCAATGATGCGCCTGCATACGCGGCTGGCAAATAGACCGCAACGCCCAAAACCCAGAACCACATGGGATGTGGAATCATCAGCATTTTCATGATGCCCGCAGCCATGAGCAGACCGCCGACGATCAGGGAATGCATCACGTGAGATTTTTGCGCAATCCGCGCCGCGAGCCACCCTCCGCCAAAGCTGCCAACCGCCCACGCTAAGATCACGAAAAGCAAAGCGCCAACCGGCGCATTGGTCATCAAATTCTTCATGGCCTCGGGATTCGTCATATCCAAATCCGCCGGGGGTAGATAAACGTAGTGGCCGATGAACTCGACGACGGCAATTAATACGACCCCGAGAACGAGACCGGCAATCGCTGCAAGAATGCTTCTACCCATGTTTCCTCCTTTTCCCGAATCAGTACGCGATGAATTAATCAGACTCTGCGAGTCGTTTCATTGTTTTGAAAAAGCTTTTCAACTGCATCATGCTGAAAGCCTTGAACAACGGGCTGAAAATTTTCATCATCAAGCCTTTGATCTCCATGATGGCGAGATAATCCAGCTGGGTGCGGCCGTTCAAATCAATGAGTGTGTAATCAACAAAGACTTCCATGTCTTTAAGAGGGCCGCCCCAGAGTTTGATGCCGAGCAGTTTGTTACGCTCGTACTTGAGCACTTCACCGAAGTATTCGGCGATTTTGCCGCCCTCTTTGATCTTCATTTTAAAAGTGGCGCCGACGCCGGTTTGCTGCGTGCTTGTCGCTACGTTCTCAAGCAAACCCTTCATCCAGAGTTTTTGCTTATCCGGCTCCTCGAGATACGGCCACAATCGCGCGGGCGGGCAGTTGACCTCGATGCCGTATTCAGTGCGCATGGTTTAATTCTCCCTTCGTTTTTTCTTGAGTATCGCTCCGGCGATAATCGAGAAGATAATTCCCAGCGCCATGGTCTGGCCCATATAGAAGCCGATTTGGCGCAGCGTGGAGCGCCAGGTTTCCGCCTGCGCCAGCAGATTATTGATTTCTTCAACGGTGGCATTTGCAGCTTTGAGCTTTGCGATCATGAATGCAATGTAATCCTCTGTAAAGCCGGGATTGACGAATTGGATGTAGATCAGTTCTGATATAGTGATCACGATTGCCGCGATGAATGAAACGCGGATGCCAACCCAGACTGCCGGCCAAAAGCCGATGCCGCCCGCGAGCTCGCCGTCGCGCGTGTCGCGAACGCCGATGAATACACCCGCTGCCAGAAGAACGTAGCGAACGTACCCGGTGTACTGGCCGTACTCGAGATACTTGCCATGCAAGCCCATGGCATACTCGATCATTATGTAGATGCCGACGATGATGCCTACTAACAGGCCATACTTGATGATGATTTTCATGACCGTGTCCTTACAATATGAGCAACGCGATTTGCAAATCAAAAATGTTGGTCAAATATAGTATTGAAGCAGTTGTAACGCATCAACCGAAAGGTGGAATTTTTGAAATTTTCTA
>Ga0247727_10015084_pt1 | contig 12727 bp, 12 predicted proteins | sample WisWelCaveWW1625_FD_202498 | JGI IMG/M metagenome (GOLD analysis project Ga0247727, IMG submission 202498) | Biofilm microbial communities from Wishing Well Cave, Virginia, United States - WW16-25 | ecosystem: Environmental > Aquatic > Deep subsurface > Groundwater > Cave microbial mat | place...
CCTGCTGCTCCTTCTGGCCCTTGCGCTCTGGATCCTCCTGGACCCCGGGACGTCGCGCTTGCCGAGACTCAAGCACGCTCTCGCCCTGATGGCGGGCGCCTTTCTCGTGCTCGGCGTCGTCGCGACCCGGAACCGTGTCGTGGGCGGCGAGTGGATCCTGACGACCTCGCAGGCGGGACAGAACTTCTATCTGGGGAACAACTCCCTGAACCGGAGCGGCGAGTACGAGCCCCTTCCCTTCGTGGGCGCGAGCCCGAAGCACGAGGAGCGGGACTTCAAGCGCGAGGCCGAGCGTCGCGTCGGCCGGGAGCTGCTCCCGTCTCAGGTCTCGCGGTTGTGGTTCTCCGAGGCCTTCCTGTGGATCCGGTCGCACCCGGCGGACTGGCTCCATCTCATGGCGCGGAAGCTACGGCTGTACTGGGGCGCGTACGAGGTGCCGGACAACCTGGACTACTACGCCTACATGGAATCGGCTCCGGTCCTGAGGCTGCCGCTCCCCGGCTTCGGCTTCGTGGCGCCGCTCGGCCTCGTGGGCGGCTTCCTCCTGATCCGGCGAGGGGGATTCCCGCGTGCCCTGCTCGTCGTGCTCGTCGTCTACTCGGTGTCGGTGGTTTTCTTCTACGTCTTTGCCCGGTATCGGATCGCCATGATCCCCGTGCTCCTTCTCCTGGCGGGGTTTTCCGTGGTCGAGCTCGCCCGGCGCGCCCGCGAGCGGCGCGCTCTCGGCCTCGGACTGGGACTCTTGCTCGCGTTCGCCCTTGTAAACCTTCCGGTCCGGGCGCCCGCCGAGTCCTGGTCGTACCGGCTCGCCTCGACCTTGCACCTTCCCGTGCGCGCGGCGAGCACGGCCACCGCCCACTTCAATCTCGGGGTGACCTACGCCCAGGAGGCGCAGGGCGCCGCGAACTCCGAGGAGCTCCTCCGTCTCGCCGAATCCGAGCTGCGCGAGGCGCTGCGTCAGGAGACGAGGTACGCCAAGCTGTACGTCGAGCTGGGCAAGGTCCTGGCGCGCATGGGGAGGGAGCGGGAAGCGATCGAGCTGTATCGAGATTCTCTCGCAGTCGAGCCCAACGCGTGGAAGACCCATCACTCTCTCGGGCTCTTGTTCCGCCGGGTCGGCGACACCGCCGAGGCGGAGCGAAGCTTCCGGATGGCGATGCAGCTGGAGCCGCGCCAGGCCGACAGCCTCGTGGAGCTCGGAGAGGTTCTCCTCGAGGAGGACCGGTCGGCCGAGGCGGCGGAGAGCTTCCGCCGGGCGCTCGAGATCTCGCCCGGGAACGCCAGGGCGCAACGAGGGCTCGAGGACGCGTCCCGGCTCGCGCCGCCCCCGCCCGACTCGCTCCCGTGATCACGGGAGTGTGGTAGCTTAGGACCAACGCCGGCCGGCGTGGGGAGGTGGCCATGGAGATACGAACGATCGACGGCCTCGTCGAAGGGCTGCGCAGGATCCCCGAGGTCTCGTTCACGCGGGAGCGCGTGCTCGCCGAGTTCGGCCGCACGGTGATCGACCCCGCGTCCCTCCATCCCTACATGTTCTTCTCCTCGACCCACTACACGCGCAACCTCGTCTACCGGGACGACCTGCTCGAGGTGATCGCTCTCGGATGGGAGCGAGGCCAGTCGTCGATGATCCACAACCACCGCGGGCAGGAGTGCTGGATGGGGGTGCCGATCGGGCGGCTCGAGATCCAGAACTACCGGCTCCTGGAGTTCGACCCGGAGAAGCTGACCTGCCGCCTCGCGCGCTCGGTCCGGTACGTGATCGACCCGACGCACACGGCGGCGGTGGACCCCGGCGAGCCGATCCACTCCGTGCACAACCTCGACGAGTACGGCTCCCGGGCCGTGTCGATCCACGTCTACTCCCGCCCGTTCGATTCCTGCATGGTCTACCAGCCCGAGCAGTGCCGCTGCTACGAGGTTCCGCTCGACTACACGAGCAGGCACGGGGCACTGTGCGCGGGCGAGAGGGCGGAGCCGGTTCTCCGCTGACCGATCGGACCTCGCTCAGCGACCCGCCCCCGCCCAGCGCAGCAGCACCCCCTTGTCCGCCTCGCTCAGCCGGGCGCCGGGGTGGAGGAGCAGGTAGCTCGGCAGAGGCATCTTCCCCTTCGAGACCTGGGTCCGGATGTCCTCGAACGTATCCTCTTCCTCCTCGGGATCGAACCTGGGCCACTCGGAGAAGTTCATGTCGCTCCGGGCGTGCTCCACGTCGCTCGCCACGAGCCAGGACGCCGGAGCGACGTAGCTGTACCACGGCCAGCGCGTCTCGTGGGAGTGACAGTCGTAGCAGGCCCTTCGGAGGATCGTCTTCACCTCCGCCGGCGCGTCGACGTCGGAGCGCACCGGGGGGTTCGTATGCTCCACCTGCTTCGCCTGCATGAGCGCAAAGACGGCGGCGAGACCCAGGGCGGTCCCCCGGAGCAGCCGGCGTGGGCTCACTTGGGCGCTTCCAGCCGCTCGAGCGCCTGCTTCGCCCAGCGGTTCTCGGGGTCGATCTCGAGCGCGCGCTTGACGCTTCCGATCGCCGCGTCCTTGTCCCCCTTGGTCGAGTAGAACTGGCCGAGGATCACGTGAGTGAACGCGACGTCGGGGTTGTACAGGAGGCTCAGCTTCGCGAGGGCGATGGCGCCGTCGATGTCCTTGCGCTGCTCCGCCACGTTGCGCGCGAGCTCGTTCAACGTCTGGGGACCGAAATCGTAGGATCCGCGCCCGTAGTACTTCTCGCGGAGCTCCTTGTACCGTGCGGCGACCGCGGCGACCCCCTGTTTTTCCACCACGGTCGTCAGGATCTGGTCGAGACCCTCGGGCTCCTCGACACCGCGGTGGCAGGTGACGCAGCGCACCTCGAGCGGCGAGGGACGCCCGGTCACCGAGGGGAGTTTCCCGTTGAGGTCCCGCACCATCTTCATCATGCCGCGGGCGATTCTCTTGTGCTCGAGATCGTCGGAAGCGAAGTCGGGGCCGCCCTTCGCCTCGACGTGACAGTGCTCGCAGCCCACTCCCAGCGCCGACGCGAACCCGCGCATCGTCTCGGTCAGCTCCCGCTTGCCGATGTCCTTGGGGAGCAGCTTCAGGTTCGTGAACTTGTCGGGGATCTGGGCCGCGACCGATCCGACCGCGATCCACAGCGCTCCGATCACCACCAGCTGTCTTGCACGCTTCATGACCCCTCCCGGAAGACCTCAGGGTGCCCGGACACGCCGGAGCCCGCGGAATATACCAGGAGCGGGTGAGCCCATCCAGGGGACGGGCTTCCGCTTTCCCCGGACGTGCTTGATAATCCCGGCGCCATGGAGCTCAGAGGATTCTTGCGCCTCCTCTTGACCGTTATCTCCCTCGCGGTCGCCCCGGCCCGTTCCGCCACGACGATCTACCAGGCCGAATCCGCAACGATCTTTCACGGCGTCGTCGAGTCCACGAATTCCGGATCCACCGGTGCGGGCTACGTGAACTACAACGACGAGGTCGGAAGCTACGTGGAGTGGACCGTCAACGCGACCCAGTCGGGTATCTATCGGCTGGCGTTCCGCCATGCCAACGGAACCTCGACCAATCGCCCGATGGCGATCGTCGTCAACCAGGCTACGGCCTACGGGAGCCTGGCGTTTCTGGGAACGGGGAGCTGGTCGACCTGGCTGACCCAGGGATTCAACGCCAACCTCACCGCCGGCACCAACACGATTCGTGCGGCGGCGACCACGTCCAGTGGCGGGCCGAACGTGGACCGTCTGGAGGTGAGCGACCAGCCGCCTCCGACCTTCGACTGGTCCCGCGCGATCGTCGACTCGACGATGCAGCGCTTCCCCACCGCGTCGTCATTCGGATCCTGGACCTACTACAGGGGCCTGTACCTCTACGGTCAGGTCCTCGTCTATCGACGAACGGGGGACAGCCGGTACCTGCAGTACGCCAGGGACTGGGTGGACGACCACGTCGACTCCAGCGGCAACATCGACACGGCGCTGGACTCCCTCGACAGCATGGCGCCGGGCCTTCTCCTGCTGGCGCTGCACGAGGAGACCGGCGATTCCAGGTACCGTCTGGCCGCAGACAGGATCCGGCAGCGCCTCGACACCTATCCGCGTACGTCCGACGGAGGGTTCTGGCACTCGACCGACCGGACGGGACAGCTCTGGCTGGACGGGATGTTCATGTCGATGCCGTTTCTCGTGCACTACGGCCAGTTGTTCGGCGACAGCGCCTACGCCAACGACGAGGCGGCCGATCAGCTCTCGATCTACGCGAGCCATCTGAAGCATGCCTCGAACGGGCTCCTCTACCATGCCTACGACGAGCAGGGGGATCCGAGCTGGGCCGATCCCGTGACCCATCGGTCGCCCGAGTTCTGGTGCCGGGCTCTCGGGTGGTACGGGATGGCGCTGATCGAGGTCCTGGAGATCCTCCCCGTGAATCACCCGCAGAAGTCCGAGCTGGTCGGCATCGTCCGGGACATGGTCGAGGGTCTCGCCAACCACCAGGATGTCCGGACCGGCCTCTGGTACCAGGTCGTCGACAAGGAAACGGTGACGAACAACTGGCACGAGACCTCGTGCTCCGGCATGCACGCATCCGTCGCCCACAGGGCGGTCCAGAGAGGCTACGTGGATCCGACCTGTGAGGACGTGGCTGGCGATGGCCGGCGGGGCGCGCTCTCGAAGCTTTACCTCGGCTCGGACAGCTTGACGTACCTGACGGAGATCTCGGAGGGGACGCAGGTCGGCGACCTGGCGTACTACCTCGCGCGGGCGCGCAACGTGAACGATCTGCGCGGCCTGGGCCCGTTCCTCGTGATGAACGAGCAGACCTGGACGCCGGTCGCTCGCTCCACGCCCGTTCTCGGCGTGGAGAGGACCCAGCTGACGTGGTCCGGACACTGCGCTGCGACGAGCTACGACGTCGTGCGCGGAGACCTGTCCCTCCTGCGCACGAGCGGAGGCGACTTCGCGTCCTCGACGCTGGGCTGTCTGGCCAACGACACCGCCGCGCTCACGCTCCCCTACTCCGCGAACCCCTTGCCGGGAAGCGGCTTCTGGTTCCTCCTGCGCGGGGTCCGCTGCGGCGGGACCGGGAGCTACGACTCGTCGTCGCCTCGGCAGGTTGAGTCGCGCGATGCCGAGGTCGCGGCCTCGGGACTCGACTGCGCCGCGGCTCCCGCCTGCCTGCCCTGACCGTTCCGCGACCCGGGGGATCGGGCCGCACCGGTCCCGCCTGTTGCCGTCGCAACTTGACTCCTCCCGAGCCGCGCATAGGTTTTCTGCGCTGACAGGTTCCTTTTTTGGGAGGAGTCGCCATGCAAACGATCGACGAAGCATACCGGGAGGTCTGCAAGCTCCACGAGCAGATCACACGCGCACCTGCGCCCGAGATCGGCCCTCAGGGGTTCGCGCCCTTCCCGCCGGGGATCGATCCCGTCGGGTTCGCCATCGAGGAGGTCTCGCAGCTGAAGCGGATGTTCGAGAGCGCCCAGACGGGGGATTCGCGGACCGTGACCTGGGTTCCGCGGGCCTCGATCTACGCGTCGGAGACGAGCGTGCGCTACCGCGTGGAGATCCCCGACGTATCGAGGGAGGAAGTTTCGGTCAGCGTCCTGTCGGGCGAGATGGTGGTCCGGGGCCAGCGCCGTCCCCCCGTCGTGGACGCATTGCTCAAGCCCGTGATGGTCGAGCAGGCATGGGGCGCATTCGAGCGACGCTTCCCCCTCCCACCGTGGTGCGAGCCGGACCGGATCCAGGCCCGGTGCTCCCAGGGCGTTCTCGAGATCGATCTCGTCCGGAAGCACGAGGGGAGCACCGCCGAGTTCCACGTGGAGGTTTCCTGATGATTACCGACAAGAAGACCACCGGCGCCGGCGTCTGGGGTGGCGCCGCCACCGGCGGAGAGAACACGCTGTACACGGCCCACAAGGTTCACACGCTCGCCCAGATCGTCTTCCAGCAGCTCGCCGGGAACTGGACGAACCGCACGCCGTGGAACGGTTTGAACGGCTTCGGCGTTCCCCAGCCGTACCCCGTCGTTCCAGGCCAGGGCGTGAGCCAGGCGGCGTCACCGAGGCCTGACGCGTGGGGGTCCGCGATGGCACAGGGAGCCCCTCCGCCGCCGCTTTTCTACTGGTATCCGTGATCGCCGGCCATTGGGGCCGCGCGAATCGATCCGAGAGAGGAGACCCCATGTTCGCAAACGATTTCACCGGTGCGTGGCGTAGCGCCGTCCTGGGCGGCGACATCACCGCCCAGATCCCCGTCGGCTACCCGAACGTACCGGGCATTCCGTACGGGTATGGCTTCGGCATTCACAACCTTCCGCAGCAGGCCGTCCAGCCCGCTTTCGGCTACCTCCCCGGCAGGATCCCCCAGACGTTCCTCCCGCAGGGGTTCCCGGGAGCCGTGGCGCAGCAGAACCCGTTCCTGTCCCCGTTCATTGCACAGATGCCGGTCGTCAACCCGATGATCGGCAACGCCCCGCTGGGCGCCGTTCCCGTGACCTACGCATACGCCGCCACACCGTACACGATCGGCGCCTGGGGAATCCCGCAGGGTTTCCCTGCCGCCTTCTGGCGCTGAGCCACCTCCTCCTGGGCGGGGCCGCGAGGGCTCTACCTCGCGGTCCCGCGCCCTTTCCCGCCGCGCTCGCCCGGAGGACCCGTGCTCTCCCTCGACATCCGGTGCGCCCTGGAGCGAGAGGTCGTGGGGCAGTCGCGCCCCGTCCACACGATCGTTCGCACGCTGACGGTGTCGCTGTCCGGGCTCGCCCATCCGGCGTCTCCGCTCGGCATCTACCTGTTCGTCGGACCCACGGGCACGGGAAAGACGCACCTCGCCCGGTCGGTCGCGAAGCTGCTCCACGGAGACCCGCGTCGCCTGGCGGTGCTCGACTGCATCCAGATCGGGGGGCCGGACGACTGGACGGCCCTGACCCGCCGGCTCGCGCCGTATTTCCACCACCCCGCCGCCGGCGGTGGCGGGGGCGCCGCGAGCATGGGTCCTCTCTCCGTTCTCCTGATCGAGCACCTGGAGTGCGCGAGGCCCGATCTCGTCCAGGCGCTGCTCACCGCTCTCGAGTCCGGTTACTTGATGCTGCCCGACGGCAGATGTGGGAGTCTCGCCGGGTGTCTGGTCCTGCTCACGAGCAGTCTGTGCGCGCGTGAGATCTATGACGCCGGACGCCAGGAGATGGGCTTTTCGGCGGCCAGGGAAATGCCGGAGACGGAGAGGGCCCGCATCTACCAGTCGGTCTGCGCGGCCGCGGAGAAGCTGTGGGGGCCGGATTTCCTCGGCCACCTCGACGACCTGCTGGTGTTTCATCGGTTGCGGGAAGACGATCTTCCGTTCATCCTGCGTCGCTTGATCCTCCAGATCAACGAGCGTCTCGCTCCTCGCCGGATCTCGTGCGAGCTCGAGCCGGACGCGGCTCGCTTTCTCCTTGCGCGAGGGGCGGCCTTCCTCCGGAACGGAGCGTGGACGCTGGCGAGGGTGGTGCGGCGGTTCGTCCTGTTCCCCGTCGCCGATCTGGTTCATGCGGGCGGCCTTCCCCCGGATAGCCGGATTCGAGTGGCCCTCGACCTCGAAGATCGGCTGCGCTTCGACGTGCAGAGCGCCGCCTCGTCAGGTGCGACGCCCCCCCAAGATCGGGGCGCCGGGACGGAGATCCCGGTGGAGTGGGACGTGGCGCCATCCCGCGCCGCTCCGGATTCCCGTGGAGCCTGAAAGCCCCTCCAGCGTCGGAGGGAGGCCCTCTTGGCCATCGGGTGGACTCGGGGCCCGTCGTGCCTATATTCGAGCCTCGGGTTTTCTCGATTTTGAAAGCTCTCGAGGAGAGTCCGGCAGGGGCCGTCGCCACCACATGAACACCACCAGGATCCGCGTGCTGCACGTCGAAGACAGCCCAGGCGACGCCCGCCTGACGCACGAGTTCCTCCGCAAGGATACCCATTTGGATCTCGAGTGGCGGCTCGCGCAGCGGGTGGACGAGGCGCTCGACTCGCTCGCGGCCGAGTCCGTCGACGTGGTGCTCCTCGATCTGTCCCTTCCGGATGCCGAGGGTCTCGAGGCCCTTCGTCGGATCTGCGAGGCCGTTCCCCAGACCCCCATCGTGGTTCTGACGGGGCTCGACGACGACGAGCTCGCCGTCCGGGCCGTCCGGGTGGGTGCGCAGGACTATCTGATCAAGGGCCAGTTCGACGGACAGGGTTGCCTGCGCTCGATCCGCTACGCCATCGAGCGGCAGCGCTCGGGAGTCGAGCTCCGGAACCAGTCGCTCATGGACGAGATCACGGGCGTGCACAACCGGCGAGGGCTCCTGGCTCTGGGCGAGCAGCTCGCTCGGCAGGCCAACCGGCAGCACGAAGGTCTCGTGCTGGTTTTCTGCGACCTGGACGATCTCAAGGCGATCAACGACAAATTCGGCCATCGAGAAGGTGACCAGGCGCTGGCCACGGCCGCCAGGATCCTCCGTGAAACTCTCCGGGAGACCGACGTCGTGGCCCGGATCGGAGGAGACGAGTTCGTCGTCCTCGCCCTGGATGAGTCCGGAGCCGGAGGGACGATCATCCCTTCGCGGATCAAGGAGAGCTTCAAGACGCACAACACGGGTTCCGACCGCCCGTACCGCCTTTCCCTGAGCATGGGGGTCGCCTGCCGAGGTCCGCGGGCCTCGTTCTCCATGAACGAGCTCCTGGCGGAGGCCGATCTAGGGCTGTACGACGAAAAACGGATCAAGTCCCGCTTCTTGGTCCGATGGCCGGTGCTGTGGAAGCTCGGCCACCCGCGCACGAGCTGAAGCGCCCCGGCGAATCACCCGGAGAATCGAAGTGATGGGGTCCGTGGAACTTCTTCTGGTCGAAGACAACCCGGGAGACGTCCGGCTGTTCGTGGAAGCGTTGAAGGAGGCGCGCATGGAGGCCCGGTTGCACCACGCCGAGGATGGAGTGAAGGCCATGGAGTTCCTCCGGCGCGGGCAGCCCCGCCCCGATCTCATCTTCCTGGACCTGAACCTCCCCAGAAAGGACGGCCACGAGATCCTGGCGGAGATCAAGGCGGACGCCGGATTGAAGTCGATTCCGGTGATCGTGCTGACGAGTTCCCCGGCGGAACAGGACGTGCGCGAGAGCTACGACCTTCATGCGAATTGCTACATCTGCAAGCCGGTGGGTCTGGAGAGCTTCATCCGCGTGATCCGATCCATCGACGAGTTCTGGCTCAGGGCGGCGCGCCTGCCCACGGAGCGAGGGAAATGAGGGTGGGCCCCGCGGAACGAGGCGCGGTGGACGATCGAGCCCTTCGCGCGGCTCGGATCCTGTTCTTGTGCCTCGCGTTCGGGAATCTCCTCTTCGGGTTCCTGCACGGCGGGAGCGCCGACGGATCCCGGGATTCTCTTCCGGTTCGGTTCGTATTGAGCGGCTCGTTCCTCCTGATCTACGGCCTGTCGTACGTTTCGCGAGGGCTCCGTAGCCGCATCGGCGATCTGGCGATCCTGGTCTCCTATTCCACGAGTTTCCTTTCCTTCTATCTCCTTCACCTGAACCAGCTCTCGCCCAACTACGTCCTGGGGTTCCTCACGGTGGTGGTGGCCGTGAGCGTGACGTTCACCACCCGACGGTCCCTGCTCTACTACGCGATCTTCGTGGTCGCGGGATCGACCGTGCTCGGCGTCCTGGCGGAGCAGCACCAGATCGACTCGGCCATCTTCCTGACCGCCTCGATCACGGTCGCCGCGGTGTCCTTCGCCTCGACGAATTTTCGGCTGCGGGTGAACGAAGACCTGGTCCGCGCCTCTCGCATCAAGTCCGAGTTCCTGGCCAACATGAGCCACGAGATCCGCACCCCGATGAACGGGATCATCGGCATGACCGATCTCGCACTCGACACGGAGACGACCCTCGAGCAGCGGGACTATCTCGAGACGGTGAAGAGCTCCGCGACGGCGCTTCTGACCTTGCTCAACGACATCCTCGACGTCTCGAAGATCGAGGCCGGGAGGCTCGACCTCGAGACGGTCCCCTTCAAGCTCCGGGACGGCCTGCGCGACACCTTGAGGTCCGTCGCGTTCCGGGCACACGAGAAGGGGCTCGAGCTCGCTTGTCACATTCCAGGCGACGTTCCCGACGACGTCCTCGGCGACCCGGGGCGGCTGCGCCAGATCGTCGTCAACCTGGTGGGAAACTCGGTGAAGTTCACGGAGAAAGGCGAGATCGTGACTCGCGCCCGGGTCGAGACCCGCTCCGAGCAGGAGGTGGTGATCCACTTCTCCGTGACCGATACGGGCATCGGCATCCCGGAGGACAAGCAGCGGATCATCTTCGACCCCTTCACCCAGGCCGACGGCACCACCACGAGGAAGTACGGCGGGACCGGCCTCGGTCTCGCGATCACGAGCCAGCTCGTGGAGATGATGGGAGGGAGGATCTGGCTCGAGAGCGAGGAGGGCCGGGGAAGCACGTTCCACTTCACGACCCGCTTCGGCCTGCCGTCGCCCGACGCGGTGCGTCAGGACGCCGCGCAGCCGTCCGACCTTCGCGGCCTCTCGGTCCTGATCGTCGACGACAACGAGACCAGCCGCCGGATTCTCGAAGACTTGACCCACGGCTGGAACATGCGGCCTTTCGCCGTGGGGTCCGGCCGTGAGGCGCTCGACGCGCTCTCCCTGGCCCGCGAGCGCGGCCAGACCTTCCACCTCGCCATCGTCGACGTGGAAATGCCGGATCTCGACGGCTTCGCCGTCGCGGAGAAGATCGGCCGGGATCAAGGCCTCCCGGGGATTCCGGTGATCCTCCTCGCCTCCGCCGGACACCGCGGAGATGCGACCCGCTGCCGGAAGCTGGGAATCGCGGGCTATCTCTCGAAGCCGCTCTCCAGATCCTACCTGCTCGATGCGATCCTGACGGTGCTGGGAAAGCCCTCCGGTCACGGGCGCAAGCTTCTCGTGACGCGCCACACGCTGCGCGAGCGACGCGGCGGATTGCGGGTGCTGGTGGCGGAGGACAACGAGGTGAACCGACGGCTCGCGACGCGATTGCTGGAGCGGCGAGGCCACGAGGTCGTCGCCGTCGAGGACGGCGTTCGCGCCGTCGCCGCCTTCGAGGAGGATCGTTTCGACCTGGTGCTGATGGACGTCCAGATGCCCGGGATGGACGGCCTCGAGGCGACCCGGCGCATCCGAGCCGCGGAGTTGGCGAGCGGCCGGCACACTCCGATCGTCGCGCTGACCGCCTCGGCACACAAGGGCGACCGGGAGCGGTGCCTGGAAGCCGGCATGGACGGCTACGTGACCAAGCCGGTGCAGGCCGAACTCCTGTATTCCACCATCGAGACGCTCGCTCCGGGGAAGCGCGAGGATGAGCTGGTCGCTCTCTCCGGCCCCGCGACCTCCCCGATCCTCGACACGCGGACCGCGCTGGGTCGGGTCGGTGGAGATCCTGCTCTTCTCTCCGAGCTTGCGCGGCTCTTCCGGGAGGATCGTCCGCGGATCCTCTCCGAGCTAAAGGACGCCGTCCTCTGCGCCGATTCCCAGAGGGTCGAGCGCGCTGCGCATCGGCTCAAGGGAAGTCTCGCCACCCTGGCAGCCGCGCGCGCGGCGGAGGCGGCCGAGAGGCTCGAGGAGATGGGACGCAGCGGGGATCTGGCGCGAGTCTCGGAGGCATGGTGCGAGATGGAACGCGAGATGGAGCGGCTCGAGCCGGAGCTCCAGACGCTCGCCAGGGAGGTGGTGTCATGAGAATCCTGGTCGCCGATGACGATCCGGTCACCCGCCGCGTGCTTCAAACGACCCTCGCCACGTCGGGGTACGAGGTCGAGGCGACCGCCGACGGCGATAGCGCGTGGGTCGTGCTGGAGCGCGAGCGGGATATCCGGCTGGCACTGCTCGACTGGATGATGCCCGGGCTCGACGGGACCGACCTGTGTCGCCGGGTTCGACAGCGGACCGGAGCCTACGTCTACATCATTCTCCTGACGGTCCGGAACCGAAAGGAGGACGTTGTCCTCGGACTGCAGGCGGGGGCCGACGACTACATCACCAAGCCGTTCGACCAGCAGGAGCTCTACTCGCGCATCCGAGCCGGGGAGCGGATCCTGGACCTCGAGTCACGGCTCGCACAGCAGGTGCGCGAGCTCGAAGAGGCCCTCGCCCACGTGAAGCGGATCCACGGCATGCTCCCGATCTGCATGCACTGCAAGAAGGTCCGCGACGACAAGAACTCCTGGCATGCTCTCGAGAGCTTCGTCCAGCAGAACTCCGAGGCGATTTTCACCCACTCGCTGTGCCAGGAGTGCCTTCGGACCCACTACCCCACGGCAGGGCAAAAGGTCTCCTCCCGCTGACGACAACGACGTCGCGACCCAACAACCTCAGCGCTTCGCTCGCGCGCTCTCCCGGTCGGGGTTCTTGGGGGACTTGGACCTGGGTTTTTTCTTCCCGCTGCCGCTGGCGCTGGATTCTTCCGAGCTCTGTCGCGCGCCGATCGGTTCGGCGCCGCCCTGGAGACCCGGACGCATGGCCATCAGGAACTGGCTCACCTGGGATGCGTTGAAGCTCCTCGTCGGGCTGCTGCTCGCCACGTTGAGCCCCACGGCGGTTGCGACCGCCGCCACATCTCCTTCGGTGAGCGACTTGGTGGGACCGAGGCGCGGGAGATCGTAACCCGCCGAGCGAAGAGCGGCGGCGGCGGTATTCGCATCGGCCGCCGGAAGCTTCTTCAGGCTCGCGATCCCCACGAGAAGGTCGCCGACGG
>Ga0247727_10015085_pt1 | contig 12726 bp, 18 predicted proteins | sample WisWelCaveWW1625_FD_202498 | JGI IMG/M metagenome (GOLD analysis project Ga0247727, IMG submission 202498) | Biofilm microbial communities from Wishing Well Cave, Virginia, United States - WW16-25 | ecosystem: Environmental > Aquatic > Deep subsurface > Groundwater > Cave microbial mat | place...
TGCTGCAGTTGCAAAAAATAGACGAAAGACTGAAACAGCTAGGCGAGAGATAAGATGTTTGGGTTTTTACGAGACAAATTAAAGGCAGCACTTTCTAAATTTACAAAAAAAGTTGAAGAAGAGGTAAAAGAAAAGACAAAAGAAGTTAAGAAAGAGACTAAGAAAAAAGAAGCAAAAGAGAAAAAGAAAGAAGTCATTCCAGCACGAAAAGAATCTCCTGCAGTTAAAAAAGCGCAAAAGAAATTAAAAGAAAAAAAGAAGGAAGTTTCTGCGATTGTTCCTGAACAGAAAGTAGAAAAACCAGGTTTCTTTGCAAAATTATTTGGTAAAAAAGAGGAAGAAAAGCCAGAAATAGAAGAAAAAAAGGAAGCAGAAGTAATTACTGAGAAACCAGAGGTACAATCTGAACAAAGTTCAGCTGTACCAAAGGAAAAGAAAGGGTTCTTTGCAAAGATAACAGAGGCAGTCACCACCACATCTCTTTCTGAGGAAAAGTTTGAAAGTCTTTTTTGGGATTTAGAGGCAATTTTGCTTGAAAATAATGTGGCCGTAGAGGTTATTGAAAGGATAAAAGAAGACATGAAAGAGACACTAGTAAAAGGCAAAATAAGCAGATTTAATGTTGATGAAACAATACTCAGTACATTAAAACAGAGCATTGACAAGATTTTAACATTTAGAGGCATTGACTTGGTAGATGCAGCGAAAAAGAAAAAGCCACTTGTGTTATCTTTTATCGGAGTTAATGGCTCTGGCAAAACAACAACCATTGCCAAACTTGCTCATTATTTATTGAAACATCATTTAACAGTTGTCTTGGCAGCTGCAGATACCTTTCGAGCAGCAGCAATACAACAGCTTGAGGAACATGCAAACAGATTAGGTGTAAGGCTTATCAAGCATGATTATGGTGCAGATGCAGCAGCTGTTGCTTTTGATGCAGTCAAGTATGCGCAGGCAAAGAACATTGATGTGGTGCTGATTGATACTGCAGGACGATTGCATTCAAATATTAATTTAATGGACGAAATGAAAAAGATTGTTCGTGTTGCAAAGCCTGATTACAAAATTTTTGTTGGCGAGAGCATTACTGGCAATGATTGTGTGGAACAGGCACAACAATTTAATGATGCAATTACTATTGATGGCATTATTCTGGCAAAGGCAGATGTAGATGAAAAAGGCGGTGCAGCATTGTCAGTTGCCTATGTTACAAAAAAACCGATTCTCTTTTTAGGAACAGGACAGAATTATAATGATTTAGAACAATTTAATAAAAAGGAAATCATCAAGTCTCTCGGACTTTAGTTACTCTAGCTCTAAGGTTCCATGCAAATAAGTTCCCTTATAGAGTTTAACTGGTCTCCAATCATCTTCCACAAGCTGTGCATCCAACCATTTTGCCAGCTGCTGGGGATTGCCAATGGTGGCACTAAGGGCAATGATTTGTATATCTTTTAATTTTTCTTTAAGCAGCGTGATTAAAATTTCTAGTGTAGGCCCTCTAGTAGTATCATTAAGCAGATGAATCTCGTCAACAATAATGACTGCAACATCTTTCAACCAATCAACTCGATGCCTGATTAAAGAATCTAATTTTTCACTGACAGTGATGATAAAATCTTGTTCATGAAGCCTAGGATCAGCCTCATCCATATCTCCCATGCTCAAGGCAATTTTTATTTTGTCTCCGTAAAGCGATTTGAATTCTTTGTACTTCTCAGTTGCTAATGATTTTAAAGGAGCAATGTAGATTGCTTTTCCTCTATGAGTTAATATAGAATTCATTGCAGCTAATTCTGCAATTAATGTTTTTCCAGAGCTTGTCGGTGTAACAACTAAAATATTTTTTCTTTTCAAAAGCTCTGCATCTATTGCTTTTTTCTGAGCAGGCCTTAATTCAGTAATTCCTCTCTGTAGAATTTTTTCATAGATCAATTCAGGTATTTCATTTTTTAATAATTCAATTTTCATTTAGTCGTCTCTTTCATCATGCAATATTTATTTTATCAGTTGTTGTAATGACTTGAATAAAAGATGTCATTTTACCTCTATGGTATACTCAAAATAATCATCCCAAGGATTTTCTAACTTCATCATTTGTTTTATTGATAATTTTTCAAAATATCGTCTGAATGGCCTCATTGAATTTCCAGAGGCAGAGATTGCTACATGTGCTTTTTCTCTCTTCATTTTTTTGAACAGGTCTTTAATAAAGCCTTTGACTCGATGTTCAACCATCCTTATTGATTCTCCTCGTGGAGCTGGAAAGTCATATTCTCTGTGCCATTTATCAAACATTTCTTTACCATATTTTTGGATGATTGTTTTGTGATACTTGCCTTGAAATGTTCCATAACTTCTTTCTCTCATTCTTTTATCAACAATGATCTCTTTACATTCAGGGTGATATTTGAGAACTTCTCTGAGCGTTACTTTGCATCGTGATAAATCATTCGTATATGCAACATCAATTTTTTTGTTTTTTAATTTTTGAGCAATTTTTTTTGCTTGTTTAATCCCAAGAGGGGTTAATTTAGAATCTAACCAGCCAGTGAAACGCTTATCTCGATTAAAATAGGTCTGGCCATGTCTGAAAAGATAAATGTGAAGTTTCATATTATTTTCTCAGCTCATCTTCAATCCTCAGCAATTGATTATACTTTGCTGTCCGTTCTCCTCTACAAGGAGCACCAGCTTTGATGTAACCACAACCTAATCCAACACTTAAATCTGCAATGCTAGTATCTTCTGTTTCTCCGCTTCTATGAGAAACAATAACTTTCCATTTATTTTTCAGTGCTAAATTGCCTGCTGCGATTGCTTCACTTACTGTTCCAATCTGATTCATTTTTAACAACAATGCGTTGCATGTTTTCAATTTTATTGCTTCTTCAATACGTTCCTTATTTGTAGCAAGCAGGTCATCACCAACAATCATAACCTTATGCCCAAGCTCTTTTGTTAAAACAAAAAAATTGTCCCAGTCATCCTCAGCAAATGGATCTTCAATAGCTACGATCGGATATATTCGAGCTAGTTGCTTGTAGGTCTCTATCAGCTCAAAAGAATCAATAGATCTTCTTTCAATTACATATTCATTTCCTACTTTCAGCTGTGTTGCTGCAACATCCAGTGCAATTCCAATGTTTTTTGCATAGCCTAGGTTATTTGCAGCATCGAGAATTAATTCAATTGGTTCTTCAATAAGCTCAAGAGGAGGAGCAAAGCCACCCTCATCCCCTACATTAGCTGACTGCTTTCTATATTTCTTTAGCAAAATATTCTTCAATTCATGATAAATTTCAGTTCCAATTCGCAACCGCTCTCTAAATGTTTTCGCATGAGGCACAAGCATGTATTCTTGAAAATCTAGATTATTACCTGCATGCATGCCACCATTAATAATGTTAAAGAATGGTTGCGGAAGAATAAATTTTTTATTATGTGCAATCTTACCAAATGTTCTAAAAAGCGGTTCATTATTCTCTCGTGCTTGTGCTCTTGCAGCCGCTAGACTAATGCCTAGAATTGCATTTGCACCAAATTTTGATTTATTTTTAGTGCTATCTGTTTTGATCAAGAATTTGTCAATTTCTTCCATATCGAGTTTCTTCCCAATTAGTTTCTTCCCAAGAAAATTAACATTTTGAACTGCTTTCAACACGCCTTTTCCAAAGTATCTTTTTTGACGATCTCGTAATTCCACTGCTTCATAAGAGCCAGTACTGGCTCCAGAAGGTACTAGTGCCCGTGCAATGACATTTTTGGTATGCAGCTCAACCTCAACTGTAGGATTGCCACGAGAATCAAGCACTTCTCTGCCTATCACTTTTTTGATGACTGCCATAATACTATTTCTAGAATAGGCTTTTATAAAGATTTCTTAAACAAGGCCTTGTTCTTTCTTAGCCATTCGCCTGTATTTGCCAAACTTGTCTTCAGGAGAGTATTTTGCAGGTTTTGGAGAAACCGTTTTCTGATTGCAATGAGTAAGTTTCATAGTATACATCCCACACACGGTACATTTGAGAATTCTCTTCATTTTGCCTCGTCAAAACCAAAGCTGAACTTGTTCAGCTGGGCACATCGAAGCTTTGCTTCGATTGTGTGAAGCTCGCATGATTTTGCAAATTCTATATAATTCAAAATCAGGCGTTGTTTCATTGTTCAGCAGCTTCTTTGACAAAGCTCCCACTTCCATCGTATTTTTTTATTTGTTCCAGCAATTCTTCTATTTTTTTGTCAAGAATCTTTTCATCCTTCTTCACATCATCAGACTCAACTGTAATTTTGTAGTTTCCTGCTCCGAGATATTTTACCTTCGCATTCTTCATTTTTTGAACTTCCTTAACCAGTTTTTTAATTACTTCAATGCCATCAGAAGCATAGCTCTGCAGTTTTAGTATGCCTTCAACAGGAATTTGCTCAGGTGTAAATCTCTTTTTGACAAGTTCTTCAAGCTCTTTTTGATATTCTTTTGATATATTCAAACTGTCGATCTTTATTTTACCTTGTGCAACTTCAAGGAATGCATAATGCACCATGCTATAGTTATCAAGAATAGGCTTTGCTATTTCATCATATGTCTTTTTGAAATCCTTTTTGAATTTTTGTGCAACAAGCTCAATTATCTTTTCAGCCTTCTGTTCTTGTTTAATCTCTGTAAGTTTTGTTCTCCTTAAAGTTTCATTAACTCTTCTCAAAGAGAGGTCAATATGTCCTCTTTCTATATTAACATTCAGAACCTTGCACACAATCATTTTGTTCTCAACAACAAAATCACGTATGTTTCTGATTCTTCCTGGACTAATCTCAGAGATGTGAATCATGCCACTTTTGTCATATTCATTAACATGTACAAATACAGAATTAGGGTGTATATTGGTCACTGTGCACAGAACCACTTCCCCTTCTTCAGGAAATCCTTCTCGTCGATAGAGCATTGTGATTATTCCAGTGTTTCGAGCATTCGTGCCTTGAGTTTAGCCTTTCCACCGGTTGCTTCAGCTAACTCATTGCCACACACTAAACAGGAAATGTGTGTGGTTGCCTTTTCAAATACAATCTGCTCATTTTTGCACTTCGGGCATCGAATTTTAATAAATCTGCTAGTTGGTTCTGTTTTCATTGTTTAAAACCTCGTTTTAAGCTTGAAGATCTATAATCTTCATTGTGTGAATTCCACCTTTTTGACCCGTATTCCTTTTCTTTGCATGTGCTGTTTTTTGCAGACACTGCATTCATATCGTAGATCTGTCTTTTTACTCTGTTTTTTACCAGTCATCTTTGGTTTTGGAGGCTTTGAATATCTGCCGTGGTTTCCGATGCCCCTATCTTCTCCTCGCTTGTGAATTCTAAACTTTGAACCGCGAGAAAGAGGGTGTGCAGTGCCTCTTGTTCTCTTTTTAGCCTGCGTTATCTTATGAAGTGTGTGCTTCCTGCAATATGGACAAAATCTGTTTGTTTGTTTTGGTAGTTTCATTGTAATAGATTGTAAGTTTACTCTACAACTTTTGCTTTATTGGTCTTCACCAACATCTCTGCAATCTCTGGTTGTAAGTCTACTTCCTCACTGGTATAATATGGGCCATAGATCTCAAGATCAATGCCAACAAACTTGGGAACTGATTCCAGTATACAGACCTTTTTAAATGCCTTTGTATTTGGGTCGCCAGACTCCATATTTAACTCTTTCGGTTTCTCAGCAGCTCTAATACCAGTCTTAGGCCCTACTAATGTTGTTTCAAGCACATCATATCTAAATTCAGAAATAAGCTTGATTTGTTCGTTGAAGAATTCTTTTTCTTGAGGAAGCAACGCACTGGTATCAATGATATTTGAGCCTGTTTTTGCCTTGTTGATTGCCATTTCTATTATCTTTCGTTCTCTCCTATCAAAAACGTCCCTAATAAGTTTTCTGATGTTATGAAGCTGTATCTTTACTGCATGCTGCTCATTTTCATAGCCTTCCATAAACTGGTCAAGCCGGGGTTTTTCAGACAACAGTTTGCTTTTTTCTTCTACATAGCTCTTGAGCTCTGAAAAAAAGTTTGCATCTAACTTTTGCAGATCTTCCTGGTTCTTTTCTTTTCTTAGAATTTCAAATAAAGTCTCGTATGTTATCGTCACATAATCCCCCAATTCACAAAGTTCAGCTATGGATTTTAACAGGAGACGGGTATATATAGTTTTTTATTTTTTTAGAGAGATGTCTCAAGAAGTGTATAAAATAAATATAAAGAAAAAAAGAAAAATAAATCAGCCTTAAGCTGATTTCTTAACTTTTATGTCAGTCAAGCTTGTTCCAGTAACTTCGACGCTACTTCCAGACAGGTCATATTGGTCGTAGTTTGCTAGAACTCTCGATGCCCTTCTGGTATCGACTGCTTCCCAACCAGCAACAACAAGAGCAACCTTTCCGGTTGTTTGTGCTACAGCTTTAATCATTGCCGTGTTTGGTGCAATTCCGCTTGCATTACCGCATGCTGGGTATGTTTTTCCAAGCACTTGTGCTGCAACCTTATTTACACATGGGCCACCAACAACAATTAAGTTGTTTGCTGCTACATCGCTGATTTCGCTGTCGAGCTTAGCTGATCCAACATTGATTTTACTCAATGTGTACGTTTGAACTCCGCCTACTGCAGTTGAAACCTTTGCAACGATTGGTGCTATGAATACGTTACCGTAGACTTCTTCGTTCGGCATATCAATAACTATAGAGTTATCGTCTTCTGTGTTGACAGTGACTTTGGTACCAACTTGCGTTACCAAGACATCAAAGTCAGAGTCGTCTTGCAATTCAACGCTATACCCTGCTTCTGAAGCTGGTGTGTTAAGGGTTGCAAATAGATCAAGCTCTTCATCTGTTGCATCAGGTTGAGCTCTCATAGTTACGTTAGCTCCTCTTCTCTCATCTGGTATGTCTGGGTTTCCGCTTCTGTCTGTTTCATAAAGGGTAATGTTTGCAGCATTAAAGCCGCCACTTATGCTACCACCAACAAACGTCAACGAACCTGATGTGTCTGTTTCGATCTTTGCATTCACAGTTGTAACTGCTGTTACTTCTTTGTTTGATCTCGAGTAGTTCAGAGTTATACTTCCGAATGAACCAAGGCTCAATGGGGATGTAATGGATTCTGCTACAAAGTCAACATCTTCGAAGAGTCTTCCATAGGTTTCGTCTCTGATATCTGTTTCATTGTCTGTTGTGTCAATGTCAACTATTTCAAACACATGTGCTTCTCCATTGGCAGTCGCAGCAAGGATAAGTGTTCCTTCACAGTCTGAAATGTCGCCAGTTGACTTACAGTTTGCAGGGAAAGATGTTAAGCCAGTTCCTGCACCTATCATTTTTTCGTCAACGTCATCTCCTTCTCCAAATCCTACTTGTGTATTAGTCTCGTTCATGAACAGTGGAATGGTAACGCTTTTTCCGTCGTTGTTGACAAATTTGAAGTCAGCTTTGTCACTTCCAGATCTCTTAAGGCTGTATGATTCGTAATTACCGCTTAAGCCACCGTAGACAATCTTCCAACTTCTAAAGACTGGGTCGATAAATTCTTTACCAGATGCTAGGTACACATCGTCTTCAAGGTCGCTTGCTCTGTATGTTACTGAGAAGCCGTCAAACTCTCCGCTTCGTGCTTCAATCATACTTGCTCTTGAACCCTCTAGTTCTTCGTCATCAACTTTGACTTCTTTTCCATTTTCAAGCTCTATTTCGCTTGCTCCAATCGATATTTGACAAACGTCAACATCTTGGAGTTGTGCGTGGATTGCTCGTACGTCAGTAACACCAATTTGAACGCCAGAGATAGTTCTTGTTTCGTCTTCATCAACGATTACTGTCACGCCATCAACTTTGACCTGACAAGCATCTTCGTTTTCAGTAACGTCCAGAACTTCAACTGTGTGTTCAACACCAGCTACTGTTTTAGTAATTGGGTTGTTTTGTGTCAGCCAAAGAACAGCTTCTCCTGAAAGCAATGTTAACTTATTAATCCTGCCGCCAGAAAGCGTAACATCAGTTATTGTATACGTCTGTCCTTGTATATTCAATGTTGCTGTTTTCAAGTCGTCATTTGCGGTTGTTGAACTTGTGTTGGTATAGTCAATAGGGCTGTCAAATTCAAGTGTGTAGTTGTACAGTTCTTCCCCTTTGTCAATGAACAAATAGTCTCCTGCTTTTGGAGCTTCATCATCATCTTGTGCATAGACAAGTTTTGCAGTTGTTGTGTCGTTAAACAAAAGTTCTTGCGTATATGTTTCAGTGTTCTTATTATTTCCTTCTGATTCAACGAACTTTCCTGATGCCAATGCGACTGGTAAGTCATCGTCTGTCAAAGGTGACACATCTTCTACAAATGCAATAGAATCCTCATAGTTAAACTTGTTTCCAGATTTCTGGATCTTAACTCCTTCATCAATTGTTGCTACTGCAGCTCCTGCAGATACAGTTGTTACTTTTTTCAAAGCGAATTGTAGGCTTTGTCCAATATCTACTGCGCCTAGAACGTCGTCTGTTTTTGCATCTGATCCTACTACGATAAATGCATCAAATGTACCATCCTTAACAAATGGTGCCGGATAGTTGGCTAAATCTTGTGCTACTGCGCCCAGCATTGTTGCTCCAATAAATGAAGCACTTGCTGCTACTGCAGTTGCTTTTTTTAATATTTTTCTTATTTCCATTTACCTAAACACCTCCGTGTTTGTGTTAGTATCATGATTCTAAATTCATGATATGTTATCTAGATTCAATAATCTAGACGATAGATTCATATTTTCGGCTTTCGTTTATAAAATTTTCGTGGCAGCAAGGGTTTAGTTTCTTCGGTTACAACGAATTATGGCGTTTCAACCCTTCCTTTGCTCATATTCTTCGTTTAGTACTGTTGAATGATTAAAGTTGGTATATTCTTTTGCTAATGATTTCAATACCATATGTTGTATGTTCTATTTTTAATAATACAATTTAGGTATTTGTAGTAATATTTACAATATGGAAATTTATTCCTTACTTATTATTGCTTATGTCATTTCAAACATAAAAACTACAAAACCAAATGCCGCCGTCAACTATGAGTTCCAAAGCTCTGTTTTTGATACCTAAGAATTAGAATTTGGTGTGATGAAATGTGTGGGATCGAAGATCCCACCCTAGTGTTTTTTGCTCACTTTTTTTACAAAAAAGTGCGGGGCACAGGATTCGAACCTGCGTAGGCACTAAGCCATCTGGTCCTAAGCCAGACCCGTTTGACCGCTCCGGCAACCCCGCATCTTAAATCTAACAGATATTTTGTCTAGTTTTTGTTGATTTCTTAACAGGAAATCATTTAAAAGCTTATCTACGGATAATCTCTTTAGTATTATTCCAAAGAACTATTATATTACACGCCAATTATACTTTCTTAGTCTTGCTGACTTTCCAAAGCCACAACTTGAACATTTCTTTTTGCTGACATGATATGATGGTCTGCCACAGCGCCTACACCCAATCATGGTAATATTCGCTGCTTTTTTTCCCTGAGAACCTGTTCCTCCTAATCCTTTTGTCATTTTTATTCAGTTGGTACAATTATTGTTATTGTATCTCCCCTTAGGAATACAGTACCTAGCTTTCTTTTAACCTCTCCTTCAACCCTTTCTTCAGCTTCTTCTAATACTACATTTATATGGATATCAAAAGACTGCAGCTTTCCAAGATATTGCTTGCCGTTCTTTAACTCTACTATTACTCTCTTGTTTCTTGACTTGTTTAATGCATCTAATGGTCTTAATGGTTCCATAGTAATAACCCCTCACTGCTTTACAACCTGAACCTTATATAAATCTTACTAATTTGCTTCTCTAGGGCTTCCCTCTGGTGTTTGGTTAGGGTAAAGTCAACTTAAGTGCCAAAGATTGTGCCATCGGCTCAGCTCGTTATGTTATTTGCTATTGCCCGTTTCTCTCTGGAACTCCGAAACGTGCTTTATTGCTAATAGTATGGAGCTTCGCATATTGATGGCACAATAATTGACTTCACCTTTTGGTTAGAAAGCCTTAAATATTGTTCATTTATCAGAAATGTTATGGCATTGCTAAGAACTCGGGGAAAAACAAATAGATCAGGAAGTGGAGCTAGATATATTGCATCCAGAAAGCCAAAGCAATACGAGCTTGCAGGTATTCCTACCATGACAAAGCTTGGTGAGCTTAAGATCAGTGTGGAGAGAATACGCGCTGGCTACCAAAAGTTGAGGTTGCTGCATGGCAACAAGGTTAATCTCTACGATCCAAAAGCCAAGAAATATGCAATGGCACAAATAGAGACTGTTGTTAGCAATCCTGCAAATAGCCAGTATGTAAGGCGTAATATTATTACCAAAGGCACTGTTGTACAAACAAATAAAGGAAAAGCAAGAATAACTTCTAAACCTGGGCAAGATGGCATTTTGAATGCTGTTCTTGTTGCATAAGGCGATTAAGTTATAAATAAATTCTTAGTAAGTAATAATAATGAAGAATATCAATACTATCTATAGCATACTTGTCAAGAAATACGGACTCCAAAACTGGTGGCCTACAACATTAGAAAAGGATCTGCACCCTACCTACCATGGCAGAACATTGAATGACAAAATGCGCTTTGAAGTTGTTGTTGGTTCCATTTTAACCCAGAATACCTCATGGAAGAATGTTGAGAAGGCAATCATTGCATTGAATAAGGGAAAACTTCTTTCTATTAATGGAATTTTAAAAACTCCACAGAAAAAACTTGCTGCAATAATAAGGAGTGCTGGTTACTTTAATCAAAAAGCAGAACGACTAAAGATTGTTGCTTCTTTTTTTGCAAAAAACGGGTTTAAAAAATTAAAAAAAGAAAGAATAGGGAAGTTGCGAGAGTTATTGCTTGCATTGAAAGGCATTGGTCCTGAAACTGCTGATTCTATTTTACTCTATGCATTTGAGAAACCAATCTTTGTGATTGATGCATATACAAAACGAATGTGTTCTTATTTAGGAATCTGTAAAAAAGATGTTTCATATGATGAGTTGCAGCAGATGTTTATGAAGAAACTAAAACATAATGTCAAGTTCTTTCAGGAGTATCATGCACTGATTGTGGCGCATGCCAAAAACCACTATTCAAAGAAGCCTTATCACTACAGTATTTTGAAGTAATCTTTATAAAGACCTATTCTTTAATTAATATTGTGGTAGACATGGATTATGGCGTTATGGCTGTACTGCTTGTTGCAGCGTATTTCTTATTCAGAGTATTTGCATGGTTTGTAATGACTGCAGTTAAATTTGCATTTACTGTCGCATTTTTGGCACTCGTAGTTTTGGCCATGTCTTCTTCTGTGGGGTTGGTGTAATGGTGTGGTGGAAGTTTTGGAAAAAAGAAGAGGATGAATTAGCAGCATTTGAAAAAGAGCTTGGCTTAGGCGCAAGAGCAGTTGGCATGGAAGAAGAAAAGCCAACAGAGGAAACATATGACAGGCTTGCGCGTCCAGAAGAGTTTGGAGGCGGTATGCCTGAGCAGCCTCGCTTTGAACCACAAAAACCTCTACAGCAGTTTGCCCAAACTACTGATCTGCAACTGATCTCTGCAAAACTTGATACAATCAAGGCAATGCTCGATGTGCTCAATCAACGACTAGAATCGATAGAGAGAAATGTTCAGGAAAAATCCAAAAAAGCATGGTAACAGCACTTTTAATTGTTTTTGGTGTGCTGCTTCTTGATCAAATTACAAAATATCTCATTAAAACTAACTTTGCTATCAATGAACCCTTGGTTCTGATTAAAAATTTCTTGAGCATCACCTTCACTATAAATACTGGTTCTGCATTTGGGATGTTGCAGGGATTCAATACAATCTTTATTTTCATCTCTTTTATTGCTCTTGGAGTTATTCTTTTCTATTGGGATAAACTAAAAATAAAAAAAGACAAACTTCTGGTGGCGCTGATTACAGGAGGAATTCTCGGAAATTTGGTTGACAGAATTGCCTATGGCCATGTGATTGATTTTATTTCATTTAGTTTCTGGCCAGCATTTAATGTGGCTGATTCTGCAATCACGATTGGAGTAATAGGGTTGATTTATTTAGAATGGAAGAAATAACTATATAAACAAGCAGATGTTGAGAGCATATTATGGAAGATCTTTCAAAAGAGCGAAGGATAGTGCATACTATTGAAGCACTTATCAAAAGGAAAGAGAAAGCAGAAAAAGAAAATGATCACAAATAAGTTGAGAGAATTGTATCACAAATAGCCGCTCTTTCAAAAGAAGAACTGATGCTTCAGAAACAAACAACTCCTAGTGGAGTTCTAGGATGGATTTTCATGATTCTTGGCAGTATTGCGGCTTCGCTCGGTGCTTATTATTCCATTAGAGGTTATCCTATTCTTGGAGCTTTTTTAGTAACACTAGGCTTGTTTTTATGGTGGTTTCTATTTATAGAATATCTAAAATCAATAAGTAGCTGATTATCTCTCAGCTCTTTTAGAAATCAATGCATCTAACTCTTTCTTGAAGTCTTCAACATCTGCGAACTCCTTGTAAACACTAGCAAATCTGATGTAAGCAACCTTATCCATGGATTTGAGTTTGTTCATGACCAGCTCTCCAACTGTGCTGCTTGGTATTTCTTTTGTTTCCAGATTAAGAACTTCCTGTTCTATCTCTTTCACTGCTTGATCAATCATCTCTCTGCTGATTGGTCTT
>Ga0247727_10015086_pt1 | contig 12725 bp, 14 predicted proteins | sample WisWelCaveWW1625_FD_202498 | JGI IMG/M metagenome (GOLD analysis project Ga0247727, IMG submission 202498) | Biofilm microbial communities from Wishing Well Cave, Virginia, United States - WW16-25 | ecosystem: Environmental > Aquatic > Deep subsurface > Groundwater > Cave microbial mat | place...
AAGCACGACGCGAACACGCGACGGCAGGCAGTTCGAGAGCCAACCCACCAGAACCTCGACGCTACGGAAACCCGCAACGCCCCACACGGATACTCAATCAGGCAGTTCGGAGCGGGCTAGTTGTCGAGTTCGTTTCTGATCCGTTGGGCAAGGGTGTTGAGGTAGCGGTTGTACGCGCCGAATATGTCGCCGACGACCCACCGTTGCGAGGTCGTGCGTAAGAGACAGGTCGACTCTGCATCGAATGGGGCCAGCTCGATGTCAAGCTTCGTTGAGAGGAGGAGCGGCCAAGCCGCCGGTCGGATGCTGATCACCCAGCGATCGTCGCCGTAGTGCTCGACGATCCGATACACACGACGCTGCTGTAGCGCCGTGACGGTCGCTGATCGAACCGCGTCCAGGTCAAACGGCAGGTGAATGCGGCGTTCCCGCGTAACTGTCACGGCGTCACTTCTCGCCGATCGCAAGATCGGCGTCAACTGGTCGGCAGGGACACGTCCGCGTCGATGTGGTTCGCGACATCATCGTGCAGATACCGAACCCGACCCGAGGCGGCGATGAGGCGCCGGGGTTCGGCGTTTCAGTGTTCGCCACAGACCTACGGTATTGCGCGGGTCAACGGTGGACGGAGGCGCACCTTGCGACAGGCCTGGTTCGCGTTTCTTGCAGCCGTCGCCGTCGCGGCATGTGGCGGCGACGGCGTATCGGGCCCGGCCCCTACGACGACGACGGTCGCGGCGGCGACCACGACAACGCTCGATGCCGCAGCCGTCCAAGCGCTGTTCGATCGGATCGTGGACGAGATCATCGACCTGCCAACCGCCTATTTCAGCGACGACCAGTCCGACGTTGCGGCTCGATGGATGGCAGGTGCCGTGAATATCGCTAGGTCGGCCGACTCGCTGAGAGAAGCTGGCCTCGCTTCGGCGGCCGCTCATGCACTGGATCTGGCGACAACTTTCGATGCGGTCGGTGTGTGTATCGCCCGTGCCGAGACACCCGCTCCGCTCGCTGCACGGTCTGTGGATCGGGTGTGCGCTGGCCTCTGGAAAGATGCTCGCGACCAAATCAGTGTCGTGAGCGAAGACGCGCTCGCCGCGCTGGGCGACTAGGACCTACGAATCAAACTGACCCACTTCCGGCGGAACCAAACTGAGCCACTACCCAACCTCAAGCCCAGCGCGACCTGGTGGATCGAGCGACCGATCCGCAGGTCTGTGCGCGTCGTTCACCGTGTCGGGCTAGCTGTTCGTCGCGAGCGCGCAACTCTGACCGGGTCCTCTCGGTCGATCACATGGGTGAAGGCCAACGGCGTGCTGGTTCCAGGAAGTAGTTCAGGTTCTTCCAGGATTCGCGTGCGTCTGCGTTGTCCGCGTGTGGCTGTCGGAACAGCGCGATGTAGAGGGCGACTTCCGCGAGGTCCCACCGGAGGCGGTACAGGTCGAGCATCGACGGCAGCACTCGCGTGCCGGTGGCCTTCGTGTAGGTGTCGATGACTGACCCGTCGCCCGATTCGAGCATCCACAGGTCTCGCTCGGGCGGGGCGATCAGGGTCGTGTCCCAATCGACGAGAACCGGCCCGGTCGCGGTGAGGATGACGTTGTCGATGTGCGGCTCGCCATGGGTCAGCACCATGCGGTCGGGCTGGTCTCGCGCCTCGTCCGTGAGTCGGTCGTACCGAGCGAGGAGCCGCTCGACCCCCTTCGCATGACCGCAGAGCAGCACTCGCGCTCGTTCCGAGTACGGCCCGCGATCCCACCGCCCCGCGAGATCGTCGAGCGCCCGCACCAGCTCGTCGCGGTTCGCGAGCACAAAGTCATCCACCCGGGTGGCACTGGTTAGAGCCGCTGGCGAGGCGTGGAGGGTCACGATCAGATCGAGAACCGCGAGGCGATCGGACACCGACTCGTACTCGCCGGACTGTGAAACACCTTCGATGTAGGGGTACAGCGCCAGCACGAACCGCTCCGACACTCGCCGCACGACAGCGCCGTCACGAGCCGGTATCGGCGAGACGACGAAGACAGCACCGGCGTCGCTCACGGCTCGCGCCGTCGCCAGCGCTGCTCGAAGCCGCTCGAACACGGCCCCCGGCAGCTCGTCACGCGAGCCCCGCTTCGCGTCGAGATCGTCGACCGTGACGAACCACCGACGACCACTGGTGTCCGTCCCAGACCAGTGATGGCTCCCGAAGCCGACCGCCCTGTACTCCAGCGACGCAACGCTCAGGCCCCACCCCTCCAAGAGCGCATCCAGCAACGCCGAGTCTGGGAGCTCCGGCGGCCGCGTGAACACACGCGAAGCCTAGATACGACGATCGTAACGAACGTCGGCGCGTTCGCGCGCTTCCACGTCGATCTCGATCGGATGTCCGACCATCGCCATAACGTGCGACTGGTCGTGCATCTTGACGGCGATGTAGGCGAGCTGCAGCGACTGGGTCAGCAAGTGGACGAAGCTGCTCGAGATCGTCCAACGGAGATGCGCTTGCGCCTCGGATGGTGAATCGTTGGCGTCCTCGAGTCGCGCCGGAATGTGCAGCTCGAACGGCCAGGGGTCAAGCGACTCTCGGCTGACCATCGCCTATCTCCTCGATCGGGCGATCGAACCTACTGGCGTTGTCAGCGCGTTGTCAGCGCGTTTCGGAGCGGGAGGGGTCGCGGGCAGTAGTCGGCGGTAGCGGACCTCACGGTGTCCCCGCAGGTCAGCGCGGTTTCGGTCGTCGTCAGTCGTCGACGGATGGTGGGCGTCGTTGAACTACGGATCAAAAGGTTGGGCGTTCGAGTCGCCCCGAGCGCGCTGAAGTCCCAGGTCACAGCCCTGCGGACCGAGCCTGCGAGAGATTCTTCCCGCCACTGGCAATCCATTGGCACTCCGACGGGCCCCTCATCGAGGAGGCTCGCCATGCGAGGGCACATCGAACCGCGCGGGAAGAGCAGTTGGCGCGTCAAAGGGCTTGTCGGTCGCGGCGCCGCGGGCGTGAGACGGTACGTCCAGCGCACCGTGCGGGGCACGCGACGGGAGGCCGAGCGGGGGCTCGCGCCGCTGGTCGTCGAGGTCGACGAGGGGCGCCACGCCGCGTCGGCGCACCTCGCGGCCTACGTGCACCTCGCCGGTCTGTGGTCACTTATTAGTGTCCAATGACCGCCTGGCCGGTACCCTGGCGATGTGTCCCGAACGACGCAGGCCGATCTGGGAGCCCAGGGCGAGACCGCGGTCGTCCGCGCCCTTCGGTCGCTCGGGCACCGAGCGGCCGTGGCGCCGGACCATGCCGGTTGGAACCTGATCGCCACCGTGGACGGGATCGAGATACCGATTGAGATCAAGGCCGCGTCGGTGATCAACCCCGAGGCCGTCGCTCGGATGGTTGCCTCGATCGACAAGGGAAGGAGCTCCGTTGCGCGCGTCGCGGTGGGCGACCTGATCACCGTCCCTGCCCAGCAGGCACTCCGCGACGCCGGCTGGGGATGGCTCGACCGTCGAGGGCACTTCGTGCTCCGGGCCAAGGGCGTGCACATCGACGCCGACGTTCCCGCCGACGAGCGACCGACGGTCGGAGCGACGCTGAAGCTGATCTCGGGCACGGCGGCGATCTCCTGGGCGGCCGCCCTCCTGCTCGCGCCCGAGGATCCACCCTCCATGCGTGAGGTCGCGAGGCGGGTCTCGCTCTCACACTCGGCGATCGTCGCCGCATCGAAGCGCCTCAAGGCTGCGTCGCTTCTCCGCTCCGACAGTCGGCCACTCGTCCCCGAGCTGTTCTGGGCCCTGGCCGAAGCGTGGCATCCGAACTCGGTCGCGCTCGCCCATTTGCCACCGGCCCGTGACGTCGGTAGCTACGGTGCGCTCGGCGTGAACCTCGAGGGCGACGGCCCCGGGTGGGCCGTCGCGGGCACCGTCGGTGCTGTGGCCTGGGGTGCTCCGGTGGTGATCGGGAGCGCGTACCCGCCTGACTTCTACGTCCCCTCCGCGGTCGAGCTGCGCCAAGCGACGCTGCGTCTCGGTGAGGCACCGCGCTTCGAGGATCGGGCCTGCACCGTTGCCGTGGCGCCGACGCCGCTCGTGTGCGCCCGGCTCTTCGACCGCGATAGCAGCGAGTGGGGGCTCTGGCGCTTCGCCCACGGACTGTTCGCCGCACTCGACCTCGCGCGGGACCGAGCGCGCGGCGCGGAGATCCTCGCCGACTGGAACCCGAAGGACTTCACCCGTGTCTGGTGAGCGGATCGTCCTCGCCGGCGCGGCAGACGGGAACCCCGCCCGTCTGGTGCAAGCGACGGCACGGCTCGCGGAAGTGCATCTCGGTCCGCACACGCGCTCATCGGCGGGCTCGCCGTGATGTGCCGGCTCGCGGCGGTGCACCGCGCCACCCAGGACGTCGACGGAGTCGCAATCGACGTGATCGACACCGAGAGCCTCCAGTACGAGGACCTCGACGGCATCGACCTCGACGACCGCCTGTTCGTCGTGAGCCACCGCTTCGCGCTGGACACCGCCACGGAGGCGGCGATCGTCGCCGGCGAGGTGACCGCGGCGATCCGGGTGGCCGCTCCGACGGGGCTCAACTGCTCGCTACAGCGGACCTGCCTCAGCTCGCAGCAGTTCGTCGATCTGTCCGAGTGCGGACTTCATCCCTTCCTCGGCTCCCATCGAGATGATCGTCTCCATGGCCTCCAGCGAAGGGAACGTCGTCTCGACGGCCATGCGTGTGCGGCCGTCGGGACGTTCGTCCAGTGTGACGCGGATCGTCATGGTTGGCATTTCCGGGTTGGGTTCGCCAGTGTCGTCTGCGAACCCGTCCTCGAACTCGAGACGGCGAGGCGGTTCGACCGACAACACGCGCCACCAGCCACGCGGCTGGTCGCTCTCGGGCCCGGTCATGAAATAGGTGACGCGCCCGCCGGGGGTGAGGTCATGGTCGACGACGGTCGCCGGGTATGTCGGCGGACCCCACCATCGCTCGAGCTGACGCGGGTCTTCCCACAACTGCCACACCCGTCCGATGGGCGCATCGAACTCCGAGCTGATGGTCATGGTCATCTTCTCGGGGTCCTTGTGGACACTCGTGACGGTCATCTGCTCGCTCCTTCAGCCGCGCCATCGGCGAGAATCTCGTCGAATCGGTCGATGCGGTTTCGCCACACCGCTTCGAACTGTTCGAGCAGGCGGTACGCGTCGCGGACGGTGTCGACGTTGCCCCGAACGAGTTGCTCGCGACCCCGTCGCCGCTTGGTCACCAGCTCGGCACCTTCCAGCACGGCGACGTGCTTCTGGACGGCGGCGAAACTCATCGGGTAGCGACGCGCCAGGCCCGAGACGGAATGCTCGCCCTGCAGGGCGAGCATGACGATGTCTCTCCGCGTGGCGTCGGCGAGTGCATGAAACAGCCGATCGGCCCTCTCCCGGTCCACCATTTCTACAACCATATGGTTGTAGGTTACTGGGTCGCAGGCGGGGTCGCAAGGCCAAGCGGCCCTCTCGGAGCGCTACGTCGTGGCCACCGCAAGTTCGCGCCGCTCGTAGGCGGCTGCTCGATCGTGCGCCTCGACGGCCTCACGCCGTCCCTCACTCGACGTCGTCGACGGCGGTGACGCCCCGCCCGGCCCGGACGGCGACACCGGAGCGTGCAGGGGTGGCGCCGAGGGTCGAACGCGGATCAGCGTCTGGCGAGGTCGACGAGCAGTGCCCGGGTCGCGGCGATCTCGTCGGCATTCGTGACGAACTCGAGCGCCGCGAAGTCGGTCGCTCCCGCGTCGGCGAACGCCGCGAGGCCGGCGCGCACCTCATCCTCGCTCCCGATGAGCGAGACGTCGGCGGGGCCCTCGACACCCTCGGTGTCCATGACGCCGCGGTAGGAGGGCAGGTCGTTGTACCCGTTGAGGACCGCGCGGACCGCAGCGCGAACGTCCTCCGGCGATTGTGTGACGCACACCGGAACGCTGGCGACGATCCGCGGCTCGGAACGATCCGCAGCCGCCGCGGCCTCGTCGAGCGCGGGTTTGATGCGCGTCGCGATCGTCTTCGGCCCGCTCAACCAGAGGATCGAGCCGTCGGTGCGCGCGCCGGCGAGGCGCAGCATCCGTGGTCCCATCGCCGCCAGCAGCACGGCGGGCGGCGTGGCCGCAGGTGCGCCGCCGACGGCCTCGACCTCGGCCGACCAGATGTCGCCCGTGGAGGAGACCTTGCGGTCGGTCATCGCGGGCAGCAGCACCGAGAGGTACTCCTCCATGTGCTTTGCGGGTGTCGCGAAAGGGATCTTGAGCGTCGACTCGACGCTGCTCTTGTGGGCCAGGCCGATGCCCAGCGCCAGCCGGTTGCCGATCACTTCCTGCACGGTGAGCGCCTGCGCGGCGAGCATGAGGGGGTGGCGAGGCCACGTGGGTATCACGGCCGTGCCCATCTCGATCGTGCTCGTGCGTGCGCCCATCGTCGCGATGAGCGTCAGCGCGTCGGGCACCGCCAGTTGAGCGACCCAGTACGAGGCGAAGCCCTGCGCCTCGGCCTCCGCCGCGTGGTCGGCCATCTGTGCGAGTGGAGCCCCGATGGCGATCAGGCTCGAACCGTTGATCCCTATCCGCATTCCTGCATCATGCCCGTTGCCGCGGGGGTGCGCTGTGTTCGTTGACGACATCAGCCACAGCACCGAACAATTTCGACGTTGCGCGGCGACGGCGCAATCGTCCGGGCCGCCGCGAGGGACTACGGATCGAGGTGTGCGGTCACGGGTTCTGATGGAGGACTCGTGCCCGCAGCGTTACGGGCGACGATCACGTAGCGGTACATGACGCCCGGCTCGAGGTCGCGATCGTCGTAGGCGAGCCTCGTCGAGCGCGCACCGATGTCGCGAGCGACGAGTTCCTGCTCGGCGCCGGCGGATCGATAGACGTCGTAGGTCTGCGCGTCTTTTCCGCCGAGCCACCGGAGCGTGATGAATTGCTCGCGGACCCGTGTTTGGATCTCGGCCGGCGGACCGGGCGCCCCCGGCGTCGGGACGAGCGCGAGGTCGCGCAGCGCGAATGCGAATCGGTCATCGGAGCCCTCGACGAGCGCGATCGTGAGGACGCCCTCGGCGGCGAAGCGCTCGAGATCGACGCTGACCTCGCCGGACGCGTAGGCGCCGCCGAGCGCGCTGAACTGCCAATCGGACCAGTCGGCCGCCGCGGTCGCTCGCGCCGTGAACAGTGTGCCGTCGACGGCGAAGAGCAACACCACGTCGTTGTCGGGGGTCACGACGATGTCGCCGCGCACGGGCGGCGGTGCATCTCGGACAGTGGTGTCATCGACCCATGAGCGCTGCCATGTGCCTTCGGACTCGCGCCAGACGTGCAGGTAGCGGCGGTCGGCCTCATCTTGTTTGAAGGTTTCCACCGTCGACATCGAGGCGAAGATGTGTGGTTGTGCGTCGACGTCGAGCGCGAGCGTTCCCTGGTTCAGGAGCCAGCTACCGACCGGCGCCGGCAGCACGACAAGGCCGGGATCGTCGATGCTGATCGGGTCGTCACGCGAGAGATCTGCCACCCGGCGGCCGGAGTCGTTGTGCCATGTCACGCCGCCGTCGTCGCTGTACGCGTACGAGAGGTCGTGGTTCGCGACGAAGCCCACGAGGCGGGGCGCACGTTCACGCCATGTCCACACGACATGCAACCGACCGCGCGCGTCGAACGCGAAGCCGTTCGTGTAGGCGTTGCGCAGTCGGCTCGCGCGCCCGTCAGGCAGCGCGTACTCGCCTTCTCGCGCGAAGAGGCGTCCGACTCGTGTCCAGGCCGTAGCACGCGGGTCGTAACGGTGGAGGAGCGTGTCCCCGCTGTCGGCCTCACCGACCCGGTAGCTCGCGTACAGCGTGCCCTCGGGGTCGTTGAACATGCGCACATAGGTCACGTTCCGGTTCTCTCGGTGGCGCGCCGCGAGGTCGAGGGGTTCGCTGAACTGAGCGCGCGTGAGGTTCTTCGGCGGATCCGACAGGAAATTCGCGACGGATCGCCGGTAGTTGAGCTCGTCGACGTGGTGGTCGTAAGTGACGTGGAGGCGACCGTCGGCGACACTGACACCGAGCTGCGTGCTTCGATGTTGGTCGTCTTGTTGGTCAGGCTCGAGACGATCGGGGAACCGGAGCGTGTCGATCGCGTTCGTATCGAGGTTGCGCCGCGCCAGCACGAGATGCAGGTCGGCATCCCAGTAGATCGAGTACTGGTAGCGGCCGACCGTGACGATCTTCTCCTGGTCCCAGGACGCGGTGTTCCACTCGTGAGCGTCTTCGTCGACGATCACGCCGCCGATGCCTGAGACTGCGGGCTCGTCGAGGATCGGAGCGGCGGTGGCGGACGTCGTCGACCGACTGGGGGGAGGACCATCGTCTCGAAGGATGGCCGTCATCCCCACAGCGCCGAGCACGGCCACCGTGACTGCGGCGACGCCGATCGCGAGAACGGTCCGGCGTGGGCTCATCGATCCCACCGGCCGGGCCACGCCGGGATGCTACGGCGGTCCTCGGCCCTGAACTCCTCGCGGCTCGTCTCGGCCGCGCGAAATGTGACCGTCCCCGCTCGTCGTGTCGCGCCACCGGCTGCCATGCTGTCGCTGTGGAACATCGACGCGTACAGCTCCACGGCCACGACCTCGCCTACCGCATTGCGGGCGAAGGCCCGGTGATCCTGCTCATCCACGGCATGGCCGGCAGCGGCGCAACGTGGGAGAGCGTCATACCGGCACTCGCGCGCCACGGAACCGTCGTCGCGCCCGATCTTCCCGGCCATGGCGACTCGGCGAAGCCGCACCATGGCGACTACTCGCTCGGCGCGTTTGCCAGCATCGCACGCGATCTGATGGTCGCTCTCGATGTGGAACACGCAACAATCGTCGGACAGTCGCTCGGTGGCGGCGTCGCAATGCAGTTCGCGTATCAGTTCCCCGCGCGCTGCGAACGGCTCGTGCTGGTCAGCTCCGGAGGGCTCGGCCGGGAGGTCACACCCTTGCTGCGCGCGCTCGCAGCTCCGGGCGTCGAGTATCTGCTGCCGCTCATGTGCGCACCCGTCTTGCGCGACGCCGGCCGAGGTGTGCTGGGCGGTCTGCGCCGGATCGGCCTGCGACCGAGCGCGTACGTCGACGAAGTCTGGCGCAGCTACGAGTCCCTGGCCGAGTCGCAGACGCGCGCCGCGTTCGTACGCACCCTGCGCTCCGTTGTCGACGTCACGGGCCAGACGGTCAGCGCCCACGACCGTCTCGCCATGGCCGCTGCCATCCCGACCCTCATCGTCTGGGGCGAGCGCGACACGATCATCCCCGTCCGGCACGCATTCGATGCGCACGACTCGATACCTGGTAGCCACGTCGAGATCATCGAAGGCGTCGGTCATTTTCCGCACTGCGAAGCACCTGAGCGGTTCGCCAACGCGCTCGCCGAGTTCATCGACTCGACGACACCGGCACGGATCGACGAGCACCACGTTGCCACGGCGTTGATGGGAGCTCGAGCTGAGGCGTGAGGAAGGAAGCGAGCTCGTCGCGATGTCGGCGCCCTTCCGGTTCGATCGCTCCTGGAACTTCGACACCCCACAGGACCAACTGTGGCAGGCCTTCAGCCGGACCGACCTGTACCCGACATGGTGGACGTGGTTGCGGTCGTTCGAGGCGCCTGGCCTCTACGAGGGCGCGCGGGCCCATTGTGTGATCCGATCACCGTTGCCGTACTCGCTCCACCTCACCATCGATGTCGAGCGTGTCGTTGTGGGCACCCTCGTCGAGACGATCGTCAGCGGTGACCTCTCCGGTCCCGCTCGCCTCGAGATCGAACAGGCTGGTAGCGGGAGCCGGGCGCGCTTGAGCTGGCAACTCGACATTCGCGATGGTTTTCTCCGGACGGTCGCCGGTTTCGGGCGCCCGCTGGCGGTGTGGGCGCACGATGCGGTCGTCGCGCTCGGTGTCGAGCAGTTCCGCCGTCGCGGGTTGTGAGACGAGCTTCGGGACGTCTACAACGCGAGCACGGTGCGGAGACCGCGCCCCGCCTCCATGTCCGCGAACGCCTCGTTGACCTCCTCGATCGGCCGGCGGTGGGTGATCATGCTCTCGAAGTCGAGGTGGCCGCTGCGCCACAAACCCAGCAGAAGCGGGATGTCGCGGCGGGAGTGGCTGGAGCCGAGGAACGAACCGACCAGCTTCTTCTCGGTTGCCATGAACACCACGGCCGGGTTGATCGTCACCGCATCGGCGAGCGGTGCGGCACCGACCATCACGACCATGCCACCGGGCCGCACCGTCCCGATCGCCTGATCGACGAGCGCGCCCTTGCCGACTGCCTCGAACGCGTAGTCGACGCCGACACCGGTGATGCCGAGCACGCTGCCGACGACGTCGTCCGATGTGGGATCGATCGCGTGGGTCGCGCCGAACTTGGCTGCGGCGTCGCGCCGCTCCGAGATCGGGTCGCTCACAATGATCCGCGACGCGCCTGCGACGCGTGCGCCCTGGACGATCGCGACACCGATACCGCCGAGGCCGATGACGAGGACCGTGCTCCCGGGCTCGACGCGCGCCGTGTTGAGCACCGCACCGACCCCGGTCTGGATGGAGCACCCGATCACACACGCGATCTCGAGCGGGGTGTCGTCGGGGATCTTGACCGCCGCTGATTCGTGGACCAGTGAGTACTCGCCGAACCCGCCGACGCCGAGGCCGCGGTACACGGTCTCGCCGCGGCGCGACAGCGGGCTGCTGCCGTCGATGAACGTGCCGGTCGTGACGGCCATCGCCTGCTCGCACACGCCGTAGTCGCCGCGCAGGCAGGTGTAACAGTGCCCGCACGTCGCGATCGGGCTGATGATCACACGATCGCCCTTCGCGGCGCTCGTCACGCCCGCACCAACGGCTTCGACCACGCCCGACGCCTCGTGCCCGAGCACGATCGGTCCGGGTGCAGGGAACGTGCCGTTCACGTTCGACAGGTCGGAGTGGCAGACGCCGCAGGAATGCACCCGCACCAGCACGTCACCGGCGCCGGGCTCTGCGATGTCGACGTCGTCGACGACAACCAGCGGACGACCGGTGGGCTCGAGCACCGCAGCACGCATGGGGACCTCCGGGCCGGACAGCGAGCGGAGCCTACGTGCCGCGTGGCAGGCTCGATCCGTGACGCGCGTCGTCGACGCCTCGTTCGGCGGGGAGCTCGTCGCGCGCAGCGATGAAAAGGTGGCGCCATGAACATGCTGGACCAGGCCGCCCGGTGGATCGACGGTGAAGAGGACATCGTCATGCACGGGCTCATGAACGCCAGCGCGGGAGGTGCCGAGGAGGTCAGCGACGGCATCGCGCTTGCCGAGGCATTCAGCAACGTCGTTGCCTTCGAGACCGGAGCCGGGCTCGTCGTCTTCGACGTCTCGCATCAGCTGTTCGCCGTCGGGGCGCTCGAAGCGTTGCGTGGTTGGTCGCGGAGCCCGGTTCACACCGCGGTGTACACGCACGGGCATTCGGACCATGTGACGGGCGCCGCCGCGTTCAATGCGGAGGCCGACGCGGCCGGCGCGCCGAAGATCCGCTACGTCGGCCACGAGGCGGTGCCCGCGCGCTTCGACCGGTACCGGCAGACCGCGGGTTACAACGGATACATCAACATGCGCCAGTTCCGCCTGCCGGCTCCCGCGTGGCCGACCGAGTTCGTCTATCCCGAGATCACCTATCGCAGCGCCTCGACGCTCGAGGTCGGCGGGGTCGTCTTCGACCTACGTCACGCGCGCGGCGAGACCGACGATCACACTTGGGCGTGGATTCCCGAGAAGCGCGCGATCTGCGTCGGCGACCTGTTCATCTGGCAGTTTCCCAACGCCGGCAACCCCCAGAAGGTGCAGCGGTACGCATGGGACTGGGCCGTTGCGCTGCGCGACATGGCCGCGCTCACACCGGAGTTGTTGCTGCCGGCGCACGGTCCAGCGGTCGGCGGCGTCGAACGCATCCGGACCGTGCTGCTCGATACGGCGCGAGCGCTCGAGTCGTTGCACGAGCAGACGCTCGCGTTGATGAACGCCGGGGCCCGACTCGACGAGGTCATCCACACGGTCCGTCTCCCCGACGACCTTGCGACGAAGCCCTACCTCAAGCCGACGTACGACGAGCCCGAGTTCGTCGTCCGCAACCTCTGGCGACTCTACGGCGGCTGGTACGACGGGAACCCCGCGCACCTCAAGCCGGCGCGCGACACGGAGCTCGCGATCGAGATCGCCGGCCTGGCCGGTGGCGCCGAGCCGCTCGTGACACGCGCCGAAAAGCTGGCGGCCGGGGGCGAGCTGCGGCTCGCATGCCATCTCGCCGAGATGGCCGTGCAGGCCGACCCACAGAACCGTCGGTGTCATGAAGCACGCGCCACGATCTACGGGGCACGGCGCGCCGCGGAAACCTCGTTCATGGCGAGCGGCATCTATCGCTCGGCGATGCTCGACTCCAAGGCGGCGGCCGAAGCACTCTCCTGATGGCGCAACAGTGCGAGCGCCACAACGGGGAACACGAGACACGAAACGAGCGCAGTCGCGACGAGCGCGGCGGCGGTCGCCGTCGAGATCAGCGCGAGTTCCCGACCGATCGCCGTCGCGGCGAGGATCACGGGCAGGGTCGCCGCTTGGAGCAGGCCACTCGCCAGCGCGATGCGCGCGCCGACGAGCGGCCTGAACACGAGGTACGCCGGCACCGCGCGCACGACGAGCAACGCAGTCAGCAGCAGTGGGATACGTAGCAACGTGGCAGGGTCC
>Ga0247727_10015087_pt1 | contig 12725 bp, 11 predicted proteins | sample WisWelCaveWW1625_FD_202498 | JGI IMG/M metagenome (GOLD analysis project Ga0247727, IMG submission 202498) | Biofilm microbial communities from Wishing Well Cave, Virginia, United States - WW16-25 | ecosystem: Environmental > Aquatic > Deep subsurface > Groundwater > Cave microbial mat | place...
TTATTGGTCTATCTGGTTAGCGTCTCTTTAAGATGGGCCGAAGACAGGAACCAGCGAGAAATGTTTGAAAAAGAAATGCGCATTGCCCATGATATTCAAATGCAATTTTTACTAGGTCCCAAAGAATAAAACCAGGATTTTGATGTGGCCTTATGGTTCCAGCCCGCCAAATATGTAGCTGGTGATTTTTATGATGTCTTTCATGTTGAGGACCATAAAACTGGGATTATTCTGGGAGATGTCAGTGGAAAGGGTTTAGCGGCGGCTTTGTGCATGGCGCAAACCATATCGTTATTTCGAATCTTTTCGCGTCAGCAGTCCTTGCCAGAAAAAACATTAGTATGGTTGAATCAAGAACTTTGTTTACGCGGCACGGATAGATTTGTTACCGCTTTGTATTGCGTGATCGATGCAAAGAATCAAACGGCCAAGGTCGTATCGGCAGGGCAGGGGTCAGTGTTTATTTACCGTGATAAAGAAAGGGAGGTCGAAGAGATTAGTTTAGCTGCGTATGCTCCGTTGGGGGTCATGAACGATACGGTGTATGACAGCAAGGTGTTTGATATTTATCCGGAAGATAAGCTTTTTCTTTTCAGTGATGGTGTCATTGAGGCCAGAGACAGGAATGGAAAAGAGTTGGGGATAGAAAGGATCAAAGAGAATATCTTGATCAATGCGGCTCATTCCAATAAGAAAATAGTAGAGAATTTAACAACAATGGTCGTAAAATATGTTGGCCAGAGCGTTCCGCATGATGACATGACTATGATCATTTTTTCTATTAAAAAGGAGAGACTATGAATGCATTAAAGGTCGCCATTAAAGAGAAGTTCCTGGGTGTTTTTACAGTCAAACTTGATGGCCCAATCGACACCTACACGCATGAAACTTTTGACCATTATGTCGATAAAATTTTAAAGCCATCCACCAAAAATATTATTTTAGATATGCAGAAAGTAAATTACATTAGCAGTATGGGCGTCGGCTCTTTATTTAAGATTCGTAAGTTCGCCAATCAACATGCCATAAAGTTTTTGATTGCAGGCTTGCAGCCACAGGTAAAGAAGGTTTTAGATACCGTTCAGGCGATGCCAGCGGAAGCTGTTTTTAATCACATAAAAGAAATGGATGAATATTTAGATGAGCTTCAGAAAAAATCAAAGGAAGAAAACCCTTAGCGCCTTGTTCATCTGTTTTTTCATACTTTGTATACCCAAACGCGACAGGTTCGCGAAATCACAATAATATAATCCAGTACTTTGTTTCCTACTCCTTTTCGTAATTCTGAGGAGAGGCAGTATACAAAGGCAATCACGACCTTTGGGCTTTGGATTGGGAGACAAACCGGAGATCTGGACGAGTCAGGGAGGCGACCAGAAGATAGCGTCATATGGCGGCGGAGTGTCATGCCGCAGGCGCATATTGATTTCTTGCAGCATAGGAAATTATAAAGCGTAGCGAGGAATTTTCTTGAAGAATGGCGGAAAAATGGACAACTTTGGATTGAACGTTTGGCAGTCAAACTTTACGCCAGACTTATACGGCACAACTTTCCTTAATTTACAATTTTGAGAAGAAGCGGTATAAAAGGATTAAAATGGCAAATGAATTTTCTAAAGAAGCGCTGAAGTTGTGGATGGATCTGCCTGCTGACATTAGAAACAAGATTTTAAGCAATGTCTTTTGCGGGCAATGTCGAGGGACAGTGACCATTTGCGATTTTAGCGTTGAGGTAGTCCGCCCGGATATTGTCTTAAGGGGTTTTTGTGCCACGTGCGGGCATAAGGTGGCGCGGGTTGTTGAGGGGTTAGCCCAAGGGGCCAAACCGTCTCCTAAAAAATCCAAACAACTAAGCGCGTTGGAATACTACATCTTTAATGTCTGGCTATACGGCGATGAGCATTGCACGCAGGAAAAAAGAATTATCCGCAAGATTCAGATTGTCTCCACCAAAACGCTTTATAATTTTGCCAAAGTCATCACGCAGGCATTTGATTTTGAGTTTGACCATTGCTTTGGATTTTACGACAGCTTAAAAGATCACAAGAACTGTAAGAAAGCTTTTGAACTGTTTGTAGACACTGGCGAAGGGTCAACATATTCAGTGGCCAAAGGCGTTAAAAAGACAAAAATAGCACAGGCGTTTAAAGATATAGGGGAGAAAATGATTTTCCTCTTTGATTACGGCGACGGATGGCAGTTTAATGTGGAGCTTTTAGGAAGACGTAATACTGAGAAATTAGACTTAAAACCGAAAGTATTGGAAAGTATCGGCAAAGCGCCGTTGCAGTATCCGCCGTTTGAAGATGAAGGACAAACGATTCTTAATCAAAAAGAGGAGCATATGGCAAAGAATATCAAAGAAGAAAAAACAATAGATGAGCCATTAGAAAAGAAGCTGTGGAAAGCGGCGGATAAGTTGCGGAAGAATATGGATGCCGCCGAATACAAACACATTGTGCTAGGTTTGGTCTTTTTAAAGTACATCTCCGACGCGTTCGAGGAATTATATCAAAAACTCATCGCACAAAAGAGTGAAGGCGCCGATCCGGAAGATAAAAATGAATACACCGCAGAGAAAGTTTTTTATGTCCCGCCATCAGCCCGATGGAAATGGATTCAGGGCAGGGCAACGCTAACGACTATTGGTAAAGATGTTGATGACGCGATGGATGCCATCGAAAAGGACAATCCGTCATTGCGTGGCGTCTTGCCGAAAGTCTTCGCGCAGGAGAAGCTAGACAAAGTCAGCCTGGGAGGTCTGATTAACCTTATTGGCAGTGCCGCTCTCGGAACAAAAGAAGCCCAAAGCAAAGATGTTCTTGGTAAGGTTTACGAATATTTTCTTGGCGAATTTGCTTTAGCTGAAGGTAAAAAGGGCGGGCAGTTCTATACTCCGGGAAGCGTTGTGAAGTTGCTGGTTGAAATGCTTGAACCTTACGAGGGAAGAGTGCTGGATCCTTGCTGTGGCAGTGGTGGGATGTTTGTACAGAGTGAAAAGTTTGTGGAATCTCACAGTGATTATTACAAGAAGCATAATGGTAAAAAGCTCACGATTAATCCCAAAGATCGCATATCTATTTACGGACAGGAAAGCAATTTGGCGAAAGGATCGCTAACTACCAAAACCAACAATGAAGGCGAGATACGAAAAGCCTTAATTGAAAATGATTTGATTGACTGCATCGTCAACCTTCCCACAAAACTTTTTCTTAACACGCAGATCCCGGCCTGTCTCTGGTTTATGCGAAGGAATAAGCAAAAGCGAGCCTGGCAGATTCTTTTCATCGATGCACGTAACCACGGATTTTTGATCAATCGGAAAAATAGGGATTTGGCAGAAAAAGACATCAAACAGATTGCCGGCATCTATCACAACTGGCGAACAGGTGAGGGAGAATATAAAGATATTCCCGGATTCTGCAAAAGCTCAATCATTGAAGACGTTAAAACCAAAGATTATGTTCTCACGCCCGGCCGATACATTGGTTTACCGGATGACGCAGATGATTTTAATTTTGTGGAGAAGTTTCAGAAATTGAAGACGGAGCTTGAAAGCCAAATGGCAGAAGAAGTAAAACTCAATTACGCGATAAGAAACAATCTTTCCAAATTAGGAGTTGAAAATGGAAAATAAAGACATTCGCTGGGTACAACGTTTCGCGAATTTTAAGAAGGCGCTGGCTCAATTGGAAAAGTTTATTGAGAAAGGCGAGGATTTAAACGAACTGGAAGAACAAGGAATGATTCAGGCCTTTGAATACAATTTTGAATTGGCCTGGAATTTAATAAAAGACTACTACGAATATCAGGGTGTGACAGAAATACAGGGGGGCCGGGATGCCTTTCGTCTGGCCTTTAACCGGGGGCTTATTGAGAACGGAGAGGGCTGGATGCAAATGATCGAAAGCAGAACAAAAACTTCCCATACGTATAATAAAGAAACGGCCGATGAGATAGCGTCGGACATTTTGAACAAATATTATGCTTTGTTTAAAGCGCTTCATCAAACAATGGATAAAATCATGAAAGACCAGGATCATCTATCCGGTGATAAGAAATGAAATTCGGTTTGAAAGAAAGCGTGATCCAAAGAATTCAGAATGTTTTTGCCGCGTTTCCCGAATTGGATGAGGCCGTGTTGTACGGCTCCCGGGCTAAAGGGAACTATCGGCCCGGTTCCGATATCGACTTAACGTTGAAAGGTGAACATATTAACCTGTCGGTACTAAACAAAATTAGTTCACAGTTAGACGATCTGCTTTTGCCTTATACGTTTGATTTATCCGTCTACCGTTCTATCGACAATCTCGCCTTGATCGACCACATCAGCCGGGCGGGTGTTTCTTTTTATAAGAAAGAGGATAGGAATGGGTGAGTGGAGAAAATATAAACTTAGAGATTTGACCACAAAGATTGGGAGTGGCGCTACTCCAACTGGTGGTGGTAATGCGTACAAAGTGGAAGGCATTTCATTAATAAGAAGTCAAAACATCCTCGATCTAAAATTTTCCTATGATGGACTTGCTTTCATTGACGAATAACAAGCAGATGGCCTAAGCAATGTAATCGTTCAAGAGAATGACGTTTTGCTTAACATAACCGGTGATAGCGTAGCAAGAGTATGTAAAGTTCCAAAAAATGTATTACCCGCACGAGTTAATCAGCACGTTTCAATCATCAGGCCTGATACTTCTAAACTTGATAATGATTTTCTGCTTTATTATTTACAAGCAATCAAAGATTACTTGTTGAGTGTGGCGGAAATTGGGGCTACAAGAAACGCTTTGACGAAAGGAATGATTGAAAATTTTGATTTGATTATTCCTGGCCTGCCAGAACAACAATCAATTGCCTTCATTCTTAACAGTTTGGATGACAAAATTGATTTACTTCACCGTCAAAATAAAATCTTAGAGGCTTTGGCAGAAACTTTGTTTAGGCAGTGGTTTGTGGAGGAGACGGAGGAGAGTTTGGAAAAAATAAGTTTATACGATGCAATTGAAATCGTTGGTGGTGGTACGCCAAAAACCGAGGTAGCAGAGTATTGGGGGAAGGACATCAAATGGATTTCTGGAAGAGATATAACGCCGAATCACAAGCAATTTATCATTAACACTGAGAAATCAATTACAAAACTCGGGTTAGAAGAAAGCAGTACAAAAATTTTACCGAAATATTCTACTTTGATTTCAGCGAGAGGAACGGTTGGGACGTACTGTTTATTGTCGGAACCTATGGCATTTAGCCAAACGAATTATGGAATAAAGCCGAAGCTTGAAGGTTGTCATTTCTTTACGTATCTTTTGATTGCACATTCCGTTGAAGAATTACAGGCAGCTGCCTATGGGAGTGTTTTTGATACAATCACGACAAATACATTTAAAGAACAAGAAATAAAGATTCCCTCTTCCTCTGAAATTAGAACATTCGAGGAAAAAGTAAAACCATATTTCGAGAAAATACTTTCGAATCAGTTCCAAGTTCGTACCCTTGTGCGACTCCGCGACACGCTTTTGCCTAAGCTGATGAGCGGTGAAATAAGAGTCGCCGTCTAAATTTTCAATGAAACAAATAACTGAAAATCACATAGAAGCTTTTGCCATTGAAGTACTTCAATCGTTAGGATGGAGCTACATCCATGGTTTAGCTATTGCCCCTGAAGCAGAGTTCTCGGAACGAGAATCCTTTGAACAAATTATTCTTACTCAACGCCTGCGCAAAGTGATTGCCAGAATTAACCCCCATATCCCTGAGAGTGCCAGAGAGCAAGCTATCCAGAAAGTCCTGCGGATTTATTCGTCTGATTTATTGCACAATAATGAAACCTTTGGACAATATGTGGATATTTATGACGTTTCACAAGCAGTCGATGACAAGGCAGTCGTGAGAATTTTTTATGAAAGTCGGTTGGCGAAAATCAGTTTAGATGAAGAAGGACGGCGCTTGCTGGAGGAATTTGACAAAGAATTAGAACAAGATGAGGAAATGACGGATAAACAAAAAGTAAAAGCAAAATGGACGAAGTTGGAAGCTGTTATTGGCAATGAAAAACGGATTGCAAATTTGGCTCAAGATATTGTTTTCCATTTTGAGAAACGACAGGAAGTGATCGATGGCAAAGCAATGATTGTCGCAATGAGCCGAAGAATTGCGGCCGATCTCTACAATGCAATCATCAAATTGCGACCGCAGTGGCACAGTGATGATCTAACTAAAGGTGCAATCAAAGTGGTTATGACCGCATCAAGTGATGATGGCCCGGTGATGCAAAAGCATCATACAACCAAAGGACAGCGTAAAAATTTATCGGACAGGATGAAAGATCCCAACGACCCATTGAAGATCGTTATTGTCAGGGATATGTGGCTAACGGGTTTTGACGTACCTTGTTTACACACAATGTATATCGACAAACCTATGAGAGGTCATACGCTCATGCAGGCTATCGCGAGGATGAATCGTATTTTTGGAGATAAGCCGGGTGGTCTTGTTGTAGATTATCTTGGAATCGCAAGCGATCTGAAAAAAGCATTATCTTTTTACGCAGACGCAGGCGGTAAGGGTGAGCCGACTGAAACGCAAGAGCAAGCGGTGGAATCAATGTTAGAAAAACTTGAGATTGTTCGGCAGATGTTCTTTGAGAAAAGTAAAACCACCCAAGAGATTTTGATTGCTGAACCGCAAGCCTATTATGGAAATCACGTTTTTAATTATCAACGTTTTATCAACGCGAACGCAAAAGAAAAGCTTGGTATTATTCTGCAAGCTGAAGAACATATTTTAGGATTACAGGACGGGAAAAATCGTTTTATCCGGGAAGTCACGTTGTTAAGTCAGGCGTTTGCCTTGTCTGTCCCAGATGAAGAAGCGTTGGCAGTAAAGGATGAAGTAGCGATATTCCAAGCTGTAAAGGCAAGATTGGTGAAATTCGAAGGAACGGACACGGGGAAGTCAAACGCTCAGATTGAAACCGCGATAAAACAAATAGTAGATTCAGCTGTCACTTCAGACAAGGTGATCGATATGATGAGATCAAAAATCGCGCAAGGACAAATCTTGTTAAGAGTAGAAAGTTGCTTGAAATGCTTGAGGCGGCTATCAAGAAATATCAAACCGACAAGCAGCAAAAAGCGATTGATACAGTTTTAAAACAGGCAGAGTTGTTAGCGGATTATTTTATCAGTACATAATCATATTAAAAGCATGTCTCAAACCCCTCCTCCGTTGATGATTTAGGAAACAAAGTACTGGATTATATTATTGTGATTTCGCGAACCTGTCGCGTTTGGGAGTATACCAATTATGATTATGAATTTATAATGCCGAAACATCCAGGATAAGCGCGCCGTATTTTAATGTCGTAAACTTATCGCGTTTGGGTATAATATGAGCCTACTCAACCGAAAACTTCAAACACAGGAGTGATTATGGATGTGAATTCTAAGAAAATACTGTGGGTGTTTGTGATGATGATGGCCGGCTTATGGATATTGGGTGATCCGGCCCTGGCCGCGGACAAGACCGAAGCATTAAAACCTTATATTGCCACGGTTGACCAGGCCAAAGAGGGAATGACGTTTTGGGAGATGATTAAGGCCGGCGGTTCTGTCATGGTGATTCTTTTTGTTCTCTCTTTTGTGACGGTCGCTCTTATTGTTTATAACTTCTTGACGCTTAATGAAAATAAATTGTCTCCGGTTGATTTTGTGGAGAGGATCATTCAGAAGCTTGAGGAAAAAGACGTTGTTGAGGTTAAGGAGATGTGCGCCTCCTATGATAATATCGTTTCACGAATTATTATAGCCGGTCTCGAGAAAAGAAAACGCGGGGTGATTCTGGCCAGGGAGGCGATGGAAAATTGCGCTAAAAAAGAAATCGGCGGCCTTTGGCAGAACGTCGCGTATTTGGCGGATATTGCCACGGTGGCCCCGTTACTTGGTTTGTTAGGGACGGTCCTGGGGATGATCCAGGCTTTTAACGCCATTGCCTTCCAGATGTCTGTCGTCAAACCGATCCTTTTGGCCGCGGGCGTTTCCAAGGCCATGATCACAACGGCCGGCGGGTTGATTGTGGCCATCCCCACGTTAATGGTTTATTCCTATTTCAGGGGACGCCTTCAGCAGATCGCCAACACGATTGAAAATTATAATACCGACATCATCAAACTGGTCACCGAAATCAAATAAGCGACAGGAGCGCCTTGTGTCCAAATACACCAATTCACTGTTTTATCAGGAACGTCCCGAGATCCAGATGGCCCCTTTGATTGATATTGTCTTCCTGACGCTTATTTTCTTTATGACGCTTTCTGTTTACGCGCAGTTAGAGTCAGAGATCGATATCAACGTGCCTAAATCCACGACTTCCAAAGAGGCGGTACGTTCACCGGGAGAAATTATTATCAATATCACTAAGGAAGGGGAATTCATCATTAACCAGAAAAGGGTGGACCAGCGGGATCTGGAGGCCATGTTAAAGAAAGTTTCCAGCCTGTTTCCTGATCAGCCGGTGATCATCCGGGCCGATGAAAATACAGTTCATAAACATATTATCCATCTTCTTGACGCCTGCGCGAGCGCGGATATCTGGGATATCTCCTTTTCAACAACCACGGCTGAGTAAACCGGAGGCGCGTCGCGGGCGCGTCCGTCACTTGTCCTCAAACGGCGGGGAAGTCACGCGCGCGTTAATCATCAAGAATGAATAGAGCTTTTATTATGACAAAGTCCGAAATAATCCCCAAACGCCAGGGATGGCAAAATCTTAATTATTCAAACTTGTTGTGTTTTGGAATCGTGATGACCCTGATTCTTTTCACCGGCAGCCGCTTCACCTGCGCCCAGCAGCCCGGCAACAGAGAACAGGAGCAGTTTGATTTTGCCAACGGACTTTTTGAGCGCGGCCTTTATGACATGGCTATCAACGAGTACAAAAAATACTCTGAAAATTTTAAAGAGGGCCTGTACACGGCTGAAGCGGGTTTTGGTATAGCTGAAAGTTTATTTTTCAAAGAGGATTATAAGCTGGCCATCCCGGCCTATCAGCATTTTTTAGGCGTTTTCCCAACGGCCGAAAAAGTTCCGATCGCGACGTTACGCCTAGGTCAGTCATTTTTCTTTGACGCGCAGTATGATCCCGCCATCACAGCCTTCCAAAGTTTAACCCGTGATAAACTCAATCCACAGATGGCACAAACGCTTGATTATTACAGAGGAAGGGCCTTTTATCACAAAGGGGATAAAACGCTGGCGAGCGAGAATTTATTGTCAGCCACCCAGATCAAAGACCAGGAAAGATATACAGCGCACAGTTTTCTTCTGTTGGGAGATATTGCGTTCCAAGAGGAGAAATATGAAGAAGCGAAAGGGAATTATGTTATGGCCTACGATCACGCGCAAGATGAGCCGGTGAAGAGTCTGGCGCTCTATAAGAAAGGTGAAGCGGAATTTAAATCCGCAAAGTATGAAGAGGCCATTGAAACGTTTCGCGCGTGCCTGGGCCAATATTCTCATCTTCCGTTGGCCGATGACGCGTTTGTTAATCTTCTGACGGCCTATTTCAATCATCGCCGGTATGAGGAAATACTTAAAGAGTTTGAGCAATACCAGACGCGCGTGGAGAAACAGAAAGGGTCATTCCGTGTTTATTCTCTGGCGGCCGCGGCGTTGATGAAGAAAGACGAATTTGAGAAGGCGGTGGCTGTTTTGGAAGAAGGTTTAAAGCTGGAATCGCTGACCCCGGATGAGAAAACGCGGGCGATATTAAAGAAAGCGGAGTGCTTGATTAAAGCCAAGCAGATGAAGGAGGCCAATGACCTCATCCGTGCCCAGTTAAGCGACGCGGCGGCTTATCAGGACAGGGTTTTATTTCTGGAGGCTGAAAGTCTTTATGGGCTTGGCCGGTTTGATCAAGCGTTGGTCGTTTATCAAAAGATCATCGCGGATTTTCCCGCTTCACCATTGGCGGATGAGGTCAAATGGGCGATCGCGGTCACGTATAATAAAGCGGGCGATTCCGCCAGCGCCCTGACGGCTTTCATCGAATATTTTAAAAATGGCCTGGATGGATCCATCCGGACCGACGCTCTGTACAACGCGATCCTGATTGAAACCAAACTTGAAAAAACCGACGCGGCCATAGGTCACGCCAAAGAGTATTTGAGCGCGCATAAAACGGGAAGCCATTACGAACGGGTTTTTTATTTGTTGGGGAATCTGTATCAACAGGCTGGCCAGCATGAACAGGCCATTGATGTTTTTCAGGATTATATAACCGAGCGCGCTTCAAGCGAACGGCTCATGGAAGTCTATTTCCTCCTTGGCTATGAACTCCAGCTGACAGGCCAACCTGATCAGGCGCTGGATGTCTATAATCTTGTTCTTAAAAATTCTCAGAACAATAATTTTTATTATCCAGCCCTTAAGAATTCAGCGGCGATTCATTTAGCCAGCCAACAGAATGAAAAGGCGGTTGAGATCATTCAGCGTATTGTGACCGAATTCCAGGAAAACGATCTGCCGGCCGCGTCATTGATGTGGCTGGCCGAACACTACATTAACCATCGGCAGTATAGAGAAGCGGGACCTGTCCTGGACAAGATAAAGGTTTCCGGTGACGACAGCCAACAAAACGCGGGCGTCTCTTATTTAAGAGCAGAGGTGTCCTACGGGATGAAAGATTATGCGAAGGCTATTGAGCGGTATACGTTGTCTTTGTCGCAGGACAAAAACGGCGACTACAGGGCAAGGGCCCAATTAGGGAAGGCGTTAAGTTTGAAGGATAGCCAGAGGTACCCTGAGGCCGCAAAAGAGCTTGAGAAGATCATTGAAGATAATCCGGAGGATCAGCCGATCCTGATGCGCGCGAGGTTCTCTTTGGCGCAGGCCCAGGAACTTGATGGCCAAAACGAGGCGGCCGTAAAAATGTATATGTTGGTGGCTGTCCTTCATGAGGATGAGTATTTTGGCCCGCAGGCGCTCTTTAAGGCCGGCCAGATATTTGAGGCCCAGGGTAAAACCCGGGAAGCCCAGGGGGCGTATCAGGAACTGATGAATAAATATAAACAAAGTGAATTTTTTGAACAGGCCGCCGGCCGTATCCAATTGATCCGTGGAAAATAGACGCGAAAAAATCAGCGCATTGACGGTTTCTTTGTTGGCCCATTTAGTGTTTATTGTCATCGCCATCGTTTATAAAATGCCCAATATTAACGTCATTAAACCAATGCGTGAAAAGACCTATGATGTGAGAATTTTCAAAGAAGCCAATCCGGCCGTGTCTTCTCAAACAAAGACTGTCTTGACAGAGAAATCGTTGAGATTTGAGGGGCGGGACAATGAGGCGGAGATGAGGTCGTTTCTGGAAAAAGAAGAAAAGGCCATGGACAAAAATGAACCGGTTTTTTCCGAAGAAAGCCTGAGCCCGCGTAACGTTGAGGAATCTGACAGGATATATGATGTCAAAGAAATCCAATTGACCCATGACCTTCCCGGGGTATCGGCCAAACAGGAAGGGAAAAAAGGCCCCACGGATCTTTTTAAGATTGATTACGCCACGCTTATTTATAAACCGGGAGAGCATTCCAGCATGGAGACGTTAGGTGAGGACTTTATAGATAAGATGCCCGGGTTCACTCCTTCATTGACGGTTGACAATCTGGATATGTCCCAAAGGGCGGTCGGCCAGATGGCAGAAAAACAGGAACCTGTGATTAAACGGACAGCGCCTGTCGGTGATTTTGCCGAAGAATTGGTCTGGGCGCTTGAGACCTACACGGACCCAAAGGACAATCAAAAATACTTCAGGGTCAAAATCCGCGCGGGAGAACAGGCAAAGAGTTTGCCGACCATCCCCAAAGAAGTCGTTATATTGGCGGACTGTTCCAACAGCGTTGAAGATGAGAGATTTAAAGAATTCCGTGAAGGGATGGCCAGCAGTCTGAAGAAGTTAAATGAAGGAGATTTTTTTAATGTGGTTTTCTTTAAAGAATGGATTTTTGAATTTAAGCCGGAGTCCGTTAAAGCGACAGAGGAGAATATCAACGAAGCGATCGCGTTTATGCAGGAATTTTATGTGGGTGAAAAGACGGACGCCTTTGAAGTCCTGGAAAAGAGCGTCAAAAGACAAACAAACCACAACCCTTCTTATATTGTCCTTTTGTCTGATGGACGCCCCACCAAGGGGGTGACGAAGCCCCGGGAGGTGATTAACAAGATTTCAAAACTCAACGAAGGCCGCAAGCCTATATTCGCCTTTAGCGGAGGGCAGGGCGTCAACCGGTACCTGCTGGATTTTATCACCTACAAAAACAGGGGGTGGGCTGAATATTCTTACAGGACGCACCAGATCAACGAAAACCTGATTAAAATGTTTGAAAAGATCGATGAGCCGATGATTATGAGTTTGCGGTATTTTGTCAGCGGGATTGACGAACGGGAGACCTTCCCGCTTCAGCTGCCGGACTTTTTTAGAAACGCCGAGTTTACGCTTTACGGAAAATATGAGGATGAACGGGAACTGGTGATCCAGTTGTTGGGTGACGCGGGAGGGAAGACCAGGGAATTTATGATGAAAGGTTCATTTGATCAAGCTGAGCGCGGTGACCAGGAGATCGCTAAAAATTGGGCGTATAACAAAATTTACCATCTGATCAGTCTGTTGAATTTTGACCAGGATAACCGGCGGCTCCTTGATGAAATCAGCGCTTTATCAAAAAAATTCGG
>Ga0247727_10015088_pt1 | contig 12725 bp, 11 predicted proteins | sample WisWelCaveWW1625_FD_202498 | JGI IMG/M metagenome (GOLD analysis project Ga0247727, IMG submission 202498) | Biofilm microbial communities from Wishing Well Cave, Virginia, United States - WW16-25 | ecosystem: Environmental > Aquatic > Deep subsurface > Groundwater > Cave microbial mat | place...
GCCCTGGTGATAACCAGCCAGCATAGCCGACTTTTTCGATTAAAGTTTTTTCCCAGAACGACCGAGCCAGTAAAGAATTTCTTAAAAGCCGTTTCTTACCAGGCCGTGGGGATGCTGGCGGTACGTTTTAACCCGGTGATCAACCGGGCCATGGCCTCGGGACTTGGGGATGGCGCGGTATCGATGCTAGATTACGCCGACAGGGTCTACGCCATCCCGGTGGCCTTCTTTGTGCAAGGTTTTCTCGTAACCGTTCTTTCCCACTGGGCCGTGGATTATTATAAACAACCGACCAAGGCTGAGTTCAATTCCCAAGTCTTAAGAATGTGCAAAACTGTTTTTGGTCTGTCGCTTCTTGTTAGCCTGATGGTTTGGATTTTTAGCGGGACGATTGTCGGTGTTATCTACGGGGGCAAGCAAATCGACGCTGCACAGGTCGCGGCCATCAGCCGTTTGCTGGGTTTTTATATTTTGGGTTTCGTGCCACTGATGGTGTCGATGACGTTAAGCAACGCATTCATCGTTCAAAAACGTTCCGTCTTTTTAATGATCACCGGTCTCCTGAATTGTTTTAGTAATGTGATCCTTAATATTATCCTGATGAAAATCATGGGCCTGGCAGGCATTGCCCTGGCCACGACAATTGTCCAATTCATTTTTATGATTGTTTTTATTGTCTGGTTTAAAAATTTTTCTCCATTGCCAAGGGCGACATGAAAATCTGTCTGGTTTCCAATCTCTATGAACCATATATCATGGGCGGGGCGGAGGTGGTCACCCAGGTTATCGCCGACGAGATGGCCGCCCGGGGACACGACGTTATGGTGATCACCACGCACCCTAAGCGCGGGCCAACGGCGGAAGAAAGAATCGGGAGAGTTGCCGTCAAAAGGTTCTATCCGGCCAATTTATATTTTTTGATGGACAGTAAAACCAAACCCGGATTTTTAAAACCCTTCTGGCATGCGCTCGATATCTGGAACCCAGACGCGTATTTTAAAACCAGACAAATCCTTAAGGAATTTCAACCGGATATTATCAATACCATGAATATTTTCGGACTATCGGCGGCTGTCTGGAGCGCGGCGCGTTCTCTCAATATCCCCATTGTGCATAGCCTGCATGATTATGCCCTGCTTTGTCCCAAGACGACTATGTTAAGAAAAGACACAACGATCTGTAAAACTGTCTGCCCGGGTTGTTTTTTCTTTTCGTACTGGAAAAAGGTTTTCGCCAAACACGTCCGCGCGGTCATCTCGCCGTCCAAATTCCTCTTAAGTATTTTTGAAAAAAACAATATGTTCAAAGGCGCTATGCGCTATGTCATTTATAATGGCGTTGCCATGCCAAAACAACAGGCCGGTACCTCCCCGGAAGAAACGATAAACTTTTTATACCTGGGGCAAGTGAGCGCACATAAGGGGATAGAAACTTTGGTCAAGGCCTTCCGGCAACTTCCGTTTAACAATGTCCGGCTGCACGTGACCGGCCGGGGAGATTTATTGCCGAAAATAAAAGAGTTGGCGGCGGCTGACGACAGGATTATTTTTCACGATTTTGTTTCCAGGGAAAACAAAGATGCATTACTGCAAAAAAGCCGGGCGCTGATTCTCCCGTCCGTCTGGTGGGAACCTTTCGGCCGGGTTATTCTGGAAGCCCATGCCTTTGGCCTGCCGGTCATCGCGTCCAGGATCGGCGCTATTCCGGAACTGGTGGAGGAAGAAAAGACAGGCTTTCTATTTGAACCCGGCGACCAAAACGACCTGCTCGACAAGCTCACCACCTTCATCAACCGCCAAGATCGAATAGAAGAGTTCAGGCAAAACTGTCTTAAAAAAGCGGAAGAAATGAATCTCCAGCGGCAGGTGGAACAATACGAAACCGTTTACCGAGAATTGGCCGGAAGCAAAAAATCATGAACGCCATTATTGGTCAAACCAACTGGAAACATCCGCTGATTCTTTTACTCACGGCCTATTTGTTGCTGATTCCCTTTGACGGGCTGTTCCGGGTTCTGGCCTTAAAGACCGGGATATTCCTCATCAACGGCTGGAAAGATTTTCTATTGTTAATTCTTTTGTATACGCTCACGGTGACGACATTTTTCCAGGCTGCTCACCACCGGCAAGAAATCCGCTTCCCAAGTCCATTTTGGACGGCCGGTCTTTTTTTATCCGGGGCCTACGGAATAGCCTATGGGGTGATGATCAAGTCCATAAGCCTGGCGCAGGGGTTGTGGGCTTTTAAAATATTTTTTCTGCCGGTGATCTTGTTTGTCGTCATCCAGGCCTGTCCAGGCGCGCTGGGAAATGATTTCCCCGAAAAAATTGTTAAACGTCTTTTGGTTATTTCGGTCCCGATTGTCTTATTCGGTGTCTGGCAGTTTTTTGCCGGCTGGCAAAAAGTTTCGCTTCTTTTCCTGGATACGGAAACGATCGGGGGGGAATACGTACGCATCAGTACGATCGGCGGGTACTTAAGGGCTTTCTCGACATTGCGGGATTCGTTTACATTTGGTGATTACTGTTCCATGCTGTTTATTTTTAGCTGCGCTCTGTTATTGTTTGCCCAAAGACCCCGTAAATTTTATTACCTTTTCCCAGCGCTGCTTCTCTGTGGAATCATCGTCTCAACAAGCCGCGTGTCTTTAATCACCGCCCTCTACGGAATGATGCTCTTATTCTTTTTTAAAATCCCTTTTCGGCCGACGACGAAAAGGGTGTTCCTGATATTTCTTATGGTCTGTTTCTTCACCGGCCTTATTATACTTTCCTACTATTTGGCTTTTTTTTACTCAGAACCCCGGCTTAAAAGCGAATTTCTAAGTTCATTTCTGGGGGCCAGCAGTGTTGAGCCGCGGTTCGTTGAGTGGCGGGAAGTTTTACAGAAATACCCGTTGGACAGTTTATCTAAATTTCTGCTAGGGTGGGGAACGGGGGTGGTCGGAGCAGCCGAAAAAAAATTTGTAGCGCATTATCACTTCATCGATAGTTTTTATCTGTTGATGCTGATCATGTTTGGGGTCGTGGGGTTAATTTTATGGGTCGGCTATATCCTAAAATTCGCTTGGAAGCTGGTGAATTTCGCGACCGACAGAAATCAGACGCGTCACTCCTGTTATTGGTTTATCGCCGGGACTACGGCCTACGTCCTGGGACATTTTGTCGAATTTTTGTTCCGGACAGGGCTGGAGGGTTTCCCGGGGCAGATTTACTTCTGGACCTTTTTGGCGTTGGCCCTAAGAGCCCTGCGCACAGAAACGCATACGAAAGAATAATATCCTATGAACATACTCAAAAATTTCTGCGGCCATCTGGCTTTAGGGAGTATCGTTATTTTGGTATTCATCTGTTCTCCCGGGAATCTTTTCGCTGAGAAAAAGAATGTCTCATTCGTTCCCGCTTTCTTAAAACCCGGGAATATATTCATCGCCGGAGAACAGATCACCCTGCCAATCCATGTCACCGGTCTTCCGAAAAAACCCGACGGATACAGCCTTTCCTATCGCATACTCGATTTTTGGGGAAAAGAAATCAAGCCCGGACAAAATTTAAATTTAACCCCGGCCAGAAAATATTGCGCCGCCAATATCTCCTTTCAATTGGATACGCCCGGCTGGTACCGCGGGGAAATTTCTCTCGTCCACGGCGATGAATTGATAGTGACGGCCAACAAAAATCTCCCCGGCCAAGAACCGTTTGTCCCTTTCGTTATCCTGGCAAAGGCAAAAATCGAGGGAAGAAAAAATGAATTTCCCTTTGGGGTATGCGAACATTATCTCAATGACAAAAATGCCAGGTTGTTAGAGCTCGCGGGTATCGGATGGCTACGCACCGATGTTTTCTGGGAGGATATAGAGAAAGAAGAGGGCCGCTACCGCTGGGACCGCCTGGATGGCCTTGTGCGGCTGGCGACGAAGTTTAACATTCATCTCTTGGCCATCATCGATTACGGGGTGCCGTGGGCGTCCACCGCGCCGGAGAGTGTTTCGGCCTTTGAGAAGACGCGTTTTTGTCCCTTAACTTTCGCCTATCAAAATTTTCTAAATAAATTACTGACCCGCTATAAAGAAAAAATAAAATTCTGGGAAGTTTGGAATGAACCGAACATTGCACTTTTCTGGAAATCGTCCAGAGAAGAATACGCCGATTTACTCAAAATTGCGCACACAGAAATAAAAAAAATTGATCCCGCTGCCCGCGTCCTGATGGGCGGGACCGCCGGTACTCCTGTCGATTGGGTCAAGATGCTCGAAAAAAAACAGGCCGCCGGGGACTTTGATATTTTTAACGTTCACCCCTATCATTATCCGCAAATCCCGGAAAAAAGATTGCCCAAGGAACTGAACTCTTTCGAAGAATCGGCCCGCGCGCTGGGTAAAAAACCATTATGGGTTACGGAAGTTGGCGCGCCGACGAATCTTGTTTCTTTAGAAGAGCAGGCCGCGTTTTTGGTGCGTGACGCGGTGCTGGCTTTATCTACGGGTGTGGAGAAATTCTTCTGGTATGAATTAGCCGATGATCATATGGATGCCAATGACCGCGAAGCCAATTTCGGGATTTTGTTTTCAGACTTAAGCCCCAAACCGGCTTACGCGGCCTATGCCAATCTTACCCGGCTTCTGGGTGGGATGAAATTTCAATCAAAATTAGAATTGGGATCAGATGAAAATTACGGTTTTTTATTTAAGGGAAAAGAAGAAGAAATTTTAGTCCTATGGACGACACAACAGGAGACCCAGGTAACTCTCAAGATGGCCGCTCCTTTCATCAAGCAAATCGATATTATGGGGAGAGAAGATGTTCTAGCGGTGAATGATGGGGCGATCTCCCTGACCTTGACGAGTTATCCTCTCTATATTCTTAAGGAACGCAACTGACCCCATGCGCCTTGCCGTCAACGCGACCATCCTCGATGATAAACCCACCGGGCTGGGGGTTTATACCTTAAATTTAATCCGCGAGCTTTCTAAAGTTATTTCTAAAAATGACCAGTTGATTGTCTTCACATCCTGTTCCCAAGTTTTTAAGGGGTTAAACGTTGAAACGCGCCGGGTTCCCCGTTGTCTGCAACCGCAACACGGTGTGGTGGCGGGGATTTTAAGATTTTTCTGGATCCAATGCGTCTATCCCTGGCGAATATTAAGGGAGGGGTGTGATATCGTCTACAGCACCACCCACCACGCGGTGTTTTTCTTGCCCCTGGCGCAGGTGATGACGCTGCATGACCTTCTTCCTTTAAAATTCCCGGCGCGTTACCGGCTGCAGTATTTTTATTTTAAATTCATTTTACCGGTCCTGATAAAACGCTGTATCGCTATCGTGGCCATTTCAGAGAACACCCGGGAAGATATTCTGCAATATTATAAAACTCCGCCAACCAAAGTGCCGATCGTGCACAATGCCTATGATGAAAATCTATTTTCGAGAGAACGCGGCCAGGGACATATAACCGCGGACTATATTCTGGCGGTCGGCGCTTCTTATATGAATAAAAACTTAGAGCGGCTCATGGAAGCTTATAAGCTGATCGAAAAACAAATCGATCACCGACTTGTGATTGTCGGGGGAAGAAAGGATTATGTGCAACTCTTACGAAAAAAGGCCAACCAGTTGGGGATAACCGGGCGCGTTGACTTTTTAGACCATATTTCCGCGGCGGATCTGCCGGCCTTATATCGTCATGCCAGGCTGTTTGTCTTTCCCTCGCTCTATGAGGGGTTCGGGATCCCCCTATTGGAAGCGATGGCTATGGGCTGTCCGGTCGTGGCCGCGCAAAGTTCTTCCATCCCCGAGGTCTGCGGCGAAGCGGCTTTTTATGTCGATCCCACAAATACCGAGAGCATCGCGCAGGGGATGCTCTCGGTTTTAAAAAATACGGAATTAAGAAATGTCCTGATCAAAAAGGGACTTGAGCGGGTAAAACTTTTTAGTTGGAAAAAATCGTCACGAAAAGTCTATGACATTCTCAAGAATCTCCCTTCAGGCAAAAAGATATTCCCATGAATCCAAAAAAATTTTTCATAGCCTGCGACTGGCTTGATCGCTACGCCGGTTCCGAACGGGTGATCAAAGCGATCGCAGAAGTCTTTAAACCGCGGACCGTTTTGACCATGGCCAATGTCATGAGCCAAGAAGACCTTTCCGTGATGGGACTTGCGGACGTCAAAATTCAGGATACTTTCTTAAAATTTTTAGGAAAAAACTTCCGCTACGGCTTGCCACTCTTTCCGCTGGCGGTGCGTTCTTTAACGGACAAAGTCCCGCCGGGATCGGTCATCATCTCTTCCTCTCACGCCGCGGCCAAGGGAATTTCTTCAAAAGGGTGCTTGCATATCTGCTACATGCAGGCGCGCAATCTGCGTTACGTCTGGAATAAAAAAGAGATTTATCCGGCCTGGGCCGGGACGGCCGCAAAAATATTTTTTAATTATCTAAAAACCTGGGACGTTGAATCTGCTCAGCAGCCGGATTATCTTGTTGCCAACTCTTTGTTTGTGGCGGATTGGATAAAGAAGCGATATAACCGAGAGGCCGCCGTGATTTATCCGCCGGTGGAAATCGGGCATTTTGATTTCCGGTGGCCTAAGGAAGATTTTTTCATTTATGCCGGCCGGTTGGTCCCCTATAAACGGGTTGACATCATTGTTGAAGCTTTCCAAAAGTTAAAAAATAAAAAACTGGTTATTGTCGGTGACGGACCACAACGAAAAAAACTCGAAATAATGGCGGGGACGAACGTAACCTTTACCGGATTCTTAAGCATTAAAGAAACCGCGGACCTCTTTAACCGGGCGAAATGTTTTATCAACGCCAACGTCGAAGATTTTGGGATAGCGCTTCTGGAAGCCCAGGCGGCGGGGTGTCCGGTGATCGCGCTGGGAGAGGGCGGGGCGCTGGAAACCGTAATCGACGGCAAAACGGGATTATTTTTTCACGAACAGAGCGCCACGGCGCTTTTAGACGCGGTCGAACGATTTTCTCAAATAACACCCAATTTACTCCCCAGCGACATGCGCGCGAACGCTGAACGATTTAACCCGGAACGGTTTAAAAGAGAACTAAAGGATTTTGTCGATGGGAAACTGCTTCACTGGTCCGCTTGAGGATCTCCAAAAAGGTATCCCCGCTCACTTTTGTCCAACTCTTTTTCCAGGTCGCTTAAGAATTTCTGGGCAAGTTGGACCGCCTGCGGGATTGAATCCTCAAACACAGGGATATCTAGCCGCATCATAAGCCCCGTACGTTTTTTATTGAGCAAGTTAAAAAACAACTGTTGAACATCGCCTTTCACCAGATCCGTTTCCAGTCGTTTGTCGATACATGTCCAGTAAAGAACCAGAAAACCCGTCTCTTTTCTGACCGCATAAATGGCCTTGGCGCGGAATTTTTGGGTGGAGAGGACAATGGGCATATCCTCAAGCGTTTGAATCTTAAAACCAGAACTTTGAAAACAGGCCTGCGGGGGATGGAAATTATTCGTATCCAGAATAAGAAACAAGAGGCTTTCATCGCGCCTTGTCCCATAAACACGGGCCCAGATACAGCTGGCAAATTTATAACGGTCGTCTTGCCGGTTCAATTCGCCGGCGACATCCCGGCTTTTCCAATCGGGCAGGCTTTCGGGCAAATGAATTTGTTTAAGTACGTCCGGATTTGCGTAGCGCGGATGAGGGACAATAAAATTTAAAAAAATCGTCCCCAAAAGCAACAGGCCGGCGAAGAGATGCTGGGTTTGCCTAAAAGTTAATTCCCCGATGAATAACCCCTTTTGACAAACCATTTTTCTATCCCCATCAAACCTAGAATCATAAAAACAAAAATCAAAACGCCGCTGACGTTATGAAAAATCCCCTCCGCCGCGTGCGGGCCGAAGTAAAAGCCCGTTAAGCACAAGCCCAACACCCGGATCAGGTTCCCCAATAAAGCCAGCGGGACAATCGCGGCAAACAAAAACCATTTTTTTCTAAACCCAGCGGGGCTAAAATAAATATAAACAACCCCCAAGGCCAGCATCGTCATCAACGAGCGAAACCCGCTGCACGGTGGTCCCAAAAAGAGTTCATGGTTCTCGATGGATAGTAGCAGTCCCTCCCGGGAAACGGGGTAATGGAAAAACTTTAGAATAACCTCACTAAAAGCCGAAACGCCGTAACGCATGGGTAAAGTGACCGTGTCGATAAGTTCAAGCGGAGGTGGCACCAGAAAAATAAGATAAGAAATCGAAAAAAATAAAACGCCCTGAACTCTCGGCCCGTAAAGATATCCAATCATACCGTATAAAACAGGGATCAAGGAGAAGGTAGTGATGAATAAATAATCCCAGCGCCAGCCAAGGGCATATAGAAAAAGACCTAGCCCCATGACCGCCAGGTTGGTCAGGGAAATGGTTCCCCATTTATTAGGCCTGGCCGTTTTAAAATCATTTAAAGCTTTAATAATATTATGGCGCTGGTTGAAAGCCATCCATAACGAGACCGGCAAAATAAAATAAGCGTGGGCATAATCGAATTCAAGCCATCGGCTCCGGAAAAGAGAAAACATAATGGGAAAGTAAAGGATACTGACTAAAACCCAAGGGAAGAAAAAAATCATTGCGCAAAATGCTTTAGGGAAGGTCGTTGTTTTCGAGGACAAGATGAAGTTAGGGGATCAATTTTTTCCGCCGGCGGTAAAGACCCACGGCGATGGGGGCACTCCCGGCCAAATAGAGGAGGCTCGATACCGGTTCCGGCGTCACTGTAAAATTGATCAGTTTACTTCCGGCGCCGCCTTTTAAATCCAGAAACCCGACATTAAGCCAGGACGTCTCAACCTGCCAGTCGCCGACTTTCTTCACGGCGTCCCAGTTGTTCGCCTGACCCCAGATAAGTAAAGAATCCTTGGGAAAATCGCTGATCAATTTGGCAGCGAATGACGCGGTCGTGTCATTTTCAACAATCCATTTCCAACCGACAAGCAAAGGCAAACGGGTCTCCAGAGAGTCACGGTCAAATTCAAGGAAGACAACCGGTTTTTCGTTGAGACTAAAAGTATCCTTAGGGGTGGTGCTGCCGGGGGCGTCGACCATGAATGGACCTGAGGACGGGTCGAGGTATTGAAGGGCCAGGGCTTGAGAGGGAAACAACCCGAGACAGGAACAAATGGCAAGAACACTAATAAAGGCAAACTTATTCATCGGTTTACTCATCTAACAAATGTTCTCTCTTATATTGACCTGGATAGAGAATAGGAGAGGAGGAACAGATTGTCAATCGTTTTATCGGCAATTTTCACAAAGGTTATTTGAACCGCACCAAATTATTAAAGCCACCTAGACTTTTAAAAGCGCTAATGCTAAACTAACTTCCACTCGCCGACAAAATTATGATTAACGTCCAAAATCTCAACAAGAATTACGGAACAACGCCGGCTATTAAAGACGTCTCCTTTCAAATTAAACAGGGAGAGATTGTCGGCTTTCTGGGCCTCAACGGTGCGGGCAAGACCACCCTCATGCGGATTTTGACGGGGTACCTGCCGTTTAATTCGGGAAAAGTATTTGTGGCCGGTCATGACATGGACCATGATCATCTTCTGGCCAAGCGGGAGATAGGGTACCTCCCGGAAACTCCGCCACTGTATCCGTCCATGACCACGGTTGAATACCTGCTGTTCGCGGGACAACTGCGGGGCATCGCCCGCAAATATTTACAGGAACGCACCGAAGAAGTCTTGGCCCAATGTGATATTGGTGATGTCCGCCATCAGCCTATCGGACAACTCTCCAAAGGATATAAGCAACGCGTTGGTATTGCCCAGGCGATTATCCATGAGCCCAGTATCCTGGTTCTTGACGAACCGACCGACGGCCTCGACCCGCGGCAGATCCTGCAAGTCCGCCATTTGCTTAAACGCCTCGAAGGCAGACGCACCGTCATCTTAAGCACGCACATCCTGGCGGAGATCGAAGAGATCGCGCAACGCATTATCATCCTCCATAAAGGAAAGATTGTCGCTGACGATTCCCTGGAGAATCTCCTCAAAACAGCTGACGGCCCTGCTCAGGGGCATAAACGCTTAGAACAACTATTTCTTAAAATAACCGCTTAAACCATGAAGACCATCTGGGTCATTACCCAAAAAGAACTCGGAGATTATTTCAAATCATTCAAGGCCTATATCATCCTCCTGATCACTTTAAGCGTTTTCAACGTCTTTTTTTTCATGATCCTTGAACAAAACAGGGAGGCCAGCTTAAGAGACATGTTTAAACTCATGGAATTTCTTTTTATTTTTATTATCCCCATCTTGACGATGTCCTTGTTGGCCGAAGAGAAACGGGTCGGGACCATGGAATTTCTACTGACCGCACCCATCCGGACAAACGACATTGTTCTGGGGAAATTTCTGGGGGCAGCCGCGTTCCTCACTGTCCTTCTGGTGCTGACGAGCGTTTATTATATCGTCCTGGAAATATTCGGGGACCCTGATCGCCTGGCCATCTTCAGTGGATATTGTGGAATTTTTTTAGAAGGGCTCTTCTTTGTAGCGGTAGGGTTACTGACTTCTTCCTGGACAAAAAACCAGGTGATTGCCGCGCTCAGTTCCTACGCCATTATTTTCGCCATTTATTTTTCCATTACTTTTATCCAATATTTTGAAGGGCCGATCAACGCCGTCATCCGTTATTTAAGCGTCTGGAGCCACACCGAAAACTTTAGCGCCGGGCTTATCCTGACCAGCGATCTGGTTTATTTTCTAAGCGCCATTGGATTATCTTTGGGTTTAACTTGTTTAAGTCTTAAGAGGCGCGCATGAAAAAATCTTACCCTAAAAATCTTTTCCCTTTGTGTTTTCTCTTTGGCATTGGGCTTATAACCAGCGGCCTGGGGTGGGGGTACATTCGTTATCAATGGGACGTCCTCTCTGGGGTGCTGATTTTTATCGGCGCATGCTTAATTGTATGGGCCCTGTCCCTGACGGGCCTTAACTGGCGCCGCCGGATTTTTTCTTTGCACGGTTTATGGACCGACAGCCCAACCAGGTATTTTATCCTTTTAACCGTCCTTATCATCTTACTGAATTACATTGTCCTTTCCTATGACCGGCGGATTGATTTAACCCGGGCTAAGCAGCATACCTTGAGTATCACGACACAACAAATTCTTAAAAACCTCAAAGCCGACGTACGCGTTGACGTTTTCTATGTGGGGTTAGCGCCCAATTATATTTCCGACATCCTCAAGGAATTTGAAAAAAGTTCTCAAGGGAAAGTGACATTCAAAATAAGCGACCCCCTGGTGGACCTAGGCTACGTTGCCCAATTCGGTGATATTATCAAGAGCACAGAGAAGAAGGTCGTCATCCAATCCGCAAAAGAACGCAAGGATATGGAATTTGACGAGAAAAACCCTTTGACCGAAGAGATGCTGGCCAACGGCATTCTTAAAGTAACACGGCCAATGCGGAAAATTTATTTTGTTACGGGGCATAGCGAATACGATATCAATGATGACAGTACGATCGGGTTAAGCTCTTTTAAAAAACTACTCGAGGAAAACAACGCGGATGTCTGGGAATTAACCCTGGGCATCAAGAATAAAATTCCCGCTGATGGCGACGTCCTCGTTGTCCCTGGCCCGAAGACGCAGCTTTCAGAAAACGACCGACAGATTATTCAAAACTATCTAGAGCAAGGGGGCAAGGCTTTCATTCTCGTTGAGGCTACCCCCCTGGGGACGGCTGAGCAGCCGCTTTCAGAAGAAGACAAACAAAAAAATCCTTCCTTAAATGAAATTCTAAACCGCTGGGGACTGGTGATCGGGGAAGATGTGGTGGTGGACTTAGAAAATCACATCGGGACCGATGTCGGCTGTCCGGCGACCAAAAATTACCCTCCCCATAAAGAAATCGTTAACGGATTAGATTATACCTTTTATATCCGTCCGCGCTCCGTAACCATTGACCCAAAACGAGCGCCCGGAGTCAATATCGCGCCGTTGGTCAAAACAACCTCACCCAAAAATAGTTGGGCTGAAACTAGCCGTATCTTACAGGTAAAGTTTGATAAGGACGTCGATCTGCCGGGCCCAGTCACTCTGGGGGCGGTGATCTGGGAGCCAAAAAATGACAAGAAAAAAACAGACACCAAGTTAATCGTCTTTACCGACGCCGATTTTATGACCAACGCCTTTATTGATCAATTTAGCAACGCCACCCTGGCCTTAAATTCCATTTTCTGGTTGTCCGATTTGGACGCCATTCCCATCAACAAAAATCAGGATTTAAAGGTAGAGACGCTCAATCTCACCAGCCAAGAGACCCGCGTGATCGTGGTTATCCTTTTTCTTATTCCCGTTACCATTCTTGGCCTCGGCTTTTGCGTGTGGTGGCGGCAACATTATTTCCGTTTAAAGACCCCATAAACAATAACCCCGTCCGGACTTTCTTCCCAATATTCCGTTTGAAAGTTTTGTTTTATCTCTTCTACCAGTTGCCATTTGGCTTGTTCACAGGTAGGGTCTTTTTCCAGAGGACAGTTGAGCGCCCGGCTATCCAAAAAGATAATACTTGCCATTGGCAAACGCCGACGCAACTGCTGGACCTTCTCCATGGTAAAAACCGGATAATACATCAACTCATCGACTTTAATATCGGCATAGACGATACTCCTCGGGTCCGAAATCCAAACCGGACCTTTAATTTCTTCCGCGTATCTCGACACATATTTCTGCATCGGACTTA
>Ga0247727_10015089_pt1 | contig 12725 bp, 9 predicted proteins | sample WisWelCaveWW1625_FD_202498 | JGI IMG/M metagenome (GOLD analysis project Ga0247727, IMG submission 202498) | Biofilm microbial communities from Wishing Well Cave, Virginia, United States - WW16-25 | ecosystem: Environmental > Aquatic > Deep subsurface > Groundwater > Cave microbial mat | place...
CCTTCCCCTCTTCAACGCTCATCGAGATCCCAACGATTTCGGCAGAGCGCGGATCGAGTGAAGTTGTTTCAGAGTCGATACTCAGAATAGTCCCCGAATGAATCGGCTTCAGAAAACGCTCCAGCTCGGCGATATCATCGATCGTCCGATAGTCGCCGCCCGGCGGGGCTTGGACCGTTGTCCCGTCTGGTCGAAATTGTTCGAGTAGCCGATTGAATTCCAGCCGACGGAAGAGTGCTGTCACCCGTTCCCGGTCGGGCGAGCGTACGATCAGCTCTCCAAGCGACGTCGGGAGCGAAAGATCGGTCTTGACCGTCGCTAAACGACGGGACAATAAAGCCAGTTCTCGATTGGCGTTGAGCTTTTCACGGAGCTTGCCCGAGAGCTGATCGAGTTGCGCATAGACCTGATCCAGCGAGCCGAATTTGGCGATCAGCTTGCTTGCGGTCTTTTCTCCGACTCCCGGAACGCCAGGAATATTGTCAATCGCATCTCCGGCTAACCCTTGCACGTCAACCACACGCTCGGGCGGAACACCAAAGCGTTCGATCACATCGGCGATCTGATACCGCTTATTCTTCATGGTATCGATCATCGTTACCCGTGGAGAGATGAGCTGCAGCAGATCTTTATCGCCAGAGATAATCACCACCTCCAGTTCCGGTTCCTCCCGTACCGCGTTCTCGGCTAACGTTCCGATCACATCGTCGGCTTCAACACCCGCGATTTCCAAGATCGGAATCCCCAAGGCATCGACAATGTCGTGGACCAACGGAATCTGGCTCGTCAGTTCCGGTGGAAGCGCTTCACGATTGGCCTTATACGCTGCAAAAATCTCGTCGCGGAAGGTGGGACCTTTCGCATCGAAGATTACCGCGAAATAGTCGGGTTGATACTCTTTTACTACTTTCAGCAGCATCGTCGTGACCCCATACGCCGCATGGGTTGGGATACCAGACGAATTGCTTAACGGCGGCAGCGCGTAGAACGCACGAAAAAGATAGCTGCTTCCGTCAACCAGATAGAGCTTTTTTTGCGGCATGGGACCTACCTGTCATCACCCTAGTTGAGGGCCTTGTAGTGGTCTAGTTTTCGGGGTCCACTATATCGGCTTTCCGTATCAGCGCAAAAATCGATAACCCAAACGGAAACGGGTTAACCTGATCGATCCATGGCAAGAGCAGTGCAAGCCGACTCATGAGGCCAACACCGCTGCGCGGCAACCGTTTGCTCTGCAACAGCCGTGCGTGAACCCACCAGCCGAGGCCTGCCAGCGGATTCAAAAACCGCATCGATTCAAGCTGGAGTTGTGCGTCGCGGATCTGCTGCTTTAACCCGGAACAACGATAGCGCCGCACATGCAGGAGACCACGATCGAGCGATCCATAAAGCGCTTGATGGGCCGGGACCAACAGCATCAACCGTCCACCCGGTCGCAATCTCTCCCCAAGCCATTGCAAACAGGCTTGATCGTTAACAATATGCTCTAGCACGTTACAACAAAGAATCGAGTCGAACTGAAGCTGATTCAAATCGCTCGAAGCAGGCCGTTCAAGATCACAAGCAATCACCCGGATCGTCTTTCCAACTCGCGCTCGCAAGCGCTCTAAGTAGGTAACGTCGATATCGCTCAGCGTGACGCTTGTTAACCGCTTATCGGCTACCAACCCGATCGATAAATTGCCGATCCCCGATCCGACTTCAAGAAGATCGCCCGACAGGCAGGGCACGATCTGCCGCAGTAGATAGTCGTTGTAGCCTGGGTTCTCTGCAAAAAGGTCTAATGTCTCTCCGCCGATTTTTGGAATCTGTGGCGGCGACACCAGGAACGTCCAGTGTGGCGACTGAACCGCAAATGCTGCGGCTTCGCTCGTCAACAAGTTATAGCGAAGCAGATGCCATAACGCGGCCAATCCATCACGCCAGCCGATCTTCTTCCCCTCACGATAGGTACGACCGGAATAAGAAATCGGCACCTCATACACCACACACCCCATCCGCGCCACTTTTGCGGTAACTTCCGGTTCGAATCCGAAACGCTCACTCGTCAACCGTATCGCACTCAAAACCGACCGTTTGAAGACCTTATAGCCGGTTTCCATATCGCTCAGGTTCAGATCAGTCAAAATATTTGAAATGAGCGTGAGCAATCGATTACCGACCGAATGCCAAAAATAGAGTACCCGCCCCGTTTCGCCACGAAAGCGACTGCCAAAGACCACATCGGCCTTCCCCTCCAGAATCGGTCGCACGAGTTTGGGGTATTCGTTCGGATCATATTCGAGGTCGGCGTCTTGAATGATGATCAGCGCACCGCGTGTGCTCGCCACACCACTCCGAATCGCGGCCCCTTTGCCGCGGTTCTTCTCATGCACGATCAGCCGAAACGCTACGGTCTGAGCCAATCCCCGCAGTCGCTCGCCCGTTCCATCGGTTGACCCATCGTCAACGACGATGATCTCTTTTTTCAGATCGACCGCCAACACCGACCGAATAACCTGTTCGATCGTTGGACATTCGTTATAGACCGGGATGATCACGGATAAAAGCAGCTCAGTCGACTCGGCGTCCGGGTGAGGCATTATCCGTTCCCTCCCAAACCAGCTAGGCGGTCCATCACCTCCACCAAGGCATCTTCCCAATTGAGCGGCGTAATGCCGAACGTATTAATAAATTTGTTTTTGCTTAACCGCGAGTTGTGGGGCCGTTTCGCCGGCGTTGGATAATCGGCGGTCCGAATTGGTATCAGCTGTTTGACTCGCAACGGGATACCCCGCTCACGCGCCAACTGAAAAATCCGTTCCGCAAATCGATACCAACTAACCTCCCCCAGGTTGGTCAGATGATAGATCCCTCGTGTTTCACCGATACGCGTTCGCCAATCCTGATCACGAGACGACAAGGCCGCGATCGTTAGCTCCGCAAGCGACAAGGCGGATGTCGGTGATCCGATCTGATCATCGACAATCGAGAGCTGCTCACGTTCATTTCCCAGGCGCAGCATCGTGCGAACAAAATTGACCCCCCGATAACTAAAAACCCAGGACGTTCGGAAAATCCAGTAATCGCCGTTAACCGCTCGAATCGCCTCTTCGCCAGCCAACTTCGATCGACCATAGGCGTTTTGCGGCGCCGGCAAATCGGTTTCGACAGACGGCTTATCGCCATCCCCGCGAAAAAGGTAGTCGGTTGAATAATGAATAAGCGCGGCTCCGATCTCTTTCGCGGCTTCAGCCATCACCTGTGGCGCATCCGCATTGATCCGCATCGCGATCGGCTCTTCGTCCTCAGCACGGTCGACCGCCGTATACGCCGTGGCATTGATCACCACGGATGGCTGAACCGATCGGATCAATAGCCGTACGGCATCGAGATCTGCAATGTCCAACTGTCTGACAGCTAGCCCAGCATGATCTGCGTCAATATCGGTGACGACACACCCGGCGAGTCTGAGCAAGCGCTGGGTCAGTTCATATCCGAGTTGTCCGGAATAGCCAAGAAGTAAGACTTGATTTGCCATGAGGTGCGCCCATCAACTCAATAGTCTTGTAGGGTCAAACGACGATCCTCATCCAACAGACGCCGCAAATAGTGGCCATAACTGCTCGATCCCATCCCATCCGCACAGCGTCGGAGCGCATCACGATCGATATATCCCATGCGCCAGGCGATCTCCTCTGGGCAGGAAATCTTTAGTCCCTGCCGTGTTTCCACGGTCTCAACAAAATTGGTCGCCTGCACCAGCGACTCATGGGTCCCGGTATCGAGCCAAGCCACGCCGCGTCCCAGGACCTCCACCTTAAGCTGATGGTTTGCAAGATAAACGCGATTCACGTCGGTAATTTCTAGCTCGCCGCGCGCCGATGGTTTCAATTGCTTCGCGATCTCGACCACCTGTGGATCATAATAATAGAGTCCAACGACCGCATAGTTCGATTTCGGCTTCTCCGGTTTTTCCTGAATATCGAGCGCTTCCCCTTTTGCATCGAACTCGACCACGCCATACCGTTCTGGATCTTTGACGTAGTAGCCAAAGACCGTCGCACCGTGAGCCCGCGCTGTGGCCGCGCGCAACAGCACGATCATCCCGTGGCCATAAAAAATGTTATCCCCGAGAACGAGGCACGACGGTCGCCCGTCGAGGAACGACTCACCCAAAATAAAGGCCTGGGCAAGCCCCTGCGGTTTCGGCTGTTCAACGTAATGAAACGTCAGTCCCCACTGTTCACCAGAACCTAATAGCTCACGATAGAGCGGAAGATCATGGGGGGTGCTGATCAGCAAGATCTCTTGAATCCCAGCCAACATCAACATCGAGAGCGGATAATAGATCATCGGCTTGTCGTAGACCGGTAGGAGCTGTTTGCTGACCGCCCGCGTAATCGGGTAAAGCCGTGTGCCAGCCCCACCGGCCAAGATGATCCCTCGACGTTGATGTGGATTAAGGTTTGACGTCACCGAGCTCCCCCTCACCCTCTCCCCACAGGGGAGAGGAATTTGGTTTTCCGTGTTGCTCACTAACGCGGTGAGGAGGGGGGCACCTGTGTTCCCAATCCTAACCGTTCGCGATAAGTCCCGTCCCGCACCCGTTCGATCCAACGACTATTCGTCAAATACCAATTGACGGTTTTACGCAAGCCTGTTTCAAACGACTCGCTTGGCCTCCACCCCAGTTTCGACCGGATCTTCCCGGCATCGATCGCATAACGGAAATCATGCCCCGGTCGGTCGGTCACAAAGCGGATCAGCGACCGTCTTCGTCCACGGCTCAGCTTCGGCGTCATCTCATCGACCCAATCACAGATCGACTCGACGACCTCGAGGTTGGTTTTCTCGTTTCCGCCGCCGATGACATAGGTCTCGCCAATCCCCCCCCGCTGAAAGACCGTCCATAATGCGTCGGCATGGTCGTCGACGTAGATCCAATCGCGAATATTTTTTCCTTCTCCATAGACCGGAAGCGGTTTTCCTTCGAGCGCATTGAGGATTATCAACGGGATCAATTTTTCTGGGAACTGATAGGGCCCATAATTATTCGAACAGTTGGTGATCACGATCGGTAGGCCAAACGTATGATGCCAGGCCCGTACCAGATGATCCGAGGCCGCTTTGCTCGCAGAATAGGGCGAATTCGGGTGGTAAGCGGTTTCCTCAGTAAAATAACCCGACGACGATAGCGACCCAAAAACCTCGTCGGTCGAAACATGCAACAAACGAAACCGACTCTTGTCCGATTCTGCTAATTCCATCCAATAAGCGCGCGCAACCTCCAGAAGCGTATAGGTCCCCACAATATTGGTCTGGATAAAATCGCTCGGGCCATCGATCGACCGGTCAACGTGGCTTTCCGCAGCAAGATGGATGATCCCAGTCGGACGTTCAGTGTCAAACAACGCACTGAGTGTCGCGCGATCGGTGATATCAGCTTGGACAAACCGATAGCGCGGCTCGGTATCGATCTCGGACAACGATTCGAGATTGCCCGCATACGTGAGTTTGTCGATATTGAGGATCGATACCTCTGATGATCGGATGAGGTGTCGAATCAGTGCCGACCCGATGAATCCCGCACCGCCCGTGACGAGCAGTCGTATCGCTGAGGATGTGGTTTTTATCATCGTCTGGTCACTCCCCATCGGTAATCGCCTATCGAGCGGTTCTATCGCCAATCCCCCTTGGGGGGGTATTGAGTTGCTTGCGGCCGGACCTCGCGAATTCGGTACCACCGCCCGACCATGTGTTCTTGTTTTACGAAGAGTTTTGCCAATTTTCAATCTGCTTGATAACCTGCTCGGACCGATAGCGATTGGAGCGCCTGCCTCGTGTCGATCGACAAGCGATTCTTACTCTGGATCCGCCCTTACGTCGGCTGGCTGATTGGACTGGTTGTCATTTCAGCGTTGATCGCACCCTTGGAAGTAGCTCCGGTCTGGCTGGTCAAAACCGTTGTCGATGATGGCCTCATCGCCAAACAACCTGGCATATTCGAAAAGATTGCGCTGATCATCGTGCTGATATTCGCCGTCAAAGGCGCGTTGAGCTATTTTTCGGCCTACCACCTGGGTCGACTCTCCAATGATCTGATCTACCGCATGCGTCAACGGCTGTTCGAACATTATCAATCCTTATCCATCGATTTTTTTTCCCAACGCAATACGGGAGAGCTGATGAGCCGAATCAGCTCAGACTCGACCGCCGTCGCGGCTGCCATTCCGATTATTTCCCAAGCTGTGTTGGAACCGTTTACGCTGATCGGCGCTCTCTTCATGGCGCTCATCGCCGATTGGCGACTGACCTCAATCATCATTTTGGCGATGCCACTGATCGGCCTGGTCATTCAAAATCTGGGTAGACGACTGAAAAGATATGGCCATCGCGCTCAAGCCGCAGTCGCCGATCTGTCGCGTGCGATGCATGAAACGCTGACCAATATTCGCGTGGTCAAGGCGTTTAATGCCGAAGCCAAGGTCGCGGAGGAATTTCGGATCGTCAATCAGCGCCTTTTTTCAACATCGCTAAAAGGGATCCGCACGAGCGGCATCGGGTCGCCGTTGATTGAACTGATCGGCGCTCTGGCGATGGTCAGCATCCTGGTCATCGGCGGACGTCATATCCGCTCTGGCGAGACAACCCCGGGGGAGTTCATCGCACTGATGGGATTGATCATCGCTGCCTATCGACCGCTAAAGCGCATCTTTCGCCTTGTTGCGGCGGTTCAAGTTTCGCTTGCTGCGGCCGAACGGATCTTTGTCGCACTCGACGACAAGCCAACCGTCGTCGACCCTCTCCGCCCAGCTCCACTAGAACTTCCCCTTCAAGAGATTCGTTTCGATCGAGTCTCGTTTTCTTATCGAGACGATCGGCCGGTGCTGATCGATATCGATCTAACGGTTCAGGCAGGCGAAATGATTGCGCTCGTTGGCACCTCAGGTGCCGGGAAGACCTCGCTGGTTAATCTGTTGCCGCGGTTCTATGATCCAACCGCAGGGCGAGTCTTACTCAACAACTGTGATCTTCGGGAGATATCTCAACAATCACTGCGCGGTTCTTTGGGGATTGTGACCCAGGAAACATTTCTGTTCGACGATACGGTCCAGAACAACATCGCCTTTGCCGAACTCTCGGGTGCGATCGATGACGAGCGGGTTCGCCTAGCCGCTAAAGCGGCCTTTGCGGATCGTTTTATTGAGGCGTTACCCAATGGTTATGAAACAACCATCGGCGAACGCGGCGTGCGCTTATCGGGCGGACAAAAGCAACGGATCGCGATTGCACGCGCGATCTACAAAAATGCCCCGTTGCTGATTCTAGACGAGGCGACCAGCAATCTCGATACGGAATCGGAACGCGAGGTCCAGCGTGCGATCGACAAACTCGTTGAAGGTCGAACGACCTTCGTCATCGCGCATCGGCTCTCGACGATTCGCCACGCAACGCGGATCGTGGTGCTTGAAAGCGGCCGAATCGAAGAAATCGGCTCCCATCAACAGCTGCTCGACCGACATCAGGCCTATTGGCGCTTGTATCAACATCTGGGATGAGCCGCCTCAAAAGCGTTAACCCATCGCGCCTGTTGAGATCGCGACCCGCTTTCGGTTAAACTTCAACAAGCAGCCTGACATTCTGACGTGGGTGTTGAAACCACAGATCGGTCGCCGATGAGTTTGCTCCTCAACAAAATCGAAAAACATGATGCTCTGATCGGAATCGTGGGCCTGGGATATGTGGGCCTGCCCTTGATGCTGCGCTTCACCGAAGTCGGATTTAAGGTGGTCGGATTTGATATCGATAAGGCTAAAGTCGACGCCTTGACCGCCGGCCATTCCTACATCAAACATATCTCTCCAGACGCGATTCAGACCGCACTGAAGAAAGGTTTTTCCCCAACCACCGACTATTCACGAGCGCGCGAAGCCGATGCCCTGATCATCTGTGTTCCAACACCACTCACCCGTCATCGTGAACCTGATTTAAGTTACGTCATTGGGACGGTCGACAGTCTGGTACGCCATCTGCGAAAGGATCAAGTTATCTCACTAGAGAGCACGACCTATCCTGGAACAACCGATGAAGAGCTCCTACCCCGTATCGAGAAAGCGGGTTGGAAAGTCGGACATGACATTTTTCTCGTCTATTCACCAGAACGGGAAGACCCGGGAAACCCGGTTTACTCCACCCGGACCATCCCAAAGATTTGCGGGGGCATTACACCGCAATGTTTGGAAGTGGGTCTGGCGCTGTATGGTCAAGTCGTCGACAAGGTCGTCCCCGTCAGCTCAACCCGCGCCGCGGAGATGACCAAACTGCTCGAAAATATTCACCGTGCGGTTAATATCGGTCTTGTCAATGAGCTGAAACTCGCTGCCGATCGGATGGGTCTCGATATCTACGAAATCATCCGCGCCGCTTCAACCAAACCGTTTGGCTTTGTTCCCTACTACCCCGGTCCCGGGTTGGGTGGGCACTGCATCCCGATTGATCCGTTTTACCTGACCTGGAAAGCACGGGAGTATGGCGTGAACACCCGCTTTATCGAACTCGCGGGCGAAGTCAACAGCAGCATGCCGCGTTGGGTCGTGGGGAAGATTGCCGAGGCTTTAAACCAGCGTAACAAGCCGACCAAAGGAAGCCAGATCTTGTTGTTGGGCGTGGCCTACAAAAAGAACGTCGATGATGTGCGGGAATCACCGGCGATGGAGATCATGGAACTATTGGAGTCTCGCGGCGCGATCGTCGCCTATTCCGATCCGCATGTTCCGGCTCTACACGAGATGCGCCATTATCATTTTGCGCTAAAAAGCACGCCGATCACGCCTGATGTGCTCCGTCGCTTCGATTGTGTGGCGGTGATCACCAATCATGATGATTTTGACTATTCCCTCATCAAGCAGCATGCACGATTGATCGTCGATACCCGTGGCGTTTATCAGCGAGATGATGAAAACGTGGTGATCGCCTGATCGTCGGCTGAAGCAACGGGTGGCGGATCACCGATTTTTACTGCCAATCGTCAGCTCAAATCGTGACCAATGTCACCCCCCGACCCGATGTGTCGTTCTGGTACTTGTTCTGGCTTTTTTGGCAATTAGCTTGAGAGTTCTTTTCACATCGCGATCGATTCTCTTTTCGGCCGCTGTGTCGAGCTGCCACGAACTCAAGTCTTTCGTAAACTTGTCGGCCAGTTCATGCCCCAGATGTTTGGCGACCCACAACCAGGTCACAATCTGCTCTGCATACGTCGACTGATCCGTTTCTGAATACGCCATCGCAACGCTGAACGCATCACGTGCATCTCCAGTCTTGATCGCCCGACTCATTGCCAGCTCTGGAATATCCCGACAACTTTCAATTTCTTCCCTTCGACCATTCTTAGGATCCTCCCCGAGATGAGGCCCCCGATATGCAAAATTCTTTCCCGTCTTCTCAGCAAACCATTGTCCGCCCATCGGTTGAGCGACTCGATCCACATAGACGCGACAGGCAATACCGCTTAAAATATTATCTCTCATCACACCCCAAGGCCCCAAGGCATAATGTGCGTTCCGTATCGTATTGTTCTCAACAACGGGATATTCGCCGTTTGCTGCCCGAGTCCAAATCCCGTAGATGCGTCCATAGTAAGGCCACCGCTCACTATCGATCAGATTGTCGACCACCGTGCAGCCGTTTCCCTCATATAGCGCAATTCCCACACCTTCACCGCTGTCATTCGGGAAAAGACCAAAAATATGATTTTGGGCGACTCTGCAGCGCTGTGCGGTGACATAGATACCTGTCGCAAACGAATGGGGATAAAGGCGCGTTCCACCGATCGAAGTGATCCGATTCGCAACAATTTCGACCGAATCGGCTGTCACGCCAATCCCTTTAAATGTGGCCGATTCAATCGAGTTATCACGAATGATAATATTGTGGCTTTTTTTGCCACACGTCTCCCCATCAAGCAGCGTTGATGAACAGCCTGGAGCGTCATTCGCAGAACTTCCGATCTCAATCCCAACCTTAAAGCCATGGATACAAACATCTTGGATCGTCACCCTTTTGTAATCAATCGACTGGATGGCGACGTAGGGTGTCGTGGGATCTACTGAACCAGATAGACAATGTTTCTGCCCAATAATCTCAACGTCATCTGATTTTATCTGTATCGCATGAGTTGTCGCGTTCGTATAGGCCAGCTCCTGCTGGATGCAATAGCTACCTGGCTTCACAATCACATACGGCAGTCGATCAATGAAGGCCTGACACTTTTCGGCGGAAGCCGACCGAACCACAACCTTAGACCTGCCCTCGGCACTGCAAGCTAGGCCCGCTAACACAACTAGCTCAATGTGGAACCTGGTCATCGTCATGGCGTGGATCCTAAATCGGGTTCAAGACGTCAAACAAACGGTGCAGCGTTGGCTGAAAATAACAACCCTTGGGCAAAACTCTCGATAACATCCAGCATATAATCCTTTGCGTGCGGATAGAAATAGCGACCTATTGACTCCTGATCAAGTGGCAGCTGAACATCTAAACCGTACAAATAACGAATCATCATTCCCGCAGAAGATACCGACGTTATTCCTTGCGGGGCCTTACAACCCACCATTAGTTCAACGGGTATCTCCTGCAGCTCTCCGTTGAGGAGTAATACGGAAATCCCCTCGGCCTGTAACCGCTGTTCAAGTCGTCTGCTCTTGTCCAATTTTGACATCGGATGGGGTTTAATGATGATCGGTTGTCCGGCTGTGGCATGTTGGTTGATCAATTTCCGATACAACTCGACCTCGTTGTTCAATGAGATGAGACCGGTTTCAAAATAATTGCTCGCGATCAGCAGCAATCCCTTTTCCCATCCTTGGCTTCCCACGATCGATCGACAGGCTTCATGCTGCAGAACCTGTCGGATCAGCAAGTTGTTTAGTTTCAACACCAAGTCTCTCGCTACAATCTGGTATGGTTTCTGTGCAAAAATAGCTGGATCAAACGCCAACGGGATAATCAAGACGGATCGAGCGGCATCAATCTGCTGCTCAATACCAAAAAAAGCAAAAATCTGCTGAGTTCGCCGAACGAGACGCTGAATTCCCCGGTACAGCCTTACTCCTTCAGAGTTGGATCCATAGATATATCCTGGTGGATCCCCATAACAAATAGGCTCAGCCTCGGGGAACACGCGCATCAACGCCTGGGCGTTGTAATCGCTCGAACTATCGTGGGAATAATAGAGTCGATCAAAGTTTCTCCCGCCGAACATCCGCGAATAGAACCGCTCTTTAAGGCGGATTGGGGTAAACCCACGCAACCCTTGTTTCTCTGCAAAGCCGATCGACTGAACCTCACATTTAGGAAAGGGTGCCAACAACCGCCTGATCAAACGGATTCGTTCGTTATCGCGATCGGGATTCGCAAATTCATGGGTCAAGACGAGCACCAGCGCTTCGAGATCTCGCAGATCGGGATTGGGAGTAGTGTCCGAAGCCAATGCAGCAAGAGCCGATAAGATCTGATGAGCCGAATTAATAAAGATCAGCGCTCGACCTTGCGCACACATCACAGATTCTCTAAATATCGCCGGGTAACGTCTTCAACAGCCCCCGAGATTCGCTGGTCATTGCCCGCTCTTGGAGTTCGATGGACAACCTCCCCGTGAGACAATTCCAACGCAGTTGAACAGACGCGGTTAACGGCTCCCATATCGTGGCTCACAAACAACAGCGTTCGACCGCTATGAGACAATTCAAGCATTTTCTCCAGACATTTTTTCTGGAAAGCTGCATCCCCGACCGCCAGGACTTCGTCCACCACGAGAATCTCAGATTCCAGATGGGCCGCCACAGAAAAGGCGAGTCGCACATACATGCCAGAGGAATAGCGTTTAATCGGCGTATCAATCATCGCACCCAGCTCGGAAAATTCGATGATGTCATCCAGCTTGCGCTTAATCTCCCGAGGCGTCATTCCCATAATCGATCCGTTAAGAAAAATATTTTCTCTTCCGGTCAATTCTGGGTGAAACCCAGTACCGATCTCGAGCAGGCTAATGAGCCTTCCGCGGTATCGAAGCTCACCCGTCGTCGGCGCTACGATACGGGAGAGAATTTTCAAGAGTGTGCTTTTTCCCGATCCGTTCTTTCCAATAATGCCAACCCGCTGTCCTTCTTCAACTTCGAATTGAACATTCCGCAGCGCCCAAAAACAGCCCCCGGGAGCATCAACATATTGATGAGCCGCTAAGATACGTCCGCTATCCTCGGATTTGGGAAGATCCGTTTGGAGTTGATGAGAATCGTCGCGCTTCCACAAGAACCCGCGGCGCACGTATCGATTGATAACCTCTGTAAGCGTTCGATGGGTGTTCCCCAGACGAAAACATTTCGAAACGCCATCACACCGGATCGCCCAAGTCATAGGTAATCAATGACCTCGCCTTCCTTCTTCACAAACAGATACAGACCGCCCCCGAGTGAAACCAACGCGATAAAAAATAGGCGCACGATATCGTCGAGGGGTGGCCAATGCCCTAAAAGTGCAGAACGGTAACCCGTAATGACGATCGCCAGCGGATTCAAATCGAACCAAAATCGTGCCCACGGCGGCACAACCGACTCCGGATAAATTGCGGGCGTCGAATAGTAGAACAACTGCAGAGCCAGCGGAACGAAGTGCTTCACGTCGCGGTATTTCGCATTGTACGGCGCCAGCGCCAAACCAACACCCATTGCCGTCGCCACCTGCAA
>Ga0247727_10015090_pt1 | contig 12724 bp, 10 predicted proteins | sample WisWelCaveWW1625_FD_202498 | JGI IMG/M metagenome (GOLD analysis project Ga0247727, IMG submission 202498) | Biofilm microbial communities from Wishing Well Cave, Virginia, United States - WW16-25 | ecosystem: Environmental > Aquatic > Deep subsurface > Groundwater > Cave microbial mat | place...
CGGAGCCTGCCCCGCCACCTGCGTCTGCGGACGCATGGACTCATTTCCGCGGGAATCCGCAGCTCACAGGAGTCTCCGCCGCTGTGCTGCCCCCGGCGCTGAAACTGGCCTGGACGTATGAAGCCGGGGAATCCATCGAGTCCTCGGCGGCCATCGCCGCCGGAGTAGTGTACGTAGGGACGCAGGCCGGCGAAGTGCTGGCCCTGGACCTGGCCACGGGCAAGCTCATCTGGAGATACAAAACTCCGGAACCCATCGGCGAATCCTCCCCGGCAGTAGCCGGCGGACTGGTCTATGTGGGCGACCTCTCCGGCGTGATGCACGCCGTCAACACCGCGGACGGCAAAGCGGCGTGGACCTTCAAATCTCATGGCGAAATCAAATCCTCCCCTGTGGTCGCCGACGGGAAGGTGCTCTTTGGCAGCTACGACGAGCATTTTTATGCTCTGGCCGCGCGCAGCGGGGAGCTGGTGTGGAAAGTGAAAACCAACGGCCCGGTGCACAGCACCGCGGGCATTGCCGATGGCGTCGCGTACATTTCCGGCTGCGATGAAAATTTCCGTGGCATCCGCATCGCCGACGGCGCGGAGCTTTTCGCCGTCTCTGCCGGCGCCTATACGGGCGCGTCACCCGCGCTGCAGGGCGGCGCCGCGTATTTTGGGACCTTCAGCAACGAAGTTCTGAAGGTGGATTTGCGGGCCCGCCGCGTCGCCTGGCGGTACACGCATCCCCGGCGGCAATTTCCCTTCTATTCTTCGGCTGCCGTGGCTGCCGGGAAAGTCGTCCTTGGAGGACGCGACAAGCTGGTCCATTGCCTGAACGCGCGCACGGGCAGAGCCCTGTGGAGATTCACCACACGTTCCCGTGTGGAATCTTCGCCAACCATCGTGGGGCAGCGGGTCTATGTGGGCTCGAACGACGGCCGTTTCTACGTCCTGGACCTGGCCACGGGGAAAAAATTGTGGGAGTTTGAAGCCGGCGCGCCGCTTTCGGCCTCGCCCGCCGTTGCCGCCGGAAGCGTGGTCATCGGCTCCCAGGACGGCTGGCTTTACTGTTTCCGTTGATTGCGCTCCGGATGGGCGCTGCTTGCCGGGCCTGTCCGAGTGAGGATATCCTCTACGCCTTGCGTCTAACCCTTCGGGGAGGCATCGCTATGTACATTGCATTCTTACTTCTGCTTCTGACGGGAGCTTTGCTGATGAACAATACGGTCGCGGTTGCAGATACGCCGCCGAAGCCGCCGGTGGCCAAAAAGGTCCCCAAAGTGAACGAATACCACGGCGAGCGGCTGGTGGACGACTATTTCTACATGCGCGAAAAGACCAACCCCGACGTGATTTCCTATCTGACTGCGGAAAACGCCTATACCGACGCGGTGATGAAGCCCACCGAGGCGTTTCAGAAAGCGCTCTACGACGAAATGCTGGCCCGCATCAAGCAGACTGATTTGAGCGTGCCCTACCGCGAGGGCAATTTCTGGTATTACTCACGGACCGTGGAAGGGAAGCAGTACCCCATCTACTGCCGCAAGATGCGCAGTCTGGAAGCCGCGGAGGAAATCATCCTCGACGTCAACCTCCTCGCCGAGGGCCAGAAGTTCATGCAGCTCGGCGCCCTCACCGTCAGCGACGACGGCAACCTACTCGCCTATTCCACCGACAACACCGGCTTCCGGCAGTACAAGCTCCAGGTGAAGGACCTGCGCAACGGGCAGCTCCTGCCGGACACGGTGGAGCGCACGGTTAGCATCGCCTGGGCGGCCGACAACGACACGCTGTTTTACACTACCGAGGACGACGCCAAGCGTCCCTACCGCATCTACCGGCACAGGCTGGGGGCCCCGGAACACGACCTGCTCTATGAAGAGAAGGACGAGATGTTCCGCATCTTTGCAGGCCGCACGCGCAGCAAGGCCTACCTTCTCTTTTATTCCTCCAGCCTGACTGCTTCCGAGGTGCACTACCTCCCGGCCGACAAGCCGCGCGGTGAAACGAGACTTGTTGCCGCGCGCGAGAAAGACCACGAATACGACGTGGACCACCACGGCGAACTCTTCTACATCCGGACGAATAGCGGCGGGCGGAATTTCCGGCTGGTGACCGCGCCGGTCCGTGACCCGCGACGCGAGAACTGGAAGGAAATCCTCCCGCACCGCGCGGAGGTGATGCTCGAGGGCATCGAGCTCTTCAAAAACTACAGCGTTCTGCTGGAGCGCGAAGGCGGCCTTCCGCAGCTGCGCATCACGGATTTGCGAACCGGCGAGTGGCACCGGGTAAAGTTTCCGGAGCCTGCTTACGCTGCCTTTCCCGGCCAGAATGCGGAATTCGACACCACGGCGTTCCGATACAACTACCAGTCCCTGATCACGCCCAGTTCGGTGATGGAATACGAGATGAACCAGCGTGACTCCAAGCTGCTGAAGCAGACCGAGGTTCTGGGCGGGTATGACCCCCGGCAATACGCCTCCGAGCGCGCGTTTGCCACCGCGCCCGACGGCACGCGCGTTCCCCTCTCCATCGTCTACCGCAAGGGGCTGAAAAAGGACGGCAAAGCGCCGCTGCTGCTGAATGCCTATGGCTCCTATGGTTTCGCGATGCCCATCACGTTTTCGTCCAGCCGCTTAAGCTTGCTGGACCGCGGGATAGTCTTCGCCCTGGCGCACATCCGCGGGGGCGGCGAAATGGGCAAGGCCTGGCACGACCAGGGGCGGATGCTCAATAAGAAAAACACGTTTACGGATTTCATCGCTGCGGCGGAGCTCCTCGTCGCGGAGAAGTTCACCTCCGCGGACCGGATGGCCATCACCGGAGGCAGCGCCGGTGGCCTGCTGATGGGCGCGGTCACCAACATGCGCCCCGACCTGTTCAAAGCGGTGGTCTCCCACGTGCCCTTCGTGGACGTCATCAATACGATGATGGACGCATCGCTGCCGCTGACCGCAGGCGAGTGGGAAGAGTGGGGCGACCCCCGCAAGAAGCCCGATTTTGACTACATGAAGTCCTATTGCCCGTACACCAACCTGGCCAGGAAAAACTACCCGGCGCTGCTGGTGAAGACCTCGCTGAACGACAGCCAGGTGATGTACTGGGAGCCGGCGAAATACGTGGCCAAAATGCGCACGCTGCGCACGGACAACAACGTGTTCATATTCAAGACCAACATGGCCGCAGGGCATGGCGGGGCCTCGGGCCGCTACGATGCCCTCCGCGAGACATCGTTCGATTACACGTTCATCCTCTCGCAGCTCGGCATCACCAAGTAGCTGCGGGCCACAGTGAGTTCAACCACAGCACCACAAAGAACCCGTAGAACACGGCCATCGCCACCAATGCCACGCGCCGCCACATCGGCGGGCGGAGTTCGCGCGGCAGCAGCGTGGTGTTCACGCGCAGGATGTGCAGCGCGCTGATTACGCCCGCAACCCCGCCGATGTTCGCGCCCAGCACCAGAAGTTGCATGGGCTGGGTCAGCCTCAGGGCCACCAGTCCCCACGCGGCGGCCAGCCCCAGTAGCGGGTAGTACACCCAGCGCACATCGCCTCCCCTCCATTCGCGCAGGGTACGGCTGCCGGTCCACAGGATGTCCGTGACCGCGCGTACCAGGCCGTCCAGGATGTCGAGCTGAGTTTTCAGCAGCACCCAGACGCTGACCACGGCCACAGCCGTCGCCAGCCACGCCCCGCGCTGCTCGGCCATCGCCCCGGCGAGTTCAGACGCCACGGCCAGCCCGCGGATGTCTGTGCCTGCGGCAATAAAGGAGGTGTAGAGGATGGCCGGCAGGGCCATTCCCAGGAGCGCCCCGCAGAAGAAGACGCCCCATTGGTCGAGCACAATGACCCGCCACCACGCGCGCCAGCGCCGCAGGTTTTCCGCGCAGGGTTCAAACACCGTGCCCGTATGCGCCAGCTTCACCTGGCCGCCGCCAATGGCCGTGGGGATATAGCCCGCGAGTTGCGCCATTCCGAAGCCTTTGTCGCGCGCCCAGTTGGAGAGCATCAGGTTGATGACCCCGCCCGCGCCGGAATACGCGGCCAGAGCGCCCAGCAGCGCCCAGTCTGCGGCTACTGGGAAAAGAGAGAACGATTGCGTCCGCGTGTCGTAGGCAAAGAAACCCGCCAGCGCGCCCCACCAACCCTCCGCCGGAGCCATCAGCGCGCAGAGCACCAGCAATCCGCCCAGGATGCCCACCACCAGAACCCAGTTCAGGATTTCCAGGGTCCTCTCAATTCGCCCGCCGAACAGCAGTACAACCACGCAAAGCAGCAGCGACGCGGCGCCGATGACATACACGGCGCCGGCGTCTGCGGGGGTGGCCAGGCGTCCCGTCCCCAGGAAAAAAACGGCGCCCGCCGCTGTCCCCGCCCATCCCGGCCAGCCCACCTGCACAAAAAAGAGCAGCGCATACACCCCGGCCCAGAAACCCGCGCGCGGGCGCGTGCGCATGAACCCGGTCAGCGCGGGCTCCCCGGTGTACAGCGTGTAGCGCATCAGCTCCGTGTTCAGAATGGTCTGGAAAATGGCGGCCACCAGCGTTACCCACAGCAACGCCAGCCCGTGTTTCACAAAAGCTGCCGGCCCCAGCAGCCATTCCCCGCTGCCGATGGACACGCCGAGAATAATGGTCCCCGGCCCGATGACACCGAGAAGACCCACGCCTCGTGCCACGGGCGGCGCGGGCAGCTCGGCGCGTCTCCACGCTTCCAGTCCGGAGATGCTCTCCGGCGCCATCGTGCCAGGCTTCATTGCCCCTTCCTCTGAGTTCTCTGTGCCTCTGTGATCTCTGTGTAGTTCAGCCCGCTTTGATGGCCGCTTTGCAGGGCTGTGGACTCATTGCCAGCCATTCCTGTTGACTTGCAGCCACGCAGCACTGTGCTAATGTTTTGTGCCCTCCTCCCCCGCGAGGGTGCCGATGAAAACTTCACTTCCTCCGGACCAGCTTCGCCCGGTAGGCGAACGCCTGCAAACCGCCAACCGCGATTTTTCCAGCCGCTATCCCGGTGAATCCGGCCGCCGCCAGCCGGTGCACACGGTCTATGGCGGAGCACATCTGTTCCGCGCAGACACCGCGCGCCGTCTGGGCGAGCTGGCGCTGCGCTCGCTCGAGCAATACGCGCCGGACTCTATCATCTTTGCTAACGCCATTGGGCTGCCGGACGCAGAACGCCTGCCGGATGATCCGCGCGCCGGCAAGCTGGCGCAAACCATATATTCTCGCGTGAAGGAAAAGCTCCGCCGCGAACCGGTCGAGGATTTTCGCCTCGATTTTGAAGACGGTTACGGCAACCGTCCTGACTCGGAAGAGGACGGCCACGCCGTGTCAGCCGCCGCGGAAGTTGCCGCGGGCATGGCTGCGAGTTCATTGCCGCCGTACATCGGCATTCGCATCAAGCCGTTTACGGAAGAGCTGCGCGCGCGCAGCATGCGCACGCTGGATATTTTCCTGACCGCGCTGCTGGAAAAAACGGCGGGCAAGCTGCCTGCCAATTTCGTAGTCACGCACCCCAAGGTCACCATCCCCGAACACGTCGCCGGACTGGCCGACGTGTTCGACCTGCTCGAGCCCGCCCTGCGACTGCCCACGGGCGCTCTCAAAATGGAGCTGATGATTGAGACCACGCAGTCCATCTTCGACTCCCAGGGTTCCTCGAATCTGCCGCGCCTTCTCTCCGCCGCGCGTGGACGCTGCGTGGCCGCGCATTTCGGGACCTACGACTACACCGCGTCGTGCAGCATCACCGCCGCGCACCAGCATATGACCCACTCCGCGTGCGATTTTGCGCGCCATGCAATGCAGGTGGCCTTTGCGGGGACGGGACTCTGGCTTTCCGACGGCGCCACCAACATCATGCCCGTGCCCGTGCACCGCGCCGCTGAAGGCGGCGCGCTTACCCCGGCGCAGGAAGCGGAAAATCGCGCCGCCGTGCACCGCGCGTGGCGCCTGCACGCCGACCACATCCGCCACTCGCTCACCAATGCCTATTACCAGGGCTGGGACCTGCATCCCGCGCAGCTTCCCACGCGATACGCCGCCGTGTACGCTTTCTTCCTCGAGGGGCTGGACGCCGCATCTGTGCGGCTGCGCAATTTTGTGGCCCGTGCGGCTCAGGCCACGCTGGTCGGCGACGTGTTTGACGATGCCGCCACGGGTCAGGGGCTGCTGAATTTTTTCCTGCGGGCCATCAACTGCGGCGCCATCACTGCGGAAGAAGCCGGCCCGCTGACCGGCCTGACCCTTGCGGAATTGCGCTCCGGCTCGTTTGTGAAAATTCTGAAGGGACGCCGGGGATGAACCCGCGGCAGGGACAGAGGCTGTTCAGGCCCGGCGGATGAATTTTGCGACCAGCCACCCGAAAAGGATCATTCCCACCAGGATTTCCCGCCCGTACGCGTTTCCGTAGGTGGCCACCGGGTAATGGCTGCTGATCATAATGAACACGACGGGAACGACCATAAAGGTGTTGTGCTTGGAGCGCTGCTTGGCGCGCGCCACAAGCGCCAGGTCCGGCGGCGTCCCGGAGCGCGCCGCGGAAATCATCCTGCGCTGCGCCGGCAGGATGCGGTTCCACACGTTGGCCACCATCAGCGTGCCGAACATCGCGCCCATCTGCATGTACGCGGCGCGCGCGCTGAAAAGCTGCCAGTACGCGTGCGCGCTGGCTCCCACCAGGGCGATGCAAATGGCCACCGCGAGCGTTTCTTTTCGCCCCAGCGGCGAATTCCACAGCAAGTCGTACACGCCCCAGGCCAGAACGATGCCGCCCAGGCTATAGGCCACCGCGGCGGTGTCGGAAATTTTGGCGACGTCGGCGTCCACCATCAGCCCGCCCAGGTAATACACGAGTACGAAAAGCAACATCCCGCTGATCCAGGTCAGCGCCGCTTCCCAGCGGAACCAGTGCAGTGTCTTCGGAAGGAGTTGCACGCCCGCCTGCTTTTCCACCACGTAGAACCCCCCGCTATGCACCATCCATACCTGCGGCACGGCTTCCCCCGCGCACTCCTGCTCCGTCAGGCGGCCGTCGAGCCAGGTGAAGAACCACGTGGAGCCAATCCAGAGGACGGCCGCGAAAATGTGGAACCAGCGCAGCAGCAGGTTCAGCCACTCGCTCGCGGCGGGAGAAAGTTCCATCGGTCAGCTGCCCCGGTAGGTCGAATAGCCGTGCGGCGCCAGCAGCAACGGCAGGTGGAAGTGCTGCGCGGGGTCGCGCACGGCGAAATGGATGGTCACGGTCGGATACAGCCCCTCGCTGTTCTGAGCGCGAAAATACGCGGAGGTCTCAAACACCAGCCGGTAAGCACCCTTGGCGAGCACGAAGCCCGGCGGGAAGACAAACTTCAGCCGCCCGCCGTCGTCGGTCACTCCGGCGCTCACCAGCCGCCAGGTCTCGTCCGCATTTTGCATTTCCAGAGCAACGTGCACGCCCGTGGCCGGCTTGCCCTGGGACGTATCCAGGATGTGCGTGGTGATGGTGCTCATAGGTTCAGCAACCTCTTCAGCCGCAGCTCGGTGATTTTGGCCTGCTCACGCGCCGCAATGCGCAGTTCTTTCCCCGGCGCATTGGGCAGGCGCGATTTCAGGATCCCCAGCATCTCCCCTGCGGATTTGCCGCTCGCGCAGACGATGAAAATATATCCGAACCGCCGCTCATACTCTTCATTGGCCTGGATCAGCTCTTCCTGTGTGTTGCGCGCGGCGCCGGCGGTCCCGGACTGTTCCTGCTCCGACCAGCCCTGGGCCTGGGCGGAGATTGCCGCGGCGGCCCGTTTTCCGCCGATTTTCGGGTGATGCCGGAAAGCCTCTAGCCAGTCCCCCTCGCCGAGTTTTTCGAATTCGCCCGCCGCGGTCGCAAACAACTGCTCTGGGCCTGCGAAGGGGCGCGCGGCCGCAACGGCCTCGGCCCATCGTTTCGACCCGCAGCATTTCAAAAGCTCAGCGACAGCCGCCTCTCGCGCCAGACCGTTCAGCCAATCGAGGTTCATCCCTCAGCTCAGCCGGCCCCATAGCCGCAGCCGCGCCACGCCTCCGTCCGGGTAGATATTGAACCGCGCGTGAGTTGCGGCCACCGCCGTGCCCTCGAGCGCCGATTCGTAGGTGTGCCGCGTGTGCGCTTGGAGTTTCGTGCGCGCCAGAATTTCCTGCCACTTGTTGTCGCCGGAGCTCACTTGCTCCGGCGTTGCCCCCGGCGCATGGCAAACCTCGAGGGAGCACGATTCCGGGAAATTGCCCTTGAAGTGCGACGTGTCCACCTCGATGTACTCGATGGTGCCCGGCGCCCCCAGACGGATGATGCTCCAGTCGAAGCCCGGCCCCCGGCGCCGCCGGGTCTCCCAGCCGTCGTGCATGCCGCGGCTGGGGCCGGGGAGAATCAAGTTGTGCCGCGAGCCAAAAAACATGTCGCTTGCCGCCGCCACCAGGCCGCCGTTCTCCACCGCCGCGAGGTCCACGCGGCCGCCCGCGCGGCGAATATTTTCCCAGTCCGGCGCGACTTCGCCATACGCGCGCAGCCGGGCTACGCCTCCATCCGGGTAAATGTGGAAGCGCAAGTGTGTGAATGTGTCGCTTCGCCGAATCTCGAAAAGATTCTGCGTGTCGCCGCGCAAGGGCGAAATGGCCAGCACTTCCGTCCACGGCGTTGCCGCCGAAGCCAGCGTGGCCGCGTCGGGCTGGCCCTCGGTACGGCACGCTTCGAGCGAACACTTCTCGGGGAAGTTGCCCTTGAAAAAACTCGTGTCCACCACTACGCCGCGCAACACCCCGCGCAGCCCGAGCCGGATGATGCACCAGTCGTGGTCCGGCGCGCGGTGCCGCCGCGTTTCCCAGCCGTCCATCCATTTTCCGGCGTCGGTGTATTTGTCCTCGATCCACACCGGTTTGGCGGCTTTCAGCAGATTTTCCCGCGGCGCAAAGAACTCGTCGCTGGCGGCCAGCACCGCGCCGCCGAGCCGTTCCGATGCCAGGTCCACCAGCTCCGTGAACTCGCTCATCGCCCTGCCCGTCGCATCACGCTTCCGCCGGCGTGCGGCGCAAATTCGCCGCGATGGAACACACGCACGCCGCGCACGTAGGTGCTCTCGACTACACCCCGCAGCCGGCGGCCATTATAGGGCGTTACCTTGTGGCGGTGGTGCAATTCTGCGCAGCGCACAGTGAAAGTTTCCTCCGGGCGCCAGACGACGATGTCTGCGTCGCAGCCCGGCACGAGCGCCCCCTTGCGCCGTTCGAGACCTGCAAGCTGCGCGGGCTGCGCGCACATCCATCGCGACAATTCCTCGAGCGTATGGCCGCGATTGCTGGCTTCGGTCCACGTCGCCGCGAGGCTGAGTTGCAATGAGGCAATCCCGCCCCAGGCCAGGAGGAAGTTGCCGTCTTCGCGCTTCATTGGCGGAGGGCAGGGGGAATGGTCGCTGGCCACCAGGTCCACATCCCCGCCGCCCAGCGCCTTCCACAAGCGCTCGCGGTTTTCCGCCTCGCGCAGTGGCGGCGCGCATTTGTAGGGCGTGGCGCCGTCGGGGATTTCCTCTGCGGCGAATGTCAGGTAGTGCGGGCAGGTCTCCACCGTCAGCGGAAGCTTTTCTTCACGGGCCGCGCGCAGCATCGGCAGCGCGTCTGCGGAAGCAAGGTGGACGATGTGCGTGCGCAGACGAAACTCCCGGCACATCTGGATCATCAATGCGATGGCCTGGTGCTCGGCCTCGCGCGGGCGCGAGGCCAGCCACGTCGAATATTTCTCCGGCCTGGCCCCGGCTGCCGCAAGCGCAGCCTGCGCCCGGGCAATCGGGCCGGGCACCTCGGAATGTGCCAGCAGCACTGCGCCGAGTTTCGACAGCACGGGCGCAGCTTCGCGCAGGTCTTTTTCCGTGACCGCCGGAAATTCCGGCACGCCGGAATCCACAAGAAAGCATTTGAAGCCGAATGCCCCCGCCTCCCAAAGCCCTGCCAGCTCCCCGGCGTTCCCCGGCACCACACCGCCCCAGAAGCCGGTGTCCACGGCACATTTGCCTTCGGCCGCGCGGACTTTTTCTTCGAATGCCGCGCGCGTGGTGGTGGCGGGGATGCTGTTCAGCGGCATCTCGACCAGCGTGGTTACTCCGCCCGCGGCCGCCGCGCGTGTGGCGGTCTCAAAGCCCTCCCATTCCGTGCGCCCTGGCTCATTGATGTGCACGTGCGTATCCACCACGCCGGGCATGACCACGTTGTTCCCTGCATCGTGTACTTCGATACCGGGAATGCTCTCGGCAATCGGCACGACGGCGTCAATGCGTCCCTCGCGAACGTGGATCCCCGCCGGCCGCACGCCTTCCGGCAACACCACGCGCGCGCTGCGAAGGATGAATTCGTGACCAGGCATTTTCGATTCCAGGAACGCGCTACGCCAGCCCCGCCAGGAATTCTGCAAGCAGGTTCTGCGCCACGCGCATGCGGTACCGGGAGGTGGACCGGATATCGTCTATCGGAGCAATTTCGAGGGCGAGCGCGGCCTGCGCCGCCGCGATGGCCGCCGCGTCCGGCCGCTTTCCGCGCACCGCGTCTTCCGCCTTCGTGCACCGCAAGGGGATGGGCGCCACGCTCCCCAGCGCCAGGCGGATGTCTTTCACCGCACCCCCGCTCATCTCCGCGGCCCCCGCCAAACACACTTTGGAGATGGCCTGCGCCTTCCGCGTCCCCACCTTGCGGTAATACTGCATCCAGGGAGCAGCGCGCCGAGGAAGCCTGATTCGTCGAAGCAATTCATCCGCCGCCAGGTCCATCTGCTTATAGCCGATGTGGAATTTGGCGTATGGAATCCAGCGCGCCCCGCGGGCGGACACCAGCTCAATCTCGGCGTCGTACACCAGAAGAGCGGGAGGCGAGTCTGCCGCCGGCGACGCGTTGACGACGTTTCCGCCCAGCGTTCCGCGGTTCTGCGTGGCGATGCTTCCCGTCTCTCGCGCGGCCTGGCAGAGCAGCGGGAACTCATGCTGGAGCCTCGCATGGCGCTGAATCTCGGTGTAAGTGATCAGCGCCCCCAGCGAGATGAAGTTGCGGTCCTCCGCAATGCCGCGGAGTTCCGCGAGGTGCCAGATGCTGAAAAATTTGCGGTGCCCGAGCTTCCCGGCTTCGAAGAGCACCATCAGATCCGTTCCGCCGGCGAACGGACGCCAGGCTCCCGGCTCGCGCGCCAGCAAATCCAGCGCCGCGCTCAAATTGGCCGGCGCCACCATCTCGTAGCTGGGTACTTGGGACCTCATCTGCGCCTCAGGCATCCGCGGCGCTGCCGGCCTGGCACGCGCGCATTACAGATTCGAAAATTTTCGCGTACCCCGTGCACCGACAGAGGTTGCCGGCCAGCCCTTCGCGAATGGCCGCCTCGTCCGGCTGCGGCACGCGCTTCAACAGCTCGACCGCGGCCAGCACCATCCCCGGCGTGCAGATACCGCACTGCGCGCCGCCGCATTCCAAAAACGCTTCCTGCACTCGATGCAACTGCTCGCCACTGGCAACGCCTTCGATGGTAGTGATGTCGGCGCCGCTGGCCTGCAACGCCGGAACCAGGCAACTGTTCACCAGTTGGCCGTTGAGCAGCACCGAACAGGCACCGCATTCCCCTTCGCCGCAGCCCTCTTTGGTTCCTGTCAGCCGCAGGTCTTCACGCAGCACATCGAGCAAACGCGCCAGCGGCCACACTTCCAGCGAATGATCCGCGCCGTTCACGCGGAGGATGATTTTCGCGCGCCTCGCCCGTTCAGCCACGGCGCGCCTCCAGCGCTTCCATCAGAACTTCCGGAGTGACGGGGATGCGCGTGATGCTCACGCCGGTGGCATTCTCGATGGCGTTCACAATGGCAGGCGCGGTGCCGTCCAGCGGCAGCTCGCCGATTCCCTTGGCTCCGGCAGGGCCGTGCGCATAGGGGATTTCCTCGAAGTGCACGCGGATGCGCGGCACGTCTGCGGCGGTGGGCATGATGTAGTTGGTCATCTGATTGTTGATCATCCGGCCGTCCTGCCAGGCCACGCGTTCGTAGAGCGCAAAGCCCACGCCCTGCGCCACCCCGCCCTCGATTTGTCCCGCCGCCATCACCGGGTGGATTACTTTGCCCACTTCCTGCACCGCGTAGAAATCATCCACTCGGGTTTCATATGTCTTCGTGTCCACGGTCACTTCGGCCACGTACACGGCCCAGGCGTACGCGCCGTAGGCGTCTCCGCGGTAGTGCTCGTCGTCCCACTGGATGCCCGGCGGCGGCTGGTACTTGGCCAGCGAACGCAGGGGCCCCTGCGTGCGAACACAATCCCGGCTCGCGGCCGCAAATTCCGCCGGGGAATATCCTGTGCGCAGCCGCCCGCTGGCGAGGAGCATTTCTCTCAGGCTCGCGGCGGCAGTCTCCACGAGCTTGCCCACAATCATGCACGTGCGCGAGGCCACGGTCGGCCCGCTATTGGGCACTGCGGCGGTATCCGGCTGCGCCACTTCTACCATTTCGATTGGCAACCCCAGAGTCTCCGCCGCGATCTGAGAAAAAATCGTATTCGTGCCCTGGCCGATTTCCGTGCTCGCTGCCTGCACGCGCACATGGCCTTCGGCCGTGGCTTCCACGACCGCTTCCGACGCCAGGAACGCTTCCCCGGAGCCGGTAAAGCCTGCGCCGTGGAGGAATGCGGCAAAACCGACTCCGCGCTTGAGATGGCTGCTGGGGTTTTCTTTTGCAAATTTTCCGAATTTCTCGCGGTAGGCGGAGAGCGCAAA
>Ga0247727_10015091_pt1 | contig 12724 bp, 9 predicted proteins | sample WisWelCaveWW1625_FD_202498 | JGI IMG/M metagenome (GOLD analysis project Ga0247727, IMG submission 202498) | Biofilm microbial communities from Wishing Well Cave, Virginia, United States - WW16-25 | ecosystem: Environmental > Aquatic > Deep subsurface > Groundwater > Cave microbial mat | place...
GATCAGGTACTGCATGACGCCGCCTTTGCCGTTTTTCGGCGGGCTCTGGGAAGGGTGCAGGTAACGCGCCAGGTCGATGCCCTTCCTCGGGCCCGACGCGAGCCGGTCGCTCTCCTGGCCGCGAATCCAGCTCCAGGAGTCGAAGCCGCGATGAAAATTCTTGCCCGGCTTGAACTGGTGATAGACGTCGCTGACGAGAGCGGTGGTGTAGCCGGAGGCCATCAGCGTCTCGCCCAGGGTGACATCTTCGGTAAAAAGCTGATGCCAGCCGCGGATGCGCACCTGGTCGTCGGGCTGGAGGATCAGCTCGGAAGGGAAGATGCGGCGGCCGGTGTAGATCGCGCGCCGGGAGGGGATCGTCGGCAGCACTTCGGGATAGGCGTCGAGGAACATCGCCGAGCGGCGGGCGAGCGCGTCGACGTTCGGCGTGCGGACGTGGTCGTGGCCGTAGCAGCCGAGCCAGTGCGCGCCCCAGGTATCGACGCCGATGTGGATCAGGTTCAGCTTGCCGGCGGAGGGCGGCGCCGGCGGTTGCGCGATCGCGGGCGAGACGGCCGCGCCGGCCAATAACGAACGGCGGGTGATTCGTGCCATAGGGACGATTGTAACGCCGTCGTCAGGAGACACCCCATCGGCCGGCCCCGTTGTAAGCTGGACCTTACCATGACACTCGACGAACTGGCGGCGAAGCTGGGCTGCGCGCTCGAGGGCGACGGCTCGGTGGAGATCACGGGCGTGGCGGGTCTGGAGTCCGCGGGCCCGCGCGAGATCACCTTCCTCGCCAACCCCAAGTACGCGCACAAGGTCAAGCAGACGCGGGCGGCGGCGATCCTGGTCAGCGAGGCCGTCCGGGATTGCGCGATTGCCTCGCTGGTGTCCGGCAACCCGTATCTCGATTTCGCCCGCGCTCTCGAGTACTTCTACCAGCCGCCGCGGCCCGAGCCGGGCATCGATCCCCGCGCCGCCATCGCGACGACCGCCCGCATCGGCGAAGGCGCCTCGATCGGGCCGTTTGCCGTGATCGGCCGCGAGGTCGCCATTGGCCGCAATGCCGTATTGCATCCCCATGTCGTGATCTACGACGGGGCGGCGATCGGCGACGATTTCACCGCGCACTCCCACGCCGTCGTGCGCGAATACTGCCGTATTGGCAACCGCGTCATCCTGCAAAACGGCGTCGTGGTCGGCGGAGACGGATTCGGATTCGCCAAACGGGCCGACGGAACGCATCACAAGATCGTCCAGTCCGGAGTGACCGTGATCGAGGACGACGTCGAGATCCAGTCGCTGACCTCGGTCGACCGGGCCACCGTGGGCGAGACCCGGGTGCGGCGCGGCGCCAAGATCGACAGCCTGGTGCAGGTGGGTCACGCCAGCGTCGTCGGCGAGGATAATATCGTCTGCGCGCAAGCGGGTCTGGCGGGCAGCTCCGTGCTGGGCCGCAATGTGCTGCTGGCCGGGCAGGCCGGCGTCTCCGGCCACCTTACGATTCACGACAACGCCGTCGTCTACGCGCAGAGCGGGATCGGCGGCGACGTCGAGGCGGGCGCGGTCGTTTCCGGCTCCCCGGCCTTCGACGCCGCCGCCTGGCGCCGCGCCATCACCGCGTTCCGGAAGCTGCCGGAGCTGGCGAGAGCGGTGCGACAATTGGAAAAAAGGCTGGAACGGCTCGAAAGCGCGGCCGGCCCCACGATGGAACCACATGGCTGAACATCCACCTGAACCACGACCCTTTCCCGTTGCTTATCGGAACCAGGAGTTTCTCGAGGGCCGCCACGGGCGCGGCCTCCGGATGCTGTCGGAGTATCTGTATCCGCTGTCGCGTTTTAAGGAGCAGCGGGTCCACGACACGATCGTGTTTTTTGGATCGGCGCGGCTGGACGAGAACGGCCCGATGGGCCGCTACTATCACGAGGCGCGGGAAGTGGCCCGCCGCATCACCGAATGGTCCAACAGTTTGCGCAACACGAAACGGCGTTTCGTGGTGTGCACCGGCGGAGGTCCGGGGATCATGGAGGCGGCCAACCGAGGCGCCCAGGACGCCGAAGGCAAGAGTATCGGACTGAATATCGGGCTGCCTTTCGAGCAGGAACCCAACCCCTACATCACCCCCGAGCTGGGATTCGAGTTCCACTACTTCTTCATGCGCAAGTTCTGGTTCGCCTACCTGGCCAAAGCGTTGGTGGTCTTCCCCGGCGGTTTCGGCACGTTGGACGAGCTGAGCGAGCTGCTGACTCTGGCCCAGACCCGCAAGCTGGTCAAGAAGATTGTCATCGTTCTCTACGGCACGACGTTCTGGAAGGAAGTGCTCGATTTCGAGGCGCTGGTGCGTTATGGCATGATCAGCGCCGACGACCTCGAACTGTTCCGCTACGCCAACGATCCGAATGAGGCTTACACCCTCCTCCGGGACGGTCTGACCGAGCACTACCTGCTGCGGGAGCCGCCGGAAGAAGAGGAAGAGGAGACGCCGGCCATCGCGCGGTCGAGAATATAAGTTCTTTCGAGGCCGCGAACGCGCGCGAAGGGAGAGCGGCCGGCCGGGATTCATTGATGAGTGTGTTGCGACTGTGGGAGCGCCTGGGGCGCGTCGAGCAGGCGTTCCTCGTCTTATTGCTGGTCTTTGGCGTACTCGAAGTCTCCCAGGCGGGACTGGCGGTGAGACTGGGCCTGGCGGCCGTCCTGGCCGTCCTCGGGGTTTACGTTGCGGGCCAAATCACGCGACGGATCCTGCGCCGGGTGATCTGGCGGCTGCGGAACCGGCTGATCGTGGCGTTCCTGTTCATCGCCGTGGTGCCGATCCTTCTGATCGCGACGCTGGTGGGCTGGGCGGCGCGGGACCTGGCGGGGCAGATCGGCGTGTACCTGGTTCATTCCGAGTTCGAGAGAAGGATCACGAACCTGCGAAACTCGGCCCAGGCACTATTGAGGACGCCGGCCCCGCAGCGCGCGCCGGCGATGCCGCGGCTGGGGGCCCTGTTTCGCGAGCGGTTCCCCGGGCTGGAGGTGCTGGTCCTCAGCCGGACCGGTCCGTTGCGGTTCCCGGCGGGCTCGCGGCTCGCCTCGCCTCCGGAAGGCTGGGGCGAAGCCAGCGGGGTCCTGGCCATGGATGGAATGCTGTACCAGTGGGCGCGTGCGGTCGATGAAGAGACCGCGGTAACCGCGGTCGCGCCGGTGACCCGCCGCAGCCTGGCCGAGCTGGTGGCCGGGCTGGGCGAGGTGACGATCGTACAGTTCCAGGACCCGACCTCCACCTCGCCGGCGGCGGGCCGCCGAATGCGCGTGCATGGGGCGTTGCCTGGGGAATCGCCGCCGGTGCACTCCGGCATTCCCGCGCCAGCCAACCGGTTCGACCTCGAGTTCCGCTGGGCGACCAACATTCCGGTGGCCGTCTGGGAATCGCCCGAAAGCACGGCCAACGCGCTGCTCGGCGTGCACTCGCGGATTTCGGCGGTCCTGCGCGTGATCTCCAGCCAGAAGGCGGAGTGGGGACCGCTGCTGTTGGCGCTGTACACGATCGCCGGCATTCTGCTGCTGGTCGAGATCGTCTCGGCGATCGTCGGCGTTTCGATCACGCGGTCGGTCACCGGCGCCGTTCACGACCTGTATGAGGGAACGCTGCGGGTGCAGTCCGGCGATTTTGCCCACCGCATCGGAGTCCGCGGCGGCGATCAGATCGCCGAGCTGAGCCGGTCGTTCAACCAGATGACGGAGAGTCTCGAGAAGCTGCTCCTGGTCGCCAAGGAGAAAGAGCGCCTTCAGGCCGACCTCGAGATCGCGCGCGAGGTGCAGAGCCAGTTGTATCCGCGGGCGGCGCCGGCGCTCGAACGGCTCCAGTTGCGCGCCGTCTGCCACCCGGCGCGCATGGTTTCCGGAGATTATTACGACTATCAGAGCCTCGATGACTCGAAGGTCGCCCTCGCCATCGGCGACGTGGCCGGCAAGGGGATTTCCGCCGCGCTGTTGATGGCCACGCTGCAATCCTCGCTGCGGACGCAGTTGCGCGCCTGCCTCGATCGCGCCGCCGCGGCCGGCAACGGGGGCGCGGGCGAGCTGGTCTCGACATCCCGGCTGGTGACTCAGATCAACCAGCATCTCTACGCCAACACGGCCCCGGAAAAGTACGCCACCTTCCTGCTGGCCGTCTTCGACGACCGGACCGGCGCGCTCACCTACACCAACGCCGGGCACTTGCCGCCGCTGCTGCTGCGGGACGGCCGGGTGATTCCGCTCGAAGTGAACGGAATGGTCGTCGGAGCCTTCCCGTTCGCGAGCTACGGCGAGAGCCGGGTCGATCTTCAGAGCGGCGACCTGCTGGTGTGCTACAGCGACGGCATCACCGAGCCGGAGAACGAATACTCGGAAATGTTCGGCGAGGCGCGGCTCATCGAGCTGATTTTCAAACACGCTCACCGCGCGCCGGAGGAGATCGCCTCCGCCGTCATCGACGGCGTTCACAGTTTCACCGGGTCTCCCGAGTTGCAGGACGACATGACGCTGCTGCTGGCGCGCCGCCTATGAACTTCCGCTTCCAGCGCAGACTGCTGCTGATCGGGGCGGCGCTCGTCGTCACGCTCGCCGGCGGCACCATCGGATTCCACCTGATCGAAGGCTACTCGCTGTTCGACGCCTTCTACATGTCGCTCATCACCATTACCACGGTCGGCTACTTCGAATTGCAGACGCTGAGCCGCGCCGGCCGGATCTTCAATACGTTCTTCATCCTGTTCGGCGTATCGGTCATGTTCTTCGCCATCGGGGCGATGACCCAGACGATCGTCGAGCTGGAGTTCACCGAGTTCTTCGGGAAACGGCGGATCAAACGGATGATTGAGAAACTGCACGACCACTTCATTGTCTGCGGCTACGGCCGCGTGGGCCGCGGCGCGGCCGGGGAATTGCAGCGCTCCGGCGTTCCCTTCGTCGTCATCGACCGCAACGAGGACAAGGTCGAAATGGCGATCAAGTCGGGCATGCTGGCGGTGCTGGCCGACGCCACCCGCGACGAGACGCTGCGCGAGATCGGCATCCACAAGGCCCGCGGGCTGGTAGCGGCGCTGGCCACCGATGCCGACAATCTTTTCCTGATCCTTTCCGCCAAGGGACTCCAGCCGGACCTCCGCGTGGCGGCGCGAGTCAGCGAGGAGGAAGCCGAGCTGAAGATGCGGCGCGCCGGGGCCGACTCGGTGTTTCTCCCGTACACCGTCACCGGCTACCGCCTCGCGCAGGCCATTCTCCGCCCGCACGTATTCGAATTCCTCGACGTCACGTCGTCGAATACGAACATGGGGCTGAACGTGGGCATCGAGCAGGTTCTCATCTCGCCCGGAAGCGAGTTCGTCGCCCGCTCGCTCCGCGACCTTCAGCTCCGCCGCGAACTGGGGGTGATCGTGCTGGCGATCCGGAGGACCAGCGGCGAGATGGTATTCAATCCGCCGGCCGAGGCGATCGTCGAGGGGGGCGATCACCTGATCGTGATGGGGGACGGCGAGCACCTGCGGCAATTGGAGCGGCTGCTGGCGGGAGCGCGCCGGTGAAAGTCCTGACCGCCGGCGAGATGCGGGAAGTGGACCGCCGCACCCGCGAGCTGGGCGTCCCCGGCCTGATTCTCATGGAGAACGCCGGGCACCGCGTGGTCGAGTTTCTCCTCGAGCGCTTCTCCCCGCTCGACCGGCAGCGGATCGTGGTCCTGTGCGGCAAGGGCAACAATGGCGGAGACGGGTTGGTCGTGGCTCGCCAGTTGTTCACGCGCTGCCGGCCGCGCTCGCTCGACGTGGTCCTGGCGGGCGAGCGGGATTCGCTCGTTGGGGACGCCCGGGACAACCTTCGCATGCTGGCGGCCTGCGGCTGCCCGGCCGCCGATCGCATCACCGCCGGGATGCGCCGGGCGACGATCGTGGTCGACGCGCTGCTCGGGACGGGTCTGGAGGGTCCCCCGCGCGGCCGGATGCTCGAGATGATCCGGGAAATCAACCAGGGGTTCCCCGAAGCTCGCGTGGTGGCCGTCGATATCCCTTCGGGTGTCTCGAGCGACTCGGCGGCCAGCGCCGGCGAAACGGTTCGCGCCGGCTACACGGTGACCTTCACGGCGCCCAAAGCCGGCCACGTCCTGCCCCCGAACTGCGATCTCTCGGGCGAGCTGCGGGTGGCGCCGATCGGCTCGCCGCCGGCGCTCTGGGAGGACGACCCTTCGATATGGCTGTACCTGGCTCAGGCCGGCGATTTCCGGAGCCTCTTCCAGCCGCGCCCGCCCGGAGCGCACAAGGGGCATTTCGGCCATGTGCTCGTGGTCGCCGGATCGCGCCGCATGACCGGCGCGGCGGCGATGACGGCAGCGGCCGCCGCGACGGGAATGGCCGCGCTGCGCGCCGGCGCCGGGCTGGTGACGGTGGCCTCGGCGGAGTCGGCGATCCCGTTGATCGCCGCGCACGCTCCCGAGCTCATGACCGAGCCGCTGGTCGAGACGGCGGCCGGCGCGATCTCGCGGTCGGCGGGCGACCGGCTCGAGGCGCTGCTCGAGGGGAAGAGCGTACTCGCGCTCGGACCGGGTTTGGGCGCGGACCCGGAGACGGTGGAGGTGGTGTCGAGACTCGTCGACCGCGCGACGCTGCCGGTGGTGGCCGATGCCGACGCCCTGAATGCGATCGCGGGCCGGCAGTTTCAAGGCCGGCCGGAGCTCGTGCTGACCCCGCATCCCGGGGAAATGGGACGCCTGATGGGTCGCGATACGGCGGTGGCCGAGGAGGATCGGCTCGAGGTGGCGCGGGATTTCGCGATGAAGCATCGCCTGACCCTGGTGCTGAAGGGCCGCCGGACCTTGACGGCCTACGCCGACGGCCGCGTCTGGGTCAACCCGACCGGCACGCCGGCGATGGCCACCGGCGGTGCGGGCGACATCCTTACCGGGCTGATCGCGGGATTCCTGGCGCAGTTCCCGGGGAACCGCGAAACGGCGCTGCGGGCCGCCGTCTGGCTGCACGGCCGGGCGGGCGAACTCGGGGCGGCCGCGATCGGCGAAAAGGCGCTGGTCGCCACCGACCTGCTCGGCTACCTGCCTCGGGCGATGGAGGAGTGTGCGGCTGTATCGGACCGGCTCTGAAGAGGAGACGATCGCGCTCGGCGCGCGGCTCTCGGCGGGGCTGCCGCGCCGCGGTGTCGTCCTCCTGATCGGCGACCTGGGCGCGGGCAAGACGACTCTCGCCAAGGGAATCGCCTCGGGCCTCGGCGCGGCGTCGCCGGAGGAAGTCTCGAGCCCGACGTTCACGCTGATCCACGAGTACGGCCAGCCGCCCGGAGTCTACCACGTCGATCTGTATCGCCTCGATGAGGCGCGGCAGTTGGCGTCGATTGGCCTCGAAGAGCTGTTCGACCGCGATGCGATGATCCTGATCGAGTGGGGGGAACGGTTCCTCGATTGCATGCCGGAGCCGCGCGTTGAGATCCGCATCGAGCGCGGCCAGGGCGATGCGCGGGAAATCCGCGTGACCGGGAGTTAGCTCGACGCCCGCGGGCTCGGCGGTCCGATGTGGATGTGCGCGGCGGTGGACTTTCCGCGTACATATCCGCGGAAAGCGTAATAAGGAATCCGCTCCTGTTCGAGAAACTGGAGGAGCCACTGGCCCTCTTCCGTGTCGGGATCGAGCGCGATATCGATGCGTCCGCTATGGTCGAAGCCGAGAGCGCGGTGCACGGCGGTGGCGCCGCGAGCGCTGACCGGCGCCGGTTTCCGGAATCGCTTCTCGAAGGCGAGCAGGACCGTTTTCCATTGGGACGCCAGAAACACGCCGTCGCCGTCGAATCGTTCGGCGACCGGCGGCGTCCCGGGGCGCTCCGCGGCGGGATCCTCGGCGGCAGCCTGCTCGTTGCGCGCCATTACAGCCAACTCCCGAAGGAGGTTCGCGCGCGCGGTCGCCAGCTCGAGCGTCTTGCGCCGCCGGTCGAGTTCTTCAAGCGGCGGCCCCAGGCTGATGCGCGGCATCACGCCTTCCTCGACGCGCTTTTTCGCCTCGTCGACTTCCCGCTGCTGCGACTCCAACTGACGCTCGGCGGCCTGAATCATCTCGCGACTCTGCTCTTCGGTCAGCTCGTCCACGGTGAGCCGGCCATAGAGCGTCCGCTCCAGCACGAGGTGATCCCGCGCCCGGACCAGTTCGGCTTCGGCCTGCCGGAGCGCTTGGGCGGGCGCGACGCCGGCTTCCACCAGCGCGCGCACGCGTTCGACCTCGCCGCGCGCCCTCCGGATTTCGGCCGGTTCCGGTTCCTGGGCCGCCAGCGACACCACGACGGCAAGTATCAGGGTGCACGCCCAACGCATTCCATTAATTGTAGTACGATACGCCTCAGGGAGACCATTTCCGCGAATCGAGTGGGACGCAGACAGGCACCTACGGCGCGATCGAATGCGAAGAAGGCGGCCGCACCGCCCTCGTCTTCCTGGCTGGCTGCGGTGCGGGCCGCCGAGTCCAAGCAAGCCTCCGACATCCGGGTTCTCGATCTTCGCGAAATCGCCACCTTCACCGACTATTTCGTGCTATGCAATGGCCGGAACGCGCGCCAGAACCAGGCCATCAGCGACGAGATCGTCCGTCAACTGAAGCAGATCGGCGAGCAGCCGGCGAGCATCGAAGGCTATGAGAACGCCGAGTGGATTCTGGTCGACTACGGCGATTTTGTGATTCACATTTTCTCGCCGCAAGCGCGCCTCTACTATGATCTGGACCGGCTGTGGCGGGACGCCAGGCCGGTCGAGGCGCCTCGCGTCGAGGCCCTACACTAGCGGCTTCCACCACGGGCCAGCGGCGGGCGGCGCGCGGCCGCCTGCTCGATGCGCGCGTAGAGCGGGTCCTTCCGAAGCGCGGAGAGAGTGGGGGCGCGGCGTACTTCCTCGACCGAGTAGCCGCTTTCGACGGCCCGCTCGAGAGCGTCGAGCGCACGGCCCCGCCTGCCGGTGAGCTCGTAGACCACTCCGGATTTGAAGAGCACTTTGGGCTGCATGGGGGCCAGCCGCCGGGCCTGGGCGATCTCGGCGAGCGCCTTCACCGGCTCATCGATCTGGGCGTAGTTAAGAGCCTGGCTCGCGCGCAGATCCCCGTTATTCGGGTTCAAGGCCAGTTGCTTTTCCGCCAGCTCGATCGCCTTGCGGTAGGCGCCAGCGGCGCTGGCTCTGTGGTCGGAAGTCCACTGGTAGGCGTCGGCCAGGTTCCCCCAGATGACATAACTTCCCGGCTCGAGCTCGGCGGCCTTCTCCATCAGCGGCACGGAATCGGAATAGCGCCCCTGAAAGAAATACAGCGTGCCGAGATTCGAGAATGCCGCTGCGGTCGGTTTGATCGCCAGCGATTTCTTCATCGCCGCCTCGGCTTCCTCAAACCGTCCCAGATAGTGGTACACACCGCCCAGAACTCCGTACCCCCAGTGATTCTCCGGCGCCAGGCCGATCGCGCGCATCAGCGCGCGCTCGGCATCCTGGTAGCGGCCCTGGTGCACATAAAACGCCGCGAGCTGCGCGTGGGTCGAGTGGTAGGAGGGCCGGAGCCTCGCGTACTCCTTGTGGGCGGCCTCGGCTTCGTCGATTCTTCCGGCGGCCGTCAGGGCCGCGGCGAGCCCGGTTCTGGCCTCAGGTATCATCGGGTCGAGCTCGAGGGCGCGCTGGAATTCGGAGATGGCTTCCGGCAGCCGGCCGGTGCCGGCGTGGATCTTGCCGAGCGTTACGCGCACCGGCGCCGGAGCAGCCCCGGCGTCCAGCGCCCGAGCGCAGCTCTGGCGCGCTTTCTCCGCCCACTGCGGGTCCTTTGTGAGCCCGCTCTTGGCCCAACAAGCTTCCGCGAGGCCGCTGTGGGCCTGCCCATAGGAAGGATCTTGTTCGATTGCTTCCTGGAAGCGGCTGACCGCGCGGTCCACGGAATCGATCGAACCCGGGCGCTGAAGGTAGCCGCGAGCTTCCAGGCAGTACTCCTGGGCCTTCCCGACCTTGGTGTTTCCGGAAGCCAGAAGCTTGCCGGCGCTCGCGGGCCAACTCACGCCGAGCATTTTTGCGACCTGGCGGGCGGGCTCGGTCTCGAGCCGCGCGGCGTCACCGCGCGGCAGAGTCAGCTCGACGCGATCCAGCTCGTGCCCTTCTCGGGTTTCGACGAGGACGGCGGCCCAGGAGACGGTCTTGGGGTCGCGCCTGACGTTGCCTCGCAATGTGTGGGTCGCACCCGACGACATGCGGGCCGCGGTGTATTGCCTGGCGGCATCGCCGCGCAGGTCGCCCGGCGGCACGAACCGGACGTGGCGCTGAACCTGCTCGAAGGAGGACAGTGTGCGCGCCAGCGTCCACACCAGGCCGTCGGAAAACGCCTGAGCCTCCGGACCGGCTCCGCCGTTGTCGAAAGCGAGCACAGCCACGAGTTTTTCCGACGGCGATTGGCGGAAGAGCGTGAGGACGAGGACGGCCAGCGCCGCCACAGCGGCGAGAGCGACGCCTGTCCCGACCAGCCGCCGTCGTCTCCGGCGGACCCAACGTGAGCGCCGCACGCCGGACTCCCTCCGCCTGCCGGAAGCGTCGCGGATCACCTCGCGGAGCTCTTCGAGTTCAACCTTCAAATCGGCGAAGTGCTGGAAGCGGCGCTCCGGTTCTTTGCGCAGGCAGCGGGTGACGATGGCGTCCAGCTCTGTTGCACTCGCCGGGACGAGTTCGCTCAACGGGGCCGGCTCCTGGTTGAGAATGGCCGAGAGCGTGGCGAGCTTCGAGCCGCCGCGGAAGGGCCGGTGTCCGGTCAACATCTCATAGAGCATCGAGCCGAAGGAAAAGATGTCCGAGCGCGCGTCCACCGGCCTTCCCTCGGCCTGCTCGGGCGACATGTAGGCGATCGTGCCGAGGATGGCCCCCTCCTCGGTACGCGCGACCGGTTCGCGGATTGTGACCGTGGGAGTCGAGTCGGTCCCGGAGGTCTCCGGCTCGGGCTCGGTCAGCTTCGCCAGGCCGAAATCGAGCACCTTGACGAGCCCTTCGCCGGTCACCATGACGTTGGCCGGCTTGAGATCGCGGTGAATGATGCCGGCGGCGTGCGCGCGCGCCAGCGCGTCGGCGATCTGGACGGCGTACTTCAGCACGTCCGCGGGTGGCAGACCGGCAGGAGGGATTAACTGGGCCAGGTTCTTGCCGGGCACGAACTCCATGGCGATGAAGTCCACGCCCTGGCTCTGGTCGATGTCGTAGATGTGCAGGATGTTGGGGTGATTCAGCCCGGACGCCGTCCGGGCTTCCTGCACGAAGCGCCGCTTGCGATCCGGGTCGGCGACCGCCTCCGGCGCCAGGACCTTGATCGCCACCGGCCGGTCCAGGTGGGTGTCGTGGGCTTTGTAGACCACGCCCATTCCGCCCTCGCCGAGCTTGGACTCGATCCGGTAATGGCCGAAAGTCTCGCCGATCATGGTGGCCGACGCCGTCCAGTTCGAACTTCAGGGGCGTCCGGGTAGTACCAGTGTGATCCCAACCCGGCCTCCATGTCCAGGCTCGCTGGCGACCTGCCAAGCCGTCTGCGGGCTGGCCGGCTTTGTGGCAGGATGGTCTGTATGGGTGTCCGCCGGGAATGGGTGTTGCTCGCCCTGTGGCTGCTCGTACCGCTGTGGCTGCCGGCGGCGACCCAGGACGTTTGGTCGGGCGTTGAGCGCATCGTGGCGATCGGCGATGTGCACGGCGATTACCAGCAGTTCGTCACCATGCTCAGAATGGCCGGCCTCATCGACGAGAACCAGAAGTGGATCGCCGGCAAAGCTCACCTGGTGCAGACCGGCGACGTGCCGGACCGCGGGCCCGACACGCGCAAAGTCATGGATCTGCTGATGCGGCTCGAGAAGGAAGCCATCAAAGCCGGCGGCTGGGTGCACCCGCTGATCGGCAACCACGAAGCGATGAACATCTACGGCGACTTGCGTTATGTCGTGCCGGGGGAGTTCGAAGCGTTTCGCGAGAACAACTCCGAGCGCCAGCGCGAGCTGATGTACCAGCAGCACATCGACAATCTCCGCAAATCCGATGGCCCGATGCCGAAGGTCGACGCCAGCTACCGCAAGGACTGGGAATCCAAGCACCCGTTGGGCTATATCGAGCACCGCATGGCGTGGGCGCCTCAAGGAACCTACGGCAAGTGGATCAAGAAACACAACGCGATCGTGAAAATCAACGACACGGTCTTTCTCCACGGCGGCATCGGCCCGAAGTATGCGAACCAAATGATCCAGAAGATGAACGACCGCATTCGCGATGAGATCGAGGATACCCGTCTGCTCCAGAACGGCGTGTCGATCGATCCCGATGGCCCGCTATGGTATCGCGGGCTGGCGCAAGGCGACGAGACGGCCGCCGCTCACGTCGACACGGTGCTGCGAAACATGGGCGTCCAGCGGATCGTGATCGGCCATACGGTGACGGCAGGCACCGTCACCCCGCGTTACGGAGGCAAAGTGGTTCTCATCGACAACGGAATGGCCGAGGCTTATGGTTCGCGCCAGGCCTGCCTGGTGATCGAGGGGGGCAAGGCTCACACTCTGCACCGCGGTCAGAAGCTGGAGCTCCCCGTCAATAACGGCCCGGCCCTGCTCGAGTATTTTAAGCAGGCCGCGGCCCTGGATCCGCAGCCCTCCCCGCTGGCGGCGGCGATCCGGCAGCTCGAGGAAAAGCTGATGTCGGTGAAATAGCCGGTCGGGGGGGCGCTTACTTCCGCGGGAGGTAATCGAA
>Ga0247727_10015092_pt1 | contig 12724 bp, 10 predicted proteins | sample WisWelCaveWW1625_FD_202498 | JGI IMG/M metagenome (GOLD analysis project Ga0247727, IMG submission 202498) | Biofilm microbial communities from Wishing Well Cave, Virginia, United States - WW16-25 | ecosystem: Environmental > Aquatic > Deep subsurface > Groundwater > Cave microbial mat | place...
CGCCAAAGCTCTTCGCCTTGTTGGGCGAGCCTTTGACGTAGACTTTGCCGTTTTCCTGATCGTACACCATGTCCTCTTCCGCGGCTTCGAGCTGATGAGCCGCGATCTTGCACATCTTCTGGCGAATTTTCCGCGCGCTCATGACGATGGCGCTGCCGCCAACCGCGGCGCTGCGGCTGCCGTAAGTGCCCATACCGAAGGGAAGACGACCGGTATCGCCATGGACGACTTCAACATCGTCGAGGCCCACGCCCAACTCGTCGGCCACAATTTGGGCGAAGGTAGTTTCATGCCCTTGCCCGTGCGCATGCGAACCGGTGAGGAGAGTCACCTTGCCCAACGGGTGAGCGCGGATCACGGCGCTCTCCCATAATCCCACTGCTGAGCCAAGCGAACCGGCGACTGCCGAAGGGGCCGGGCCGCTGGCTTCGATGCACCCAACGATGCCGATGCCGACCAAGCGCCCCTGTTGCCGCGCTTCTTCCTGCGCCTCGCGCATGGCTTTGTAGTTCGCTACTTCTACGGCTTTGTCGAAGAGTTTGTGGTAATCGCCGCTGTCATACACGAGGGCAACCGGCGTTTGATAGGGAAACTCTTCTTTTGGGATGAGGTTCTTGCGCCGGAGATCGAGCGGATCCATGCCGAGTTCGCGGGCGGCAAGGTCTACCAAGCGTTCGATCACGTAAGCTGCTTCAGGCCGTCCGGCGCCGCGATAAGCATCCACCGGCACGGTGTTCGTCAAAGTTCCCCACATCTCACCCCAGATGCCTTTCACCTTGTACAGGCCTGAAAGCAAAGTGAGGTAGAGCGCGGTGGGAATCAACGGAGCGAGCGTGGAAAGATATGCGCCCATGTTCGCCCACGTCTGAACGTTGATGCCGGTGATGGTCCCGTCTTTCTTCAAAGCCATCTTGCACTTGGTCACGTGATCGCGGCCTTGCGAGTCGGTCATGGAGGACTCGGTGCGGGCGGCGACCCACTTCACGGGCCGGTTGATTTTGCGCGCCACCCACGGAACAATGACTTCTTCGGGGTAATGAAAAATCTTGCTGCCGAAGCCGCCGCCGACATCCGGCGATATCACTCGCAGCTTGTTCTCCGGAATGCCGAGGGTGAAGGCGCTCATCACCAGCCGAATGATATGCGGGTTCTGGCTGGTCGTCCACACCGTCATCTCCTCAGTAGCCGCGTTCCACTGTGCGACCGTCGCGCGCGGTTCCATCGCGTTGGGAATGAGCCGCTGGTTGATCAGCTCCAACTCGACAACATGCTCGGCCTCGGCAAAGGCCTGCTCCATCGCCGCCTTGTCACCGATGGCCCAAGTGTAACTGATGTTGTTGGGCACATCGTCGTGGAGAAGAGGCGCATTCGGCTCGGTGGCTTTGCGCGCGTCAATCACCGCGGGCAGTGGCTCGTATTTTACCTCGATCAGGTCGAGCGCGTCGGCAGCGATGTAAGCGTTATCGGCAATGACGACGGCCACTCCATCGCCCACATGCCGGACTTTATCCACCGTTAGAGGCCAGCGGGTGGGCGTCTTTTGATTCGGCACGTTCCAGCCGCAGGGCATCTTGCCAATGCCGCTGTCGATCAGGTCTTGTCCAATGAACACCGCGATCACGCCTGGCAGGGCCGCGGCCTTCTTGGTGTTGATTGTGGTGATGCGGGCATGGCCGTAAGGACTGCGCTTGACCGCCAGGTAGGCCATGTTGGGCAATTGAAGATTGGCAACGTAACTGCCCTTGCCCTGGAGAAAGCGAGGATCTTCGCGCCGTTTGATGCTGGCGCCAACATACTTAGCCATTATACGCCTCCTTCCATTGCTGTCGCGGCATATTGAATCGCCTTGACGATATTCTGATAGCCGGTGCAGCGACACAGGTTACCTTCCAAGCCGTAGCGAATCTCCGCTTCGGTGGGATGGGGATTGTGCTGCAACAGATCATGCGCGCACAAGATCATGCCGGGCGTGCAGAAGCCGCATTGCAAGCCGTGCTTCTCCCAAAACGCATTTTGCAACGCGTGCAAATTGCCGTTTTGCGCGAGACCTTCGATCGTCATAATTTTGCTGCCGTTCGCCTGCACCGCGAGCACGGTGCAAGACTTCACCGATTTTCCATCCATCAACACCGTACACGCACCGCACTGGCTCGTGTCGCAGCCGATGTTGGTTCCCGTCAAGCCGAGCGTCTCGCGCAGATAGTGCGCCAGCAACAAACGCGGCTGCACCTCTGCGGATCGCGCGACGCCGTTGACGGTGAGTTTGATTTTGTGGGTCATGCAATCGTCTCCTGAGGTTTTCGTCCAGTCAACATAACTGGCAGGTGAAATACTTTTAAAAAATGCTCACGAATATCGAGCTTGAGGTGTATGAGGAGAAAAATCAATATCCCAATTCTCTAGACTTATCCAAGACAAGATTTTTAATTCGACGAGCTTTTTCAATTGCAGTTTTTGCTTCTTCCAAAGAAACTACTTGTGGGATATGATCGGGGTAAGTCAGCTCAAGTTTGTATTTTGTCAAAATTACGCAATCATCGCGGAGAACTTCAAAGGTTTTGTCGTGATGAATGGCAATACAATCATCAAGGAGATCGCTCAATTCATGTATTTTCCTGATCTTCTTTTTATTCAGCATCAAATAGCCTTTGAGGCTGTATTCTGCGGCCATATGAGCTAATCGGCAAGCCGTATCAGTAGGCGGGTCTTCGATATCGAAGGGAGCGTGTTCTAAAAATTTGAGTTCATGTTCGGCTTTCCGAAACCACTCTTGCGTCCGCCGACGAACATGCTCACTCAACTTGGGTTTTTTGTTCATAAATTAGTTTACCCTCGTTGAGAATTTCTAAAATTAAATCCCATTCGCCTTCGTTTTCATCAACTAATTGCTGAACTTCTTTATCCGTCACTACGATGGCATCCAAACCGAATCCTTTATGGCGAAACAGGCGCAAAATTTCCACATAGCGATCACGTTTTTGTAGCAAGGCCAAAGGATTTTGGCTGTCAATAATAACCAATAAATCCAAATCGCTATCCCGCTTCGCTGTGCCAAAAGCTTGTGAGCCAAAAAGCACGATCTTTTCGGGGCGGACGTTGTCAATGATGCGCCGGCAAACGGCGTGAATCACCGCCGGCGTCACGCGTTTGGGGCGGGTTTCAAGGCGGTCAAAATTAATTTGCGGTCGAGTTATGGGCATGCGCATTTTTCCGTTGAAGTCACGACAAAAAGATAACATAAGAAAAGGCGAAAGTCAACCGTAAAATGGCGAACAATGTAATGCCTCAGTTACGGGTGGACGTACTGCGGCGTTTCCAAGGAAAGGTTTTTCCTCGGCGGATGGCTCCCCGGGGTTGTGAGCAGGGTGCGTTCTAGGACGTCGTTGCACGAATTCTTATCTCGTTGCACGAATTCTTATCTCGTTTTATCTCGTTAGATTGGTTAATCTTCCGATATCTGTTGGGATCGCCCCGGAAAGTTGATTCGGCCCAAGATTCAAAACGATAAGATTAGTTAAGTTTCCGATTTCAACAGGAATGGGTCCGGAAAGTTGGTTGACGCGAACATTGAGATTGGTCAAATTGGTTAAGTTCCCAATCGTTCTAGGAATTGCTCCGGAGAGTCGATTCGCAGAAAGAGATAAATTGGTCAGATTGGTCAGCTTGCTAATTTCCGTTGGTATAGAGCCCGTGAGCTGATTGGTTCCAAGATTCAAGCTGTTCAATTTGGTTAAATTGCCGATTTCTCTTGGAATGATGCCGGTGAGTCGATTGGCACCGAGGTCCGAACCAGTCAAATTAATCAAATTGCCAATTTCTGCCGGAATGGTTCCGGTGAGTTGATTGCGGCTAAGTTCTAAGCTGGTCAAATTGGTTAAATTGCCAATAGTAATTGGAATGGTTCCCACTAGATTGTTGTTCACTAAGGCTAATCGATTGATGCGGCCTCCGGCTACCGTCACCCCAAACCAAGTTGAAACCGGCCCGATAAGCCAGTTGTTTTTGTTCGTCCAGTTGGCGCCGTTGGTACTGTTATACAAATCCACCAAAGCGAGCGAATCTTGCTGCAACGGCGTAAATCCAATGGTCACATTGATCGGTCGACTGAACAGTGTTAAAGCCGAGGCAACCGTGTTGGTGATGCGACAGGTATAAGCGCCGGCATCAGCCAAATTCACCGCAGCAATTGAATAGGCGTTGTTGGTTGCGCCGGAAATCGATGTGCCGTTTTTGAACCATTGATACCGATTATTTGCCCCGCCAACCGTCACTGAAACGTTTAAACTGGAACCGGGCGCGACTGCTCTGTTCTGGGCCGTTCCCACGCTATCCTGCGGGGAATAGGTGAAGGTTTGAGAGGCTGCACTGAGGTTCGGCTCGATATCCTCAAAAGTAAATTTGTTTTGTTCAATTCGTAATATTCTTAGAGAGTCAATAGGCGATAGATCGGGCAGATCAATAAATTGATTGTTTTGAATCCAGAACTCTGTCAATTTTGTCAGATTGCGAATTTCTGTTGGTACGGAGCCAGATAACTGATTGCCGCTAAGAATTAGGAATTGCAAATTGATTAAGTTACCCAACACTGACGGGACGGTCCCAGACAATTGATTATCATGAAGATGGAGATCGGTTAAATTGGTCAAGTTGCTGAGTACGGCTGGAATAGAACCGCTGAGTTGATTAAGGTGCAGCCAGAGTATGATCAGATTGGTTAAGTTTCCAATTTCCGGCGGAATGGCTCCCGAAAGCTGAGTTCTGTGGAGAATTAGAGATTTCAAGTTGGTTAAATTGCCAATTTCAGTGGGAATGGACCCTGAGAGTTGATTGCCGCCTAGGCTCAAGCCGGTCAATTGCGTTAACTTGCCGATTTCTTTTGGGATGGATCCCGTGAGCTGATTATCAGACAATGCTAATGAGGTCAAATTAGTTAAGTTGCCAACTTGAGTTGAAATGGTACCCGAGAGTTTATTACCACCAAGATGCAAACTGCTCAAATTGGTTAAGTTGAAAATTTCTGCTGGAATGGCTCCCGAGAGTTGGTTGCCGCCAAGATTCAAGTCATTCAAATTGGTTAAGTTGCCAATTTGAGTTGGAATGACTCCCGAGAGTTGATTGACACCAAGACTCAATCTGTTCAAATTGGGTAAGTTGAAAATCTCCGTTGGAATGGTTCCCGAGAGTTGATTGGGCCCGAGAAGCAAGATTGTCAGGTTGGTTAGGTTACCAATTGCGTTTGGAATGGCTCCGGAGAGTTGATTGCCGCGAAGATCAAGACTGGTCAAACTTGTAAGATTACCAATTGTTGTTGGCAGGGCCCCAATTAGATTATTGTTTATTGAATTCAGTTGGGTAACGCGATTTCCAGCAACCGTAACCCCAAACCAGGTTGAAACCGGCTGTGCAGAAAGCCAAGTGGTCTTGTTGGTCCAGTTGGCGCCGTTGGTGCTGTTGTACAAATCCATCAGCGCAAGCGAATCTTGAGCAATTCCTTGGGCGAAAGTCGCCGTCCCACTCAAACTCACCGTATCCGGTGTACTAGAGGCATTGCTGTTGATCACCAAAGTAGCGGTTTTATTGCCCACGCCCTGCGGCGAAAAGCGCACGGTCATGTTGGAAGAACTCGACGGCGGCAATGTTGTTGGACCACCACCGGCGACAATGGCGAAATCTGCCGCATTTGTTCCGGTGATGCGGGTACTACTAATGTTTAAATTCGTGTTGCCCGTATTCGTCACGGTTACGGCTTGGTCGGCAATACTACCAACGGAGGTCGGAGCAAAATTAATTGTCCGAGAAGATATTCCAAGAGTCGCTTGTCCGCCGGTCGAATTGAGAGTAAGAGCATAATTACCTATGCTTGCTCCCGAACCATCCACGATCAACGTATAAATGCCAGTAGCGGGCAAGGCCACGGTGTCGATCTGGCAGTCTCGCAAACTGAAATTGCAGAAGGCTAAAGATTTGCCGTCCGTCCCATTCAAGCGCAGTGAAAAAGACGCGGCCACTTCGTTTTGATTGTCGAGAAAAACGGTGGCGCGCTGTCTGGCGACGCCTGAAAAACTAAACGTGTCTTGATCTCCCATCGGCGAGATCACGCGATTAAGTGATTGGCCATTAGCGATAGTCTCAGTATCACCTAAAAGGTTGAACGCTACGGTGTAGTTGCCTTTGCTCGCACCAGAACCATCGACGGTGACGGTATAAACGCCGGTTGTGGGCAAAGTCACGGTGTCAATCTCGCAGTCTCGCAAACTGAAATTGCAGAACGCTAACGAGCTGCCATCGGGCCTGCTCAAGCGCAACGAAAAAGACGCCGCAACCTCGTTGCGGTTGTCGAGAAAAACATTGACACGTTGACCGGTAACTCCGGAAAAAGTGAAACAATCCACTTCACCGGCGCTTCCAATGGCACCGTTGATGCTTTGGTCGTAGGCAATGTTTGTACAGGCGGTCGTGGACTGCACGCTGCGAAACACCCCGCCAATAGTCCCCGCAAAAATATCCCCACTCGAATTGATGGCAAGAGCGCGGACATCAGTAGTTGTCAAACCGGTATTAACCGCCGTCCAACTGTCGCCGTTATTCGTGGAGCGAAACACCCCTCCACCATTAGTCCCCGCAAAGATATGCCCACTCGCATTGATGGCAAGAGCGAAGACAAAAGTACTTGTCAAACCGGTATTGACCGCTGTCCAACTGTCGCCGTTATTCGTCGAGCGAAACACCCCGACACCAGTCCCTGCAAAAATATGCCCATTCGAATTGATGGCAAGATCGAGGACATTAGTATTTGTCAAACCGGTATTGACCGCTGTCCAACTGTCGCCGTTATTCGTGGAGCGAAACACCCCGCCATTAGTCCCCGCAAAAATATTCCCACTCGAATTGATAGCAAGAGCGCTGACACTCGTACTTGTCAAACCGGTATTGACCGCTGTCCAACTGTCACCTTTATTCGTCGAGCGAAACACCCCGCCAAGAAAAGTCCCCGCAAAAATATCCTGCGTGGTGGGATTGATGGCAAAAGCTTGAATTATTCCTCCATAAGGGCCGTCGGTCTGCTGCCAAAAATTCTGGGCGGCGGCGTTCGTCGCGGCAAAGATCCCAAGCCAAAGCAGGGGGAGCACGAATTTTTTGTTCCGTGCTTTCCCCAAAAATTGTATGATGCTCACAACCATTGTTCCCTCCCGGAGTTGATTCCGATTCAATTTTTAAAATAAGCTTAGCGCCTAACGCAAAGCGTATGGCGTATAAAATTACGTTTTACGTCTTACGCTTTACTCTACTGCCTCGGCGGCGGGACAGGCGGTTTGCGCAAGTCGCCATAGGCCTTGTCGACCTCCTCAGCCGGCTTGCGGTTATCTTGGCCGGGGACGAAATTCGAGCCGGCGTTAAGGCCTAAATTCTTCAAGCGATCCGTCACCAAATCCGACTGACTCGTGGGCGATTCCGAGGCAAGAACTGGATCAACTTTTTGGGCAACGACAAGGACGTTTTCTTTACTGCCGCCGGCTTCGCTCACGCTTTGTGCGGCTTCAGCTTTATTTGCGGCTGCTCCAAAATTCGGATCGCGTTGAAGAGCCTGTTGGTAAAAACCGGCCGCTGCCTCAAATTGCCCGGCATCTTCTTGTTCCAACCCGCGGCTATATGCCAGAAACGCTTGCAGACTTTGCGTGGGAATAAATTGGATTTTCTCCCGCTCTTCCGGCGTCAATTCGATGCCCATGCCGGCAATGACATTGAAGACCAATGCCTTCTCCAACCTGAAAATGTTTTGCAGCGCCTCCGCTTCGGTTGCCGCCGCCGGAAAATTACGGTTGATGATGTCCCACGACTGCACATCGATTTGCAGTTGATCTTTGCCGATCACATTGAAAGCGCCGGCAACTATTCTTCCGGCGCCGAGCACTTTGCCGAAGCGCGGCGCCGTGCTCTGATCGAAGGAAGCGGATTTCACCAGCGCCATCTCATCCAACAGCGCTTGCAGACGAACCTCGCTGAGGGCGTCGGAAGTTGCTCCACGATGGAAACATCTCATCCAACAGCACTTGCAGACGAACCCGTTCGAGCAGCTTTAAGGCGCGCACCTGTCCCAAATCGCCGATGATCATTTCGCTCAAGCCCTTTCCCAACGGCGCAAACTTTTTGTCCTTGCCGATATAGCGCAGCGGAAAGACGGCCACGGCGCGGGGAGACATTCGGGCTTCGCTCAATTGCTGCTCCTGCTGCAGAAGCGTGCGAATCTCCTGGCGGGTCAAATCGAGGGTGAGCTGGTTATAGCGTCCCGCCATCAACCGGCGGTAGGGAGAAAGGCGCGCCACGTCTTTGTAACGCTCGTAAAGCGGCAAAGCCTGTTCGATGTTGCCTTGAAACTCTCTCGCCAGGCCTAAATAAAAAATGGTTTTGGGATCTTGAGACTCTTGCGCGAAGGCGCGTTGCAAAAACGAGTCGGCTGGCGCGTACTGTCGCGCTTGAAAGTAGATGACGCCTAAATCTCGCCACGCCTGCACGTCCGTCGAATCCGCTTTAATTTTCACGACCAATGAATTGATTGTGGTTTGATAAGCGGAAATGTCCTCGACGAACCGAACCGAGGCGCAGGAGAGCACGAAACAACTGAAAAGCCCCATGAGCCAAAAGCCCAGGAAGCGTTTGCGGATTTTGTTCATAGCCCGCTCCGTTTCAATTTTAACGACAGCAAAGCCAACGGTCGAGAAACGACGTCCTGCGGTTTCCCCTAAGGCTGTGTTGTTTACTTGAGATGAAACCCTGTGATGCACAAATACGAAGCAATTGACAAAAAGCAAGAAAAATTTTAAATATTATTTTTCCCGTGGTACCGATTTGCCACACTGTGGTGGTTTTTCACATATTGGGTCTCAGCCAGAATAATTTCGGCGACGGATTTTTAGCCACTTAACTTTGGTCAACCACTTGGCACATTCTTTGTATGATTGAAAAATGAAAATGATCGTATAGTATTACTCCCGAAAAACTATCACAACCGCGAAGATTTTTTTCACCACGAGGCCACAAAGCGCACAAAGCCTGCCCTGCCGCCCGCCGCGCCGCAGGCCAGGGAAAAATCTTTGTGTTCTTTGTGCCCTTTGTGGTGCAGTTTTGGTTGCGGCCAAAGTCGCGTTACGAAGTAGCGCATGGAATAATCATCGAAAGGAATAGCATTTATGAAAGGGCAAACAATTTTAAAGCTTGCAGCTCTGGCGATCTTCTCGTTGAGCGCGGCGATGCCGGCACGGGCAAATGATAAGAACTCCAACATTGGCTTAAAACTCAATCTCGGTCTCGGCTCACAGAATGTGGCCAAAGATCGAAATCTGGAAAAAGGCGACGCCGCTTCTTTGAGCCTGGGTTACGGCGTTTCACAGCGCATTACGTTGTGGCTGGGCGCCGATGCCGGCAAACACCGGCAGGAGTCGGACCCGAGCCGGGAATATGATTTGGTCGGCATCCAGCTCGGCATGCAATACAAATTTCGGCCGCACGAAAAATTCCGGCCGTATGGCAAGATTGGCCTTGGCGCCAATTTTCTCGGCACGGAAGACGGACAGGACACGGTGTTGAGCGGCGGCGGCGTGAACTGGGCGTTGGGCGCGGAGTATCGCCTCGTGCGGTTCCTCTCGGTTGGCGCAGAAGTTTTCTGGAAGGATTTTGACTATACGCAGCAACGCATCGGCGGCGATAAAAATGATTTTACCGATTTGCCGGATCCCCTCACCGGAAATACCAGAGGGATTATGATCAACTTCACGCTGCACTGATCGCGTTAAAATAAGGTCCGAGGTCAAAAGTCCGAAGTCCGAGGTCAATTGGCCGGATTGGGAAATAAAACAAAAAGCCCAACAGCTAAAAAGCAGTTGGGCTTTTTTATTTTAGGCGATTGGGGTTTCACGCCGATTCGGCCGCACCACCAAAACCGAGCAGGGCGCTTCCTGCACGACGCGGTCGGTGTTGCCGCCGAGAAGAATTTCCAGCAAGCGGCCATGACCGTGACTGGACATGACGATCAAATCCGCGGCCGTTTCTTCGGCCAGACGAATGATTTCGGCAGAGGGCTTCTTCCCGTCGCGAGCGATGAATTTCACGTCGAGCTTTTTTTGCAAAGCCGGCGAAATCAACTGGCGCAATTTTGCCTCGGCTTCCGCAAATTTTTTCTCATTGTCAGCTTTCACACTGTCCACGCTGACCCGGAGCATGATCATCTCTTCATCCGTCGACGGCAAGGCGTCGATAACCGTCATGAGTATGAGTTGCGCGCCATTCGTTTCGGCCAGATCGACCGCAACTTCCACCGCGCGGTTGCTGACTTCCGATAAGTCCGTGGGCACCAGAATTTTGCGCAATTTCGCCATGATTTTCTCTGTCCGTGCTGATCGGTAAAAACCTTCGCAAGATAATTATGGCAAGATGATTTTGAATTGTTTTGTCGCCATTAAGATTCGAACGACTCATCCTTCTCACGATCATCTTCCGAGCTTCCTTCGACGATTTCCGGTTCGAGTGTATCGTCAGCGGATCGCGCCGGCGGTTCAACTTTGCGGGCAAAGGTGAGAAATCCCGTATGCCCGATCATGCGCAATTCCGGCCGCACCGAAAGCCCGTCGATATTCCAGCGCCGCAGCAGCGTTTCGAGCGTGAGCACATCGACAAAACACCGCGCCTGCTGTAAGGCTTCGCAAAAAGATTTGACCTGCACGACGGTGGGGGAGTAACTACAAACAATCGCGCCGGGACGCAAATTGGTCACGGCCAGTGGAATGACCTGCCACGGCTCGGGAAGATCTAAAATGAGACGATCGACTTCCGTGTCGGCAAAATTTTCGTAGATATTGATTTCGCGCACCGTGTGATTCGGCGCCTCGCCGAGAAAATTACGCAAATTTTTTCGCGCGTTATTGATAAAATCCTGTCGAATGTCGTAACTGATCACTTGCCCGGCCGGGCCGACGGCGCGCAACAACGCCGTGGCTAAAGCCCCGGAGCCGTGTCCCGCTTCCACAACTTTCGCGCCGGGATAGACGTCGGCATATTGCAAAATCACGCCGAGGTCTTTCGGATAAATCACCGTCGCGCCGCGCGGCATGTTGACCACGTGATCGTTGAGCGTCGGCCGGAAAACCCAGAACGGAATTTTCCGCTGCGAGCGCAACAAAAATCCTTCGGTGCGGCTGATGATCGTGTCATGCGGCAGCATGTCGCCGCGAATGTTGGTCTGCTTGCCGGCCTGCAAAACGCCGTAATAGACGCGCTGTTTGCGGTCCAAAAAAATGACCGGATCGCCTTCCTGAAACGGGAGTTTGGGGTCTTTCATTATGCTCTCGCGGTTTTGCGCTTGGGCGTCGGCTTTGCTTTTTGGAGCATATTCACGACTGTGTCCAGTGACTGTGCCGCCAAAGCGCGCTTGAAAATAGTTTTCAACTTTTGGGGATTATCAATGGAATTGATCAGACGCACGATCTTAGCATTTACTCGGCCAAAATGCGCCTCCAGAGCAGTCATAATGCTCTCTTGCAAAGCAAGAACTTCAGTTTCCTGGCGAACTTCCTGGCGAACTTCCTGGCGAACTTCCTGGCGAACTTCCTGGCGAACTTCCTGGCGAACTTCCTGGCGAACTTCCTGGCGAACTTCCTGGCGCATTCGCTGCAATTTTGCCTTAAGAAGATCGTCAAAAATCGGAACGCTTTCCCAAAACTCGTTCATAGCCTTATCCTCTTTAAAAAAAGTTCTCAGTAAATTTTCTGCAAAATGCCTTCTGGCAAATGCTAAAGAGTAATAATACATTTCGGCGCGCCGCTGCGGGTCTTTTTGCGCGCGAATCAAATCCCGTTGTTTACGCAGATCCGTGATATTAGGTTTCTCCACAAGCTCCAGCATCAACGGCACCAACGACGTTAACCGTTTGTCCCCCGCCAGGATGGCATCGAGCAATTCCCATAGTTTGACCACCTTGAAGCCGAATTGATTCGTCGGCTCGTCAAACGGCATGACTTGATAAAGGCCCAAATCTTTGGCACGCCGTGATGGCGGCTTGACCAAATAGAGTATGGTCGTGACATCGAGGCGATATTTGCTTGTCAAGCCGCCGGCATCGCTAAAAATCTTTCGCAGTTCTCTACGGTCGTATCGCGACTTAAACTCCAAATGAAAAAGCTGTCGCCCGCGCCTGGTCCGGATCATAAAAACCGTGTCCACTTGCTTCGAACGCACGATCAACTCTTTATCAAGCTGAGTTGATATCAACTCGAATGGCTGGTTCGGAAAAGCCACTTGCACGAGCTCTTCCGGATGGAGTTCGGCCATTTCTTTCAAAAACTTGTCATAGAGCTGATGAATGTCTTCAGTCATGCTAAATTCCTCCGTAATTTAAGATTTCCAGTGTTGAGAATCAAGACCGAAATGCAAGGTCTCTGAAAATCATTTCAGATGAAGATTACAACGGAGTATTTAGCCTGAACTCCTTCTGTAAAGTCTTGTGAATCGTTTGCTCGATCAAGGGTTGCAAACCCAGCTTGGCCTCAAATTCCTGCACCACCGGCAGTTTCGCCTTTGTCTCCGGATGCAGCGGCACAAAGAGCGAGCAGCAATCTTCAAACGGCTCGATGGAAATTTCAAACGTGCCGAGGCGTTGCGCCGCGGCGATGATTTCCTGTTTATCATCGCCGGCCAGCGGCCGCAGAATCGGCAGCGTCGCCGCCTGATTGAT
>Ga0247727_10015093_pt1 | contig 12723 bp, 13 predicted proteins | sample WisWelCaveWW1625_FD_202498 | JGI IMG/M metagenome (GOLD analysis project Ga0247727, IMG submission 202498) | Biofilm microbial communities from Wishing Well Cave, Virginia, United States - WW16-25 | ecosystem: Environmental > Aquatic > Deep subsurface > Groundwater > Cave microbial mat | place...
AAGGAAAAGCTCAAGCAGGATCCCGACACGCAGCTGCTGGAGGACGTCGGCTGCCTGGTGTTCCTCGAGCACTACTTGGCCGAGTTTGCGCGCAAGCACGACGAGCCGAAGCTGGTGGCGATCCTGCGCAAGACCTGGCGCAAGATGTCGCCGCGCGGGCACGAGGCCGCGCTCGCGCTTGCGCTGCCGGCGCCGCTGCGCGCGCTAGTGGAAAAAGCGCTTGCCAAGTAAAACAGGCGAGCTACTCGATCACCCGGTCCGCCCGCACCATCACCGACTGCGGGACCTTCAGACCCAGCGCCTTGGCGGTCTTGAGATTGACCGCCACCTGGAACCGGGTTGGTTGCTCGATCGGGAGCTCGCCCGGCTTCGCGCCCTTGAGGATCCTATCCACGTAGCGCGCTGAATCGCGGTATGCCTGAAGCAAGCTCGGGCCATAGGAGAATAGCGCTCCCAAATCGGCGTCGCCGGCTGTAGGAATGCGCAGTCGCAAAGAGTTTTCGAGGATCAATTCCGCAAAATTGACGATGACACCGCCGCCGCCGCCGACGAGCGCGTCCAGTCGGTCCTTTGCCATCGCGGCAAGCGCTTTTTCAAGTTCGGCTCGATTCGACACGTAGTACGGAACGATCGTCGCTCCCAAAGTTGCCGCCGCTCGGCGGGAATTTTCCTCCGCTGCCCTCGACCCCGGGGAAGTGGTGTCCAGGAGCAAACCGACGCGCGCGAGCCGCGGCACGAATTCGCGCAGCAACTCGATGTTCTTGGGGACGATCTGTTCCCAGACGGTCGAAATCCCGGTGACATTGCCGCCCGGCCGGCGCAGGCTCTGCGCCAAGCCGATTCCCACTGGATCACTTGAATTGGTAAGGACGATTGGGATCGTGGAAGTTTTTCCCTTCATGATTTTCGCGGGCACCTCGAATCCCGCCAGGACGTCGGGCTTGAGCGCGATCAGCTCGTCGATCTGCGCAGGGAGCCGGGACGGACTGCCGTCACCGTAGCGCACATCAAGGATGAGATTGCGCCCTACGACATGCCCGTGATCCCGTAAGCCTGCGACAAACGCTTCCACCAGCGGCTTGGCGACCTCCTCAGTGACCTGGAAACACAGTCCGACCCGATTTGTCTTGCCGGATTGTGCAAGCGAAACTGGCGGGTAGGCGAGCAACCCTCCCGCAAGTGCAAAAAATGTCCGGCGATCCATCTTGCGCTCCGATCCTCCCGAAAATAATTCTAGGCTGGAAGCAGCGTTCTGTTCACGAAGCTGCGGCGCAGCAACCAGAACGCAATCGTCAGGTTGAGAAAATTCCAGCCGATGCCGTTGAGGAACGCGGCGCGGTAGGAGCCGGTGAGATCGAAGATCGCGCCGGTCATCCAGCCACCCAGCGCCATGCCGAGCAGCGTGCACATCAGCACCGTGCCGACGCGCGTGCCGGCTTCCCCGGGTGGAAAGTACTCGCGCACGATGATGGCATAGGAAGGCACGATGCCGCCCTGGAACAGGCCGAACATCGCCGACACCACGTAGAGCGAGGCGAGGCTGTCAAAGGGCAGGAACAACAGCAGCGCCAGGCCCTGCAGCCCGGAGCCGAGCAGCAGCGTGCGCAGGCCGCCGATGCGGTCGCAGATCCAGCCCGAGGCGAGCCGGCTGACGATGCCGAAGCCCGCCATGAGCGACAGCATCTCGGCGCCGCGCGCCGCCGCGTAGCCCAGGTCGCCGCAGTAGGCGACGATATGCACCTGCGGCATGGACATTGCGACACAACAGGCCACGCCGGCGACGCAGAGCAGGGTGAACAGGGAGTTGCGCGGGATGTCGATCTGTTTTTGTTCGCCTGGTTTGTTCTCTCCAGATAAATTCAAAACAGGCGGCCTGCGCCGCAGTGCGAACGCAAGCGGGATCATGGTCGCGGCGCAGAACACGCCCACGCCGGTGAAGGTCTCGCGCCAACCGATGGTGTCGAAGTAGTGCTGCAGCACCGTGGGCCAGAGCGCACCGGCAAGATAGTTGCCGCTCGCGCAGACGGCCACCGCGATGCCGCGCCGGCGCGTGAACCACATCGAGGTGTCGGCAACCAGCGGCGCGAACGCCGACGAGGTGCCCAGCAGGCCGATCAGCAGGCCCTGCACCAGCGTGAACTGCCACAGGCTGCCGGCATGGCCCGCCGCGACGAAGCCCAGGCCGAGCGCGACCGCGCCGATCAGGACCGGCACGATGACGCCGAAACGGTCGGAAAACCGGCCCATCAGGATGCCGCCGATGCCAAAACCGATCATCGTGGCTGTTTACGGGAGAGACGCGTCCGACCGGCTGATGCCGAATTCGACCTGCACCGCGGGCAGCGCCACCGCGACCGCGTACATGCCGACGCCGCTGATGGTCGTCAGCGCGAGCGAGGCGGTGAGGCGCGCCCAGGCGTAGGCGGATTCGGGTTCTGACGCTGCGGTCGTTGTCATCGGCAGATTCTAGCGGTCATATAGAATTAGCCGCGCGATCGAACGGACGCCAAGCGCCGTTCATCGCGCGACCCGACGATGCGCATCCTTGTTTCGAATGATGACGGCTATTTCTCACCAGGCATCGCACTGCTCGCCGAGCGCCTCGGCGCGCTCGGCACGGTCACCGTGGTCGCGCCGGAGCGCGACCGCTCCGGCGCATCCAATTCGCTCACGCTCGACCGGCCGCTCACGGTGCGGCTTGCCGCCAACGGTTTTCGCTACGTCAACGGCACGCCGACCGATTGCGTGCACCTGGCGCTGACGGGCCTGGTCGACCCGCTGCCCGACCTGGTCGTCGCAGGGATCAATTTCGGCGCCAACATGGGCGACGACACGATCTACTCCGGCACCGTGGCCGCCGCGACCGAAGGCTATCTGTTCGGCATCTCGTCGGTCGCCGTGTCCCTGGCCAGCAAGGCCGGCAGGCACCTCGAGACCGCGGCCGCGATCGCGGTAGGGTTGGTCGAACGTTACACGCGTTTTCCCATCACGGCACCGCTGCTGCTCAACGTCAACGTGCCGGATATTCCCCTGTCCGAAGTGGGCGGCATCGAGGCGACGCGGCTCGGACGCCGCCACAAGGCCGAGCCGGTGGTGCAGATGCGCACGCCGCGCGGCGAAACCGCCTACTGGATCGGCGCCGCGGGCGATGCTCAGGACGCCGGTCCGGGGACCGATTTTCACGCCGTCGGCGCGGGCCGCGTGTCGGTGACGCCGCTGCAGGTCGACCTCAGCCTGCACCAGCAGCTGCCGCTGCTCAGGGAGTGGCTGGCGAAATGAACGCGGTTCGTCCCGGCCGCAACGTCGCGGGCATCGGCATGACCTCGCAGCGCACGCGCGAGCGCATGGTCGAGCGGCTGCGCGAGCAGGGCATCGGGGACGCGCGCGTGCTGGCGGCGATGGCCGGCGTGCCGCGCCACCTGTTCGTGGAAGAAGCGCTCGCCAGCCGGGCCTACGAGGACAGCGCGCTGCCGATCGGCTTCGGGCAGACGATCTCCCGGCCCTATGTCGTTGCCCGCATGATCGAAATTCTGATGCAACAGAGAGAGCCCGGAAAAGTACTCGAAATCGGCACGGGTTGCGGCTACCAGGCCGCGGTGCTGGCGAGCCTCGCCAGCGAGGTGTATTCGATCGAGCGCATCCGCGAGCTGCTGGAGCGGGCGCGCGCCAACCTGCGCGACTTGCGGCTGAAGAACCTGCGCCTCGCCCATGGCGACGGCGGCGCCGGCCTGCCGAAGGCCGCGCCCTTCGACTCCATCATCGTCGCCGCGGCCGCGCCCGAGATGCCGCAGGTCCTGTTACAGCAACTCGCGCGCGGTGGCAGAATGATACTGCCGCTGCGTGAGACGCGTGCGGCGGGCGCCGGGGCCCAGCGGCTGGTGCTGGTCGAGCGCAGCCGGCTCGGCTACGCCGAGACCGCGCTCGATCCGGTGCGCTTCGTTCCGCTCAAGGCGGGAAAGGCATGATGAAAATCACCATCGCTTTGCTGGCTGTCCTGGCAGTCCTTGCCACGGGCTGCGCGACGCGCGCGCCCGCGCCGGTGGACGACCGGCGGCCCGCGCCCGCGGCCCAGCCCAAGCCCCCGGTCCTGCAGGCCGCGCCGCCGGCGGGATCTGCTGCGGCGCGCCCGGGGCACTACACCGTGAAGCGCGGCGACACCCTCTACTCGATTGCCCTCGAGCACGGCGCCGATCACCGCGAACTGGCGCTGTGGAACAAGCTCGAGGATCCGTCCAGGATCCGCGTCGGCCAGGAATTGCGCGTCGCCGCCGCCGAGGACCGGGGCGCGGTGCAGGTTGGCAGCGCGCGCCTGCCGGGCGAGGTCGAGGCGCGGCCCATCGGGTCAACGGCAGGAACTGCGCAACCAGTCGCGCAGGAGGGCGGCATGAAAACCTCGCCCAAGGCGCTGCGCCTGCCGTACTCCGAGCAGAACCTGGCCTCGCTCGCGCGCCCGGATGCCAGGCCCGAGGCGGTGAAGCCGGCCGCGGCGGCGGCTCCGGCGCCTGCCGGGGTACCCCCGAGCGCGGCGCCCGAACGCGCGGCCGACTCGATCAATTTCATCTGGCCCGCGAAAGGCCGCGTGGTAACGGGCTTTTCCGAGCCGCGCAGCAAGGGCGTGGACATCGCCGGAAACATGGGAGACCCGGTTGTCGCTGCGGCGGCAGGTCGTGTGATCTACGTAGGTTCCGGCATTCCGGGCCTCGGCAAGTTCATCGTGGTGCGGCATGAGAACGGCTTCAACACCGTCTACGCGCACAACCGCGAGATCCTGGTGAAGATGGACCAGAACCTGGCGCGCGGCCAGAAAATCGCCGAACTCGGCAACAGCGACGCCGATGCGCCCAAGCTGCACTTCCAGATCCGCAAGTTCGGCACCCCGCTGGACCCGATGAAGTATCTTCCTCCTTCCTAGCGTTTGCTTTTCAATTCCTGGGCGAGGTCGTAGACCGCCGACGCGTACAGCACGCTGCGGTTGTAGCGCGTCAGGACGTAGAAGTTGCGCAAGCCGAGGCGGTACTCGGTGGGCGCGCCGGGGCTCTCCAGCTCGATCAGCGCCACCGGCGTCTCGAGCGCGAGGTCGGTGCGCGTCTCGACCCCGTAGCGTTTCAGTTCCGCAAGCTTGATGCTCGGCTCGATCCCCGCCTCCAGCAGCGCGCGGTAGGCGTCGCCCGCATTTCCTCCCGCCAGGCGCACCGGCAGCTGCACCCGCTCGCCGCGCCGCCAGCCGTGCTTGACGAGGAAATTGGCCACGCTGCCGATGGCGTCGGCCGCGCTGGCGCGCAGGTCAGTCGCGCCGTCACCGTCGAAATCGACCGCAAAGCGGCGGTAGCTGCCCGGCATGAACTGCGGGATGCCGATGGCGCCGGCGTAGGAGCCTTTGACGCTGAAGACATCGATGCCCTGTTCGCGCACGAACAGCAGGTACTGCTCCAGTTCGCTGCGGAAGAACTCGGCGCGCGGCGGATAGTCGAAAGCGAGCGTGCTCAGCGCGTCGATCACGCGCCAGCCGCCCATCTGGCGGCCGTACAGCGTTTCGACACCAATGATGGCGACGATGATTTCCTCGGGCACGCCGTGTTCCTCGGCGGCGCGCGCGAGCACTGCCGCGTGGCGGCGCCAGAACTCGGTGCCCTCGGCGATGCGCGCTTCGGTCACAAAGCGCGTGCGATAGGCCTGCCAGGAGCGCGCCCTTGCGTCCTTCGGCGGCAGGATTGCGGCCAGGATCGCAGGCTCGCGCTGGGCACGCGAGAAGAGGAACCTCAGCTCGCGCTCGACGAAGGCGTGCTGCGCCACCATCGTGCGGACGAAGTCCTGCACGTCCTCGCGCTTGCCGTAGGGTGTTTTCGGTGGCGCCGCATGCGCGCCCGCTGCAACGAGCAGCGCTGCAAGCAGAATCACGATCCGTTTCATCCGAATTTCAGTTCCCGGACCATGCGCCGCAGCTCCACCGCGCCCTCGGTCGGCACGCCGGCGCCGCCACCGGGCTTGCCCAGTCCATACCGCAGCGCGATGTACAGCGCTGCGATGCGCTGGATCGGCTCGCCCAGCGACGGGAATTTGCGCGCCGCGCGTGCAGAGAAATCCTGCGGGCCTTCGTGCGGCGCGCGCGCGAGGCCGCGCTTGCCGAGCTTGCGGCAGAAGGCGTTCCATGCCGCCTGCACCGGGTCGGGCCGGGCCATGCGCCGCAGCATCCAGGCGAACAGCACAAGCACAAAACCGCCCAGCGTTGCCAGCAGCGTCGAGGCGAGCTCGAGCCAGTCCGCATCGCGCATGCCCAGCCAGGACATGAATTCGCGCTGCCGCTCGGGGTTGTAGCCGAGCACCCAGAGATTCCACTGGTGCGTGAGCGCCTCCCAGTTGTAGCGCAGCGTGCGCAGCCATTCCAGTTCGGGCCGCATCAGCAGCGGCAGCGCGCCGCCCACCGCGACCGCTCGCTCGAGGCCGCCCTCAAGCCGGCGCGGCACCGAGAGCACGGTCGGGTCGACGCGGATCCAGCCGCGGCCAAGGACGAACACCTCCGACCAGGCGTGCGCGTCGGACTGGCGCACCGTGAACTTCGCGTCCACCGGGTTCAAGTCGCCGCCCTGGTAGCCGGTCACCACGCGCGCCGGCACGCCGGCTGCACGCAACAGGAACACGAAGGCGGAAGAAAAATGCTCGCAGAAGCCTTCGCGCGACTCAAACAGGAACTCGTCCACCGAATCGCGGCCGAGCAGGCGCGGCTCGGTGGTGTACTGCAGCCGCTCCCTGCGGAAATGCTCAACCGCGCGCTCGAGCACCTGCAGGTCGCTCGCGCTCGACTGGCGCCATTGCGCCGCCAGTGTGTGCGCGCGCGGATTGAACCCGGGCGGCAGGCGCAGCGCGCGCTCCAGGTAATGGCGCTTTTCGTCCGGTTCCGGGTCGGCCTCGAGCAGCGACACCATGTCGTAGCGCAGCCGCGAGCGGACCGGCGCGGGCGTGACGATCTGGCCGTCGTCCAGGTAGCGCGCGCGCGGCGGCAGGCTGGCCGGAGCCTCCAGCGCGAACAGCCAGTTGCGATTGTGCGGCTCGAGCAGCACCGAGTAGGCGATGCGGTTGCCATTGCGCGGCGCGGGCAACTCGGCCAGGGTGGGCAAGCCCAGCCGCCAGGTGCGGCCGTCGAAATCCCACAACACCGGCCCGCGCCAGTAGAGCGTGCGCCGCGGCGGAGGATCGCCCGGGAAGTCGACGCGGAACGCGATCGCATCCGACAGCGTGAGCTGCGATATGTTGCCCGGCGCCATCGAGTCAGACAGCCCTGATATCGCGCTGTAGGCGTCCTGCGGCAGGCCCCAGAGCGGCCCCTGCACGCGCGGAAACAGCAGGAACAGCACCATGGCGGCGGGCACCGCCTGGCCGAGCAGCAGCCCCGCCGTGCGCAGGTTGGCGCGCTGCGCGCGTCGCGGCGCGGCGAAGCCCACCAGCGCTGCCACGCTGGTGGCGACCGCCGCGCACATGCCAAGCGCGGTAGGGATCGACTGCGTGTAGAGAAAATTGGTGATGGCAAGGAACCAGGTGAGGAACACAAGGGCCGCGGCATCCCGCTGGTTGCGCGACTCGAGCATCTTCAGCCCCGAGAACAGCACCAGCAGCATGACGCCCGGCGTGCGGCCGAAGATCGCCCGGAATTCGAGCCAGATTCCCAGCATGCCGAAGGCGGCGAACGCGATCAGCAGCCAGGTCGAGGGCAGCAGGCTGCGGTGGGCGAGCGCCGCGGCGCGCCATCCGACCAGCAGCGCGGTCAGCACGGTCAGCCACCAGGGCGCGCGCAGCGCATGCGGCGCCAGCACGATCGCCAGGCCCGCCAGCAGCAGCGCAAAATCGCGCCATGCGATCGGCCGCTGTGCGGGCTGGAGGGCCTGCGCCGGGTTCATGCGGAATCGGACCCGGGCGCCTCAAACAAAGCGAGGGCTTCCAGGCAGGCGGCGCGGTGGGCATCGCCGCTGCCAGGCGCGATTTCGGTGCCCGGGATGCGCAATCCGTAGTGCGCGCCGCCGCGCGCGGCGGCGAGTACCCAGCCGGCCAGCCGCGACAGGCGGCGTTCGAGGCCGAGCGCGGCCGGCAGGTCGCCGAGATTCAGCCAGAGTTCCGCCACCGCGTCGCCGGCGAACTGCTTGGTCAGCATGTCGTCGCTGCGTGCCGCGGCCTTCCAGGCCACGTGGCGCGGAGAATCGGAGGGCTGGTAGGCGCGCAGGCCGGAGAAATCGTCGCTGCCCTGCGCGCGTGCGCGCGCGCCGCCGGCCTGGCTGCTTGCCGCGGGCGGCGGCAGCGCGCCGGCCTCGGGCCGCGGGTAGACGAGGCAACGGCTGTCGGGCTGCACGTAGCTCCAGGCGCGGAACAGGCCGAGCGGAAAGCGCGTCTCCAGCATCACGCGGCCGAGCGGCAGCCGGCCCCGGCGTTCTGCCGGCACCGCCATCAGCGCCGCGACGGTGTCCGCGCCGCCGACATCCACCGTGCACTGCGCTCCCGAGTCAAGGTGGCGCACGAGGATCTCGGGCCGGTCGAAATCGGCGGCATTGGCGAGCAGCAGCGTGAAATGCGCCGCCTCGCCGGCGAACACCGGCTCGGCGCGCGCCGCGCGCAGCGACAGCTGCGCGAGGTTGCGCGCCGTCTGCACCATGCCGGCAATGCCCATGCCGGCGAGCAGGAAGGTAAGCGCGAAGCCGAGCGACAGCGCGTAGTTGATCGAGCCCACCAGCAGGATCGCGAGCGCACCGCCAAACAGCAGGCCCAGGCGGCTCGGCACGATGTAGACGCGCCGGTGGCCGAGCACGATGGCGCCGCGCTCGGGCGGCTTGAAGCCGTAGAACCAGGCCGCGAGGCGCGGCTTGAGCGGCGCGTCAGCTCGTGGCGCCATCGTATTTCCAGCGGCTTTGCCAAGCGGCGTTGACCGCGTCCGGATACTCCGGCCGCCCGAGGCTGCCGTTGTAACGCCCGAGCGCGCGGAAGATGTCGCCTTTCTCCATGTCGAGGTAGTGACGCAGGATCACGCAGCCGTAACGTAGGTTAGTGCGCAGGGCGAACAAGTTGTGTTGCGGTTCACCGATTGACTTGATCCAGAACGGCATCACCTGCATATAGCCGCGCGCGCCGGCGGTCGAGACCGCGTACTTGCGAAAGCCGGATTCGACCTGAATCAGTCCGAGAACCATTTGCGGATTGAGTCCGTTTCGTTTCGCCTCGTAGTACAAGGTCTTGAGGAACTCGGTGCGCGTCTTTCGGTCCGGGACGCGCTGCTGGAGGCGGTTGCCCATCTCGTACAACCATTTGTGGGCGTTTTCCGAGCCGCTGTCGAAACTGATTGTCGGAACGCCACGGTCTGCTATCGCGGCTTGCAATTGAGCGCGCACGCTGTCGGAGAGCTTTTCCTCGATCTGATTGCCGGCAGCCGCCTGGACGGAGGCAAGCAGTAAGGCGACAGCAAGCAGGCGCCTCATGCCGACGCGAATTTATCCTTGAGGAACCGCAGCGTGGAGTCGAGCGGCGCGGTTTCCGCCGCGCTTTGCCTGCGGCCCTTGTATTCGATGCTGCCGGCAGCGAGGCCGCGCTCCGAGATGACCAGGCGGTGCGGAATGCCGAGCAGGTCCATGTCGGCGAACAGCACGCCGGGCCGCTCCTCGCGGTCCTCGAGCAGCACATCGACGCCGGCGGCGACGAGTTCCGCGTACAGCTGCTCCGCGGCCGCGCGCACCGCCGCGCTCTTGTGCAAGCCGATCGGCACCAGGCAGGCCTCGAAGGGCGCAATCGGGCGCGGGAATACGATGCCGCGCTCATCGTGATTCTGCTCGATCGCGGCGGCGGCGATGCGCGTGATGCCGATGCCGTAGCAACCCATCTCCATCGGCCGCGTCTGGCCCTTGTCGTCCAGGTAGCTTGCCTTCAGCGCCTCGGAATATTTGGTGCGCAGCTGGAAGATGTGCCCCACCTCGATGCCACGCTGGATCTTCAACGTTCCCTTGCCGTCAGGTGATGCGTCTCCCTCGAGCACGTTGCGCAGGTCCGCGACTTCGGGCTCCGGCGCGTCGCGGCCCCAGTTCACGCCCATGATGTGGAAGCCATCCTCGTTCGCGCCGCAGATGAAATCCGCCATCGCGGCAACCGTGCGGTCGGCGATGACGCGGACCTTGGCGCCGACGGGACCAATGTAGCCAGGCTTGCAAGCCATTGAATTTTGAATTTCATTTTCAGTAGCGAAGCGGAAAGCGCCCGCCATTTTCTGCGTCTTGAGCTCGTTCAGGTTGTGGTCGCCCCGGACCAGCAGCAGGATGAGAGCATCGTCGTGCATCACGGCAATCGCTTTGACCGTGCGCTCGAGCGGCAGTTTGAGCAGCGCGGCGACCTCCTCGCAGGTCGTCATGCCGGGAGTGGGGACTTTCTTCATGTCCTCTGAAGGCTTTTTCCTGGGTTCTGAGGGAGCAACTGCCTCTGCCAGATCCAGATTCGCCGCGTACTCCGAATCTGGGCAATAGACGATCGCGTCTTCGCCGGAGTCGGCGATGACCTGGAACTCGTGCGAGCTGGTGCCGCCGATGGCGCCCGGGTCGGCGGCGACGGCGCGGAATTTGAGGCCCAGCCGCGTGAAGATGCGCGTGTAGGTCTCGTACATGTTGCGGTATTCGCGCTCAAGGCTCGCGTAGTCGGCGTGGAAGGAATAACCGTCCTTCATCAAGAACTCGCGCCCGCGCATGATACCGAAGCGCGGCCGGCGCTCGTCGCGGAACTTGGTCTGGATCTGGTAGAAGTGAACGGGGAGCTTGCGGTAGCTGCGCAATTCCGCGCGCGCAATATCGGTGATCACCTCTTCCGAGGTCGGCTGGAGCACGAAATCGCGCTCGTGGCGGTCCTTGAAGCGCAGCAGCTCCGGTCCGTAGGCGCCCCAGCGGCCCGATTCCCGCCACAGCTCGCCCGGCTGCACTACCGGCATCGCCAGCTCTACGGCCCCGGCGCGGTTCATCTCCTTGCGCACGATCGCCTCGATCTTGCGGACCACCCGCAGGCCGACCGGCATCCAGGTGTAGATGCCGGCCGCCAGGCGCCGGATCATGCCGGCGCGGATCATCAGCTTGTGGCTGACCAGGTCGGCGTCCGCAGGCGCCTCCTTGATGGTCGAGATGAAGTGGCGTGAGCTGCGCATCGGCTGGCGGAATCAGCGTTGAATTTGCGGTGCGGCTGTGGAAAAATGCTGCAAGGAATTCTAGCTCAGGTGGTGTCGCCATGCTCGACCGAGACGGCTACCGTCCCAACGTGGGCATTCTCTTGCTGAACGCGCGCAACGACGTGTTCTGGGGCAAGCGGGTCAACCAGCACGCCTGGCAGTTCCCCCAGGGCGGCATCAAGTCGGGCGAATCGCCGGAACAGGCGATGTACCGCGAGCTGCAAGAGGAGACCGGCCTCAAGCCCGGGCATGTGCGCATCCTCGGCCGCACCCGCCACTGGCTGCGCTACGAAGTTCCCGAGAAATGGATCCGGCGCGACTGGCGCGGCACCTACCGCGGCCAGAAGCAGATCTGGTACCTGCTGCGCCTGCTGGGGCGCGACTGCGACGTCAAGCTGCGCGGCAACGGCAAGCCCGAGTTCGACGCCTGGCGCTGGCACGACTACTGGGTGCCGGTGGAGACGGTGATCGATTTCAAGCGCGAGGTCTACCGCCAGGCGCTTACCGAGCTGCACCGCTTCCTCAACGCCGACCGCCGCCGCTCGCGCGAGCAGCGGGCGGCGGGCCGGACTGTCTAGCGCGCTGCGCAAGGAGGGTTCATGGACCGCGAATACCAGGCACTGCCGATCCGCGAACTGGGCGAGGGGGCGGGTTACCGCCGCCCCACCCAGGCGCAGGTCGTGCGGGTGACGCCCGAATCCGCGGCGCTCGATGTGATGACCGACCTGCTGCGAACCAGCCCCGCCACCATCCGGCCGCAGGCGCCGGTCGAAGGCGCCAACCAGTACATGATTTCGCGCGGCGTGCGGCTGCTGCTGGTCGTGGACGAGCACGAAGCGGTGCTCGGCGTGCTGACGGCGACCGATGTGCTGGGAGAGAAATCGCTGCGCGTCGGGCTGGAACTGGGCCTGCGGCGCGGCGAACTCACGGTCGGCGACATCATGACGCCGGCGCGCCAGGTCGAAGTGCTGGCGCTCGCCGACGTCGAGGGCGCGCGCGTCGGCCATGTGCTGGATACGCTGAGCCGGGCGGGGCGCCAGCACGCACTGGTGGTCGATACCGATATTCTGCCGACGAAAAGTCTGATCGACCCGCCGCTGCGGCGCGCGATGGTGCGTGGCATCTTCTCGTTGTCGCAGATCGCGCGCCAGCTCGGCGTGGCGCTGCAGAGCAGCGGCGAAGTGGCACGCACATTCTCCGAGATCGGGGCCGCGCTGGGCAGGTAAACTTGCGCTATCCGTTTCCGCAACGAAGGAGGCAGTCATGCAACTCAAGGGATCCAAGACCCACGACAATCTCAAGGCTGCCTTTGCCGGCGAATCGCAGGCCAACCGCCGCTACCTCTATTTCGCGGCGAAGGCCGACGTCGAGGGCCAGAACGACGTCGCGGCGCTGTTCCGCTCGACCGCCGAAGGCGAAACAGGCCACGCGCACGGCCACCTGGAATACATGGAGCCAATCGGCGACCCGGCCACCGACAAGCCGATCGGCCCGACCAAGCTCAACCTCGCGGCCGCGGTCGCCGGCGAGACCCACGAGTACACCGACAT
>Ga0247727_10015094_pt1 | contig 12723 bp, 12 predicted proteins | sample WisWelCaveWW1625_FD_202498 | JGI IMG/M metagenome (GOLD analysis project Ga0247727, IMG submission 202498) | Biofilm microbial communities from Wishing Well Cave, Virginia, United States - WW16-25 | ecosystem: Environmental > Aquatic > Deep subsurface > Groundwater > Cave microbial mat | place...
AGACTCGACGCGAGCGTATCGCCGCCAAGCGCGATGTGTTATCAAGTCCGGGTCTGAGACCCAGGCGTGCGACGGTTAGCCGGTCGGGGTGGTGCTTTGACGAGTAAAGGGGAACGCGAGGCGTGCGGGATGCAGCGACTGTGACTGCGGTGAACAGCCGCAGCGATGGGCTAGTGTTGCGGGCCGCAACACCCGCGTTCGTGCTGGGGCTCGGATTCATGGTCTGGGCCTTGTACTACGGCATCGCCCGTTACATGGTCGTGCAATGGTCGCAGGATGACGACAATACGCATGGGTTTCTGATCGTGCCGCTGGCACTTTACTTCGTGTGGGAGCGGCGGGAGCACCTGAAAGCGTTCGTGCCGAGGCCGAGCCTGCTCGGAGCGGGGCTGCTGGGGGCTGGCCTCCTGACGCTCGTCGTCGGCTCGGTCGGGGCCGAGCTGTTCCTGCAGCGTTTCTCGCTCGTCCTGGTGTTGGCCGGGCTGGTGTGGCTGATCCTCGGGAGGGAGTTCCTGCGCGAGCTGCTGTTTCCGCTCGCCTTCCTGGTGTTCATGATCCCGCTGCCCGCGATCGTGATGAACGCGGTCGCCTTCCCGCTGCAGCTCTTCGCCGCGCAGTCGGCCACGTTCTGCATGCAGACGGCCGGGATCCCGGTGCTGCGCGAGGGCAACGTGATCGTGCTCTCGAACACGACGCTCGAGGTGGTCGAGGCGTGCAGCGGGATCCGCTCGCTGCAGGCGCTGCTCGCGCTCGGGGCCGTCTACGGCTACTTCACGCAAAGGGCAGCGTGGAAGCGCTGGGCGCTGCTGCTGCTGTCGATCCCCATCGCGATCGCCGCGAATGCGATTCGCGTGGCGGGGACGGGGTTCCTGGCCCACTTCATCGGGCCGGAGGTGGCGCAGGGCTTCTACCACTCGTTCGCGGGGTGGATCGTGTTCGCCGTCGCCTTCGTGCTGCTGCTCGGGGCCGGCACGCTGCTCGGCAGGCTGAAGCAGGCGCAGCCGTGAAGCGTTGGCCCTTCGTCCTCGCGCTCGTGATGATGGCGAGCACCTGGGCGTTCCTCGCGTCGCGCTCGCGGGCCGAGCCCGCGCTCGAGCGCAAGCCGTTCGCTTCCTTCCCGCTGGCGCTCGGCGATTGGACGGGGCGCGACCTCGAGATGGACGAGCAGGTGCTCGCGCTGCTGAAGCTGACGGACTACGTGATGCGCGTCTACACGCCGGCGCGATCCGCGGGCGGGGAAGCTGGCGCCTTCGAGGCGAAGCTGCGGCAGGAGGCGGCGCCGGTGTGGCTGTACGTGGGCTACTACGGCAGCCAGCGCACGGGGGTGGGTTATCACTCGCCGAAGAACTGCCTTCCGGGCGGGGGCTGGGTCTTCAGGTCGACCGAGCTGGTGAGCGGCGTGATCCCCGGGCGGCCCGAGCTCGCGGTGAACCGCGTGGTGATCGAGAAGGGCTTCGATCGGCAGTTGATCCTCTACTGGTACCAGGACCGCGGCCGGGTGGTCGCGAGCGAGTACGCGGCGAAGGGGTACCTGATCTGGGACGCGACGACCCGCAACCGCACGGACGGGGCGCTCGTGCGGATCTCGACTCCGATCGTGGGCAGCGAGGAGGACGCCTACCGGCAAACGGTCGCCTTCGTGCAGGAGGCCTGGCGGCCCCTCGCCGAGCACCTTCCCGGTTAGCGTGGCGGCGGCCGGACCGCCCTGGCGGGACTGCTGAAGGCAGATTCGCCCTTGCGTCGCCCAAGAGCCGGGCGAAACCCGCCGGAACTCTGCCCCTCAGCGCTCTGATGAATAGTCCGGGCCAGCGTGGTACGCTACGGCATGCGATTCACGGCCGCTGTGACGCGCGAGGGGCGCTTCTACGGGGCGCAGTGTCTCGAGCTGGAGGTGGCGAGCCAGGGCGAGACCTTCGAAGCCGCCCTCGCGAACTTGCGCGAGGCCCTGGAGCTGTGTCTGGAGGACGAGCCCATGCCAGCCGTGAAAGAGCCGGCCATCATCGCCCCCGTCGAAGTCGTCCCCCACCATTCCGCCGCCTGAGCGGTGTCGCTGCCGGTCGTCTCCGGGGACGAGGCCTGCCGCGCGCTCACCCGCGCCGGCTTCTACCGCAAGAGCCAGAAGGGGAGCCACGTCAAGATGCGCCGCGCGGACGGCCGCACCGCCATCGTTCCCCTGCACGACGAGCGGCGCCGGGGACGCTGCGCTATCGCTCCTTCCGCTGGACTACCTGCGTGAGCGGGCCAGCCAAGGGCGAGCGGTGTATGACACGGTCCTGCGTCGCGTTCGCGACGCCGCACCGGAGGAGCTGGACGCGCTGCCCAACAAGGGGATGTTGACGAGGCGCGGCTAGAGGTCGTCTTCATTTGGCTGCACCTCCTCTGCACCGACCAGGACGCGGGGGGACGCCGATACGATTCTCTGCCGTGGACCTGTAGAATAGCCTTGTGAGCAAGACTGGGGCCGTGAAGGCGACAGTCGACGCGGTCTTTCAGGACGGCGTCTTCAAGCCGCAGCGCCGGCCCGACCTCCCAGAGGGGGAGCGTGTCCGTATCACAGTCGAAACCGTGGGGCAGGCGATGCCCGACGACATCCTCCACCTCGCCGCCTGCGTCTACGAAGGGCTATCGACGAAGGACATCGACGAGATCGAGGAGATGGCGCGTCACCGGAGCTTGTTCACCGACGCTCATCTCTGATGGTCCAGCCCAAGGCGCTCCTCGACACCGACATACTTTCGGCGATCATGAGGGGGAACCCGGCGGTGACCGCCAGGGTCCGGGCGTACCTGGCTGAGCACGGTGCCCTCGCCTTCTCGATCATCACCCGCTACGAGATCCTGCGGGGCCTCAAGGCCAAGAATGCAACGTCGCAGCTTCAGGCCTTCGATCGCTTCTGCGAAACCTGCCTCATTCTCCCGCTGACGGATGAGGTCATCGTTCGTGCCGCGGACCTCTACGCGGCGTTGAAGCAGCGTGGAGAGCCGATCGGGGACGCGGACATCCTCATCGCCGCAACGGCCCTGGGCCACGGCCTTGCGGTCGTGACCAACAACGAGGACCACTTCCGGAGGATCTCCGGACTCGACGTCGAAAACTGGCTCACGGCGTAACCGGCACGGCGGGCGATCTTCCAGCCCCCACCAACCGCAGCAGCGACCTCCATTTCCTAACTCCGGGTCGGACCCCCCGGTTAGCGCCAGCTGCGGCGCCGAGCAGCCTTTGCCGGGAGGCCGTACTTGCGACGGACGTCTTCGAGGGAAAGGGTGCCTCGGGTCCGCGCGCTGGCACGCGAACGCTCGATGATCGCACCGCGCTTCGTCACGGCCACGGGCTCCTTCACCCTGATTGTACCGCCTGCTGGCGTGGTAGCCTTGCCGCCGCGATGACGGCCCTGCCTGAGAGCATCTGGCTGCTGCCGCTCGTCGCGGCACTGGCTGCGGCGGCGCTCGCGGCGTGGATCCTGATCCGGCCGTGGGCCGCGACGTTCCACCGCCGCGTCGCGCTCGCGCTCGTCTTGACGGCCCTCGTCGAGCTGACCCACGCGGCGCTGCTGTTCGTGCTGAGCGACGTCGTCTTCTTCCGGCAGGCGGGGCTCTCGTTCGAGTTCTTGCGGATGGCGGCGTTCTTCCTCGCCGGAGCGGCGCTCATCGGCGGCTCGGCGGCCGAGGCGGACCCGCGCGCGCAGCGGCGGGCGTGGGCCGCGGTGCTCGGGGGCGCGCTCGGCGCCGCGGCCGCGTGGTGGGGCAGCTTCGCCGGGATCGACGAGATGGCCGAAGGGGCGGGGCTCGTCCGCCTGGGTTCGAACGGTCGCTGGCTCCACGTGGCGCTGCTGCTGGGGCTGGTGCTGGCGCTGGCGCAGCTCGAGTCGGTGCTGCGTGCGAGCCGCGATCCGTTCCGCTTCCGGATCAAGTTCGTGATCCTGGGGCTGTGCGCGCTCGCGGGCTTCCAGCTCTACGTCGCCTCGCAGACGGTGCGGCTCGGGGCCTGGCGGCTGCACCACGCGGCGCTCTCCGGCCTCGTGACGCTCGTGTCGGTGGCCATGGTGGCCTTTGGGCTCGGCCGCATGCGGCTCGCGCTCACGCTCGGGCGGGTGTCGGTCTCGCCGCAGGCGCTCTACGGGTCGCTCACGCTGCTCGGGGTGGGGCTGTACCTGCTCGGGGTGGGGCTGCTGGCCGAGGCGCTCCGTCTCTCGGGCCGGACGCTCAGCGTGGGTGCCGCCGAGCTCGCCGTGTTCGTGGTCACGACGGCGCTCGTGGCGGCGGCGGCGTCGCGCGCGGTGCGGGCGCGCTTCCGCGACCTGGTGGCGCGACACCTGCTGCGCTCGCGTTACGACTACCGCACCACGTGGCTCGAGGTGACCGACGCCTTCCGCGGCGCGGAGTCGGCCGAGCAGGTGCTCGACCGGCTGCTCGACGTGATGGCCCGCACCTTCGGCACGGGACGCCTGTCGATCTTCCTGCGCTACGACGCGGACGACCGCTTCCACCAGGTGCGCTCGTTGAACATCGAGGCGCCCCCGGCCCCGATCGCCCCGAGCCATCCGGTGGTCGTGGCGATCGCCGGGGTCGACGAGCCGGTGGAGCTGGTGGCCCGCGAAGCGGGCGAGCCCGACGCCTTCCTCGCCGAGACGCGCGCCGTGCTCGGTGTGCCGCTGCGGGGCAAAGGCGAGCTGCTCGGCTTCGTGACGCTCGGCCCCGGGCCCGGCGGCGAGGGCTACGATCTCGACGACCGCGACCTGCTGCGCGCGATCGCGCACCACGCGGGCGTGCTGCTGGCCCACGCGCGGATGGCAGACGACCGGCAGGCCTCGGCGGAGCTCGACGCGCTCAACCGCTTCGCGGCCTTCTACCTGCACGACTTCAAGAACCTCACCGCGCGGCTGTCGCTCGTGGCGCAGAACGCCGCGAAGCACGGGGACGACCCGGAGTTCCGAAAGGAGGCGATGGGGACGGTGGGGCGCACCGCCGAGCAGATGGGCGAGCTGATCACCCAGCTCTCGCGGCGCTCGCCGGGTCACGGGCGCGTCGCGGCGGTGGATCTCCAGCAGCTCGTCTCCGAGACCGTGCGCTCGCTCGGCCCCGACTTCGGGGCCGAGCTCTTGCCCGTCGCGGGCGGGCTGGGCCAGGTGCTGGCAGTGCCGGAGCAGCTCCAGCAGGTGCTGCTGAACCTGCTGCTGAACGCGAAGAAGGCCGCCGAGCGGACCGAGCGGCCGGGCCCCGGGCCGGTCGCGCGGGTGCGGCTTGCGGGCGGCGAGGGCCGCGTGCGACTGGAGGTGGCCGACGAGGGCCCCGGGATCCCCGCGGAAAGGCTGCGGACGCTGTTCCAGCCTTTCCAGTCGGGCGCCGCGGGCAGCTTCGGGATCGGGCTCTACGAGTCGAAGCGCATCGTCGAGTCCTACCGTGGGACATTGCGGGTGGAGAGCGAGGTCGGGCGCGGGACGCGCGTGATCGTGGAGCTGCCGGCCGTTGCTCCGGAGGCTGTGGTCGGGCAGACTTCGGGTGCGGCAAAGGAGAGCGAGCCATGAAGCGGCAAGCGGCGTGGGCGGTCGTGCTCGTGGCGGTGCTTTCGAGCGCGGGCTGCGGGATGGTGAAGGACTTCCGCAAGTCGCGGCACTTGAAGGCGGCGGAGCGCTACGTCGCGGAGAAGAAGTACAAGGAAGCCACGATCGAGTATCGGAACGCGCTGCGCTTCGACCCGCAGGACCTCGACGCGGTGAAGAAGCTCGGGCTGGCGTACTACGAGAACGGGCAGCTCGGCGAGGCGTTCCCGCCGCTGCGGCGCTACCACGACCAGAACCAGAACGACCTCGAGGTGCGCCAGAAGCTCGGTACCATCTACCTGATGGGCCGCGCCGCCGACAAGGCGCGCGAGCAGGCCCTGGCGATCCTGGCCCAGAAGCCGCAGAACCTCGAGGCGCTGCTGCTGCTGGCGGAGTCGTCGGACTCGCCGGAGGAGATCCAGAACGCGATCTCGCGGCTCGAGCAGAACCGGGCGACGCTCGGCGACCCCGACCGCGTGGCCCGCGCGCTCGGCGTGCTCCACGCCCGCAACCGCGACCTGCCGAAAGCCGAGCAGGAGTTCCAGGCGGCGGTCAGCTCGAAGCCCGACTCGCCCGAGGCGCATCTGGCGCTCGCGCGGCTGCACCTCGGCAAGCGGGAGCTCGTGGAGGCCGAGAAGGAGTTCAAGGCGGCGGCCGAGCTCGCGCCCGCGGGCTCGTTCGCAAGGCTGCAGCTCGCGGACTTCTACCTGCTGACGCGGCGCGTCGACGAGGCGACCAAGCTGCTGACGCAGATCACGACCGAGGCGCCCGACGCGTTTCCAGCGTGGCTGCGGCGCGCCGAGATCGCCTTCGCCCAGGGCAAGCTCGACGAGGCCCAGACCGCGGTCGACGCCGTGCTCAAGGCCAGCGCGGACAACCCGTCGGCGCTCATCATCCAGGCCCGCGTCCACCTCGCGAAGCGGGAGCCGGCGAAGGCGGTCGAGGCGGCGCAGAAGGCGGTGAAGGCGCAGCCGGCCAACGGACTCACCCACCACACGCTGGCGGTCGCGCAGGCGGCCGCGGGCCACAACGCGCTCGCCTTGACCGCCGCCAAGGACGCGGTGGCGCGCGCGCCGGCGCTCACGGACGCCGTGTTCCTGCTCGCGGAGCTGCAGCTGCAGTCCGGCGACACGATCGGCGCGAGCACGGGCCTCAAGACCTACCTCGAGAAGCAGCCGGGGGACCCGCGCGGCTGGGAGGCGCTCGGCAAGGCCCAGCTCCGCACGCGCGACTGGGCGGGGGCCCACGCCTCCTTCTCGCGCGTGGCGGCGATCGCCCCGGCGAGCCCGCGCGGCCCGTACCTGCTGGGCCTCGCGCTGCGCGCTCTCAATCGCCCCGCCGAAGCGAAGCAGCACTTCGAGAAGGCGCTCGCGATGGCGCCGGGCTACACCGAGCCGCTCGAGCAGCTCGCCACGATGAGCTTCGTCGAGAAGAACCCGCAGGCGGCGATCGCGCGCATCGAGCGGCAGGTCCTGCTCGAGCCGAAGTCGCCGGGCCTCCAGTACCTGCTGGGGCGCGCCTACCAGGCGAGCGGGGACGCGAAGCAGGCGGAGCGCGCGTACATGAAGGCGATCGAGCTCAACCCGGAGGCGGTGTCCGCCTACGTCAGCCTCGGCCAGCTCTACGGCGCCTCGAAGGAGTACGACCGCGCGATCGCCGAGCTCGACAAGGCGCTCGCGGCGCGGCCCGACCAGCCGGCGGCGCTGATGCTCTGGGCGATCGCCCAGCAGATGAAGGGCGAGACCGCGAAGGCGCGCGAAGGCTACGAGAAGCTGCTGAAGACGAACCCGCGCTTCGCCCCCGCGGCCAACAACCTCGCCTGGATGCTCGCCGAGGAAGGTCCCGGCAAGGACATCCAGCGCGCGTACTTGCTCGCGCAGGCGGCGCGCGACGCGGCGCCGCAGGACCCGCAGATCGCCGACACGCTCGGCTGGGTGCTCTACAAGCAGGCCGCCTATCCGCGCGCGGAGAGCCTGCTGCGCGAGGCGGCGGAGAAGCTGCCGACGAACGCGGAGGTGCTCTACCACCTCGGCATGGCGCAGGCGAAGGTGGGCCGCGAGGCCGACGCGCGCGTGTCGCTCGCCAAGAGCCTGGAGCTCTCGGCCAACCACCCCGGCGCCGCCGAAGCGAGGGCAACGCTGGCAGCGCTTCCCGCGGCACGCTGAGGCACCGGGCGTGGCACTCGACGCCGGCCGCTTGACCGGACTCGGAGGACATCATATCGTATGAACTGACGGTATGAGGGACATATGCGGACCACCATTTCGCTCGACGACCATCTCGGCAGGGCCGCCCGCCGCCGCGCGAGCGAACAGGGCCTGTCGCTGAGCGCGCTCGTCGCACAAGCTCTCAGGGCACTTCTGACCGAGCGGGAGCCGCGGACCGAGAGCCAGCCCTTCCGGCTGGTGACCGTGCGCGGCGGGGGGCCGCAGCCGGGGGTCGACCTCGACAGGACGTCGACCCTGGTCGTCGCCGACGACGAGGCCGCACACGGCGGCCATGCGCCGCGGAGCCGGTGACGTGCTCCTGCCCGACGTCAACGTGCTGATCTACGCGCATCGCGAGGACGGCCATCCCGAGCATCCACGCTTCGCATCCTGGCTCAGCGGGCTCGCGACCGGCCCGGAGCCCTTCGCGCTCTCCGTGCTCGCGATGGTGGGGCTGGTCCGCATCGTGACCAACCCGCGGATCTTCAAGCGTCCTTCGACGCTCGACGAAGCATTGGACTTCGCGACAGAACTGCTGCGGCGACCCACGGCGCGACTCGTCGGGCCCGGCCCGCTGCACTGGGAGCTCGTCACCGATCTGTGCCGAGAGGCGGGGGCGACCGCCAAGCTCGTCGCGGACGCGCAGCACGCGGCGGTGGCGATCGAGCACGGGTGCACGCTCGTCACCACGGATGGAGACTTCGCCCGCTTCCGCAGGCTCCGCTGGCACCATCCCCTGGCGCCCGCCTGAGCAGCCCGTCGACAGCTTGCGAGGCGAGCTGGTTCGCTCCTACGTGGCGGAGCGTCCCGAAGAGCCGCGCGGCTTCCGGCGTTGAGAGACTGCCGACGCCGAGCCCGCGCTCCCGAGCTGGTCGATGCGCTCCTACGGCCTCTCGATCCCGAACTTCGTCAGCAGGCCGTAGAGCGTCGGGCGGCTGATCCCGAGCTCGGCCGCGGTCTGCGAGATGTTGCCGCGGTTGCGCTTGAGCGCGCCGCGGATCGTCTCGCGCTCGAGCCCGGCGCGCAGCTCGCGCAGTCCCTGGCGCGGGCTCGAAGCCCCCGGGTTGAGCTCGAGGTCGGCCGCCGTGATGCGTGAGCCCTCGGCCATCACCGCCGCGCGCCGCACGCGGTTCTCGAGCTCGCGCACGTTGCCGGGCCAGGCGTGGGCGCGCATCGCCTGTAGCGCGTCCTTCGAGAAGCCGGCGAGCTTGCGGCCCGCCTCCGCCGCGTAGCGCCGCACCAGCGCGTCGGCGATCAGCACCACGTCGTCCTCGCGGTCGCGCAGCGGCGGCAGCGCGAGCGTCACGACGCCGATGCGGTAGTAGAGGTCCTCGCGGAAACGGCCCTGGGCCTGGAGCTGCACCAGGTCCGCGTTGGTGGCGGTGATCACGCGCACGTCGACGCCGATCGGGCTGCGGCCGCCGATGCGCTCGAGCTTGTGGTCCTGCAGGAAGCGCAGCAGCTTCACCTGCAGCGCCGTCGGCAGCTCGCCGATCTCGTCGAGAAACAGCGTCCCGCCGTGGGCCGCCTCGATCCGCCCGCGCCGCTGGGTGTGCGCGCCCGTGAACGCGCCCTTCTCGTGGCCGAACAGCTCGCTCTCGAGCAGCGCCTCGGGGATCGCGCCGCAGTTGATCGGGACGAAAGCGCCCTCGGCACGCGCGCCGAGGCGGTGGATCGCGTGGGCGGCGATCTCCTTGCCGGTGCCGCTCTCCCCGGTGACGAGCACGGGAGCGTCCACGGTCGCGACCTTGCGGATCGCGCCGAACAGCTCCTGCATCCGCGGGCTGGTTCCCAGCATGCCCTCGAAGCCCGCCGCCGTCTGCTGCCGCAGCTCGCGGTTCTCCCGTTCGAGCGCGTGGAGCCGCAGCGCGCGGCGCAGCACGACCTTGAGCTCCTCCACGTCGATCGGCTTGACGAAGAAATCGTAGGCGCCCTGGTCGACCGCCCGCAGCGCGTGCGCGCGGTCCTCGCGTCCCGTGATCACGACGACCTTCGCCGCCGCGTCCGTGGCGCGGATCTCGTCGAGCGCGGCAAAGCCCTCCTCGACGCCGCCCGGGTGCGGCGGCAGGCCCAGGTCGAGCGTCACCACGGCGGGCCGCTCGTCGCGTGCGCGCGCGAGTGCCTCCTCGCGGCTCCCCGCCAGGCTGATCTCGAACTCGTCGGCGAGCGCCCAGCGCATCTGGGTGCGAAGATCCTCGTCGTCGTCGACCACCAGGAGCCGGGGTTTCGGGTTCATTCTCGCCCTTTCCTCGTCGCTTTATGTATACCTTGAGCTGGAAGGCCGGAAGTGCGTTCAGAACTTGACACGATGGTCACTCCGCGTCGTACAATCTACACTGTCTTGGGCCTGCTGAAACAGGCCCGAGGCCTCTCCCTCCGATCGTTTTTCGCGAACGGCTCTCTAACCATGACTCCTGCCCTCGTGGGCGTTCTGCTCGTCGCCGTGTCGTCGATCGCAGGCCAGCTCGGCGCTCAAACGGCGCCCGCGCGTGCGTCCCCATCCCCACAGACGAAGCCCGCGCCGCCCGCGACCGCGGCGACGGGAGACTTTCTCTCGCCCTACGACCGCGACACGCTGACGCCCGAGTACCGGATCGCTCCCGGCGACGTGCTGCAGCTGTTCGTCTGGAAGGAGCCCGAGCTCAGCCGCGAGGTCCGCGTGCGGCCCGACGGCTACGTCACGGTCCCGCTGCTGGGCGACCTTTTCGCGGTCGCCAAGACGCCGAAGGGGCTCGCCGCCGAGCTCGCGCAGCAGCTCTCGCAGTTCGTGAACGGCCCCGTCGTGACCGTGACGCTCAACGACTCGAGCACGCTGCGCTTCTACGTGGTCGGCGAGGTGGGCAGGCCCGGCGAGTTCCCGCTGCTCGGGCGCACCACCGTGATGCAGGCGCTCGCGCTCGCGGGCGGCTTCCGCGAGTACGCCAAGACCGAGGAGGTCAAGATCCTGCGCCAGGAGCTGAGCGTGACGGGAGGCCGGACCAGGACGCGCGAGATCGTGCTCCCGCTCAACTACAAGGCGATCGCGCAGGGCCAGAACCTCCACCAGAACTTCGCGCTCAAACCCGGCGACGTGATCGTGGTGCCATGAACCTGCTGCGCGGAACGCTCGGGCGGATGGCGGCCGCAGGTCTTGCCCTGCTCGCGCCCAAGGCGGCGCTCGCCCAGGCCAAGGCGGGACTCGACACGACGCCGCCCTCCACCTGGCGCTTCCAGCTCTCGGCCGACGGGACGTGGTACGAGAACGCCTACTTCCTCGGGACCGGCGTCACGACCGCGTGGAGCACGAGCGGCCAGGCGACGCTCAGCCACGAGCGGCGCTTCCGGAACGGGAGCTTCTCGCTCTCCGGCTTCGGGGGCGCGATCTACTACCCGCAGATCGACAACTTCAACCAGCCGACCTACGGCGGCTCTCTCGGCCTCACCTCCGCTCCCTCGCGCCGCACCCAGCTCCGCCTCGGGCAGAGCTACCAGCGGTCGAACACGCGCTACCTGACGGGTCCCGACGCGCAGGGCCTGCCGCTGCCCACGAGCGCGTTCGACGACGCGACGTCGAGCGCCGGCCTCGTCCAAGGCCTGTCCCAGCGCTTCCAGCTCTCCGTAGACGGCCAGTTCGTCTGGCGCCGCTACGACGACGAGCAGCTCAGGGGCGGCGAGCAGCTCGACCTCACGGCCCAGCTCGCCCGGCTGCTCGGCCGGCGCGGCGCCCTGTACCTCGGTTACGGTTACACGACGAGCTGGCTCGACAGCGGCCAGACCCGCTCGCACACGATGGTGCTGGGGGGACGCCGGAAGACGGAGCGCGGGGTCGGCTTCGAGCTGGCCGGGGGAACCGGCTACGTCGAGAGCACGGGGCAGTTCTACCCGACGGGCCGCGCAGGGCTCACCGCCAGCGGCCGGCGCTCGTCGCTCTCGCTGCTCTACTACCGCGACTTCGGGCAGGCCTTCGGCTACGGGCGCCAGACGATCGGGGACCTGGCCTCGGCGTCGCTCAACTGGACGCCGGTCCGCCGCCTGAACCTCAATGCAGGCTACAATTTCGGGTACCGGCGCGATCCGGTGGACGAGAGTTATACAATCCGTTCCCACGTGGCGAGCGCCGGCGTGGGGTGGGACATCGGGAAGGGGCTGAGTTTCGGGGCGCGCTACAGCTGGGAGCGCAGCGAGACTCAGGGGGAGCCCGTCCTCGACGGCGGACGGGCGAGCGCGACCCTGTCGTACGGGGTCGACTGGAAATAGGCGAGCCGGGCCGTGCGGCCCCGCAGCGCCGGAGGTAGGGCGATGGTACCGAAGAAGGCGGTTCGAATCGATGTCCTTCCGGAGAGCGCGTGGCGTTACTCCGGGTACGACGCGATCGTGTGCGTCGACGTGCTGTTGTCGGCGACCACGATCGTGACGGCGGTGGCACAGGGTCGCGGCGTGCGGGTGGCCGTCGACGCGAGCCACGCGGCGCAGGTGAGCGCGAGCGTGACGGATCCGGTGCTCCTGACCGACGCGCTCGCGAGCCCCGACGACGGGGTGCGCTTCGGCGGGCCCGCGTGGCTGGCCAAAGACGCCAGGGCGCGCCCGCTCGTCCACGTCTCGCCGTTCGCGGGGATGCTGGCGGCGGCCGCGCAGCGGGCGAGCGTCTACGTGGCCTGCCTGCGCAACCTGGAGGCGACCGCCAACGAGCTCGCGCTCCAGCACAGGCGGGTGGTGCTGATCGGGGCGGGCGAGGGCGGCGAGGTCTGCGCGGCGGACCAGATGGCGACGGCGTGGCTGGCGCTGCGGCTCCAGAGCCGCGACTTCGACCTCGAGGGCCGCCACACGGTCGACGAAGTGAAGCGCTGGGGCCCGTCCGACGTGTCGCTGATCGGCCTGTCGCGCTCGGCCGAGAGGCTGCGCGCGCGGGGACGGGAAGCGGAGGTCGACTTCGTGCTGAGCCACGTCAACGACGTCGCCGCCGTGTGCGCGTACGCAGACGGCGCGGTTGGCGATCCC
>Ga0247727_10015095_pt1 | contig 12722 bp, 9 predicted proteins | sample WisWelCaveWW1625_FD_202498 | JGI IMG/M metagenome (GOLD analysis project Ga0247727, IMG submission 202498) | Biofilm microbial communities from Wishing Well Cave, Virginia, United States - WW16-25 | ecosystem: Environmental > Aquatic > Deep subsurface > Groundwater > Cave microbial mat | place...
GTTGAAGGCTTGCGGATTTCCAGCCCGCGCCGCCTTTTCGACGCTGGGGCCGCCGGGATAGGGCAAGCCCAGCATTCGCCCCACCTTGTCGAAGGCTTCTCCGGCGGCGTCGTCAATCGTGCCGCCGAGACGTTGGTATTGCAAGTGATCCGTCATCAACACCAGTTCGGTGTGGCCGCCTGACACAATCAAACACAAGATTGGAAAACGCACCTCGTTTTCGATCAGCCACAGCGAATACAAATGGCCTTCGAGATGACTGACGCCGATCAGGGGCAGGCCGCGTCCAATCGCCAGCCCTTTTGCCACGTTGACACCGACGATGAGCGACCCCGGCAGTCCCGGCCCGCGCGTGACGGCAATGGCGCTGATGTCGTCCAGAGTTACATTCGCTTCGGCCAGGGTCTGGGTGATGACGGGATGAATGGCCTCGATATGCATCCGCGACGCCATTTCCGGGAATACGCCGCCGTACTTGGCATGGAAGTCGGCCTGTGAGGCAATGACGTTGGAGAGGATTTTGCGCCCATCCTCAACAATGGCCGCGGCGGTTTCGTCGCAAGAGGTTTCGATTCCTAAAATGCGCATGGAAAATCCCAAAATCCCAAAATCCCAACTTCCAATTGGGATTTTGGAAATTGGGGTCTTGGGATTTTGATGTTCAGGATTTCAACGGGATCACTAAATCCTTCCGAAACTCGCCAATCGTCTCCAGCGTGTTCGTCGCCGGGTTGAGCCACAGGAAATCTTCGATGCGGACGCCGAAGCCTTTGTCGGGGTAATACAGCCCCGGCTCGACGGTGATGGCGATGCCGGGTTCAAGCCGGTCGGTGTTGCCGTTGAACTCCAAGAGGCGCGGCGGCTCATGCACCTGCAGGCCCACGCCATGCCCCAGGCTATGCACGTAGCCCTCAGTGGTCTTCGGGTTTTTGCGTAACGTGGGATGGCCGTGCGCTTCAAAAAAATCATTGGTCATCTTTTGATACTGCCCGCACGGCGCACCGGCCTGCATCGAGTCGGTGACGATGTTGAAGACTTCCAGCACCTCGTTGTAGACCTTCTCTACTTCGGGCGGTGCATAACCCACACACCAGGTTCGAGTGAAATCGAAGAAGTAGCCGCCGCCCGCCTCGCATGGGTAGATGTCGTAGACGATGGTCTGTCCCAGTCCGATCACGTCGGTGTCAATGCCGTGCGAGTGCGGCACACCGGCATCGCGGCCAACGGCGAAGATGAAGTCGTCGGGCGACTCGATGTTCAACTCCATCTGCCAGCGCCGAATCTGATTCTTGACATCGCCTACAGTCAAGGGGGAGCCGTCGGCTTTCACCAGCACCTCGTCTTTACCCTGGTGGCCGGCGAGAAAGTTCCACGTGTTCTCTACGACGACCATTGTCTTCTCGGCCACTGCCCGGATGCGGGCAACTTCCTCGGCGTCTTTGGTCAGCCACGCTTTCGTAAAAATCGTATCCTCAAACTCGCCGACGATCTGTACCTCGGGCCGGAGCGACATCAACTCATTCCACAGGGCCAGCGCCCCGCCCTGCTCCTCGCGGCCATAGACGCCGATGCGGCCCTTCGCGCCCACGTCATCCAGCATCCTGGAAAGTATCCGCGCCCGCGCCCGCAAGTGGTTGCCTTTTTCCTCGCTCAGGGTTTGGATGGGTTTGTAATTGTTGCGGTCAATAATCGGCAGGCCGGACCTGGCCGCTTCGTCGCGCTCCATCGAGTTGGCGATGATGACGGGCGGTTCGCCGCGTTTTTTGATCACCGTCGTGTGTTCGCCCAAATGCGCGCCATTGGTGATGTAATACATCGTCGGGTTGGCGTAGGTGGGGCCGGTGACGATGAAGGCGTCCATATTGCGTTCGGCCATGAGGCGGTCAAGGTCGGATTTCAAGGTTGATTTTCTCCTTTTCTGATTTATGAGGGTTGCTGATGCACCTCTCCCCTCGACGCCTGCGCCTCAAGTTCCAGCGCATGTTCGCGCAGCCAGGCCGCTTCCGAGTCTGCGCCGCGCAGGAGGGCGTGGCGGGCGGCCTGGGCGTATTGTTGCGCCGCCTCGACCAGCGACCCGGATTGTTCGAGATGATCGGCGATGTTGGCGGCGAACTCCGGCCCGGCGTAGGTCATCAGCCAGCGGGCCACGGCCAGATGATATTGGCGGCGATGTTTGACCGGCAGCAAGCCATAGGCCACGTCACGCAGAAGAGAGTTTTTGAAAATATATTCCTGCTCACCGGCAAACAAACTGCCCACGCGCGGAAAGGCCAGTTCGGCTTTGACCAATTCTGCCAGGCCTTCCTGAATCACATTTTCGACGCGGACGCTTTCCGGGTTCAACATCCCGCTCCCCATCGAACTGGAATAACGGGCCGCCGCCAGAATCGCCCCGACCCAAAATACCCGCCCCACCACCGAGGCCAGCAGGGCCACCTGCCGCGCTTCGGGCGAGAGCGCATCGAGCCGGGCCTGCAACATGCCGTGCAACGAAGCTGGCATGGCGTCTCTCAAACTTGAGGCATCGCTGGCGGTTAAATAACTTTGGGTCAACATCCCCGTCGGGCTGGGGCGGGCGCGGCCCCAATCGGCTTTGGTGTAAACCTGACTCTTGACCATCTCCTCCAGAAAATACGGATTGCCTTCGGACTGGCGGGCCAACTCGGCCAGAGTCGTTTCGGGCAGGAAGCGGAGACTCGGATAAGCGGCGGCAACCACTTCCGACAGGATTGGCAGGGAGTGCAGGGTGATGATCTCGGCCTTCTCGTTCAACAGCGGTTGCCAGCGCAAAAATCCGGGGCGGGCGGCGCTCAGAATTAACATGGGCAGGGGCGTCGCGGCTGGCTCAAGCAGAGCGTTGAGCAAATCCACACTGCCCTCATCTGCCCAGTGCAAATCGTCCACCACCAGCACCGTCGGGCCGGTGGCCGCCACTCGCCGCAACAACTCGCGCGTCAGCGCAAAGGCGCGATCCAGTTGCGCCTCTTGCGACTCTTTCACATACGGGCTGTCCGGCCATTCCAACTCGATCAGGTTGCCGATCAGGTGTGCCGCCTCTACCGCGGTGGCGGCGGTGGCCGTCACCCCGGCCTGGCGGCCCCACAGCGATTGCACACCGCGCAAAAATTTGTCGCGCTGGACTTCGGGCGAGTCATCCTGGCTCAAGCCAAAATACGTCTGCCACAACAATTTCCAAATGAAGAATGGGATGCGGCTGGTTTGCTCCAGCCCTTTGGCCGTAAACAAATTGAGCACCGGTTCGTCCACTTCCAATTGACTCGTGAACTCAAGCAACAACCGCGACTTGCCCAGCCCGGCCTCGGCCCGCACAATGGCCATCGTCGGCGCCGTCGCTGACTGCGCGATCTGATACAACTCGATCAGCCGGGCCAGCTTGGCCTCACGGGCCACCATTCGCGTCTCCAACCCGCCCGCGCCGCGATAACGCATTCGGCTCGGTTGATTGAGCGCGCCCTCGACCACGAAGGCCTGCAACAGTTCCGATTTGCCTTTGACCCGCAGGGGTGGCAGCCGCCTCACCCGGAACGCGCCGCGCACCAGGCGATAGGTGCTCTCGCTGATGATGATGGTTCCCGGCTCGGCTTGTTGTTCCAACCGGCTGGCGACATTGACGGTGTTGCCCATCATTGTGTACTCGCCGCGCAAGCCGACGTGGCCGGCCAGCACCCAGCCGGTGTTGAGGGCCACCCGCATCTTCATGCGGTGCGCATCGCGGCGCGGCGACAGGCGGGCATAATCGGCAATGGCCGATTGCATCGCCAGCGCCGCCGTCACCGCGCGCTCGGCGTCGTCTTCGCGGGCGTAGGGCGCGCCCCACACCGCCATCACCGCATCGCCAATATGTTTGTCAATGTAGCCGCCATGTGCTTCGATGGCCGTGTCCACCGTGAGCCACACTTCTTTGATCAGATCGGTGACCTCTTCAAAGTCGAGTCGCTCGGCCAACTCGGTGAAGCTTTGGATGTCGGCAAACATCACCGTCGCCAGGCGGCGCTCTTCGGGGTAGGGAACGAAGGGGGAAGTCATTTCAATAACCCGGCAACCGTTTTCAAAACGACTTCGATTTCATCATCCTGCACCGTGCGCGGATCGAACACGGCTCGATCCCCTTCGACGCGGGCGATGATGGGAATGGATGCGGCCCGAAGTTTATTGAGGAAAAGATTGGGCGATTTCACAGGGATGGCCGCCAGCTTCGTGGGCAGAGTCTCGCCCGGCAAACTGCCGCCGCCCACAGTGGATTGACCGTCCACGACCTCCCCGCCCCACGCTTCGGCCCAGCGCCGCGCGCGCGACTCGATCTCATGCAACGGCATGGCGATCATGCGCCACACCGGAATCTTTCGCGCCGCTTCATCTTTGAGGTAGTGCAACAGCGTGGCCGCGAGCGCGGCCAGCGTGAGTTTGTCGGCGCGGACAGCGCGGGCCAGGGGGTGCTTTTTGAGTTTTTCGACGAGCGGCTTTTGGCCGATGATGATCCCGGCTTGCGGTCCGCCCAATAGTTTGTCGCCGCTGAAGATGACGAGTCCGGCCCCGCCGCGCACGCTCTCTTGGGCCATTGGTTCGTGAGCCAGCCCGTAGGCCGTTGTGTCCAGCAGTGCGCCGCTCCCCAAATCGTCAACGATGGGCAGATTGTGTTCGCGGCCAATGGCGACCAATTCTTCGAGCGTCGGTTCGGTGGTGAAACCAACAATTTTGAAGTTGGAGTGATGGGCGCGGAGGATGACCGCCGTCTTCGGGGTCACAGCCTCCATGAAGTCGCGCGGGTGGGTGCGGTTGGTCGTCCCCACTTCTTTCAACTTCGCGCCCGATTGTGTCATCACCTCCGGCACGCGAAAGCCGCCGCCGATTTCGATCAATTGCCCGCGCGAGACGATCACCTCTTTGTTCTTCGCCAGCGCAGTGAGAGTCAACAGCAGGGCGCAGGCGGCGTTGTTGACGACGAGGGCGGCCTCGGCCCCGGTGAGGCGGGTGAGCAGGGTTTCGGCGTGGACGCTCCGACTGCCGCGCGCGCCTTTGGGCAGGTCATATTCGAGCGTCGAGTAGCGTTGGGCCACGGCGGTCATTGCCGCGAGGGCGTCATCGGAGAGCAGTGAGCGCCCGAGATTGGTGTGGATGATGACGCCGGTGGCGTTGATGACGGGGTGCAGGGTAGGCGCGGTCAGGGAGGCCAATTCGCGGCGGGCAAAGGCGAGAATCCGATCAGGGTCGGGAGTCGACCCTTCCCCGCGAATGGCCTCGCGCGCCGAGTCCAGCGCGGCCCGGATCGCTTCCGTGACCAGTGGCCGCCCGTATTCTTCGATCAGCCCGTTCGACGATTGAAGAAGCGTTTCGACGCTGGGCAACTGCCTGAGTTGATCCTCTGTCATCAAGAAGTTGAAAGGTTGTCATGCTGAGCGAAGCGAAGCATCTCACTGGCCGAACGTGAGACCCTTCGCAAAAAACGCTCAGGGTGACACCCTAGCGATCATCGGGCCTCCAGCGACTGCGGGCACGCAGAAGCAAGAAGATTTCGATGGCGATGAGGGCGGCGGCCAGGAGGAGGCCGGTGGCCCAGTTGAGGGCGCGGCTTAACTGTAACCAGGCACACGTTGCGCCAAACACGCCAAACCAAATGGACTGCCGGACGATGACGCTTTCCGGGGGCATGGTTTTGGCGAAACGCAGGTTGAGGTAACGGGCGAAGGGAATGGCTGTGCCGGTGAGGGCCATGATCCAGACTAAAAAGAACAGCCAGCGCGGGCCGACAGCGGGAATGGTGTAGGTGGTGACGTAGACGACGCCCGCCCAGCCGACGATGGCTAAGAACCAGCCAGCAATGGTGAGGCTGAGCGGTGTTTTGGGAGAGCCTTGTTTCATCGGTGGTATTATAAGCTGTCAACGGATTTTTGCCACGAATCACGCGAATTATGGCGAATTGAGCCTTTTGTTTCATTGTTCTATTGTTCATTTCGTAAATGTCCCTCCTCACCTTCTCCTCCCTCGCCAAATCCTACGGCCCACACGACATCTTCCGCGATCTGAGCGGGGCGGTGCCGCATGAGTCGCGCATTGGCCTCGTCGGGCCGAACGGGATCGGCAAGACGACGTTGTTGCGACTCTTCGCCGGGCTGGAGGAGCCGTCGGGCGGCAGTTTGCACCGGGCGCGCGGACTCCGTGTGGGATACCTGCCGCAGGAGGCGGCGCAGGAGGCGGCGCAGGGCGCGGTGATGGCAACCACCGGGAACACGCTGTGGGCGGAGATGCTCACCGCCTTCACCGAACTGCTGACGCGCGAGGCCGAACTGCGGGGACTGGAAGCCGATATGGCCGACCCGGCGAAGTTCGACTCGGCGATGGAAAAATATGGTCACCTGCAGGAGCAGTTCGAGCATGAGGGCGGCTACACTTACGAGATCAGAATCAAACAGACACTCGAAGGGTTGGGGTTTGAGGCCGGTGACTTTCAGAGGCCGCTGGCCCAGTTGTCGGGCGGGCAGAAGACGCGGGCGCTATTGGCGCGGTTGTTGCTCGAAAATCCCGACCTGCTCATCCTCGATGAACCGACGAACCATCTCGACATTGCGGCGGTGGAGTGGCTGGAAACATTCTTGAGCGAGTGGCATGGCTCGGCCTTGATCGTGTCGCACGACCGCTACTTTTTGGATGAGGCCGTGAACAAAGTTTGGGAGGTCAGCCCGACGCGGATTGAAGACTACAGCGGGAATTACAGCGCCTACGTCCAACAGCGGGCCGAGCGGCGCGAGCGGCAGCGGTTTGAATACGAAGCCCAACGGGCCATGATCGCCAAAGAGGAAGACTACATCCGTCGCAACATCGCCGGGCAGAATACGGCGCAGGCCAAAGGGCGGCGGCGACGGTTGGAGCGGGTGAAAGATGATGGGCTGATTGACCGCCCGCGCGAACTCGACACGCTCAAGTTGAGGCTGGACACAAATTTGCGTTCCGGCGACCGGGTGTTGGAAACACACCACCTCGTCGTCGGTTATCATGACGATGGTAAACCGCTATTTGCCGCGCCGGATTTGTTGTTGTGGCGCGGCGAGATTGCCGCCCTCATCGGCCCGAACGGCGCGGGCAAATCCACCTTTCTCAAAACGTTGCTGGGTCAACTCCTGCCGCTCACAGGGCGGGTCAAGTTGGGATCGAGTTTGAAGATCGGGTATTTCGCGCAGGCGCACGAAGGCGTGAATCCGGAGCGCACGCCGATTGAGGAGATTCAGTCGGTGCGGGAGATGCCGGTTGCCAACGCCCGCGACTACCTCGCCAAATTTTTATTCACCGGCGACGATGTGTTCAAAAAGGTGAAGGTGCTGTCGGGCGGGGAACGGGGGCGGGTGGCGTTAGCCAAACTGGCCCTCGAGGGCGCAAACTTCCTCCTGCTCGACGAACCGACCAATCACCTCGACATCCCCTCGCAGGAAATTCTCGAAGCGGTGCTCTCTGATTTTGAGGGCACAATCCTCCTCGTCTCGCATGACCGCTATTTGATTGATGCGTTGGCGACACAGATTTGGTCGTTGGAGGTGGGGAGGATGGAGGTGTTCAAGGGGAGTTATCGGGAATGGAAGGAGTGGGGGGAAAAGAAGGAAATTGAGGAAAGCCCAAATCCCAAATTCCAAAAACTCAGGGCGGCAAACGACAAACGACAAGGGAATGGAAAATCCCAAGACCCAAATTCCAAATCCAAACGCCAGCGGGCGCAAAAGGTGGCAGAACTGGAATTGATCATCGAGTCGCTTGAAAAGCGGTTGGCCGAGATTTCGGAGGAGCTGGAAGCGGCGGGGACGGATGTGGCGAAGGTGCGGGCGCTGGGCGAGGAATACATGCAGGTGGAGGGAGAATTGGGGAGGCGGCTGGCGGAGTGGGAACGAGTCTTGCAAACTTAGGTGACTGTCACCGGCGCATAACCTCTGCCAATGCAACACTTTGGCGCCGGTGACAGTCACCTTGAAAAGCGAATTTTCCCTCATGCTATAATCTTCCGCTATCGTTCTATGGAAACCCGACGCAATCCTTCCGTTTCCCGAACGCGGGCCAAGCCGCCACGCCGCCGTGCCCTGCCCGGTTGGGCGTATTTGATGCTGGGCGCGCTGTTCCTTTTCGCCACCCTGTTCTCGGCTTACCTCATTTTCACCACCGTCCGCGACATTGTGGCCGCCTGGGGGCCGACCGGCTTAAACACCGGACTCTTCCCCGGCGGCTCGACGCCTGTCGCGGGGTCAACACCCGGCGTCATTAATCCTGGGGCGGTTCTCACGCCACAACCGGCCATCACCGCCGAGGCGTGGAATGGCAGTGACCGTGTCACCGTGTTGGTGATGGGGATCGATCAACGCGAAGGGGAAATCGAAACTGCTTATCGAACCGACTCCATGATGTTGCTGACGATGGACCCGGTGGGCAAGGCCGCCGGGATTCTGTCCATCCCCCGCGACCTGTACGTCGAAATCCCCGGCTTCGCCGACCGCGACAAAATCACCACCGCCAACTTCAAGGGTGATGCCTATCGCCTGCCTGGCGGCGGGCCACAACTGGCAGTGGACACCGTCGAACTGAACCTTGGCATCCGGGTGGACTATTACGTCCGCATCAATTTCACTGCCTTCGAGGCTTTCGTCGATCAGATCGGCGGCATTGACGTGGATAACCCCTACGAGATCAACGATCCCGAATACCCAGACTGCTGTTTCGGCTATGACCCGTTCTATTTGCCCGCCGGGGCGCAACACCTGGACGGGGCAACGGCGCTCAAGTTTGCCCGCACCCGTCATGCCGTCGGCGACGACTATGGCCGCGCTCAGCGCCAGCAGGTGGTGGTGATGGCCGTGCGCGACAAGTTGACCAGCGCCGACAATTTGCCGACCCTGTTCGCAAAGGCGCCGCAACTGCTGGCCACGATGCAAGGCAGTTACGTCACCAACATGTCGCCGGAGCAAATGGTAAGCCTGGCCCTCACGGCCAGAGACATCCCGCGCCAGAGCATCACCTCAACGGTGATCGATCAGGAATACATTGCCTACGAATACATCGTGCCGGAGACCAACCAGCAGGTGTTGATCCTCAACATCGAGAAGTTCCGCGAACTGCGCGATACGATGTTTTACACCCCTCAGCCGCCGCAGTTGAGCGTGCCGAATGCGGGCGACCTGCTGGCAAACGAGGCGGCGACGGTGGAAGTGCAGAACGGATCATTAATTAATGGCGCGGCCAGCAGTCTGGCCGACTATTTGCGCGGCCAGGGGTTGAACGTCACGACGGTGGGCAACGCCGACCGTTCCGATTACGCTTCCACCATCATCATTGACTACACCGGCAAGCCCTACACCGCCCAATGGCTGGCCGACACGTTTCAAATCTCCTCCTCCAATATCCTCTCCAGCAACAACCCGGACAGCTCGGTGGATGTGCGCGTCATCATCGGCGCGGATTTTGTGTTGCCGAGCCAATAGCACCTTACGGTGTGAATAGCCACGCCCTCCCGCTGGTGACAATCTCCGAGTCGTAGCCGCCGAGGATCAGCACGCGGCCATCACTCAACAGGGTCGCCGTCGAAAAGAAACGGGCGGCATCAATTTGTCCATTGGCGGATTCAAACACCCCCGTTGCCGGATCAAAAGTTTCGACGGACTCAGCCCCGCCCGCCACCAGCACCCTGCCATTTTTCAACGATACAACTGCATCGGCCAATTTGAAACGCGCCGTCTTCATCGAGTCGCTGGCCGTGAACACGCCTGTGGCCGGATCGTAAAGCTCACTGCTGGCGTAACGGCCACGCCAATCGCTTTCATCCGCGCCGCCGAGGAGGAGAACGCGGCCATCGAGCAACAGCGACGCCGCGTGTTTGTGGCGGGCGATGGTCACGTCGCCCGTCGTCGTGAATGTTCCCGTCAGCGGATCATAAATCTCGGCGCTGGCATAAACGACTATGTTGGATCGCCGTCCCTGTTGGCCGCCAGCGATCAACACCCGGCCATCGTAGAGCAATGTTGCCGTGTGGCTTACGCGCGGCAGAGACATGTTCCCCGTCGCTGTGAACGCCTCTGTCGCCGGATCAAACAGTTCTGCCGTCTCCAAAAACTTCCAGTTTGCGCCCAAGCCACCGGCCAATAGCACACTGCTATCCTTCAACAGCACTGCCGTGTGCGCCGCACACGTTGTCGTCATCGGCGCGATTAACTTGAAGGTTCTCGTTTGCGGGTCGTAGAGTTCGGCGCTGTCAACGACATTGGCGCGACCATAGCCCCCGGCGATCAACACCCGGCCATCAGGCAGAAGCGTGGCCGTGTGTGAGACGCGGGCCATATTCAAGTCGCCTACAGATGTGAAAGTATCCATTCTGAGATCGTACAGTTCGGCGCTGACGAGGGGGCGTTCGTCGTCGCCCATGCCTCCGGCAATCAGCACCGTGCCGTCGCGCAAAAGCGTCGCTGTGTGCGCGGCGCGTTTGACGAGCATGGTATTGGCGGACATCAACACACTGGCCTGGGTTGAGGTTGGAAGGGGAACTGTGGGCACAACAGTTACTGTTGGCGAGGACGCAGTAGCGCAAGCGGTTGACAATGCCAGCAGTGCGCAGACCACAAGTATGCGAAGGCAGGGTTTCATGGTAAATGCTCCTTGTTTTAGATTCCTGCCAGATATACACCATTCGCCGATGCCAAGTTCCAATTTAGGGCCGCTGCTATTTAGCTTAACGCGAATCCGGTATAAGCAACGACACCCCACAAGTGTCACCCTGAGCGCTTTTTGCAAAGGGTCTCCAAGCTGGATTACGGTTGTTGCGTGCGGGTAGGCGTCGGCACGGGGGTATCGGTCGGCGGCATGGTGGGGGTCGGCGTTTCCGAGGGGGTGGGGGTGATTGACGGCGTGAAGGTGATTGTCGGGGTGAGGGTGATCAGGCCAGAGGGCAAATACTGGCGGCTGACCACTTCGCCGATTCCGCCCATTGGTCCCAAATCGCGTTGATTGAAGATGACCCGGACTCCAGCGGCGTTGCCGGTGGTCACTTCCACCAGTTGACCGGTGAATTCTTTGCGCTCATTGGGAAAGGCCAGGCCTTCAAAAGCCAGAGTGCCATCCACGCTCACACGCACGAAGGTGCGTTGCTCAATTTGCAGAATCAACTGCACATTCGAAAAGCTGACGAGCGGCGGCGGTGGGGTAAAGGTGGCGGTGATGCCGGCGATGATGGTGGGCGAGGGTGTTTCGGTAGGGCCGAGGAATTCGGCGGTGGGAGTGCTGGCGGCGGGATTGAATACAGTGTCAGCCAACCGCAGACCGCCCCACACAAAAAATCCCAGCACGGCCAGACTGATGACCAGGAGGAGGAGGATGTCGGGGGTGAAGAGGCGGCGAACCCGGCGGATGGCGGCGAGGGGCGAGGTCGGCGCAGTCCCAACTTGTGCCGTGACGACCCGGGGCGCTGCCCTGACGGCTGGGGAGGCCGGGGCGCGAGTCCCCCGACTGATCAGCGACGGCAAGCCGGTGGATCGTTGCGGCGTCAGAGCTTCGTCCAACTGACTGAGGGTCTGGTCGGGATTGAGTCCGAGGTGCTGGGCGTAGTTCCGTAGAAAGCCGCGCGCCTGCAGGGCCGAGGGCAAGGCGTCGTATTCGCCTTTCTCGAGGGCGATTAAATATCGAGCGCGGATGCGGGTGGCCCGCTCCACTTCTTCAATCGTCCAGCCGCGCGCTTCGCGGGCGGCGCGCAGGGTGGCGCCAATGGTTTCGAGCATACGTCGGGAATTTTACTCAAAAAGCAGAATGATGTTTAACCACAGAGACACAGAGAACGCAGAGAGAACTCTGTGCGCTCTGTGTCTTTGTCGAAAGACCTGCCGGGTCTTGCCGCCTTGAAGTCTCGCCGGGCTTTCAACCAGACCCGGCAGGTCTGAGTTGCTGATGAAGGGAGTGGGTCAAACTTTATTCGGCAGTTGCTTCTTCTGCAACTTCTTCCACAGCGGCTTCGGCTGTCGCCTCGACCGATTCCTCAGCGGCGGGCGCTTCGGCGGCGGGGGCCGACTGCGGCGCGGGGGCGGCTTCGCCTTCGCGGCCAATCACCACTGAAACGCTCGGCGCGAGATCGGCGGTGAGTCGCACCGGTACTTTGAACGCGCCCAGTTCGCGCAGGGGTTGGTGGCCGATATTGCGGCGATCAATTTTCTCGCCCGACTCTTTTTCGATGGCCTCGGCGATCATTTGGGTGGTGATCGAGCCATAGAGTTTGCCCGTCTCACCAGCTTTGGCCGAGAAGCGCAAAGTGAGGCCGCTGAGTTTTTCGGCCAGCCCGCCCAGTTCGGTATTTAATTCTTCGCGGCGTTTGGTAGCGGCGGCGCGCAGGGTTTCGGCTTGGGCAATCGCGCCTTTGGTGGCCAGCGCCGCCAGACCACGCGGCAACAGGTAGTTGCGCCCGTAGCCGTCGGCGACTTTCTTCACGTCTCCGGCGTGGCCTAGTTTGTATACGTCTTTGAGGAGTAAGACTTTCATGGAATCAAGCCCTTTCGTTCTGAGAAGAAACGTAGCCTAGCCCCTTGTGGGCGTCACCGCCCCTTATGCGGGCACAAGGCCCTAGACTACGGTTCTGACTGAGAAGAAACGTAGCCTAGCCCCTTGTGGGCGTCACCGCCCCTTATGCGGGCACAAGGCCCTAGACTACGGTTCTGACTGAGAAGAAATGCAGCCTAGCCCCTTGTGGGCGTCAC
>Ga0247727_10015096_pt1 | contig 12721 bp, 8 predicted proteins | sample WisWelCaveWW1625_FD_202498 | JGI IMG/M metagenome (GOLD analysis project Ga0247727, IMG submission 202498) | Biofilm microbial communities from Wishing Well Cave, Virginia, United States - WW16-25 | ecosystem: Environmental > Aquatic > Deep subsurface > Groundwater > Cave microbial mat | place...
GCCGCTTTCCGGCCGACGTGGTATTGCATAATTTCATGCTCGACGCACAAATGCTGCAAGCCGCGCGCAGTTGCGGCGTTGGTCGGTATCTGCACGTGAGCAGCGCCTTTATCTATCCGGTCGAGCGCCAACTCGCTCCCGATGCGGCGCCGCTGCGAGAAGAAGAAGCGTACCCGCCCAATCCCGCCAATTCTTATGGCTGGGCAAAATTGATGGCGGAGAAAGCTTTGGAGTACACCATCGCGCAAGAAAGCGAGCTGCGTGGAGTTATTCTGCGATTTTCAAATATCTACGGCCCGCACCAAAGTATAGATTTGGAACGCGGCTCAATCGTTCCCGTCCTCGTTCGCCGCGCCGTGGAATACTCGAAGCTAAAGCCGTTTTCCATTCGAGGAAATGGGCAGGAAACCAGAACTTATTGTTATGTCAGCGACGCGGTCGAGGCGATGCTGCTCGCCGTGGAAAAGCTCGATCAGCACCGGCTCATCGGGCCGCTCAATATCGGCAGCGAAGAGAAAATTCGCATCATCGACCTGGCGCGAAAAGTGATTGCCGTGTCGGGAAAAGATATCGAGCTGGTGACGCTGCCCGCGCCGCCACCAATTACGCAAAGCCAGACGCTGGATTGTTCCAAAGCCCGTGAAGTTTTGGAGGGATGGCGGCCGAAAGTGAATTTGGACGAAGGCCTGAGAATGTTGTACCGTTATGTCGAAGCGGAATTGCGCAACAAAGATTAGAGGTCATTGGTTTGACCAAGAAATTTTTTAAACAAAATAATTGTGGCAAGATAATTTTTTAATATCTTTATAAGCCCGACGAGAGGTATCCGGATAATTCGTCAAATCCGGATACCCCCAAGAGGATTCCGACTTTGCGAAAGGATGATGATGGGCAAATTAGACTCGACAACGATTATTATCACCGGCGGTAGTGTTGGAATCGGCTATGCGATAGCGAAAAAATGCGCCGAAGCCGGCGCGACCGTCATCATTGTTGCCAGAGGCAAAAATGATTTGGAAAAATCCTTGAGCCAACTGCGCCGCCTCTCCGATAAAGATCATCGGCTGTACGCTTTGGACGTCGGCAACTTGCCGGCGGTGCAGGAATTTGCTGATTGGATCAAGCAACAGCATATTGCGCCGGCCGGTTTGGTCAATTGCGCCGGCATTTTTGGCGCGATCGGAAAAACCACCCACGTCGATATGCAGGAATTTACGGCTGCGATTCAAACCAATTTTCTCGGCACGGTTTATATGTGTCATGGCCTCGCGCCGCGGTTAAAATCCGGCGGGCGCAGGAAAATCGTCAACTGCTCCGGCGGCGGCGGCACTTTTCCGTTTCCCAATTACTCGGCCTACGCCACGAGCAAAGCCGCGATCGTCCGGTTCACGGAGAATCTCGCTCTGGAACTGGCGGAAGACGAAATCGACGTGAATTGCCTTGCCCCCGGCTTCGTCGTGACCCGGCTGCATGAACAAACTTTTGCGGCGGGGCCGGAGAAAGCGGGCGCGTTTTTTGAAAATACCCAAAAGCAAATTGCCGGCGGCGGCGTGCCGCCGGAAAAATCCGCGGAACTTGCGGCGTTTCTGCTTTCGAGCGAGTCGGACGGCATCACCGGCAAATATATTTCGGCGCCGTGGGATCCTTGGCAAAACAGCGATTTTCAAGCCCGGCTCCGAACCGACAAAGATTTTGGCGTGCTGCGCCGCATCGACGATCAACAGTTTTACAAAAAAACGTAGCGCCGACTTCCAGTCTGCTAACGAAACCGTGCAGGCAGGATGCCGGCGTTACAAAAAACTTTGCGGCTATTTGATAGTTTTTTTACTATAGTTCAGATGAGAAAAATCGCTCACATGATCAATCCCGTCATCGTCGGCAAATCCTCGGATTTGTTTTTTGCGCAGCCGATTACTTTTGCGACGATGAAAATCGCCAGACAGTTTGCCGCCGGCCAGGTCGAGGTGGAATTGTTGACCACGCAATATCCCGAAGATCGGGCGTTGGTTCCCGACGATTTTAAAATGGCGCCGGACTTGGAGCGCTCAGTTCTTGAGGTGGCTCATTTCGCGCTCCAGCGCAAACTCCCTTTGGTAAAAGATATTTTGGATCGCCTCTATGAAACGGCAACTGATGCGGAGTATCTTATTTTCACCAACAACGATATCGCGGTCATGCCGTATTTTTATACTGCCGTGAATGCTTTGATCGACGCTGGCTATGATGCTCTGGTTATCAATCGTCGCATCATTTCGGATGAATATCGCGCTCTGGCCGAGATTCCGCTCATGTACGCCGAAGCGGGCCGGAAACACGAGGGCCATGATTGCTTCGTGTTCCGGCGCGAGGCCTATCCCCAATTTAAACTGGGCCAAATCTGCGTCGGCATGCCGCTCATCGGCCGCGTGATGGTTTGGAATCTTTTCTGTTTCGGCAAGAAATTCGAGGAATTCAAGAAAAAGCATTTGACCTTTCATCTCGGCGATCCGGTCATGAAATGGCAAAAGGGCGGACAGGCGGATTACGTGACGCACAACAAAACGGAAATGTACAAAGTCCTGCAGGAATTGCAAAGCGCCGTCGCGGCCGCGGTGGTGCGGCAAATGCTGTCGAAATATCCCAGCGAGTTTGACTTTGGCTATGGGGAAATGAAGCAAGGAGGTTTTGAAACGTTGGGCGACACGGCTGCGAAGTAAGCCATGAAACAACAAGTTCAATTCTAAATTTGCACCATACAATTTATCAACGGAGAGGAGAATCATCGCAACATGAAAATACTCGTCACCGGCGGCGCCGGATATATCGGCTCGGTTTTGGTTGGCCGCCTGCTTGAAGAGGGCCACGAGGTCACGGTTGTCGATAATTTCAGGTTTGACCAAAGCGCGCTTTTGCGCTACTGCTGCGAACCGCGCTTCGAGGTGGTGAAGGCGGATGTGCGCGATCCGGAGGCGATGGTGCCGTTGATCAAAAAGGCTGATGCCATCCTGCCGCTGGCCGGTCTGGTCGGCGCGCCGATTTGCGCGCGCGATCCCATTGGCGCCAGGACCGTCAATTTCGACGCGGTGCAGCTCATTCTTGAAAATCGCCGCCGCGAGCAATGGATTGTTTTTCCCTCGACCAACAGCGGATATGGCGTGGGCGAGAAGGATATTTATTGCACGGAAGAGACGCCGCTCCGCCCCCTCTCGCTGTACGGCCGGTTGAAAGTCGATATGGAAAAAATGGTTCTGGATCAGGACAATACCGTCACCTTTCGCTTTGCCACGGTTTTTGGCGTCAGCCCGCGGATGCGCATCGGCCTCATCGTCAATGATTTCACCTATCGCGCCGTGCGGGACAAGTTCATCGTGCTCTTTGAGCCGCACTTCAAGCGCAATTATCTGCACGTGCGCGATGCGGCCGAAGCGTTCATTCACGTGCTGAACAACTTCGTCGCGATGAAAGGTCAGCCGTACAACGTCGGCCTCAGCGAAGCCAATAAATCGAAATTGGAGCTTTGCCACGAGATTCAGAAGGTCATTCCGGATTTTCATATTGAAATTTCCGAGTACTCCAAAGATCCGGATCAACGCAACTACATCGTCAGCAATGCCAGGATCGAGGCCACCGGCTTCAAACCGAAACACAGCTTGCTGATGGGCATCAAAGAAATGGTGAAGGCGTATGAAATGATCGCCTCCAACGAGTACATGGTCATGCGGTAGATTGACAAGTGATATTATAACCCTAACGCGAGGACAAGCCGCAACCAAAAAGATAACACAGGAGTAAACGGAGCAAACAGAGATGATAATGCTTAGAAACTTTTTAGCTGCTTAATCTCTGTTCACTCCATTTTCTCCTGTTAAGATTTTTTGCTTTTTTTGCACAGATTTGACTAAACGAGCATAATCCGAAAGGATAACGATGAACTGGAGTAATAGAAAAGTTTTGGTCACCGGCGGCAACGGTTTTTTGGGGCACGCCGTGGTGGCGCAATTGCAACGGCTTGGTGTGAAAGAGTTGTTTATTGCCCGCCGCAAAGATTACGACCTCGCCAAAGAAGCGGAGGTGGCGCGGCTGTATGCTGATTTCAAGCCGGATATCGTCTTCCATCTGGCGGGTTTGGTTGGCGGCATCCTGCCCAATAAAGAGCGGCCGGCGGAGTTCTTTTATCAAAATCTGATGATGGGCACGTTGCTCCTGCATTATGCGCAGCAAGCGGGCGCCGAAAAATTCGTCGCGGCAGGCGCCGGCTGCGGTTATCCCGAGCAGGCGCCCATTCCGTTGCAGGAGACTTCGTTTTGGAACGGGATGCCACAAAAAGAAAGCGCGCCCTACTCGTTGGCCAAACGGCTTTTGACCGTGCAATCGGAAGCCTATTACCGCCAGTATGGTTTTGTCTCCATCATTGGCGTGCCGGGAAATTTGTACGGGCCATGGGATAATTTCAATCTGCACGACGCGCACGTGATTCCGGCTTTGGTGAGAAAATTTGTCGAAGCGACTCAAGCCCATGCTCGCAGCGTCGGTGTTTGGGGCGACGGCCGCCCCTCGCGCGATTTTGTTTACGTCGATGACGTCGCGTTGGGAATGATCCGAGCCGTCGAAGTCTATGAGCGAAATGAGATCGTGAACATTTCTTCGGGAGTGGAGACGACAATCCGCGAAGTGTGCGAGCATCTCGCCGGGCTGACGGGATTTGCGGGAAAGATCGAGTGGGACACAGCTAAACCGAGCGGACAGCTGCGGCGTTGTTTCGATATTTCAAAGACGCGGCGAGAATTGCAGTTTGTTCCCGAGACTGATATTCGGACCGGCCTCGAGAAGACCGTGGACTGGTACAAAGCCAATCAGGGCCGTTCGGAGTTGCGCCGATAAAAATTAAATGGAAAATTCACTCAAAAATTCTGGCGCATTTTCACCGCAGAAACGCCGGCTGCTCGAATTGTTATTAAAGGAAAAAGGCGTTGCGGCAAATTCGCCCGCGCCAACGCCATCGATTTCGCGGCGCGAACGGCCCGAGCATATGCCGCTCGGTTTGAATCAAGAAGGCTTGTGGTTTCTCGATCAGATGGATCCGGGCAAGGGCCATTACAATATTCCCGGAACCGTTCGTTTGCAGGGACGGCTCGACGTCGCGGCGTTGGAGCGGAGTTTGAGCGAGATCGTGAGGCGCCACGAAACGCTGCGCACCGCCTTTGCAATGCAAAACGACGGAACGCCGTGTCAAATAATCGCGCCGCCAACGCGCTTGCAATTGCCGCTGATTGATTTACAGACATTGCCCTCTGCACAACGAGAAGCCGAGGCGATACGTTTGGCGACGGCGGACGCGCAGCAAGCTTTTGATCTTTCCAAAGGCCCGCTATTTCGCGGCCAATTGCTGCGGCTCGGCGTCGATGAGCACGCGCTGCTTTTGAATATGCATCACATCATCTCCGACGGCTGGTCAATGGGCATTTTTACTCGCGAGTTGCGCGCGCTGTACGAAGCGTTTGTAAATGACAACGCTGCGACATTGCCCGAGCTGCCAATCCGGTATGCCGACTTTGCGCTTTGGCAGCGGGAACAAATGCGTGAAGAAAATTTTCAAGCACAGCTTGTTTATTGGAAACAACAGCTCAATGGCGATCTTCCGGTGTTGCAATTGCCAACGGATTGGTCGCGTCCGCAAATGCAGTCATTTCGCGGCAGGCATCAGGCCGTCAAACTCTCGAAGTCATTGACGGAAGCGCTGCGGAGATTGGCGCGGCGCGAAGAAGTGACATTATTCATCACGCTGCTCGCCGCGTTCAAAGTCTTGCTGCATCGCTACTGCAGGCAGGATGATATTATCGTTGGTTCAACCTTCGCCAATCGCAATCGCCGCGAGCTGCAAGACTTGATCGGATTTTTTGTCAATACCCTGCCGCTGCGCACAAAACTCTCCGGCGATCTCAGCTTTGGCGAGCTGCTTCGCTGCGTGCGAGAAGTGGTGTCCGGCGCCTCGGCGCATCAAGAACTGCCGCTGGCGAAACTCGTGCAAGAGCTGCAGCCCGAGCGCGATTCCAGCCGCAATCCGTTGTATCAAGTCGTCTTTGATTTGCTCACGCCGGATCATAATCCGGCGGTATATGGTTATGGCTTGTCGGCGGGCGCGATGGAGACGCTGGCGTTCTCGGGGTTGACGATGGCGCCGATGGAAGTTGAATATGGCATTGCGCGATTCGATATCGCGGTTTTCATTTGGGATTTTCCCGATGGGCTCATCGGCGCTTTTGAATATTGCGCCGATCTGTTTGAGCCGGCAACTATCGTTCGCATGATAGAGAATTTTGAAATTCTTCTCAACCATATCGTGACCGATCCGGAAAGCCGTTTGAATGCGCTCGTTGAACGGCTTAATCTTGAAGACCGAAAGCAACAAACGGCGAAAGAAAAATTATATCAGGAAGCCGTGCGCCAAAAATTAAAGCAGATCAAGCGCCGGCCGATCGTTCACGAACAGTAACGTTTGTAGTAGGTTTGTAGTAGCTCCTTTAGGAGCCGGGCGCCTGAAGGCACTACTACGAACTTTTTGTGATCTTCACGAATGACAAAAATTATTTAAAGAATTTGTGATGGAAGCGATTCAAGACATATCTTCGCCAGCCGGCGAATCAAGCAACCGGAATGAAGAACTGTCGGATGACGCCAAACACGCCGAAGAAATCGATCACGCCCTTGCCGATCAAATCAATCCGGCCGACACCGTCGTCGTGTCCGGATTTTGGCGCAGCGGCACCACCTGGTTGGAAGAGACGTTGGCTGAGATTCTCCAGGCGAAAACGATTTTTGAGCCATTTCACTTTTTAGTGCCGGCAGCGAAGCAGCTTTTCAAATATTACGGCGTCGCGAAAAAATCGGAATCGTTCCGCGAACTTTTTATCCCGTATTGTGGTGAGCGCGCGCTCGAAATGAACCCGCTGCTGCATCATTATTATGATCGCGCGCTTCGCGCCGATCTGGCTGGGCGCGCCGTGCGAGTTTTACGAAAAAACGCGTTGGAAAGTCATCGCGCCCGCGTTTTAGTGAAATTCACGCGCGGCCAATTTTCCCTGCGCGCCGCGCAAAAAACGTTCTCAATGCCGATCATTCATGTTTATCGCGATCCCCGCGCCATTGTGGCGAGCGCGAAAATGACGGACTGGTATTGGCTGTTCGATCATTTGAGTTTAAAAGAACAATTGCTCGAGATTAAAGACGGGCGAGCGGAATTTTTCGCCCAATGGCAGGAAGAGATTCACGAATATGACGGCGACAAAGTTTCCAGAATCGCGGCGTATTGGGCGATGACAGAAAAATTTCTTCAAAACGCCTTTGCGAAGAGCGCGAGCCGGATCGCCTTTGTCAGCTACGAACGACTCTGTCGCGAGCCGGAGCTCATTCAACATATTCTTGGACGGTTGAATGTGCAAAAACTGTGGAATGGAAATTTGCCGGCCGTGACCGGCGATAGTTTCTCAACTTCAAATCAGCGCCGCGGCATATCCTCGGCCGATCGAATTCGAGGCTGGATAAACGTGTTGTCGCGCCCTGAAATCGCCGCCATCGAGGCCGTTGTCCGACACTTTGGCTTTGATAACAGGTTGTGTGAGTGACGCAGCATTTGGGAAAAAACATGAAAGACAAATTTACCGCGAAATATAATCCGGGCGCCGAGCTCAAAGGCGATGACTGGCTGCATTTGCACCGCAATGAAAATCTCCTCATTGACTCGCATTGGACCGTGGAGGCGGCGCAAAAGCTGGCGGCGCCGGCGGCCATCGCTTCTTATCCGAATGCGAACAGCGATGCGCTGCGCGCGGCGCTTGCCGAATTGTATGGCGTGAAGCCGGGAAATGTTTTTGTCGGCAACGGCTCCGACGAAGTGCTCGCCGATCTTTTGCATCTGCTGCGCCGCTCTTATGATCGCATGAGCGTCCTCGATGTCTGTTTCAAAATTTTCCTGCTGCTGGCGGAGCGTTATGATTTTCAGCTCGAGACTTTGCCGGGCAATACTTTTGCGACCGGGCAAATTTCTGTCGATGGCTGGAAAGGCCTGGCGGTTATTGATTCGCCGAACGCCATCACCAGCGCTGCTTTCATGTTTGAGCGCCTCAAAGAGCTAGCGAAAAACGAGAATGCTTTTCTGATTTTGGATAACGCTTATGGCGAATTTGCCGGCGACCTCGTGCCGCCAACGATTCAAAAGAATATTGTCGTGGTGCGGACGTTCTCAAAGTTTTATGGATTGGCCGGGCTGCGCGTCGGTTATTGCATCGCCGACGAAGCGCTCGTTGCTGAATTACTCGCCCGCAAAGATGCTTTTAATGTGAATAGCTTCGCGCAAGTGATGGCGCTCGAAGCGTTGCGCCGCCGCAAAGATTTTGAAGCGATTCGCGACCGCTTGTTGGAATGCCGGCGCGCGCTCATCCAGCGCTTGCACGGCTTCGGATTCACAACGCATCCCGCCGCGGGCAATTTTCTTTTGGCGACGCATCCGGATTTTTCTGCTGAGCTGATTCAGAATGAGCTGATGAAACAACACATAGCGGTCCGTCGTTTCGACGGCAAGCTCACGTCAAATTATATTCGAATTACTGTGCCGCCGATGAGCGACGTGGAGCGATTAACTGATGCACTTGATGAAATTTTTTCGACCACAGAAATGGAAATCCCACAGAAATGAATTTAGTGACATTATATACTGAGGTTATTATGCAAATCCAAGAAGCAGCCAATGTTATTGAATCGCAGAATTTTAATCTGAGTAGATTGGAAGAAAACCGGCGCAACGGTAATCTCGGCGCGGTGACCGCGGATATTTTCAACTCTGCCATCGCCGCCTCCGCCATTGCCGCGTTATTCGATCTCGGTTTGTTCGACGATCTGCAAGAAAGTGAATCGATTTCCGTTCGCGAATTTTGCGAAGAGCGCGGCTTGCATCAACCTTCTATATCAATCCTGCTCTACTCGTTGGAATGTTTTGATATCGTCGCGCTGAATCCAAGCAAAGATCTGGTGCGGCCGGGCAAAGCTTTTGCCGAGGCCTGCCGGGACAAAGGCTACTTTCTCTGGCTGGTGCGCGGTTACGGTTGCCTGTGGCAAAATCTTTCCGATCTCGTTAAAAACGGCAAAGGCAGTTTTGATTCGGTTGGACGCGACGGCAGTTATATTGCCAAAGCCGGGCGCGATTACGGCGCGCATTTCGTCGATGAGTATTTCAACGACATGCTTTATCAAATGCCCTTTCAAGCTGCGGCCGATTTGGGTTGCGGCAGCGCCATGCGATTGATCAATCTCGCCAGGCAAAATCCAGAGTTTCGCGGCATCGGCATCGACATCAACGAAGGCGCCGTCAAGCTCGCGCAGGAATCAATTGCAGCCGGCAACTTGCAGAATCGTCTCTCCGTTGTTCGCGCCGATGCGAGCCGATTGGAATCGAGACCGGAGTTTGCCGAAGTAGAAGTGCTCTTTTGTTTTTTCATGGGCCACGATCTTTGGCCGCGCGAAAATTGCTTGAAAGTGTTGCAGCAAATTCGCGCCGTGTTTCCGCGGCTCAAACGCTTTTTATTGAGCGACACGTATCGCTCCGATTTGCCGGCCTCGCGCCACGTGCCGATTTTTACGCTCGGCTTTGAAGTGACCCACGCCGTGATGGGACAATACATTCCTTCGGTTGCCGAATGGATGGACTTGTTCGCCGACGCCGGATGGAATTGCGTCGAGCGGCGCGAGATTGGAATTCCGTTCAGCGCGATTTTTGATTTGCGCTGATGATGAAAAGAAAGCCCAACGAATAGAGAAGCAGCCAACGGATATTATTTTTGCAAAACTAAAGAAAACTGTCATTCAGAAGAATCTTTTTACGCATTAGCACTTGCTTCAATTTCAAAAAGTTTACCACGAAAATGATGTAGCGCAGGCTTCCAGCCTGCATACGCTCCAATGCAGACAAGATGTCTGCGCTACATTTTCATCGTGATAGGTGTGCAAGCGGACATGAACATTTTTCCAGAATGACAACTGGAGTGGCAAGTCGTAACTATGAGCATGCAAGTGACCAGCAACCAGCAACTAGTCCCGCCAACGCGGGACAACCAGGCGATTACGGGCTTTCGTCTTTCGCCGCTGCAAAAGCATCTTTGGTTGCAGCAACAAGGGCATCATTCGCCTTATCGGGCGCAAGCGAGGATTCAGATCGAAGGCGAGATAGATCCGCAAATTTTGCATGCGGCTCTTCAGGATATTATCGATCATCACGAAATTCTCCGCACCACGTTTCAGCGCTTGCCGGGAATGACGCTGCCGGCGCAAGTGATTTCGGCTCGCCGCATCGAAATGGAGCGTTGCCGCGATTTGAGCCATTTGCCGCCGGAACAGCAAGCCGGCGAAATCGAAGCGATCTTTCAAGAAGCTAAAAGTTTCGCGTTTGATCTTGAAAATGGCCCGCTCATTCATCTTGCGCTCGCGGCGTTGTCGCCGGCAAAGCATCTTTTGTTTATCTCCCTGCCGGCGCTCTGCGCCGATGCGGCGGGGCTTGATAATCTCGCGCATGAAATCAGCCGGGCTTATGATACGCGTCGGCGTAATGAATACTACGAGAATGGCGCGATGCAATACGCCGACATCGCCGAATGGCAAAACGATCTGCTCGAAGGCGAAGAGGGAGAGCCTGGCCGGGCGTTTTGGCGCCAGCAGGATTTCAAAAATTTGCTCCAGGCGTCGCTGCCGTTTGAAAAACAAGCTGCCGAAGATTCGGCTTTCAAACCGCTCGAGTCGGCTTTGACGATCCCCGCGACTTTAACCGAAAAAATCGCGGCGCGGGCGCAAAAGCAAAAAACTTCGCCGGCGAATTTTTTGTTGACCTGTTATCACATTTTACTTTGGCGGCTGGCCGGCGAAGAACATATTTCGATTGGCGTGAATTTTCATGGCCGGAAATACGATGAGTTAAAAACGGCGCTGGGGTTGTTCGCCAGATATTTGCCGGTGCATGGCCGCCTCGATGCCGGAACGCGATTCAACGAAATTTTAACGCAAGTTCATGCCGCGACGGAAAAAATCAATGCATGGCAGGAGTTTTTCAGTTGGAAAAAATTGAACGGAACGACGGCGCCATTTTTTCCATTTTGTTTCGAGGCGGAAGAGCCGCCGGCGAAATTTGCCGCCGGCGAAATTTTGTTTTCGATTCAACAAAAATACGTTTGCATCGATCGGTTCAAGATCAAGCTGGCTGGCGCGCCAAAAGATAATGCGCTGGCTCTCACTTTTCACTACGACGCGAATTGTTTTCAGGGCGAGGATATTCAGCGCTTTGCCGCGCAATTTCAGGCGCTGCTGGAAAGCGCCGCCGATAATCCGGACGCCGCCATCAGCGAGTTGAATATTCTTTCGCCGGAAGAGCGGCAATATTTGTTGTATGATTTTAATGATACCGCGGCGGATTATCCAGCCGATCAGTGCATTCATCAAGTCATCGAAGCGCAAGCGCGGCAAAAACCCGACGGCGTGGCGGTGATATTTGACGGCAATGTATTGACTTACGGCGAGCTAAATGCGCGCGCTAATCAATTGGCGCATCATCTGCGCTCGCTCGGCGTCAAGCCCGATGTGCTCGTTGGCATTTGTGTCGAGCGCTCGTTGGAAATGATTATCGGCGTGCTGGCCATTCTCAAAGCCGGCGGCGCGTACCTGCCATTGGATCCGGCCTATCCCAAAGAACGGCTCGAGTTCATGTTGAACGACACGCAAGCGCCGGTGCTATTGACCAAAAAATTGACAATTGACAATTATCAATTGACAATTGACAATTCAAAATTGCAGGTGGTTTATCTCGACACCGAGTGGGATGTAATTGCGCAGCAAAGCCGTGAGAATTTTGTCACCGAAGTTATTCCAAACAATCTCGTTTATGTTATTTACACTTCGGGCTCGACCGGCAAGCCCAAAGGCGTGATCATCACACATCAAGATTTGATCATCTCGAACGGCGCGCGAATAGATTATTTCAAGCAGCCAGTGCGCAAATTTTTATTGCTCTCGTCGCTGTCGTTCGACAGCTCGGTGGTCGGAATTTTTTGGAGCCTGTGCGCGGGCGGCGCGCTGTTTCTGGTTCCCGAAGCGGCGCAGCAGAATGTGCCGGAGTTGACGGAGATTATCGAGCAAAATCAAATCTCGCATTTGTTGACGCTGCCGTCGTTTTATGCGTTGATCTTGGAGTATGCCAAATCCAAACAATTGAATTGCCTGCAAACTGTGATCGTGGCCGGCGAAGCTTGCCCCAAAAAGATGGTTGACCATCACAAAGACAGGCTTAAAAACGTGGCGCTGTTCAGCGAATATGGCGCGACGGAAACGACCGTGTTTAGCAGCGTCTATAATTGTCTCGAGCAAACATTGAATCTCGCGCCGGTTGGCGATCCGATCAATAACGCGCAGATGTATGTTCTCGATGCGCACCAACAACCGCAACCGATCGGCGTGACGGGCGAAGTTTATTTTGGCGGCGACGCGTTGTCCAAAGGTTATTTGAACCGGCCGGATTTGACCGCGGAAAAATTTATTCCGAATCCGTTCAGCGCCAAATCGGGAGATCGTCTCTATAAGTCCGGCGATCTGGCGCGGCATCTGCCGAACGGCGATATCGAATTTCTCGGGCGCATTGACAATCAAGTTAAAATTCGCGGCTTTCGCATTGAGTTGGAAGAAATCGAAGCCGTGCTTTCGCAACATTCCG
>Ga0247727_10015097_pt1 | contig 12720 bp, 12 predicted proteins | sample WisWelCaveWW1625_FD_202498 | JGI IMG/M metagenome (GOLD analysis project Ga0247727, IMG submission 202498) | Biofilm microbial communities from Wishing Well Cave, Virginia, United States - WW16-25 | ecosystem: Environmental > Aquatic > Deep subsurface > Groundwater > Cave microbial mat | place...
CGCACGGCGACCGCCAGTTCACGGGCGGTATCGAAGCAGTCAGCCGCAGCTTCGATTTTTACGTCCGAGCCGGCGACGGCATCACGGAACTCAAGCATGTTGATGTTGTTCCTCCGCCGGAATTGCAGGGACTCAAGGTTCGCCTCAAGTTTCCCGATTACACCGGCCTACCACCCGACGAACTGCCCGATGACAAAGGACAGGTGCGGGCCGTGTGGGGAACCCGCGTTGATTTGTCCGCCCGATCGTCCAAACCGCTGGCCAAGGCGGAATTGAGAATTGGAACGGATCAGTCGGTCGAAGCCGTCGTGTCGCCGGACGGTACGAACCTGCAGGCTTCGTTCACGCTGGAGGCAAGCGGTTCGTATTGGATCGCGCTCTGCGACCCCGAGGGATTCGAGAACCGCCAGGCATCGCGGTACGATCTCAAAGTGCTCGACGACCAAACACCGGAAGTCTTTATCGAGCGGCCCGCGTCGGACATCGAGGTCACGCCGACGGCGCATGTTCCGTTACGAGTCGTGATCAAGGACGATTTTGGAATTCAAGATGCCGTGCTGCAGCATTCAGGCTCGACGCCCGATACCATGAACGACGTGCCGCTCTGGAGTGGTGCGGAGCGGCCGAAGCGACACGTGATCGAGCACGTCTGGCACTTGGCCGAGCTGGGCCTGACGGCCGGCAGCTCGGTTTCTTACCGCCTGTCTGCCCGCGATGCCGATGATCTGCGCGGCCCCCACGTCGGACAGAGCCGGCAATTGCGGCTAATCGTCGTCACGCCGGAAGAGCTGGCCCGCCGCCTCGAAGACAAGCAATCCTTCATCTATCAGGAATTGGAGCGGATTCGAAAGTTGCAAGACGATGCCCGGCTTCAGGTCAGTGAGGCACGCGAACAACTGGCCCGCGAAGCGGCTATGAGCAAGGCCGACCTGGCTCGATTGCAATCAGCGGAAACTTTGCAACGCCAGGTGCAGCGGCGCATCACCAGCCCGAGCGAGGGGCTGCAAAACCACATCGATCAGGTCCAGCAGGACTTGAAAAACAACCACATCGACGATTCGTCCGTCTCCGATCAAATGGATGCTGTGGCCGCGGGGCTGGACAAGATCGCGCGTGACGAACTGCCGCAGGTGGAACAGAACCTCAGTCGCGTTCGCAAATCGGCCGAAGAATCTGGCGACAAGAACACACAATCCGCCGGTTTGGCCGAGGCCCAAAAACACCAGGATTCGGTCGTCGCCACGCTCGATGAATTGCTGGAACGCATGAGTAAGTGGGAAACCTATCGCGGAATCGCTCGTGACGTGCGGCAGCTTCAAGAGCAACAGGAGCAGATTGCCGACCAAACCCACGAGACCGGCAAAGAGACCATCGGCAAACCCAAGGAAAGCCTGCCGGCCGAAGCGCAGGCACAACTCTCGAAGATCGCCGCTCAGCAGGAGCAGGCCCGCGAGCAGTTGGGCCGCCTGCAACGCAAAATGGAACAGATGGCCGAGCGGATTGACGAAAAGGACCCGGTCGGTTCGGAATCGCTGCGGCAGGCGGTTGAGGGTTCGCGCCAGTCGGGCACGTCCGAGCAAATGCAAAAGGCGAGCGCCAGCGTGCAGCAGAATCAGGTCGGTGCTGCGGAATCGGCCCAACGGCAAGCCTCCGATGACCTGAAAGAGATGCTCGATACTCTTGAGAACAATCGAGAAACCGATCTCGCAAAGATCGTGGAAAAGCTGCGTCAGGCCGAGAAGAAGCTCGCCGAAATTCGCCAACGGCAACTCGAGCAACTTCAGCGCACCAAGGACGCACAATCAAACCAGGACTCGGCCGAACGCCGCCGCGAGTTGGAACGGTTGGCCCGTCGCGAGAAGGAGCTGCAACAGGAAACCGCGCGGCTCGCGCAACAACTTCGCCGCGTCCGGGCCGAGCAAGCCGGCAAGACATCTTCGTCCGCCTCGAATCGCATGGGTCAGGCCAGGCAGCAAATGGAGCAAGGGGAGGGCGAACAGGCTGGGGAAGAGCAGCAAAAGGTGCTCGAAGATCTGGAAAAGGCGCAGCAAGAGGTGGCCGAAGCTCGCCGCGAGGCCGAAGCTCAGTTGGCAATGGAGCAGCTCAGCAAAATCGCCGACACACTGGCCTCGCTGCACACGCGGCAACAGAATCTGAAAGATGAAACCATCCGCTTGGAACAATCGCGGGCCGAAAAAGTGACATGGACCCGCCCGCAACTCGCTTCGCTGCGCGACGCGGCAGAGACTCAACAGAACGTGCGGCAGGACACCGACACGGCCCGCGAGGTTCTGACGGCGGCTCCGGTATTTGCCCTGACGCTGACTCGCGCCATGAGCAACATGGAGCGGGCGGCCGATCTCTTGAACCAACGCCAGGCCGACTCAGAAACGCAATCCGCCCAACAGGCGGCCATCAACCGACTCGCCCAACTGCTGGATTCACTGAAAAACGAGCCGGGCGGAAGCGATGAGCAATCGGAGCAGGGCGGTGGTGGCGGCCAGGGTCAACAGGGTCAGCCACGCGACGGAATTCCGCCGATCGCCCAGCTCAAGATGCTCAAGTCACTGCAAATCGAGATCAATGGGCGGACCCAGGAACTCGCCGAGACCCGCGACCGCGAGAAAAGGCTTTCACCGGCACAGGAAAAAGAACTACAATCTTTGAGCGAAGAACAGGGGACGCTGGCGGACTTGGTCCGTCGGCTCACCCAGCCTGACGAAGAGGGAGAAAACTAATGATCGTGCGAAGCTGCGTAACGGCGATTTGTCTCCTTGCCAGTCACACGGTCTTTGCCGACGATCCACCGAAACCGCAGGAGAAGGCCCCCGCGGATTCGAATCGGCCGCGGTCGCCGCTCGATGCCGAATTGCTCAAGGCGTTGGAAAAGCAATCGGCCCCGGAACACGCCGACGAAAGCCCGCTGATCCGAATCGGCCAGCGCATGCGCGACGTGCAGGGCCGGCTGGTCAAGGCCGACCCCGGCTCAGAAACCCAAACGATCCAACAGGGAATCGTCGAGGACATCGACAAGCTGATCGAGCAAATGAAGAAGGGCGGCGGTTGACCCACTTGTGGTGCTGCCGGGTGCAGCAAACACTCCAAACAGAAACGCGAAACCAGCAGCAATCCACAAGGCCAGGCCCAAGGCAAGCCCAGCAAAGGGTCCGAGCCCAAGGAAGGTCAGTCCACTGCCAAGCCGGGGACGCTGAGTGACGAGCAATTGCAGGGCAACCCCATGATCGTGCGGCATGTGTGGGGACACTTGCCCGAGAAGATGAAAGAGGAAATGCAGCAGGCTTTCAAGGAAAACAATCTGCCCAAGTATCAACAGCTCATCGAACAGTACTTCCGAGCAATCGCCGAACAAAACAGTTCTCGGCGGTAGAAGCACATGATCACATCCCTGCTTCTTGTAGCGTGCCTCGGTGCCATCGACCCAGCGGCCGTCCGAGTTGGCGACGATCGGCCCGGCACGGCCCAGATTCAAATGAGCCAGGAAGTTCGCGAGTCGATCGACCGCGGGCTCAGTTGGCTGGCCCGGCAGCAGCGCGACGACGGATCGTTTGGTACGGGCGGCTACGCGGGGAACATCGCGGTCACGAGCCTGGCGGGTCTGTCCTTCATGACAGTCGGCCACATGCCCGGCCAGGGGCCATACGGCGAAGTGGTGGATAAGGCAATCGCCTACATCCTCGACAACACGAACATTTCCGGCTTCATCGAATCGCGTGTCTCGACCACACACGGTCCCATGTACAGCCACGGGTTCGGCTGCCTTTTTTTGGCCGAGGCTTACGGCATGACGCAGCGGCCGGAGATTCGCGAGAAACTGAAGAAGGCCGTGCTGCTCACCGTCACGAGCCAGAACAAAGACGGCGGCTGGCGCTATCAACCGGGTTCGATCGACGCGGATCTTTCGGTGACGGTGAGTCAGATTATGGCTCTGCGAGCGGCTCGCAACGCGGGCATCGCCGTGCCCCGAGAGGTAGTGGAAAAATGTACGAGCTACGTGCGAAAGAGCCAAAACGCGGACGGCGGCTTCATGTACATGATCCACGGCGGCTCCAGCGCCCCGCCCCGATCCGCTGCCGGCGTCGTGGCACTCTACTCCGCGGGCATCTACGAGGGGAAGGAACTCGATAAAGGGCTGGAGTATTTGCTTCTGAACGCGATCCCCTTGCCGACCGCTCGCCCAACTCGCCGACAGAGCCACTATTTCTACGGCCAATATTACACGGCCCAGGCGATGTGGCAGGCCGGCGGCGATTACTGGACCAAGTACTACGCGGCCATCGGCGACGAACTGCTCAAGACTCAAATGTCCTCCGGCTATTGGGAAGACCCGTCGGTTTGCAACGAGTACGGAACGGCCATGTCCATTATTATCCTCCAGTCCCCGAACACCCACCTACCGATTTTTCAGCGGTGATCCATCCGCCTGGCCGGATTGTCGGCGTAGGGTGGGTCGAGGTCGCGGAATCGTTTTCTGACTCATCGCAACCCAACTGACATCGGACTCACACAGTGCTCGAACCTCAGATTCAAACCAGCGACCGAAGCCCCACCAGTCTCACGCCTTCCTCGTCTCGCCGACAGTCTTGGAAGCGCCATGGTGGTGCCGCAATTCTTTTCTCGCTATTTGCAAATCCGCTCTTCGCCCAGAAACTGCTCAGTCCGGAATTCGTGGCCCAACCGATCGACGGCGACGCGGTGACCGGACGACTGGTCGGGTTTGAAAAATCTTGGCGAATCACTCTCCAGGCGGCGGATCGAAGGCCGTTCGATGGAATTGATTTAGTGTCGCTGCGACGCAAAGACCGGCAGCCGTCGGCCAGCGTGTCGGGACCACAGGTTCTGCTTGCGAATGGCGATCGGCTGCGTGCCACGCCAAATCACGCCACTCAAGAGACCCTTCGCGTACACTCGGAATTGTTGGGTGATTTGGAGATTCCGCTCGAACGCGTGCAGGCCGTCGTGTTCCATCCACCTTCGGATCCGGCTGCGCGCGAGGGACTTATCGGGCGACTCACCACCGGCAAACGAAAGCATGACCTCGTCATACTTGCCAACGGCGACGAGTTATCGGGCACATTCCTCAGCATGGACGATATGTCGGTGCGATTGGACGGCTCCCAGGGTGCGATCGAGATTAGTCGCAGTGGCATTCGAGCACTGGTGCTGAGTTCCGATTTGATCTCATTTCCACTTCCAAAAGAGCTTTACGCCAAAGTGTACTTGTCCGACGGCACAGAACTGTCGCTGGTCGAGGCTTGGTTGACCGCAGCCAATTTGCGTGGTCGCGCGGCGGTCGGTCGCGAGGTTACCATGCCCATGGAACAGCTCGTCGCCGTCGAGTTTCGCAATGGCCGGCTGACTTTTCTTTCCGATCTGGAACCTGCCGCATACCGTCACACCCCGTATCTTGGATTGCCATTTACATTTCAGCAAGATCGAACGGTCACAGGAAATCTGCTTACACTTCGCGGCGAGGCGTATCGCAAAGGCATCGGCGTACACAGTCGATCGGAGCTAACCTACGAACTCAATGGCCGATACCGTCGATTCGAAGCAACGGTCGGAGTCGACGATGAGACAGGCGGGCAGGGCTCGGTGGTCTTTCGCGTGCTCCTGGACGGCATGTCGGCTTGGGAGTCACCGACGCTAACTGGACAAGTAGCCCCGCAACACGTGCGGCTCGACCTGAAGGGCGCGCGAACCATTACCCTGATTGTCGATTTCGGCACTCTGGGCGACGTCCAGGATCACGCCGATTGGGCCGATGCGAAATTGGTGCGTTGAGAATTTTCAGGTGGGTCGCACGGGCTTCGCCACGCGAATGTTGTTCACAATCTCTCGCGCACCGGCCACAGAGATAACCGTCTCCTGGGCAAGCTGCTTGAAGTAATAACTTCCCACTTTGCCCGAGAGAATGATTGTATCTCCGGCCTCGGTCACTTCGAGACTGTGCAGGGCAGAGATCGGACTCTGCCGCAGCGCGGACACTGCCACGGGCTCAATCGATTCTTGCACGTTCATGTACCAACCTCCATGCGAACGGTTCAACCATCCAAGAGATTCCATTCACCGGCAACGCCGCTGAACGATGCTCCCTGAGCTTGTTTGGCAGAGCGGAATGAATAGATTCAACCTAAACTCAATCTCCATCCGGCATGCTGATTCGCAAAGATAGAAGTGGAAAGGGAGAGACATCCAAATCTATCCCCAGCGACATAGCGTCATATTCTTGCTGGCTCGTCCTCGAAAAAGCAACTGAATTCTGCTCATCGCGACAAAGTAATGGCCTTAAACTTCTCGACCATTCCTTGAATCGCCGGTTCGGTCGGCAGGCGTTCCATCGAGCTGGCGCCGAAGAAGCCGGCGATCCCTCGCGTGTGAGACAGGATGTAGCGGACGTCATTGGGTTCGGCGATCGGGCCGCCGTGGCAGAGCACCAGGATTTCCGGCCGTTCGCTCGTAGCGGCATCGTGCATGGCTTGAACGCGGCGAGCGGACTCCACCAGCGTGAGTGCCGTCTTCGCACCGATCATTCCTTTGGTCGTCAGCCCCATGTGCGTGATCAAAATGTCTGCACCCGCACGAGCCATCTGTCGGGCCTCGTCTTCATTGAACACGTACGGGCATGTCAGCAGGTCCAGATCGGCCGCCATGCGGATCATGTCCACTTCCAGGCTGTACCCCATGCCCGTTTCTTCCAGATTCGCGCGAAACACGCCGTCGATGAGCCCGACCGTGGGGAAGTTTTGCACGCCCGAAAAACCGGCGGCTTTGATGTCGCGCAAAAAAAACTTCATCACACGGAATGGGTCGGTGCCGCACACGCCGGCCAGTACGGGAGTGTTCCGAACGACGGGCAGGACCTCGCGAGCCATGTCCATGACGATCTGGTTTGCGTCGCCATAGGGCAGCATGCCGGCGAGCGACCCGCGGCCGCCCATGCGGAATCGGCCGGAGTTGTAAATGATGATGAGATCGATTCCGCCCGCCTCGGCACACTTGGCACTCAGTCCGGTTCCCGCGCCGCCGCCCACGATGGGCTTGCCCGCCGCAAGTTGCTGGCGCAGCCGTGCCAGGATTTCTGTCCTTGTCAATTCGGTCATGGGTCACCTGGTTCGAAGCACAAGTTCGAGAAGTTTCCTGGCTGCCGCCTGGGCGAACGAAGCGTCGTTAATGTGCGCGTCTATCTCGACCAGCTCCACACGACTCGATAACTCGTTGCGGATTCGTTGAAAGAGTGCGAAGTCAGCCTCCGGCCACCAGAATGGTCCACCTTCCTTATCGATTGCCGACACACCACGCAGTGGCAGCATGATAGCGGTCGGGCCCTTGGCGGCGCTCGCCTTCTGTGCAATGTCCAAGCCGATGCGGTCGTTCTCTTCAGGAGTCGTTCGCATCAGGGTCACGAATTGGTTGTGCTGATAGAATCGCCGCGGCTTGAATTTTTCAGGCACAGTCTCCGGTGCTCCGAAATTGACCATGTCGATCGCACCGGTTGAGATCACTTGTGGAACGCCACGCAATGCCGCCGCGGTCAGCCGGTCCGGCCCCGCGGTCAGGACTCCGCCGACCAACTCGTCGGCCAGTTCCGTGGTTGTGATGTCGAGCACACCATCGATCAGGCCGTCGCGGATAAACGACTCCATCGCGCGGCCGCCGGTTCCGGTCGCGTGAAAAACGAGCACTTCGTATCCGGCCGCCTCGAGCACTTGCTTCGCCGCATCAACGCACGGAGTGGTCACGCCGAACATGGTCGCTGCGATCAGTGGCTTGTCAGAAGAAGGTGAGTGGTGAGGGGTGAGGGGTGAGTGGTAAAGGATCATTCCGATCATCGCGCTAGCGGCGTTTGTCAGCACGCGACGACTGATTCGATTGATGCCCGAAATGTCGACGACCGAGTGCAGCATTGCGATGTCGCTGGTGCCGACGTATGGCCGCGTGTCGCCGCTGGCGAGCGTGCTGACCATCAGTTTCGGCACGCCGAATGGCAACGCTCGCATCGCTGACGTGCCAATGGCCGTTCCCGCTGATCCGCCGAGTGAAAGCACACCCTGAATGCGGCCCTGACGAAAAAGTTCGTTGGTTATTTTTGCCGCTCCGGCTGCACCTGCGCTCACGGCCTGTCCACGATCGCCCGCCGCTCGCACTGCATCCAGGCTCGTTCCCGCCGCCTCAAATAGACGCCGCCGGTCCACGTCCGGCTCGAATTTGGGTTCGCCGAGCACTCCGGCGTCGATGACGATCGTTTCAAGACCGCGCTCTCGCAACAGGTCTCGCACGAATTGGTACTCGGTCCCTTTCGTGTCCAAGGTACCGATCAAAAGTACCGCCATGGCAGTGTGCTCGCAGGCAATTTGGTTCGGCGGGGGGACTACTGGTTGGTGCCAATCTTGCGCAACCGAACATTGCGAAACTCGACAACGTCTGTGTGTGCGGAGAGACCAATGTACCCATTGCGTGGCCGATCTTTGAGGGCTTCGTGCTCCGACATACGTGCATCGTTAACCGTCTCGCCGTTGATCGTCACTTTCACGCGGTCGCCCTCGCAGAGAATCCAGATTGCGTTCCATTCACCGGCCGGGCGGTGTGCGAATTTGCGGGCCGGCACGACATTGTAGATTGCCCCCGTGCTGCCTTTGCCAGGCTCGGTCTTGGCGGGTTCGTCGTAGATTTGGATTTCCATTCCCTTCTGCGAAGTTCGGCCGTCGCGCGGGGCGCGAATGAATACGCCGCTGTTCCCCTTGGGCGGAATCTTGTATTCCAGCCGGAGTTCAAAGTCGCCGAACTGCTCGATCGTGCTGAGCCAGTACGCGGCATCCTTGCGGTGAATGCCGGCGAGGATTCCGTCCTTTGCTTCGAAAGTGCCCGGCTTGCCGTTATGCTCCCAGCCAGTCAGGTCCCGGCCGTTGAACAACAACTCGAACCCGGCGTCTTTCTCCTCCTTGCTCAGCTTGGGTTCTTCGGCGGATGAAAAAGCCGGGATACTTAAGCAAAGGGTCACTGGCAAGAGTTGAATCGTTCGAGAAATCATCGCTGGTCTCCTGGGGGGAAAAAGGGGACAGGTCCAATTTGTGCGAAGCACCCTTCGGGCCGTTCCGGCAAATTGGACCTGTCCCCTTTTTCCCATCGTTTCACCGGATTCAGTTTCATGTTGCCAGTTCCTATCGGATGGATGCTTGCGGTGTTGTACTCTGACAGGTGCAAGCGGCAGCGGCAATGGAAAAATCTTCAGCACTCCAAAGGAATCTGAATGCCGACATTTCATACGGTGGCTTGCGTGGATGAGATTCCCGAGGGCGAGGGGCGAGCATTTTCGATCGGCGGCCGAGTCATTGCCGTGTTCAATGACCGCGGGGCCTATCGAGCGATTGACGACACGTGCCCGCACGCCGGTGCGTCGCTGTCGCAAAGGTCGCTGGTCGAAGGCACCGTCATCTGTGCGTGGCACGGCTGGCGATTTCACCTTTGCGACGGCAGTTGGGCCGATTACTCCAAAATCAAAATCGGCGTCTACCCGGTCCGCGTGGTGGGCGAAGAAATCCAAGTGGAAGTTCCCGATCCAATGCCACCGATGGAATCAGGCTAGGGAGCGAGAGGCTCAGAGCACGAACGATTCGCCCGGCTTGAGTACCACGGGTACTGCTGCTGTTTCTTTCTTCACACGTTCCGCCCAGGCTGCCGCGTCTTGGGCGATGAGGCCCCAGGTGATTTGAGTGGGCATGGAATGGGGGTTGGGTGTTGGGGGTTGGGGGTTAGAAGCATGGTCTACTTGCCGCTGGAGCGTTCGGGGCGCAGGGAGCGAACGACGGCGCCGGCTTGCCACATTTCGGATTCGCGGATTTCTTTGAGTTCCTTTTCGAGTTGTTCGCGGTAGTCCTTGCGGCTGTTGGATTCCAGGACGCGGCGGGTCTCGTCGCCGCGTTGGACCTTTTGGTAGAGGTCCTCGAAGACCGGTTTGGCCGCGTCGCGAAATCGCTTGAACCAATCGAGGGCGCCGCGCTGGGCCGTGGTCGAGCAGTTGGCGTACATCCAGTCCATGCCGTTCTCGCCGATCAGCGGATAGAGGCTTTGTGTGGCCTCTTCGACGGTCTCGTTGAACGCCTCGGTGGGCGAGTGGCCCCCGGCACGAAGGACTTCGTACTGGGCGAGCCAGAGACCGTAGATCGCGCCCATGAGCACGCCGCGTTCGCCGGTCAGGTCGCTGTAGACTTCCTTTTCAAATGTCGTTTCGAACATGTAGCCCGATCCGATGGCGATACCCGTAGCCAGGCACCGATCGAGTGCGCGGCCTGTGAAATTCTGAAACACCGCGTAGCTGGCATTGATTCCCTTGCCCTCCAGAAAGTGCCGACGAACCGTAGTGCCCGAGCCTTTCGGTGCCACCAGGATCACATCCACGTTCGGTGGCGGGATCACGCCCGTCTGATCTTTGTAAACGATCGAAAAGCCGTGCGAGAAATACAGGGCATCGCCCTCCTTGAGGTGCGGCTTGATCGTGGACCATTGTTCTTTTTGACCGGCATCGGAAAGCAAGTACTGAATGATCGTTCCGCGATCCACGCCATCGGGTAGATCAAACAGTGTTGTGCCCGGCTTCCAACCATCCTGCTCGGCCAGTTCCCAACTCTTGCCGTCCGACCGCAACCCCACGATCACCTTGACGCCGTTATCTCGCATGTTCAACGATTGGCTGCGACCCTGCACGCCGTAGCCGATGACCGCGACCGTTTCGTTTTTGAGAATCTCTCGCACTCGCTCCAGCGGGTAATCCGATCGTTCCACCACGGTTTCCGTTATGTTGCCAACTTGTACTTTTCTCATCGGGTCCGATTCTCCTCATGGAATGACACACACGAGCGGCCGGTGACCGCTCAAGGGAAACTCAGCTTAGGGTCGATCCGCTCGACGGTCAAGGTAGGGAGGTTGTCGCCAGGTACGGTCACAGAATAGAATCGGCCCGCAGATGGAACTGCGAACGCATGCACAAATTAGAGAGACTGAGGATCCTATGCCACTGAAAATGCCCACCGAATCAAGTCGCGACATCGAGCCGGGTTCACGCGTTCGGATCAAGCAGCGAGTGACCGTCGGTGCTCGTTCTTGGGCGCTCGAAGTGACCGGAGTCGTTCGCGAAGTGAAACCGATCGTCACCGGAATTCACACCGATCGCGTAAAGAAAGACGATCTCTGGGTCGAATCCGTCCTTCTGGAAAAGCCGGATGGAGAGCTGACTCGCGTGACGTTCGACGAGAACACGCAGATAGAGAAGCAGTAGGCAGGAAGGTGAGTGCTGCGAAGTCGGGCATTTCCTAACAAGCAGTCGAGAGGACTTCAGGCAACGGGAAATCATTCTGCCAAGCCGGTCGCTGAAGGCGTGAACTCACTTTTCACAATCATCGCGATAAGTCCTGCTGCGACTAAGGAAGCTCTACGACTGGTGTTCCCTCTCGCTCTGTCAGTGCACGGAATAGATGGGTAAGTTTTAGAGTCATCGGGCCGGGCATTCCACTGCCAATCGTTCGCCCGTCGATTTTGATAACTGAAACGAGTTCGCCCAGCGTGCCAGTGCAGAACACCTCGTCGGCACGGTAGACTTCGGTGAGCGAGATGTCTTTTTCTCGAACGGGAACGCCGTGTGTTCGACAAAGATTCAGGACTGTGGATCGAGTGATTCCTTCTGGGCAAGCCGTTTCGAGACTCGTCAGCACGTGGCCGCCGGACACAAGAAAAATGTGGGTCGCGTTTGTTTCGGCGACGAATCCGCGAAGGTCAAGCATCAAGGCGTCGTCGGCTCCAGCGGTATTGGCCTGGATTTTCGCCAGGATGGATTGGAGCAGATTGCAGTGGTGAATCTTGGGATCCAGGCAGTCGGGTGGAAAGCGACGGATGGCGCTGGTGATCAAGCTAATGCCACTCTTCTCGTAAACCTGTTCCTTGAACTCGGGCAAAATGATCCACGTTGGTCCGGATTGGTTGAGGCGTGGGTCCATGCCCGAGGTGTACTTGACGCCCCGGGTGAGCGTGAATCGCACGTGAACGCCGTCAAACATGTTGTTCGCCGTCAGCGTGCGGCGAAGCTCGTGGATGATTGTTTCGTGGGGTGGGATTTCCTCGAACGCCAGGGCCAATGCCGAGCTGCGAAGGCGATCCAGGTGTTCGGTTAGCTTGAAAATCTTGCCTTGATAAAGTCGCAGGCCCTCCCAGACGGCATCGCCTCCCTGCACGACCGAATCGAACGGGCTGATGGCCGCGTGATCGCGATGAACGAGCTTGCCGTTGATGTTAACAATCAGATTGTCGTTCTTCGGATTCCGTCGTTGCAGCATGAGAGTTATTTTCCAAGCCTGAACCGAGCGAGTTGCCGGTAAATCTGGTTGGCTTCCTCCAGCAAGCCGGCCAGTTCCGGCGGAACGGGGTCGCTTTTGGGTTTGTACGGCTGAAACGAAGTCGATTTCAAGACGGCATCATACCAATGCTTGGCCCAAATGCCGTCGGTGTCACGCGGGCCCAGCGGCCACGAAAGCATCGCGTCCGTGAACTCGATATCCATCGCCTCACAGAGAAGTCGCAGAGCAGAAGCGGGATTTTCGAGGACATCCCGCGAGTCCAGGACCGGTGGAATCCGCTTTGTTTCGGCTCGCACAAATTCAAAGATCTCGAACTGCTGCGGCAATCCGGTATCGATTAGCCGGGGAATGCCCG
>Ga0247727_10015098_pt1 | contig 12720 bp, 17 predicted proteins | sample WisWelCaveWW1625_FD_202498 | JGI IMG/M metagenome (GOLD analysis project Ga0247727, IMG submission 202498) | Biofilm microbial communities from Wishing Well Cave, Virginia, United States - WW16-25 | ecosystem: Environmental > Aquatic > Deep subsurface > Groundwater > Cave microbial mat | place...
TTCAAAACCCGGACCTCGTGGCCAAACAACGGGTGGCAAAAATAATGGATTTTTACAAATTGCGTGAAACAGGCAGTATGTAGCCTGTTCCCAGCTACCAGCTACCAGCATCCAGCTACCAGCAACCAGCTACCAGCAACCAGCTACCAGCTACCAGCCATGTCCACCGTCTATATCACCGAACAGGGCGCCGTCGTGCGCCAGTCTTCGCAGCACCTCGTCGTCACCAAAGACAACCAGCGGCTCAGCACCATTCCGCTCATCAAGCTCGAGCGCCTGCTCATCTTTGGCCGCGTCCAGCTCACCACCGAGGCCATCAGCGCCCTGCTCAAAGAAGGCGTCGACGTGGCCTTCCTGACGTATCATGGCAAACTGCGCGGCCGGCTCATCGCCGCCGATTCCAAAAACGTTTTCCTGCGCCTCGCCCAATATGAGCGCCACCTCGACGACGCCTTCCAGCTCAATCTGGCGCGTGTCCTCGTCAAAGGCAAAGTCCGCAACGGCCGCGCCGTCATCTTGCGCCACCAATTCAGTCATCCGGAAACCTCGTTTGCCGGGGAATTGAAACTCATCGATGACACGCTGAAAAATCTGGACAACCTGCAAACCGTCAACAGCCTCATGGGCGCCGAAGGCAGCGCCACCGCCGCCTATTTTCGCGCCTTCGGCCAAATGTTCCGCAAAGAATTGACGTTTGAAACGCGCACCCGGCGGCCGCCCAAAGACCCGGTCAATGCCGCGCTCAGTCTCGGCTACAGCCTGCTCACCAATGAAATCTTTTCTTTGCTCATCGCTCATGGCTTCGATCCGTATCTCGGCTTTCTTCATGGCGTCGTCTACGGCCGGCCCTCTCTCGCCCTCGATCTCGTGGAAGAATTTCGGCATCCCGTCATCGACCGCCTGACCCTCAACCTGTTTAACAACGACGTTCTGACCGCCAAAGACTTCCGGCCGGTGGAAGGCGAAGGCGTTTATCTGACCCCCGAAGCGTTGAAAACTTTTTTGCAGCTCTACGAGCGCCGCCTGCAGGAACCCCAGAACTGGGAAAGCCCGGACGAAAAAGAAAGCGTGCGCAGCCGCCTGCGCGAGCAAATTCAAAATCTGGCCAAAACCCTCCAGAATCAGGCGCCGTACAAACCTTTTAAAATGCGATACTAACACGGCAAAAAAGATAAACAGAAAAAAACTAAAAAGATTTTATCTATTTATCTTTTTATCTATTTATCTTTTTATCTATTTATCTTTTTATCTATTTATCTTTTTTATGCTTTATCTCGTTTCCTACGACATCGTCGACACCAAACAGCGCACCAGGCTGGCGAAAAAATTGCTGGACTTCGGCCAGCGCGTGCAATACAGCGTCTTCGAATGCGATCTTGACAGCCAACAGCTCGCCAAAATGAAAGAGCAAATCCTGCCCTTCGTCGACCTGGAGAAAGACAGTCTGCGTCTCTACAAAATGTGCGAAGCCTGCGCCGCCCAGATCGAATCCTTCGGCGTCAAAAAAGGCTGGGAAGAGGAAGAAGGCGTGACGGTGATTTAGCTGCAGAAGCCGCGGCAGGAGCAGTCGCACCATGCAGTTGCAGTAGCCGCGGCAGGAGCAGTAACCAGTCGCACCGGCAAAAACGCCTGCAAGTGCTAACTGCCACTGCTACTGCCACTGCTACTGCCGCTGCTCCTGCCACTGCCTCTGCTACTCCCCGGAGCCGGCCAGGGGAAAGACCGCGAACCGCCGCGGCGCCTCCGTGCGCACCCGCTCCAAAACTCTCGCGACAATCGCCCAGACGATGGACTCCGCAATCTGGTGCGCATCCTCCAGCTTCGCAAAAGGCCCGCGCAAATCCTCCACCAACGACAACTCCTCGGTGAGCAGAATCTGCAGGCGCCGCAGGTCGCCTTCCTCGGCTTGCCGGTCACAATGAATCCAAAATGGCATACAACACCCCGTTCTAATCCCGCCTTTCCTTAAAAAATATTTTTTAATACAAAGGCGGGAAAATTAAAAGGCCGAAACGAGCACAGGTACCCACTCATCGAGCGGGTTGGTGTGGGTCCTTTCGGATGATCCACGTGCTGTTTCGGCCCCGTTTTTCCAAGCCGCCTGCAAAAAAAATATCGCAGGCGGCTCGGAATAAACGAGCCCGACAAATGGGTACCTGTACATAATTTAAAAATTCTTCACAAAAACGCAATTGGAAAAAATGACGGAACAAACATATTTTTCTTGACTTTATCAGAAAAAATTTTATATTTATAAGTCAAGGAAAAGTTCGGATGTAGGTCGATTTACTTTTGGTAAAACCCCGCAGCGAGTCTATACGTGGTTAACGGAATGTTTTTAAAAGAGATGGTATGGAAAATGCAAAAATGAGGTTTTAGTCGAGTGTTGTACACCGTAGGTTTTTTTGAAATTGCGCTAATTTTTAAGACTTAAAATTTGAAACAGAACATGTTTTTGACACAGCTAAATACAAAAATAAGGCCGGTAAAAGTTTTGCATAGAGCAAGCTGTTGTATATTAAGGGCAAAAAACAGGCAGGGGTCAGAATTTTTTCCAGGGCTAATACTGGATTGAGACGCATCACGCACCATCCGCTTGCGCTTGGGATTGTTTTTTTCTTCTGTCAGAATTTTTTCCAGGGCTAATACTGGATTGAGACCCCTATACTGACCTCTTCTCCAATATTTTACCCCACGCTTGTCAGAATTTTTTCCAGGGCTAATACTGGATTGAGACCACGATCACGATCAGACCGAACGTGATACCGCGCATCCAGGTCAGAATTTTTTCCAGGGCTAATACTGGATTGAGACAATATCTCGATATACATCCCAAATTCATCCACCTTTACCGGTCAGAATTTTTTCCAGGGCTAATACTGGATTGAGACATCATTTGCGGCCATGGCATGGCGACGATCGTGGCAAGCGCCGGTCAGAATTTTTTCCAGGGCTAATACTGGATTGAGACCGCCAACACTGAGTTGCGGAACAACGCGTACCGGATTCTTAAATCTCCGGATTTCGCGTTAACAACCGGGTTGGCCATTCGGTCAGAATTTTTTCCAGGGCTAATACTGGATTGAGACCCGGTTGCCCGCAACGGGACGGAAAGACCCCGTGAACGTCAGAATTTTTTCCAGGGCTAATACTGGATTGAGACCCGACAATCCCAGATTGGCCGCGGTATTACCCTTCTCGGCCGTCAGAATTTTTTCCAGGGCTAATACTGGATTGAGACTAGTCGCGATAACCTCCCAAACCATGCCATTATTGGAGGGTCAGAATTTTTTCCAGGGCTAATACTGGATTGAGACTGCGTCCGGAATCTGGCGAAGACCGTGTCGGGAGCGCGTCAGAATTTTTTCCAGGGCTAATACTGGATTGAGACGATTTTATCAAGGGTATAAATAATAAAAATTATCCCGGTCAGAATTTTTTCCAGGGCTAATACTGGATTGAGACTAATTTATCCTTGAATTGTTCCCAAATGGCATCATATGTCAGAATTTTTTCCAGGGCTAATACTGGATTGAGACATGGTACCGCTGATCTTTCTAGGCATATACCATTTGAGGTCAGAATTTTTTCCAGGGCTAATACTGGATTGAGACATTTCTCCGAACCACCGAGTGACGAGCTGCTCGTTAGGTCAGAATTTTTTCCAGGGCTAATACTGGATTGAGACATTTGAAAAACATTATTTTCCTTCCGCTTGAGTCGCACGGAGTCAGAATTTTTTCCAGGGCTAATACTGGATTGAGACGGTGATAAAACTGGATAAAATTAATTTTTCGATACAGCGGTCAGAATTTTTTCCAGGGCTAATACTGGATTGAGACTGACAGGCACCTTATCAGTTTGAGGTAAGTATTTCAAATAGTCAGAATTTTTTCCAGGGCTAATACTGGATTGAGACGTGTTCTTGCTGTGCTTTCGGCCTCACTCTTCAGTGAAGGTCAGAATTTTTTCCAGGGCTAATACTGGATTGAGACAGATAAATCTCCTTTTGGTTAAGTGCGCAAATTAGTTAGGTCAGAATTTTTTCCAGGGCTAATACTAGATTGAGACAACCGGTCAGCGCGCTTTTGCGCGTTGCCCGTACTGTCGAAACAGTCAGAATTTTTTCCAGGGCTAATACTGGATTGAGACCATGTTGTACAGCGGACTGTTCCCGCCATCATCATCGAGTCAGAATTTTTTCCAGGGCTAATACTGGATTGAGACAGTCGTTGAGGAGCTGTTGAAACACAAATTTACATCTGTCAGAATTTTTTCCAGGGCTAATACTGGATTGAGACTGAACCACTATCCATATGCATTGGGACGTTGTTCTTGGGTCAGAATTTTTTCCAGGGCTAATACTGGATTGAGACGCCGTTTCGATAGCCCACCGCGTCACGGTTCCAGTCAGGTCAGAATTTTTTCCAGGGCTAATACTGGATTGAGACAAATGCCCGCGTGGTGCGTACTATCGCCGGCTTCGGAGACGGTCAGAATTTTTTCCAGGGCTAATACTGGATTGAGACAATAGGGGGAAAGCATTGCGGCGCGGCGGCGGGGTGAACGTCAGAATTTTTTCCAGGGCTAATACTGGATTGAGACATAAAGCGTGTATTGGCCAACCGGCACAACAGCGTTCGAGTCAGAATTTTTTCCAGGGCTAATACTGGATTGAGACCCGGCTTTCTCCTGCTCACCAAATCGTAGGGCTTCTTTGGTCAGAATTTTTTCCAGGGCTAATACTGGATTGAGACTAATTAATGGTTGCGCTCTTGGGACCGCGATTGTCGTACCGTCAGAATTTTTTCCAGGGCTAATACTGGATTGAGACTCGGCTACTTATTTTTTCCGCAGTTGCCCTTCAAAAAGGTCAGAATTTTTTCCAGGGCTAATACTGGATTGAGACTACTGTCCATAGCGTTCCCACTAGAAAAGCGCTGATGATGTCAGAATTTTTTCCAGGGCTAATACTGGATTGAGACGAATACTTCCAATGAAGATCGGAACAGATGCTGTTGACGTCAGAATTTTTTCCAGGGCTAATACTGGATTGAGACCCAATGCCCAGAGATTCTTTTGTTACCTCTTTTCCGGTTGTCAGAATTTTTTCCAGGGCTAATACTGGATTGAGACATGTAATACTTCTTTTGGATCGTCACGAAAGCCGTGAATCGTCAGAATTTTTTCCAGGGCTAATACTGGATTGAGACTTGCGTACAGCACGGTTCTCGCAGGACGATGGTTTGTCCTGGTCAGAATTTTTTCCAGGGCTAATACTGGATTGAGACCCGAAGTTCCCAGTGCCTTTCCTTCAGGAGTTTCCCGAAGGTCAGAATTTTTTCCAGGGCTAATACTGGATTGAGACTTTTCCCTTTCTACTTTTAATGAAAAATCAAAGATCAGCTAGTCAGAATTTTTTCCAGGGCTAATACTGGATTGAGACTGAGTAACTTCCCGTAGTGTTCATAAACTGCTACTTGGTCAGAATTTTTTCCAGGGCTAATACTGGATTGAGACATACAAATCAAAGCAAGCATCCAGTACACGGGATTCTTGATGGTCAGAATTTTTTCCAGGGCTAATACTGGATTGAGACCGTAATTGGGATCGCCCGGAATGTATCGGGTACTGTCTGCCACGTCAGAATTTTTTCCAGGGCTAATACTGGATTGAGACACCACCACCAAATAGGTCTCCGTGCACATCGTGCACGGTCAGAATTTTTTCCAGGGCTAATACTGGATTGAGACAGTTATTGACACTTATCCGGTTTCCCGGTTTTTCCCTTTGTCAGAATTTTTTCCAGGGCTAATACTGGATTGAGACTCTTTGTCATAGACGGGAGTACTGGTTGGTGTACATGAATAGTCAGAATTTTTTCCAGGGCTAATACTGGATTGAGACCAGCACTAGCATAAATTCCCAAAACTTCTACATCTGGGGGGTCAGAATTTTTTCCAGGGCTAATACTGGATTGAGACAGATTTTACCTATGTGAGAATCTTCCGTCAGTGTTCCAGTCAGAATTTTTTCCAGGGCTAATACTGGATTGAGACATAGACACCCAAAACCTCAACACTGTCCGGGAGCTTAAAATTGTCAGAATTTTTTCCAGGGCTAATACTGGATTGAGACCTTTTTTCAATCCTGCTGCTTTCGAAAATTCCAGCGCGCGACGGGTCAGAATTTTTTCCAGGGCTAATACTGGATTGAGACAAATTCCAGCGCGCGACGGACGACTAAACCACCATCCAGTGCGTCAGAATTTTTTCCAGGGCTAATACTGGATTGAGACCTTTTGACCGGTACCCCAGCCGTCTTCGTCAGCACTAGCATGTCAGAATTTTTTCCAGGGCTAATACTGGATTGAGACTCTCACACTGATTCGTTCATGCGTTCTTACGTCCCCTTCGTCAGAATTTTTTCCAGGGCTAATACTGGATTGAGACAGATTGGTTTTCTGTTTTCGGGGCTGGGAATTGATTTTGGGTCAGAATTTTTTCCAGGGCTAATACTGGATTGAGACCAACCAGAGAATCAATTTCCTGCGCATTCCCCGTTGCGGTCAGAATTTTTTCCAGGGCTAATACTGGATTGAGACTTTTCGGCTGACTGGTGAAGCTCAGTCGTAATCCACGTCGTCAGAATTTTTTCCAGGGCTAATACTGGATTGAGACATCCAAACGCTCGGTCTAACTTGAATGGCGTCTCCAAGTGGGTCAGAATTTTTTCCAGGGCTAATACTGGATTGAGACATTATATGCGGAGCATCGCCGACGGTGGGGTAAACGCGGAATTGGTCAGAATTTTTTCCAGGGCTAATACTGGATTGAGACAAGACTGTTCTGGCGTGTTGGGCGGTCGGCTTGCGCACCATGGTCAGAATTTTTTCCAGGGCTAATACTGGATTGAGACAGATATGTATCGAAAAGCGTCCTGTCATAGTTCACCATCAGAGTCAGAATTTTTTCCAGGGCTAATACTGGATTGAGACAATCTTCCATTCGACAGTGTCGGCTCCGGCGTACACGCCGGTCAGAATTTTTTCCAGGGCTAATACTGGATTGAGACTTCATCCAGTCGGGGTAGGTCGGCTTGACCGAGCGGTCCACGGTCAGAATTTTTTCCAGGGCTAATACTGGATTGAGACAGGCCGGACTTCAAATGCAAATAGGAGGCAGGTAATGAAGGTCAGAATTTTTTCCAGGGCTAATACTGGATTGAGACACATTTATTGTGATCTATAACGAATGCTTGACAATTGTGGTCAGAATTTTTTCCAGGGCTAATACTGGATTGAGACCAAGGATAAGAGTCACTAAGTCATTTTACTGTCATTCCGAGTCAGAATTTTTTCCAGGGCTAATACTGGATTGAGACAATGTTGATCTTCATCGCCAACTGCGTCCGGAACCGCACGAAAGTCAGAATTTTTTCCAGGGCTAATACTGGATTGAGACATGTGGTTTTCATGATTTGTTTCTCCAAGATTGAAAAAGTCAGAATTTTTTCCAGGGCTAATACTGGATTGAGACAGCTCTGGAGAGAAGCCGCTCAACGCGCCATAGACCTGTCAGAATTTTTTCCAGGGCTAATACTGGATTGAGACACGAATCAATCTGTGCCATGGAAGCGTTGGCGAACAACATGTCAGAATTTTTTCCAGGGCTAATACTGGATTGAGACACCATGTCAAGGAAAGTTTCCTGGTTCAGGATGACCTTGTCAGAATTTTTTCCAGGGCTAATACTGGATTGAGACATTTCTTACCGCTTCCTTAAATTCGGGAGTATGGGTTTTCGTCAGAATTTTTTCCAGGGCTAATACTGGATTGAGACATTTGCTTCTTTTTTTCAACAACGGAATGAGGTATTGCAGGTCAGAATTTTTTCCAGGGCTAATACTGGATTGAGACACAAATGTTCTTGCGTACGAATTTCGACGTAAATCGGGCGGTCAGAATTTTTTCCAGGGCTAATACTGGATTGAGACAGAAAGCCTAGCACGAAACGCGGTAGGGATATACACTACCGGTCAGAATTTTTTCCAGGGCTAATACTGGATTGAGACTTTTAACCTCTTAGAAGTTTTCGGTGATGCCCCGAGGTTTGTCAGAATTTTTTCCAGGGCTAATACTGGATTGAGACTTTTTCTCGGGAGCGGACTTGTCGTCCGTCTTCCCGCAACCCGGTCAGAATTTTTTCCAGGGCTAATACTGGATTGAGACTCACTGGTCTTCACGTGCACGATTGTACCCGTAAAGGGTCAGAATTTTTTCCAGGGCTAATACTGGATTGAGACAGCTGCACTTCGATACGCAAGAAAGTTAAACTGAAGCATAACTGGTCAGAATTTTTTCCAGGGCTAATACTGGATTGAGACCGTGCTCCTCCTTGTATTGTTCGCTGCGCCGTCCTTTGCGCGTCAGAATTTTTTCCAGGGCTAATACTGGATTGAGACAGTTTAATTTTTCCGTCACGGAAGAAAAATTGATAGCCATGGTCAGAATTTTTTCCAGGGCTAATACTGGATTGAGACATCAACTCGATCTCGTCGGTAAGCCAGAGTCTCAAGAGTCAGAATTTTTTCCAGGGCTAATACTGGATTGAGACAGCATATCTTTTTCTCCTACGTTAAATTGATTGACTTCAGGTCAGAATTTTTTCCAGGGCTAATACTGGATTGAGACGTCCCGCTGCTCTGATTCTCCTTACGCCTTGGCTTTGACGTGTCAGAATTTTTTCCAGGGCTAATACTGGATTGAGACTTCCGCTGCAAGCTATCGAGCCGTGCAAAGCCCTCCTCGAGTCAGAATTTTTTCCAGGGCTAATACTGGATTGAGACATTACTAGCGCCACGACAACACACGCAAGAATCTTCAAAGTCAGAATTTTTTCCAGGGCTAATACTGGATTGAGACGATCACTGATTTTTTCCATCATTTCGGTTAGGGATTGTCAGAATTTTTTCCAGGGCTAATACTGGATTGAGACTTTTTTTCCAGGAATTTTTTTGACTCACTAGCCACCCCACGGGTCAGAATTTTTTCCAGGGCTAATACTGGATTGAGACCCACACAAGCGACCACGACAGAACCTATCCCGATTACAAACAGGTCAGAATTTTTTCCAGGGCTAATACTGGATTGAGACATCATTTCTGCGTAGTTTTTGAACTCCTCCGCAAATGTCAGAATTTTTTCCAGGGCTAATACTGGATTGAGACCAAAAAATTAACGGCTCAACACAAGCTTTTTCGTTTGCGTCAGAATTTTTTCCAGGGCTAATACTGGATTGAGACAGCACGGCGGGACCATTGGGCGCCTTTCTCGGTGACGAAAGCGTCAGAATTTTTTCCAGGGCTAATACTGGATTGAGACTGTCTCCGCTCTAACGATGCGCAGAACTTTTGCGTTCGGCGCGGTCAGAATTTTTTCCAGGGCTAATACTGGATTGAGACATTATTACTCAATGAACCATCGGCGATTGCTGACGTTGCAGTCAGAATTTTTTCCAGGGCTAATACTGGATTGAGACGCGGACTTGATCGCGACCGGTTGCCTATCAAGGATTTCCCGGCAGAATTTTTTCCAGGGCTAATACTGGATTGAGACAAAACTTCCATGGCTTTCTTTTCCGCTTCTTTGCCGGCCCGGTCAGAATTTTTTCCAGGGCTAATACTGGATTGAGACATGTAAATCTTGTCAGGGAAATCCTTGATAGGCAACGTCAGAATTTTTTCCAGGGCTAATACTGGATTGAGACTAATATTTCTCCTAGGCCACCGCGGGGTGCGGGGCCTGGTTGTCAGAATTTTTTCCAGGGCTAATACTGGATTGAGACTCTTTTTCTGTTTCTTTTGCAACAAATGCCCCCAGCAAACGTCAGAATTTTTTCCAGGGCTAATACTGGATTGAGACCTTTTCTGTAAATGAAATCAGTCCAAGGATCCAGCTAATGTCAGAATTTTTTCCAGGGCTAATACTGGATTGAGACGGTCGTAACCATTGCGGATTGAGTCCTTCTTGCGAGAGTCAGAATTTTTTCCAGGGCTAATACTGGATTGAGACCAAATCTACCTGTACCACTTTACAATCCTCCAGGATTATAGTCAGAATTTTTTCCAGGGCTAATACTGGATTGAGACTTGATGAGCATGTTGCCAGCGGTATAACCGCCGCCGATGAGAGGTCAGAATTTTTTCCAGGGCTAATACTGGATTGAGACCCGATAACTCCTGATCCAAGAATTTGAGTGTTAAATGTCAGAATTTTTTCCAGGGCTAATACTGGATTGAGACTTTTTTAATTCCTGGAATGAATCCGAAGATCCACCCCACCAGTCAGAATTTTTTCCAGGGCTAATACTGGATTGAGACTTAGCAATTTTTCCGCCGACAATCTGGGCATAACTGACGTCAGAATTTTTTCCAGGGCTAATACTGGATTGAGACTAGAAGTTGGCCAACCGAGGGTACGACGTTGAAGTCAGAATTTTTTCCAGGGCTAATACTGGATTGAGACACCGGTGAAGATGCCGGTTGCCCGCAACGGGACGGAAAGAGTCAGAATTTTTTCCAGGGCTAATACTGGATTGAGACCTTCGCCGCCCCCGGCGTCTTCACCAACCAGACGGGCGAGTCAGAATTTTTTCCAGGGCTAATACTGGATTGAGACCCAAGAATCCAGCCGATCGCCAGAAAAACGGCCCCGATGGTCAGAATTTTTTCCAGGGCTAATACTGGATTGAGACTTTAAACCAATTATTCCGAGTCATTTTAAAACAAATCTGGTCAGAATTTTTTCCAGGGCTAATACTGGATTGAGACATGGTCCCCTTTCGAATTTGCCCCTTTGTCGCGTCCGGTCAGAATTTTTTCCAGGGCTAATACTGGATTGAGACCTGTTACACCGATTATATGGGCAAGTTTTACTAACTGCCCATGGTCAGAATCTTTTCCAGGGCTAATACTGGATTGAGACCAGGCCACATAGGCCGATTCGGGAATTTGTCGGGTCCGGAGTCAGAATTTTTTCCAGGGCTAATACTGGATTGAGACGCATGTGGTAACCTTCACCGTTGAAATTGAGCTGCTTGCGGGGGTCAGAATTTTTTCCAGGGCTAATACTGGATTGAGACACCGTGCTTCGGCTGATAAGTTTGCGCCTCGCAGTTTGGCGACGGTCAGAATTTTTTCCAGGGCTAATACTGGATTGAGACCCGGCGGCGGTAACGGTACAGGCACGCACGCCGCAGTAGCTGTCAGAATTTTTTCCAGGGCTAATACTGGATTGAGACGTTTTTTCGTGCTGCTCCAGTTTTCCATCCGCTTGTCCGCGAAGTCAGAATTTTTTCCAGGGCTAATACTGGATTGAGACCTCCACATCGACAACTGACGACCGTCTTCAGCCTTCCAAAGCGTCAGAATTTTTTCCAGGGCTAATACTGGATTGAGACATTCGTGGGCGATGCCATGCCCAGGCCGGTTTTTGTCAAGTCAGAATTTTTTCCAGGGCTAATACTGGATTGAGACACTCTGCAGATGATGCCCAAATTCGTGGGCGATGCCATGCGTCAGAATTTTTTCCAGGGCTAATACTGGATTGAGACTCCAAAGCCGATCCACCCCTGATCCTCAGCGAGCGCAATTGGTCAGAATTTTTTCCAGGGCTAATACTGGATTGAGACGTTATGACCTCCCTGCGCGAGTTGCGCAGGGGTTGGTCGAAGTCAGAATTTTTTCCAGGGCTAATACTGGATTGAGACCTTCTTGAGCGATTTGTAACTCATAGACGAGTTTTTTATAAAGCGTCAGAATTTTTTCCAGGGCTAATACTGGATTGAGACCTCCACGTGGAATCGGCCGCCTTACGGACGAGCCGATTTGCCTTCATGTCAGAATTTTTTCCAGGGCTAATACTGGATTGAGACTCTTCATGGTGTCCACAATGGCGATGATGATAACAACCCCAGTCAGAATTTTTTCCAGGGCTAATACTGGATTGAGACTTGTCGAGAAATAATCCATTCCTTGAAATCCATGCGGCTTTTTCGTCAGAATTTTTTCCAGGGCTAATACTGGATTGAGACAGTGCTCACCCGGTCGGTGCATTGGCCGGGCGTTTTGATGCGGTCAGAATTTTTTCCAGGGCCAATACTGGATTGAGACTCGGCGCGGCGGTCTGGGCGTACAACGGGGCGGTCATAAGGGTCAGAATTTTTTCCAGGGCTAATACTGGATTGAGACATGTTTTCTCCTTGATTTTTTTGTTTTCGACTTTGTGATTGTCAGAATTTTTTCCAGGGCTAATACTGGATTGAGACATTGAAATGAGGTTATTGGGTTGATTGTTTATTGTCTACTGGTCAGAATTTTTTCCAGGGCTAATACTGGATTGAGACCCGAATAAAGTTTCTTCGTCGCGCAGAAGAGAAATGATGTCAGAATTTTTTCCAGGGCTAATACTGGATTGAGACATACTTCTCCTTGAACACCGATTTTCATTCCAAGAATCAGGTAAATTTTTTCGCCGAGTTTTGTGCCAGAGTACTTGGCGATGTTTATAAAACCCTTGCTGTTCTTTGAAATTCTCAGATGACGCTTATCCGTTAGCGAAAATATTGTTTACCATGTCTTTTGAATTATGCTTGACTTTATAAAAGTTAATTTGTATATTTCAAATGACAAAAATGGCTGTTTGCCTTGAAAAATCAACAT
>Ga0247727_10015099_pt1 | contig 12719 bp, 11 predicted proteins | sample WisWelCaveWW1625_FD_202498 | JGI IMG/M metagenome (GOLD analysis project Ga0247727, IMG submission 202498) | Biofilm microbial communities from Wishing Well Cave, Virginia, United States - WW16-25 | ecosystem: Environmental > Aquatic > Deep subsurface > Groundwater > Cave microbial mat | place...
AAAACCGAGTGGGTGAAAAGACGAGAGTCATATGAAATTGTACATTTTGCCAGCCAGTGAGTGAGTATAATTAGAACATCAATCGTCAAGTCGTTAGCCTTCATTGAAAGCGGGACTCCATGACCGAGCATTGCTTCATCAGTTACTCCACCGCAGATGCGCAGGAATTTGCGACCAAACTTGCGGATGAACTCGAGGGTGGATATCCACATATTAATGTATGGTTTGATAAACGCGACTTGCGACCCGGCATGGAGTGGGATATTCAAATTGATGATGGGCTCAAGGGCTGCAAACTTCTTCTTTTTGTAATGACAACAGATAGCACGAATGAAAAGTCTGTTTGCAAACAGGAATGGAGTCGTGCCCTGAGTTACAAAAAGATCGTCATTCCATTATTGCTGCATCAAAATATTCAAACACCATTCCGTCTGGGCGACCGTCAGCGAATTGACTTTACGGGCGAGTTTGAAGCAGGTGTGGCGCAACTTCGCCGACACCTCGCATGGATGGATTCTCCCGCAGGTGAATTGCAAGCTTTTAGGGATCGTTTATCTGATGCCGAACGAGATTTGCAACGCGCCAAAGATGCGGATAAACCGCGCATCAAAGCAGAACTCGACGAATTGACCGAGCAGATCAAACGTCAGGAAGGGATCGTCAAGAATCCCAAAGCGGCGGAAGAGAAGACTGAGAAGAATATCCAAAGTGGACTCGAGCGCGAGCGTCAGCCTGAGAAACCTGTCGCGGGCAAAACGTCCACGCGCTTTATCAACCCGCCGCCAGGGGTTGCTCCAACTTATTTCCAAGACCGCGAGTTTGAAAACAAAGAAATAGTGAAATTCCTCAATAACGACTCGCAGCGTCTGCTAACCATCGTGGGACGCGCGGGGGTAGGAAAAACTGCAATGGTCTGCCGCCTGCTCAAGGCGTTGGAAAGAGGCGAGCTTCCCGATGACCTCGGCGAGATGAAAGTGGATGGGATTGTCTATTTAAGCGAGACGGGCAGTCACAGGATCAACTTTGCAAACGTCTTCGCAGATCTGAGCAAACTCCTGCCTGCTTCGGGGGAGACCGCCGAGCGGCTGGAGGGAATCTATAAAGACCCGCAGACATCCACGGGCGATAAAATGCGCGCGCTGTTGGATGCCTTCCCCAGCGGGCGTGTGGTCCTGCTGTTGGATAACTTTGAAACCCTGATTGACCCCGAAAGCCTGAGTCTGCGTGACAGCGAATTGAGCGAGGCGCTGAACGCCCTGCTCGGCGGACCGCACCATGCAGTGAAAGCGGTCATCACCACACGCATCGCGCCGCGTGACCTGGCGGTCAGCGAGCCAGGCAGGCAACATCACTTGAGTTTGGATGAAGGACTCGAATCGCCTTACGCGGAAAACGTCCTGCGTGAAATGGACGCGGACGGACGCGTGGGACTCAAGACCGCGCCTGAGGCGTTGCTGAACAAAGCCCGCGAAAAGACACGCGGCTACCCGCGCGCGTTGGAAGCGTTGTATGCCATCCTGTCGGTTGACCGTTACACCACGCTCGAAGAACTGCTCGAGATCAGCCTGCCCGATGAAGTGGTGCAGAAACTGGTGGGCGAAGCCTTCAACCGCCTTGACCCAAGCGCGCAAAAAGTGATGCAGGCGCTGGCTGTGTATAACCGACCCGTCAGCCCCGCCGCGATTGATTACCTGTTGCAGCCGCATTTGCCAAGCATTGACAGCGCGCTGGCGCTGAATCGTTTGGTGAATATGCACTTCACCCGCCGCGAAGCAGGACGGTATTATTTACATCCTGCGGATAGAGAATATGCTTTCAGTATTATTCCTGCTGAAAAAGAATTAACCGCTAAGACCGCAAAGGACGCTAAGAAAAACAAAAAAGAGTCTTTGCGCTCTTTGCGTGCTTCGCGGTTAAATGCCTTCACCCAACACGACCTGCTCAACCGCGCCGCGGATTTCTTCGCACAAGCCCGCAAGCCGCGCGCGGAATGGAAAAAGCTGGACGATCTCGCTGCGCAACTAGCGGAATTTGACCTGCGCTGTCTCGGAGCAGATTACGACACCGCCGCAAGTGTCCTCATAGAATTTGATCGTGAATATTTATCTTTATGGGGACATTATCATTTGATGATTTCATTACATGAACAAATCTTCAACTCCATTAAAGACAAGAATTTATTGGTGCATATCCTAAACGGTTTGGAAACAGCATATAGTATGATGGGCAATGTTAATAAAGCAATTGCTTACCTTGAACAAGGGTTAAGTATTGCAAAAGAAATCAAACATCGTGAAGCTGAAGGTGTTTTCCTAGGTAACCTAGGAAATGCTTACGATTATTTGGGCGATGCACGTAAAGCCATCGAATTCTATGAACAGGCATTGGTCATTGCTCGTGAGATTGGCGACCGCAGAGGTGAAGGAAATCGTCTTGGCAACTTGGGTACTGTTTACGCCGAATTAGGCGAAGCGCACAAAGCCATCGAGCTCTACGAAGAGGCACTGGTCATCCGCCGCGAAATACGAGATCGCCGAGGTGAATCAACTGACCTTGATAATACTGGTGATTCTCTCTTAAGTTTAGGAGAGCATCAGGAAGCAAAAGAAACCTTTCTAAAGGCTATCCAAATTGCTGATGAAATGCCTTTACCTTATGTTCAAAACACTAGTAGGTACGGATTGGCGCTCACACATCTTTTCCAAAATGATTTAGTCAATGCCCGCGTTACGATCGAAGCTGCGCTTCAATATGACGAGCCACAAAACAATCACAATGCATCGACCTTGCATGGAATCATCGCCTTACGGCAAGGGGAAAGGGAAACCGCGCAAGAGGCTTTTATGAAATCCATCGCGCAGGCGAATGAAATCCTTGCCAAGACGCCTGATTTTTACTCCGCGCTGGATGCGAAGGGGCTTTCTATTTGTGGATTGACGATTTGCGACCCTTCGACTGAGCTCAGGGCAGGTTTACGATTGAAGAAGGACGATTTACGATCAGAGGCAATGGAGACATTTAGGAAGGCACGGGAGATTGCGCCACATGCGGGGGTAATCAAGCGCGTGTTGAGGTTGTTCGATGAGCTGGTCAAATGCGATGAGGAGGGGGTGTTGAAGGATGTGAGGAAGGTGATTGAAGAAAAACCGTTGGTTGAGTAGGGCGAGTGCTCGTCGAGCCCGTATCGAAACCAACAAGTAAGCAAAATAATTCCTGTTAGGGGTGGTTTCGATACGTCCCGCGAAAATCATGCGGGACTACTCAACCACCGATCCACACTGAACACTGATGGCTGATTCCTCCCTCCTACCCTTTTTCAAACCTCGGGGCGTAGTCGTCATTGCCGCGTCCACATCGCCAGAAAAATTAGGATCCTGTGTGGCGCGCAACCTAGTCCAAAGCAGATATCATTGCCGAATGAAGTAAAATCTTGTATAGTACGGGCAGAAATTCATTCTATTCAGAGGAGATATACAATGGCAGACAGCGTATATAAAGTCATCGAGTTGGTCGGTACCAGCACAGAATCATGGGAGAAAGCTGCGACGGTCGCAGTGGAGCGCGCCGCGCAATCCTTGCGCGAATTGCGCGTGGCAGAAGTCGTGGAACTGGATATGGTGATCGATGAGGGTAAGGTTACGGCTTATCGCGCCAAGCTCAAGGTCTCGTTCAAATACGAGAGCGGCGGATAAGCCAAATGAACGCGGGGGAAATCAAGGTTTTATTTTCATGAATTCCCTACGGTGGCGCAGTAAGGTAAAATTGCGCCCATGTCTATCATATTGTCTTCCCTCATCTACTACCCCATCAAAGCCTGCCGCGGGCATGAAGTGGATTCGTCTTTTGTCGAGCGCATGGGACTGGAACACGACCGCCGAATGATGGTCGTAACTCCCGAAGGTGAGTTTCTCACACAACGCGAATTCCCGAAACTGGCGCTGGTGACGCCTGATTTGAAAGATGACATTCTCACCCTTTCTGCACCGGGTTTTGATTCCATTCAACTTTCAATCCGAACGACGGGGTTTTCGTGGCCCGTGAACATCTGGCATAGCAAAGGTGCGCAAGCCATTGACCAAGGGGACGAGGCTGTGGAATGGTTTTCAGACTGGCTCGGCGCATCCGTGCGGTTGGTCCACATCGCGGATGGATACAAACGCACGGTCAACGAACATTACGCGGTCAATGCCGATGACCACACAGGCTTTGCGGATGGGTATCCGATTTTGCTCACGTCCGAAGAGGGGCTGCAGGATTTGAATACTCGATTAGAATCACCACTCCCAATGAACCGCTTTCGACCGAATGTTGTCGTCAGAGGATGTGAACCGTTCGCGGAAGACACCTGGAACAGAATAAGAGTCGGGGACGTTGAATTAGCAGTGGTCAAACCGTGCGCGCGGTGCGTGGTAACAACGATTGACAAGGAAACACTCGAACAAAGCAAGGAACCGCTCAAAACCTTAGGAAAGTACCGCAAACACAAACTTGGAGCGATCTTCGGGCAAAATGTCATTCCATTAAACGGGGGCAGGCTGAGGCTGGGAATGAGCGTGGAAGTCCTTTCGTAAATGATCGCGTCGAGCGGAGCCCGTTCGTCAGGGCGCAGACGAGACGCTTTACATCCAAACCTTCATGCAGTGCGCGCTTCGTCTTTGCATGGTCTCGGTACGAGCGAGAAGAATGATTCGATAAACTCAGCACACCGCACTCGCTCTACTCGACCAGCGCCGCTCAGCGCGAGGTAACTCAAATCATTGACACCCTTCCTATCATCCACTATAAGTTTCTTATGAATCCAATAAAAAAATTGATCTGGCTGTGGATCATTTTCATTCTGTCTGCATGCCAGTCCTTCCCCCTGCCCATTCCAACACCCGTTTCGACCATTACCGCAGGACCCAGCCCCACCCCCACTGCGACCATTACACCAGCACCTCTGCCAACTCCAGAACCCGTTGTGCGAATCGAAACGGGCGACCGTGCATTGTTCTATGGCGAATATGAACTGGCGCGCGAACAATATCTTGCCGCCTTCAACGACTCAACAGATCATGCAATAAAAGCCGCGGCGTTATGGGGGCTTGGACGCACAGAACTTGCAGATGGCCGCTATCAACTCGCCATCGAAACGCTCACAACATTGACGAATGAATATCCCGATTCCACCTATTCGGCGCGCGCATATTTCCTGATGGCGCGCGCATATTACGGCTTGAATCTATTCCAACAATCTGCGGAGGCTTATAACACTTATATGACGCGTATTCCCGGAGTCCTGGATGGATATGCGCAGGAATATCGCGGGGACGCGCTGACCGAAGCAAAGGATTATGCCAACGCGCTTAACGCATATGAAACCGCGCTCACCGCTTCGCGCCTGGACGATGGCTTGACTCTGCAAATCAAAGTTGCCCAAACCCGCGCCTCTTTCGGCGACTACGCGGGAGCCTTAGCCCTTTACGACCAGATCTTCTCTGCCTCAACGAATGATTTTGTCAAAGCGCAAATGGACTACCTCGCGGGGAACGCGCACACCGAACTCGGTCAGATAACTGAAGCCCAGGCGCGTTATCTGCGCACGGTTGAGAATTATCCGCTTTCGTATTATTCGTATCTCGCGCTGGTTGAACTTGTCGACGCAGGCGTACCCGTAGACGACCTGGACCGCGGTCTGGTGGATTACTTCGCCGATCAATATGATGTCGCGCTTGCCGCGCTGGATCGTTACATCGCCGCGAACCCGGTCAACGACGGAACCGCACATTACTACCGCGCGCTGACATTGCGCGGTCTGCAACGCACGGAAGAGACCATTGAAGAACTTGATTATTTCATTTCAAACTACTCCTCACACTCACGCTGGGTGGATGCATGGGAGGATAAAGCCTTCCTTCAATGGACAGTTCTGAATGATTATCAAGCGGGCGCCCGGACCTTGCTCGATTTTGTTACGACAATACCTGAGTCGTCTTTCGCGCCAAATTTTCTGATGAATGCAGCGCGCATCATCGAACGAGACGGCAGGCTGGAGGAAGCCGCACAGACCTGGGAACGCGTCGCAAATGAATATCCTGAAAACGAACAGGTCCCCACTGCGCTCTTTCTGGCAGGCATCACTCGCTATCGCCTGGGTGATTATGCAGGCGCCCTCACCATATTCCAACGCGGCCTGCTTCTTTCATCCAAGCCCGAGGACCGCGCCCGTGTTTATCTCTGGATCGGGAAAACGCAGAAGCAACTGGGTGATCATGCGTCCGCAGAGGCCTCCTGGCAGCAGGGACAGGCAATCGATTCAACAGGCTACTATAGCCTGCGCGCCCGCGACCTCATTCTTGGACGCGCGCCATTCGAATCGCCAGTCACGACAAACCTGAGTCCCGATCTCGCCAAAGAGCGTAAGGACGCGGAAGCATGGGTGCGCATCACCTTCAACCTGCCACCAGAGACAGACCTGACGGGACCTGGCGCGCTGGCGCAGGACGCGAGATTCATACGCGGCACGGAGTTGTGGGAACTTGGCATGTACGATGAAGCGCGGCTTGAGTTTGAATCGTTGAGAGAGTCCGTCAAATTGAATCCCGCAGACAGTTTTCGGCTCGCCAACCATCTGCTCGAAATCGGTTTATACCGCACGTCAATTTTTGCCGCACGCGAGGTGCTTACGCTTGCAGGGCTGGAGAGTCAGTCGGCGTCCCTCACTGCCCCCTCGTATTTCAATCACGTCCGTTATGGGTTGTATTATCACGATCTTGTCATCGCCGAGGCGCAAAAATATGGGCACGATCCGCTATTCATGTTCAGCGTGATTCGGCAGGAGAGTCTGTTCGAGGGCTTTGTCCGTTCCACTGCGGGCGCGCACGGGCTGATGCAGGTTGTCCCTGCCACAGGCGCGCAGATCGCCAGCGAACTAAACTGGCCCCCTGGATACGACTCCGAAGATCTATATCGCCCCAATGTAAGCGTCCGTTTCGGCGCATATTATTTGGACAAGAATCGAAACCAGCTTGGGAATAATCCATATGCTGGACTGGCAGCCTACAACGCCGGTCCCGGAAATGCAGTTGTCTGGAAGGAACTCGCGGGCGATGACCCAGATCTGTTGCTTGAGATCATCCGCTTTCAGGAAACGCGGGATTACATCCGATTCATTTACGAGATATTCAATACTTATCGCGCTTTGTATCGTCCGAATCCATAAACATTCTCCGCACGCAACAGGCAAAAAAATTCCCCGGGACAAATCACCGGGGAAGGATATTTCAAATCCTGCTCTTTATCCCATATGCGCAACGATGCGCTGATGAGCGGTCTCCACATCCATATCCACCACAGAGACCAATTTATCTCGGCCCGATTCGCCTGCCACAATATCCAGCCGGGACTTTGGCACACCCAGAATCTCAGCAAGGAATTCGATCAGCGCTGCATTCGCTTCATCATCCACCGGCGGCGCAGCGATGCGGACTTTGATCGTCCCGTCATCGAGCACTTCTACGATCTCATTGCGGCTGGCGCGCGGCGTCACACGGACAGCGAGCGCAGAGCCTTTTTGCCCGCCGTGCAAATTGAATTTACGATCAACCATGGTTCACCTCAAAGCAAAGCGACTAGAAAAGAAATGATGATTCGAGCGGCAAATTGAATAAGCAGGATCAACACCAACGGACTAAAATCCAACATTCCGATGAGCGGCACAACGCGGCGGATGGGATTCAACATCGGTTGCACAATATTATCAACCCCGCGCCGCACGGGATGATACGGATCCATGAAGTAGGACAGGATCACAGAAACGATCACGAGCAGGACGAGCAACTGGGATAGTGTACTGATGGTTTGTATGAGGATAATCACGCTTCACGCTCCGCGTCCGACTTGGTCTTGCGTGCGCCTACGATAGCCGTTCCTACTCTGACGAGGGTCGCGCCCTCCTCCACTGCGACAGCGTAATCCGCGCTCGTGCCCATCGAAAGTTCGCGCCAGTCCGCTTGGGGAAACTGAGTCGCCAGATGGTCGCGTAACAGCCTCAAGCGCAGGAAGAAGCGACGCGAGTCTTCAGGGTCCGTTTCAAGCGGAGGCATCGTCATCAATCCGTGAACACGCAAGTTCGGCAGGTCGAGCAGATCAGCAAGTTCGGGGAGAAGCGCATTCCAGTTTGATTCATCCGAAGCATCCCACCCCGATTTGCTTTCTTCGCCGCCAACATTGAATTCAAGCAGGACGGGCAAAGCGCGATTTGACTCGGATGCAAAACGATTGAGGCGGTGCGCCAGTTTGAGGCTATCGAGGGAGTGTAAAAGTGCGAAATGATCAGCCACAAGGCGGGCTTTTCGGCTTTGCACATGACCGATCATGTGCCATTCTACCCCACTTTGCGGCGCGATGGATTGAATTTTCGTGACACCTTCTTCGGGATAATTCTCGCCGAGAATTCGCGCGCCCGCTTCGATGGCGGCTTGGGCAATTTCAACCGGCTGTGATTTGGTGACGACAACAAGACGAATTTCGTTTGGATCGCGGTTGCTTTTGCGCGCGGCATTTGCGATTTGTCCGAGGGTGTATTCGTAACGTTCGCGGATCGAAGTGACAAGGTCTGACATGAGGGTATTATAATCTTTCCCCATTCGCGCTTCGTCTGCACTCCTCGAAGAGCGCTTGTCGTTCTGCTCACCTCGCGCTTCGTCTACGGGTCGAAAACCACGACCCTCCGCTCACATCGTCCCGATGTTCTTTCGGGAGCGCGAGGTCATTGTAGTGATATGAGGGCGCCGAAGCGGCCGGTGCGTCCTTTTTCGGCGCGGTGGGAGAACCAATCATCTGTGTGGCAGGCTGTGCAAATTTCAGCGACCTCGATTTGCCCTACCCCCGAACGTTCCAGTAAAAATTGATTGGCTTTCCAAAGATCGAAGTGAATTTTTCCGTTGTGCGATTTGAGCAATAACTCAGATTCATCCCCAAACTTTTGCATGACTTGCAGGATGACGTCCGCGCCGATTTGATAATGATCTGGACCGATGGATGGTCCAATCCCTGCGATAATATCCGCAGGGTTTGAGTTGTAATTTTTACGCATCGCGTTGATGGTTGCAGTAGCAACGTCACGCAGGGTGCCCATCCAGCCCGCGTGCGCCACACCAACGACACCTTTGCTCGGGTCGTGAAGCAAGATGGGAACGCAGTCCGCAAAGCGCATGAAGAGCGTTACTTCGTCTGTGTCGGTGAGGGTAATATCTGCCTGGCGTAAAGACTCTCCAGCCGGGCGCGGCGCGCGGGCGCAGACCACATCCGCGCTGTGAACCTGCCAAATGTCGAAGATTGATTCGGGAGCGCGGCCCAATGCATAAAATGAACGCAGGCGATTCTCTTTTACGCGCGCAAGATCATCGCCCACAGTCCCTCCCAGGTTGAGGGAATTCCAGGGCTCAGGGCTTACGCCTCCATGACGCGTGAATATGGCATGAGGGGCTTGCAGGGTCTCGAATTGAAAGTAACGGAGTCCGTTGTGTTGGATAAGCGGCATTATGTCCTTAGTCTTCGCTCCTCATGCTTCGACTACGCTCAACGCGTATTCGTCGCTCCGCTCAGGACGAAGATTGGGCAATCGAAGCAAACTTTTTGATAAAGAATTGGCGGGTCTCAGACATGGATTCTTCAATATAAGGGTAGGCAAACCAGGCGACCGCGAATCCGAAGAGCGCGCCTGTGAGCACGCGTAGGAAGGGTGTGCTCTCGCGATACGGAAGGACGGACACCAGCCATGACCATTCCATCTGGCTGAACAACTGTGAGAAGCCGTCAATGCCAATGGGGAGTATACCGATTAAGATCGCGAACATCCAATGCAATGGCTTGATGCGGCGGCTCGTCACCGCGTAGATAATACCAAAAAGAAAAATCGCGCCATAAATTGCCATATCACGTTCGCAAAGCGCCATCTTATAGCCGACGACTTCACTTCCCGTATATTGGCGCGCCTCAAAACGGGAATTACTTGTCGGATCGTGAACATCACTGATGCCTGTTGCCTGCTCGAATGTTTTGACCCCGGCAATACCCGCTTCATCCAACGGATAATATGCCTGCTCGCCAAACAGGAAGAAGGATCGGAACCCGAACTGATGGCATAGAGGTTTATAGATCGTGTAGATCACGCTGGCAGGCAGAGGCGCGCCTGCCTTCATCAACACCGGCGCAAGGATGGGCAAGCCGAAGTAGAGCAGCATGAATCCGTTGAGAAGCGCAAGATAATGCCTGGATATCCAATACATGACTCTATCTGCGCCGCTGATCCCCTGCGCGCGATGGACGCGTTCGTGATGATCCTCGCGCCCAAGTTTATTGAGCTGACTGCGACGATCGTTCGCCGCGCCGAGAGTCATCATCAATTTTTGTTTATCGAACGGGGATTTCAGGCTGTAAGGACCAACTTCAATGACGGGAGCGCGCTCGCCAAAGTTTTTTTGAAGGACGGGATCCGAATCCACATCCACTTCCACGAGGCGATGAGGGTATTTATCCCGAATGGATTCCAAATTGGATTTGGCTTCGGCGCTCGAGGGATCGTCCTTGCGGGTGTAAAGTGTGACGGTGAGCATGATGGACTGATTATATTACAATCCGAAATCAACCCAGAAGAACTGACCTGCCTGGGCGATGCGTTCAAAAATACCGGAGAAGAGCATGAAGCCGAGAATCACAAGGACCACGCCCATCGCGATTTCAACGTAGTGCATGACCTTGCCATATTTTCGCAGAGTGATCGAGACCCATCCCACACCAAGCGCGGCGATCAGGAACGGAATGGCAAGCCCAGCCGAATAAGCAGAAAGCAGGGATACACCGGTTGAAATCGAACCGCCATTTAAGGCGAGCGTAAGGATCGCGCCAAGGACAGGTCCCACACACGGCGCCCAGCCTGCTGAGAAAAACACACCCATCATCGCGGAGGAGAGATAACCCCACTTATGGTCAGGCGCCTGCTGGACGCGCGTATCGTATTCCAGGAGTGGAATGCGAAAGACGCCGATCATGTGCAAGCCAAAGATGATGACGACGATCCCGCCGACTTTTGCGAGAATGAAGCGCAGGTCAAACAGCACGCGTCCAAGCGCAGCAGATGCGACGCCCAATGTAATAAACACAACACTGAAGCCAAGGACGAACGCCAGCCCATGCGTGAAAGTGATAAAGCGATTGCTCTCGGTCACTTCTCCGCCCGCGGCGCGTCCGCCCAAGTAGCCGACATAGGCAGGGACAAGTGCAAACACACAAGGTGAAAGAAATGATGCCAGCCCCGCCAGAAATGCAAGACCAAGCGTAATATTTGTGAAATCCATGCAAGCCTTTCTTGATTTGCGATCTAAATATTAATTTCCGACGTGACTACAATCGTACCGTGATCAGGAAGGGACACCCGCATTTCACTTTGAACGAGGGAAACGTATGGGGTCGTCCAGCGGAAGATCCATTTTGCATCCTCAGGTGAGACGTTGATACAACCATGTGAACGTTTCTCTCCAAAGGCGTTATGCCAGAAAGCGCCGTGAATGGCTATCCCGTCGCCGCTGATCATCGTTGACCAGGGCACCGCCGGCGTGGAATACCCGGATTGAAAACTGCCAGCGGTCATATTCAGGGAAATGATCTTCCAATGCGTAAGCAGATTGCCAACCGGAGTGGCAAGCTTGTCGCTGACCTCCCCGGTGGAAGGATCGTATAGTAATCCGCTCGAAATGCGGCAGAAATAGACCTCGGTATTCCCCTCATAACAGGATAAGGTTTGATAATCCAGATCGACTTCGATCCTTTTCTCATTCGGGTCAACATCCGGGCTGATGGGCGCCGCGTCCTCCTCGGTAAGTATTTTGAAAGCCGCTCCATCCCCCCAGTAAAACTCGTTATACGCGCCGTAACCATAACCGTGTCCGCTCACACCTTCATTCCAGCGATACTCCGCAAATCCATTATTCGAGCGAATTTGGTCAATCCACACCACTTGACCATAATATAAGCGCGGGGGAAAGTTATAAGCAATATGATCCTGCAACCACGGTGAAGCAACCGCGCCTTCATGCGCCAGATCAACGTATGGGACAGTCACTTCCGCCCAAAATCCCTGTTGCCCAGCAGGCATCGCCGATGTGGGCGTATTGGGATGGTTACGTGTGGGCTGAAGGACGGAAGCATAAATATAGCCTTGCGGAGTCTCAACATAGCGCTGGTTGTTTAGCCCACCGATCACATTCCCAATCACCTGGCGGCCCCATTCCACGAGTGTGTCTGCAGGCAACTTGGCGATGGATGTATTCAGATTTGGATCATTGGTCGGGCGGCTGCGGAGATCAATATCAGGGTCAACGACGCGCCCAATGATCTCACTATTTGGAAATTGGGGTAACCGTTTTGGGCTGGCCAAATATTCCAAGTTGAGCATCCTGTAAGGATTGAATGCCAACGCGCCAAGACTCACTCCTGTTATTTTTAGAAAATCACGACGAGATAGGTTTTGATTCACTTATTCACCAAGACATGTCATTGCGAGCCTTCGGGAAGCAATCTCCACGCAAATTAGGAGATTTCTTCACTCCGTTCGCAATGACACAGAATTATATAAGGATACCTGCAAACAAAAAGCAAGTCAACGCTCGCCTGAGAAGCGATTAATCTGCGAAAAATTTTTTCAGCGCGTTCAAACAATTCACACTGACCTTATGACC
>Ga0247727_10015100_pt1 | contig 12719 bp, 20 predicted proteins | sample WisWelCaveWW1625_FD_202498 | JGI IMG/M metagenome (GOLD analysis project Ga0247727, IMG submission 202498) | Biofilm microbial communities from Wishing Well Cave, Virginia, United States - WW16-25 | ecosystem: Environmental > Aquatic > Deep subsurface > Groundwater > Cave microbial mat | place...
GCTTCGGATCGTGCCCATAATGGCGCACCAGGCCCCGCAGGGTGGTGCCGTAGCGCTGCCAGAAAAAGCGCCGCATTTCGTTCGCCCCCTCGTGGTCGAGCCCGAAGTGGCGCATCAGGTAATCGTTCATCTGCGCGTGCATCGAGGGGAAGATGTGCGGCCGCGCGTCGTGCAGCGTGTTGTCGAGGTCGAAGATCCACACCCGCCTCGACGGCGGGACCCGGAGCATTCTCATTATTTGCTGCGAATAACGGTGCCGACGCCTTCGTCGGTGAGCACTTCCAGCAGCAGCGCGTGCGGCACGCGGCCGTCGATGATGTGGCAGGACTTCACGCCGGCGCGTGCGGCATCGAGCACCGAACCGATCTTCGGCAGCATGCCGCCCGAGATGACATCCTTGGCGACCAGATCGTCGATTTTGCGCGGCGTGAGGCCCGTCAACAGCTTGCCGGACTTGTCGAGCACGCCCGGCGTATTGGTGAGCACGATCAGCTTCTCGGCACGCAGGATCTCGGCCAGCTTGCCCGCGACCAGATCCGAGTTGATGTTGTAGGTAGTGCCGTCCGATCCGGTGCCGATCGGCGCCACCACCGGAATGAAGCCCGCCTGCTCGAGCGCCATGATCACCGCCGGGTCGATGGCGTCGATCTCGCCCACCTGGCCGAGGTCGATCTTGCCGTTCTCCTTCGAGGCGAGCAGCAGCTTTCTGGCGCGGATGAAGGCGCCGTCCTGGCCGGTGAGGCCGACCGCCTTGCCGCCCGCCTGGTTGATGAGCTCGACGACTTCCTTGTTGACCTGGCCGCCGAGCACCATCTCGACCACGTCCATGGTCTCGGCGTCGGTCACGCGCATGCCCTGCACGAACTCGCCCTTCTTGCCCAGCCGCGCCAGCACGCTTTCGATCTGCGGGCCGCCGCCGTGCACTACCACCGGGTTCATGCCGACCAGTTTCAGCAGCACCACGTCGCGCGCGAAATTCGCCTTCAGCACGTCGTCGATCATGGCGTTGCCGCCGAACTTGACGACGATCGTCTTGCCGTGGAAACGCTGGATGTAGGGCAGCGCTTCCGCGAGGATGCGCGCCTTCTCGGCTGCCTGGGCCTCCTGCTGTGCCGGTGCGTTCATGGTCCGGCCCATTCTACAAAACAAATTCCGTGGCAGGCGGTGCAGCTAACATAGGCCCTCTGGAAGCGGTCTCAAGCCACTTGCCTATCCCTGCCAAGCCCGCCGATTTCCGCGCCCAGATCGAGAATCTGCGGCCCTACCTGCTGCGCTATGCCACGCTGCAGCTGCGGGACGCCGCGGCGGCCGAGGACGCGGTCCAGGAGGCCCTGCTGGCGGCGCTGGCGGGCGAGGCCAACTTCGCCGGGCGCTCCAACCTGCGCACCTGGCTCACCGGGATCCTCAAGCACAAGATCGTGGACACGATCCGCCGCCAGAGCCGCGAGCGGCCGGCCCACGCGACGGAGGCCGATGGCGAGGCTAGCGAGTTCGATGCCCTGTTCGACCGGCGCGGCCACTGGCAGGTGTCCTTGGATGCATGGCAGCAGCCGGAAGGCGCGCTGGGCCAGAAGCAGTTCCTGGCCGCGCTGGAAGCCTGCCTGCGCGCGCTGCCGCAGCGCACCGCGCAGGTGTTCATGATGCGCGAGCATCTGGGCCTGGAGACCCCGGAGATCTGTAAGGAACTGGGCGTCACCCCGACGCACTGCTGGGTGATGCTCCATCGGGCCCGCATGGCGTTACGCCTGTGCCTGGAAACGAACTGGTTCGACAAATGAAGCGCAATCCGAAGGTTGCTCAGTGATGCTGCCGTCCTGCAAGGAAACGACCCGCCTGCTGTCCCAGGGCGAAGATCGCAAGCTCGGCTTCGGCGAGCGCGTGGCGCTGCGCGTGCACCTGGCGATCTGCCGGCGCTGCCGCAATGTGAACGCGCAGTTCAAGTTCCTGCGCCAAGCCGTGAGCAGCCTCTCCAGTCATGACGCCGCAGAAGAACCCGCCTGAGTCGCGCTGCGCGCGCTGCGGCGCGGCGTTTAGCTGCGGCATGCGGGCCGGGCAGGAACCTTGCTGGTGCGCAGCGCTCCCTCCGCTCAAGCCCGTCCCTGGCCAAGGCTGTCTTTGCAGGGCTTGCTTCGAGCGGGAACCCGACGCGAGGCCGCCGGGCTAGAAGCTTCCCCGCACACCGGCGTCCCGGTCGGGGCCGCCTGTTGAGTTTGAGCAACATCCATGGATCCGATGCGCGACGCGCCGAAGGTGTTCTGGCAGAATGCGCTCCTCATATTTCCGCTTGGCAGCAACCTGAACGCAATGCTGGAGGATAAGAGTTGAGGCGCAAGTCCCTGCGTACGGCAGTACTCGGCATCATGGCGGCGATCACGCTTGCGGCTGCACCCGCCGCGGCAACGGTAAGCGAAAACGGCCACGCTGCGGCGGAGGTGCATCTTCAACGCGCGCTCGATTTGGTGGACCGCGGGCGAATTGACGAGGCGATCAACGAGATCGAAAAGCTCGTCGCGCGCTACCCGAATTTCAGGCTCGCGTATCTGGTCCAGGGCGACCTGCTACTCGCGCGCACCCGACCGATTCGCGACTTCGGGAGCGCGGCGCCGGTCTCGGACCGGCTAACGGGGTTGCGCGCCGAACTCGCGGCGCGCGTTCGCGACAGCAGGGACCGGCCTCCCGCCAACTATGTGCCGCGCTACCTGATGCGCCTGGAGCCAACCCAGAAGCATGCGATCGTCGTTGATACGAGCCGCGCTCGCGTCTATGTTTTCCGGAATGTGGACGGTACCCCGCGCCTCGTGCGCGACTATTACTCGACGATCGGCAAGCACGGCATCTCCAAGGAGCGCGAAGGCGACAAAAAGACACCGATCGGCGCCTACTACGTCACCTCATATATCCCCGGAAAAAAACTGCCGGATCTTTACGGCTGGGGCGCGTTCCCGATCAGCTATCCGAACGAGTGGGACCGCAGGCGAGGCCGCACCGGATACGGCATCTGGATCCACGGCGTGCCCTCTGACAACTACGCTCGCGCGCCGCTCGCGAGCGACGGCTGCCTCGCGCTGGCGAACCCTGAGATCGGGGAGCTTGCCGAGCGCGTACAACCAGGCAGCACCCCGGTCGTCATCTCCGAGCGCGTCGAATGGCTCGCACCGCAGGCCTGGCGCGCGGAGGCGGACGCCTTTGGCCGGCAACTGGAGGCTTGGCGGCGCGACTGGGAGAGCCGCGACAGCGAGCGCTACCTCGCGCACTACGCGCGCGCCTTCAGCAGCGATGGCATGGATCTAGCCGCATGGAGCGCGCACAAGCGCCGCGTCAACGCGGCAAAGAAATGGATCAAGGTGCAGCTCGAGGCCGTGAGCGTGCTGCGCAGCCCCGGCCGGGAGCCCCTCATCGTGGTCACATTCGAGCAGGACTACCGCTCAAGCAGCCTTTCGCAGCGTACGCGCAAGCGCCAGTACTGGGCGCTCGAGGACGGGCGCTGGAAGATCGCCTACGAGGCGCCGGTGCAGCGAGCTGCCCCGGCGCTTCCCGAGTCGTACCCCAAAAGCAGGACGCTAGCCTGGCCAGTTGCTCAAGCGCGCGCTTCGCACAGCCGCGCCGCCGCAGAGGCGCCACAACGCGCGGAATCCCGCTATCGCTAGCGCTCCAGGGGGCGTTTCGGCAGGCGCGGGGTTCGCTACGTGCTTGGCGCGACGCCCTTGCGCGTGGCCGCAATAAGCTTGTCGGCGGTCTTCAGCATGGCATCGAGCCCCTCCTCGGCTTCGATCGTATAACGCCCGTGGACCGCGAGGGTCGGAACGCCCTCGAGGTTGTACGACACCGAAAGCTGCTTGGCACGGCGCACCCGTGTTCGCACGCCGAAAGACTTCAGCGTCTGTTCGAAGCGGACCGGATCGACACCATTCTTGCGAAGCCACTCGGCGAACGCTTTGGAATCGCCGCTGCGCAGGCGGTCGCGGTGAATGGCGTCGAAAAGGGGCCGGTGCAGCTTATCGGTGAGGCCCAGCGCTTCGAACGCGTAATAGATCGCGGCATCGTGCGCCCAGCGGTCGTTGAAGATCGCGGGCGTTCTGCGAAATGCGACGTCCGCGGGCAGCTTCGGCACCCAGGCTTCGAGCAGCGGCTCGAACTTGTAGCAGTGTGGGCAGCCATACCAGAAGAACTCGACGACTTCGACTTTTGCCGACGTCTCGACGGGTTGCTCGGGCTGCAAAACGTTGTACTCGTGCCCGCTGCCGTGCTTGTGCTGGGCGGACACGCGCAGCGGCAAGAGCAGCATGATGGCGGCGATTAGGTTGCGCCGAAAAAGATTCATTCGGGTCTCCAGAAAATGAGTGTGCGCCAAGACGCAGCGTCGATGGTAGCAGCGTTCCTCCCCTTGACCTTGGAGCCGCTTCATGTTGTCTACTGGGAGGCTGAATGATGAAACTTCGTGCCGTCTTGCTCACAGCCGTTGGCGTGCTTACGCCGCAGAGTGTCGCCAACGATATTTGGCCTCTGGTCAACAGGCTGCAGGGGTTTTGAGCTGAAAACGCGAATCAACTTTTGCTGCTCACCTGCCGACACCTGGCCGCGCGACGCGACGCACCGATGCCCAGCGCATCGCCTGCGCATGCGTGCAGAGGCGAACGGGCTCCTGCATACTAATGCCCGACAAGGAGAGCAAGAAAGTCCAAGGGAATGCGCTTGCACGCGGCTGCCACCGTGTTCGCCTTGATTGCCGCGCACGGCGCGCTGGCGCATGGCCAAGCGCGAACCCGCGGCGCGCCGGTGGTTCTCGGCATAGGCCATGCCGGCGACCAGGCGGCCATCGTGTATTCCTCGTCTTCCGAATTCGCGACATTCATCGGCGAGCGCTGTAAATGAGCCGCAGCTTGCGCTTCGCAATCTTCGTTTGTCTCGCTTGGCTGGCGTCGGGCGCGTGGGCAGCCGAACTGGAAGTCTCCGACGCTTGGATTCGCCTCCTGCCCGTGGGCGCGCCGGCCGGGGGCTACTTCACCTTGCGCAACGACTCGAATCAGCCCGCCGTGCTGGTCGGTGTGAGTTCGAGCGACTTCGGGCACGTGATGATGCACAAGACCGTGGAGGAAAAGGGCCGCAGCAGGATGTTGCACGTCGACCGGGTTGAAGTGCCGGCCCGCGGGAAGCTCGCGTTCACGCCGGGCGGCTACCACCTTATGCTGATGCAGCCGAGGCGGAAGCTCGCGGTGGGCGACCGAATCGCGATCGCGCTGGAATTCTCCGGCGGGCGCAAGCTCATGGCGCAGTTCCAGCTGCGCGGGCCAGCCGGTAAATAGCAAAGCGGTAGATCAGCGGTCTTGAATGACCGCTTGGCTCAATCGTGTAAAGTCCTTTCAGCGCGAATGAGGGCGATGTTGCGCACCGTGCGCACTGTGCGCCGGCTCCCGCGTGCGAGCGGCCGATTCGACTTGGATGGTGATGTGAGTGAGCCGGAAACGCTCTTCGAGCATGCGCGCCGCGGAGCCGAGCACGTCCTGCTCCGCCGCGCCCGTGTCGAGAACGACATGCACGGTGAGGCTGTTCTTGCCGCTGGTCAGCGCCCAGACGTGCAGATCGTGGATCGCATGCACTCCTGGAACGGCGACCAAAGCCTGCTCGATCTCGTTCAATGCGAGGTCGAGCGGCACGCCCTCGAGCAGGATGTTGAGACTTTCCTTGAGCAGCTTCCACGTTCTGGGCCGCACCCAGAGGCCGATTGCGACGGCCACGAGCGCGTCGACCCAGGCCCATTGCGTGAAATGGATGACGACCGCGGCGAGGATGACCCCTATCGAGGCCAGCATGTCGGCCCACACCTCTAGGTAGGCGCCCTTGACGTTCAGGCTTGATTCGGCGCCGCCTCGGAGGATGCGCATGCCGGCGAGGTTGACCGCCAGTCCGACCATCGCGATAACCAGCATTTCGATGGATTGTATTTCCGGCGGGTCCTGGAACCGCTGTCAGGCTTCGTACAGAATGTATCCGGCGACCAGGAGGACCACGATCGCGTTGAAGGCCCCGGCCAGGATCTCGAAGCGGTAGTAGCCGAAAGTGCGCTTGTGATCCGCCGCCCGCTTGCCGATGCGGATCGCGACGAGCGTTACCGCCAGGGCCGCCGCGCCGGTGAACATATGGGCCGCGTCGGAAATGAGCGCCAGGCTCTTGGTAAGCACGCCGGCCACCACCTCGGCAACCGTGAACGCCGTGGTAAGCGCGAGGACGATCCAGAGATTGCGCTCGTTGGCCGTATGCGCGCCGTGATCGTGGCCGTGACTCATGTCTGCTTCTTGGAGTTTGCTTTTTTTCGCGCCAGTGGTCGTGCTTCTCGCCTCGCTTGTGCTCGTGATCGCTGTGATCGTGCTTCTCGCCCGCCTTGTGCCGGTGGTCCTTGTGGGCGTGCTTCCCTGCCGCGGCGGGAGGCTCCTGTACCGGCCGCGAACTCAGCGGCCGCGCGGATGGTGTTGTTACGGTGCGCACGCTAGCTCCGTACCATGGTATGGAGTCAAGAGGCATGAACACGCCGCAATACCGCCTCGTTCATGTTCATTCCACTCACCGCAGGATTTCGGTACGACACCCAAGCTATGCACGGTTCAACGCGTGCACTAGCGGTACGATTTTCTGCTTCACGATCTCAGGGGTGACCGGCCCCACGCGCTTGTAGCGGATAACACCCTGCTTGTCGATGACGTAGGTCTCCGGTACGCCGTAGACCCCGTAGTCGATCCCGACGCGGCCATCGAGGTCGGAGAGCGACGTTTCGTAAGGATCGCCGAAGCGCTTGAGCCAGGCAATCGCTTCATCGCGCTTGTCCTTGTAATTGAGCCCGTAGATGGGAACCAGACGAGACTTAGCGAGCTCGGTCAGCACCGGGTGTTCATCACGGCACGAAGCGCACCAGGAGGCCCATACGTTGAGCACCCAGACCTTGCCCAGCAACTCCTTTGGGGACAGCGTTTTTTCGGGTTGATACAGCAGGCGAAGCTGAAAGTGTGGTGCCGGTTTGTTGATGAGCGGCGAAGGCACCTCGCGCGGGTTGAGCGTCAGACCGACGGCAAGGAGCAGCGCCAAAGCAGCGAAGACTCCCAGCGGCAGGAGATAACGGATCATGCCCCCGGATACACCGCTTTGCAGCTTGTCCGATGCGCTACTCATGGGTGGCGGGTCCTTGGCTGAATGCCGCTTATGTCGCATGGCGGGCCATTGGTGAAAGAAAAAGCCGGCACTTCGGATCCGATCGCATTTACGTCCACGGCGCTCATCAGAGCCCATTGCTTGACCGAAATCGCCGGCGCGACCGTGGCGGCGCGCGGCGGAGGATGCGCGGCGGACCATTGAAGCACGGGCACCATATCGAGGACTGGGATCGCGTTGCTGATGGGGTCGGGATCGGTGAGCGTGTGGTTCACGTTGAACGTGCGATCCATGATTCGGTTAATTGCCGGACTCTGGGCGGAATTGGCAGCCGGAGAAGAGGACGCTGGCCGTTTCGCAATGCATCCACAGGAATCAAGCACCGTCCTCATATCAATGCTCCCTACCGTCGCCGAGTCTCGTTCACTGCGTCATCAACCAACTTCTTCAGCGGGTCGTAACCAAAGCTCGGCAGCGGCTTGCCGTTCACAAAAAATTCCGGCGTCTTGGTGACATTGAGCGCGCGCGCATCTTCGAGATCCTGCGCGATCATGCGGGCGATTTCGGGCGCGGTCATGTCGGCCCGCAGTTGCTCAAGATTCAGGCCTAGCCCTTCGAGGTGTTTCCAGACCAACGCCATCTGCGCTGTGTGCTGCGACGCCCAGTCGGCCTGCGCCGCGAGCAGGGCCTCCAGCGCCGGCCAGAACTTGCCCTGTTTGCGTGCCGCCGCCAGAACCGCCACCACCTTGTCCGAGCCGTCGTGGAAGGGTGCATAACGCAACACGAGACGAATTCTGTCAGGATTCGCCGCCATCATTTTCTTGACCAGAGGGTAGAACTCCCGGCAGGTCTCGCAGGCGGGGTCTAGAAACTCGACTATCACGACAGGTGCGTCGTCCTTGCCGATGGTCGGTGAGTGCATTCGGACGAGATGCGCGCGATTGCGCTCGGCCAGTTGCGCGGACGATTCGCTTTTTCCGCTCTTGTAGATCAGCGTTCCAAACAGGAACACGATGAGCAGGCCAACTGCGGCAACAATGAACAGGACATCCTTTCTCATTTGGAACCCCGAGGATATGCCGCAACGAGCAGGGTAATGATGATTGAAAAAGCCACGAGCGACAGCACGGGTATCGTAACGAAACCGAACCACTCGATCACCGTTTCCGAGCACGGCACTCCCTGCGTGCAGGGCTTGAGATTCTCGGGAATCACTCCGGCGACCAAGAGCACGTGAAAGGCGGCGAACAGCCAGCCGAGCGCAGCCAAGGGCAGCGCGTAGCGGACGACTTTCCGGTCGAAGGGGAACATTCCGATAGGCAGTAACAGCACCAGCGGAAACATGAAAATCCGCTGATACCAGCAAAGAACGCAGGGTGGCAGCTGCATGACTTCGCCGAAGAAAAGGGCGCCAAGCGTCGAGGCGCTGGCGACCAGCCAGGCGCCGAAGATCACCGTCCACGCCGTCGTTTCGTTGCGCATGCGTGCCGAGGGTTGCGTCGTTTTCATCGATGAGTCGTTGTCGTCAATCTCGGTAGCGCTTTCCCCGGTGCCGGACACGTGCGCCGGGAGGCTCCTGCACGAGCGCGAGCACCGGCGCGAGCGACAGCGCCGCGTAGAGCGCGAGCCGGACTGGGGCGTGTGACATGCCCGCCATTGAATACCTTGAAGCCACTACAGGGTCAAAGCCGCCGTGTCCACTTGGGCGGGCGAGGATCCGGACGCGCGAGCGAGACGGGGATGCCGCCGTGTTTTGTCGGCTCGTCGATCTTGCAGTGCGCGCGGATTGCATCCAGCTCGAACTTGACGAGCAAGCGGCGGTCCATGTGCATCGTGGTTGACCCTGAAGTGGCTTCAGGGTGTGAAATGTATTCCGATGCCTCCTGAAAATCCCGCTCGGCCGCGCGGCGAACCGCGGGCGCTGCGCCCCTTGCCCGCCCTCATCTTTGCCAGCCGCTGGCTTCAACTCCCGCTCTATGTCGGACTGATCCTGGCGCAGTGCGTCTACGTCTGGAACTTCTGGGCGGAACTGGTCGAGCTGATCGGCGCCGCCATGGGCAATCAGAGCGCTCTCCAGTACATCCTGTCCTCGGTCGCCGTGCCGGGCGGGCCGCAGCCGACCAAACTTAACGAGACCACGATCATGCTCGTCGTCCTGGGATTGATCGACGTGGTCATGATCTCCAACCTGCTGATCATGGTGATCGTCGGCGGCTACGAGACCTTCGTGTCGCGCATGAACCTGGAGCGGCACCCCGACCAGCCGGAGTGGCTGTCGCACGTCAACGCTTCGGTGCTCAAGGTGAAGCTGGCCACTGCGATCATCGGCATCTCGTCTATCCACCTGCTGCGAACCTTCATCAACGCCGCTTCCTACGACGAAAAGACGCTGATTGCGCAAACCGGTATTCACATCACGTTTCTGCTCTCGGCCATGGCGCTCGCCGCTTGCGACCGCATCACGTCGCCGGCGCTGGTCCCTGTCCAGGCTCGAACGGCAGTTGAAGGCGCTGCGGGGTCTATGCAGGAAGGCTAGCGCGGTGGAGGACTGCAGAATCTTGAACGGCCTTCAGACCGAGTCCACGGAGTCGGCGCGACAAGTGGCTGGGAATGCGGCGTTGGGCCCGGCCATTTTGGCTGCGGATGGCACCGGCTGCAGTCGGCAAGAAACTCGACTTTGCCGCTCCTGTTTTACCGCCAGAGATAACCGGAGGAAGAAATTGACATGAAACGAATCCTACTTCTCGTCGTCACCAACGTCGCGGTGCTTGCCGTGCTGAGCGTCAGCATGCAGCTGCTCGGCATCGACCGCATGCTGGCGCAGGACACCGGCCTGAACGTCCAGGGGCTGATGATGATGGCGGCCATCTTCGGCTTCGGCGGCTCCTTCATCTCGCTCGCGATCTCCAAGTGGATGGCGAAGATGGCGACCGGCGCGCAGGTCATCGAGGTGCCGTCGAACATGACGGAGCGCTGGCTGATGGATACCGTCAAGCGCCAGGCCGACAAGGCCGGCATCGGCACGCCGGAAGTCGCGGTCTACGATTCCCCCGAGATCAACGCCTTCGCGACCGGCTGGAACAAGAACAGCGCGCTGGTCGCGGTCAGCACCGGGCTGCTCGCAAACATGAGCCAGGACGAGGCCGAGGCCGTGCTGGGCCACGAAGTGAGCCACGTCGCCAACGGCGACATGGTGACACTGGGGCTGATCCAGGGCGTGATGAACACCTTCGTGATCTTCCTCTCGCGCGTCGTCGGCTTCGTCGTCGACCGCTTGCTGCTCAAGAACGAGCGCGGCTACGGTCCCGGCTACTGGGTCACGACCATCATCGCCGAGCTGGTGCTAGGCATCGTTGCCGCAATCATTGTTGCCTGGTTTAGCCGCTGGCGCGAATTCCGCGCCGACGCGGGCGGCGCGCAGCTGGCCGGCCGCAACAAGATGATAGCCGCGCTGGAGCGGCTGAAGCTGAACCAGGAGCAGTCGCAGCTCCCCGCGCAGATCTCCGCCTTCGGCGTTTTCGGGGGCGGCGGCTTCATGCGGTTACTGATGTCACATCCGCCGCTCGACGAGCGCATCGCGGCATTGCAGAGTTCGCAGGATGCGGGGAGAGTTTTCCCGGTAGGCCGCGCCTGACGGCAGGGGCTTGGGTCGCCATCAAGCGCGACGACCAGAATGGCCTGTGGCACCCTGGTCGCTACCCGGACTCGAGCAGCCGGCGTTACCTAGGCCGCCGGAAGGCGGCAACTGGCGGAAGCGGCGTCTAGCGGCCGGTGTGGAACAGATCATGCGCTCGGGTGCCAGCGTGAAAATTTCGCATCCTATGTACGTTGTCAAACAGAAGAAACGTTGCGCGGGGCAGACAATTGCCGCAACGCAGTCCTGCAGCAGCCCGGTTCGCAAGCCGACCGAGGCCGCGTTGCGCTGGTAACACCGACGTTCTCGGCATGACAAAACAGGCAGAATGAGAATGGGTATGGTTCGCATCGGGACCGTCGTTCTGGGTCTGGTCTTGCTTCCCCACTACGCAGCGGCATTGGACGGCGCAGTACCCGCATCGGGCAGAAGCACTTCGTCCGCGTCCCGCAGCGCACCGGCGGAATCGGCCAAAGCACCGCAGCCCGACGCCGCCACTGGCGTCAAACGCGCTGACTTCGCGCGCGAACAAGCGTCCCGCGACGCTCGCCATATCGCAGATTGGGTCGTGGATTCTGGCGACAATCGGGGTCTGCCGTTCGTTATCATCGACAAGATGGATGCGAAAATTTTTGTCTTCGCCGCCAGCGGTCGGATCCGTGGGGCCGCCCCCGCGCTGCTGGGATTCGCACGCGGCGATCACACCGTGCCCGGCATCGGCGACCGGGAACTCTCCGACATACGTCCCGAGGAGCGCACCACGCCCGCAGGCCGCTTCGTGGCGGGGCGCGGCACGAGCTCCCGCGTAGCGAACGTAGAGGACATCGTGTGGATAGACTACGCCTCGGCTCTTTCCCTTCATCGCGTGATCAACAGCAACCCCCGGGAGCGCCGGCTCGAGCGCCTGGCAACGCCGACGCCGACGGACAACCGGATCTCCTTTGGTTGCATCAACGTTCCCATCGCGTTCTACAACGAAGTGGTAAGCCCGTCCTTTACCGGCACCAACGGCATCGTCTATTTACTGCCGGAAACCCGCCCGGCGCGCGAAGTATTCGGTTCCTACGCCGTCGAGGAGCGGCATCAACACGCCGTTCAGCCGCCGCAGAATGCGACCTTCACAGAGGAATCGCCCACCACGCATTGAATTCGGCCCGGGATTCCCTAGTGCCGCGTGGTCAGGTTAGCGTTAAAGAAGGGGGGCTATGATGTCCAACAGCTTGGCTTCCTTGAGCCCGCCAGACTCACGGCTGACTAGGTTGCCCTTGCGGTCGATGACCAAGGTATAGGGCAATACACCCGCGCTGTTGCCCGCCTCGCGCATCAATTCCATGGTATCCGGCCCGCCTATCAGCAGGGGGTAATTGATGCGGAATTCGCGGGCAAACTCGGCCACCTTGTCCTGTTGGTCGATCGCGATGCCGACGAACTGCAGGCCCCGGCTTCCGTAGCGCTCCTGCAGCCACACGAACACTGGGATCTCCTCTCGGCACGGAGCGCACCAAGTGGCCCAGAAGTTGACCACCAGTACCTGCCCACGCCACTGCGCTATGGACTGGAGGCCGCCCTTCAAGTCGGCGAGCCGTGCCCCATACACTCTTTCGGCGGCTACCCTGGGACTTTCGGCACTGCGCGACCATAGGTAATAGGCCGCACCCCCCATGGCGGCAAAAGTCGCCACCGCCACGAACAACGCGAAGGTGCGCGCCTTGCTCACCGGAGGTTGAGGGCTTGGTCGAGCACCGCCACGAAGCGGTCAGCGGATTGGAAGCCGATCACGCGCAAGCCCTGGATCTCCCGGCCCTCGCGGTCGTGGCCGTGACTCATGTCTGCTTCTTGGAGTTTGTTTTTTTCGCGCCAGTGGTCGTGCTTCTCGCCTCGCTTGTGCTCGTGATCGCTGTGATCGTGCTTCTCGCCCGCCTTGTGCCGGTGGTCCTTGTGGGCG